>Ga0307405_10000038_pt1 | contig 86305 bp, 68 predicted proteins | sample 322Cmetagenome_2_FD_203311 | JGI IMG/M metagenome (GOLD analysis project Ga0307405, IMG submission 203311) | Maize rhizosphere microbial communities from greenhouse at UC Davis, California, United States - 322HYB-C-1 | ecosystem: Host-associated > Plants > Roots > Rhizosphere > Soil | place... | reverse complement strand
TTCTAAATGCCATCAGGAACAAAATAGTGCTTAGAGTAGCAGCCGTCATTAAAAGTAAAACTAATTATAAAAACAACTATAAAATAGCAGCATAAAACTTGGATTAGTCATAACAATCATTGCGAGGAGGAACGACGAAGCAATCTTTCCTGCTAGTGATCCTGCTATAAAGATTGCTTCGTCGGCTGAACAAGCCTTCTCGCAATGTGATAATCAAAGAGATTTATTTTAAATTTTCCTGTAATTTATGTCGGTTTTATGAAATAAATTAAACCATCATGACTTTGGTTGATGATATGCTTTTGATACTGATGTTTCCCGCTGATTTAAACAGATAAACGCAGATTATTATATTTAAAGGTTCGCGCTTTGACGGGTTGCAAACTTTGTTATTAAGCCTGATTGAAACGGAAAGCCCGCAATCCGATCCTTTACCGATGAATCGGCACTAAATTAGCATCGGATGAGGCTTGAAGAGTAAAGCAGGGCTGGAGGCTGCCATAGCGCTTGTTACTTTCACTTTCTAAAAAGAAAATAGGGAACCGTTACATTAACCTAATTCCTCATTTTGTTTTAATTCATATAAAGTCCCCTTCGACTCCGCTCAGGGTGACATCCAAAGGTAAGGGTAACATTTCGATTGGGGAATCAGCATATATATTAATCGTTTAATCGACTTCAGACTCCCGACTCCCGACTAACCCCAATAATTCTTACCTTTATTTCAAGCTATGGATCCTAAAGAAACACTAAAAGCGCATATTTTAAAAACCGCTACTTTAACCGACAAAGAGTTCGATTATTTATTTTCCCATTTCAAGCTACAGTCTTTTAAAAAAGGGCAGGCCATCATTAGCGAGGGAGATAAGGTAGATCATGAATATTTTGTGATCTCGGGTTGTTTAAAAGCTTTTTTTATCAACGATGAAATTAAGATGTATATCCTGCAGTTTGCTATGCCTACCTGGTGGACTTCAGATTATGGCGCCCTATACAACCACACCCGTGCAACCATAAGCGTAGATTGCATTAGCGATGCAGAAGTATTATGCCTCTCTAACGATGACCGCGAAAAAATCTGCAGCGAAATCCATCAGGCTGAACATTTTTTCCGTTGGAGAACAAACAGGGGCTATCTGGCTTCGCAGAAAAGGCTGTTATCCTTTATGAATAACGATACCAAAGCCCGTTACGAGGAACTTTTGACCATGTACCCGCAATTGTATAATCTCGTGCCCAAACATTTAATAGCAGCTTATTTGGGTGTTTCGAGAGAAACCCTGAGCAGACTTTACAACGCGCAGAAATAGCGCTTGCAGAATGTGATGTACATCACCTAAGCCCTGTAAAAATCCTCCTTTACTTTGTGTTGTCAAATCACTAATGATTGATAAAACAAAGAAATGGAAACTACAAAATTTGAAATTCTAAGCGCTCAAAGCAGCATCAACTGGACTGGTAAAAAAGTTACCGGAGCACATAATGGAACCATTACGATTAAATCGGGTTCACTAAGTTTAAAAGATGGCAAGCTCACCAACGGAAACTTCATTATCGATACCACCTCTATTGTAATACTTGATGTTACCGACCCTGCAACCAATGCACAATTCGCGGGACATTTATTCTCAGAAGATTTTTTCGCAACCGAGCAATTCCCAGAGGCCACATTTGTTATTACAGCTGTTGATCAGACCAATGAAGATAATACAGTAGTTACTGGCGATTTAACCATTAAAGGCATTACACATGCTGTAATTTTTGCGGCAGATGTTGTGGTTAATGGCAATGTGTTAACAGCTTCTGGTAAAATCTTTATCGACCGTACCAAGTACAACATGAAATTCAGATCAGGTAACTTTTTCACCAACCTTGGCGATAACCTGATCTACAATGAATTTGAGCTCGACGTACAAATAACCGCATCATTAACTATTTAATCGAACAGCCATGCCATACGTAAAAATAGAAGTAACCCGCGAAGGCGTTACACGCGAACAAAAACAGACCTTAATTAGTGGAATAACCAAACTGATTACCGAAGTATTAGATAAAGATCCAAAGCTTACCCATGTAGTAATTCAAGAGATCGAATTGGATGATTGGGGTTATGCAGGCGAACAGGTATCGGTATTACGCGAAAAAGGGATAACAGCAAACAATAAATAACCATTAAAAACATGAAAACACTAACTGTAATTATAACAGGCGCATCAACAGGTATTGGTCGTGCCATTGCAGCTTTATTTTTAAAACAAGGTCACAATGTGGTGATCAACGCTGCAAATGAAAACAATTTAATCACTGCGTTCAACGAATTAGGATTGCACCACCAATTGGCGATGGTAGCTGGCGATATCAGCAACACGAGCACAGGTAAATTATTGGTAGAAACTGCCGTAGCACGTTTTGGTGCTGTAGATGTGCTGATAAATAATGCCGGTATTTTTGAACCAAAACCTTTTTTAGCCGTAGATGAAGCACACCTGGATAAGTTTTTGAACATCAATTTAAAAGGCACATTTTTCACTACTCAGGCAGCCATCACGCAGATGTTGAAACAAGACGGTGGTGCTATTATTAACATCGGAACTGTATTGGTGGATCATGCCATTGGAGGTTTTCCTGCAACAGCACCCATTTCAAGTAAAGGTGGCATCCATGCTTTAACCAAACAATTGGCTGCAGAGTTCGGCAAAAACAACATCCGGGTAAATGGCATCGCACCTGGGATTATTAGAAGTCCGTTACAGGCCAAAAATGGCATTAATGATGCAGATGCGTTTGCGGGTTTACATTTATTAAACCGTATTGGCGAAACAGAAGATGTTGCTCAACTCGCCCTATACCTGGCAGAAAGTAATTTTGTAACAGGCGAAATCATCAATTTAGACGGAGGTCATGTAGCAGGGCATCACATTGGCTAAGGATAAAAATTAAAACAAGAACCAGGTATGCAAGGGGAAATAATCAAGCCCGGGCATACCTTAAAAATTAAAACCATGAACAATTACACCGAAAACGCAAATGCAATAGCAGCGGTACTGTCATCTTATTTTAAGGGAGTTTTTAATGGAGATACCGCACTGCTCAGAAAAATATTTCACCCTCAGTCTATATTGGCTGGTGATGTAAATGGCATTCCATATTTTAAAACACTTGATGAATATTTAGAAGGTGTAAGTAAGCGCAAAAGTCCGCAGGAGCTCAATGAAACATTCCGCATGGAAATATTGTCGATAGAAATTATCAATTCTATTGCAATTGCGAAAGTTCATCTGCCTATTTTTGATTTTAATTATTACGATCTTTTATCGCTAAATCTAACCGATCGGGGATGGGTAATTGTGAATAAACTTCTAACCAACGTAAAAATTTATTAGGATGTGGAACAGAACTAAAATAACCGAACTTTTAAAAATCGAATATCCGATTTTATTAGGCCCAATGGGCGGTGGATTTTCAACACCTGAACTTTTAGCAGCCGTATCAAACGCTGGTGGTTTGGGCAGCATCGGCGCATATACCTTAAGTCCTGAAGAAATTATCGAAGCCGATAAAATTGTAAGAACAAAAACAGATAAGCCTTATAACATCAACCTATGGGTAAATGATGTAGATGAGCGTTTGCTTAATTACCCATCAGAAAAAACAGACGAAATTAAACTATTATTCAAACCTTTTTTTGATGAATTGAGTATTCCCTTACCCGATCTTGATGCCAATATTCCTTCAAAATTTTTGAATCAGGTTGAAACCCTTTTTGAGCTGAAGCCTGCAGTATTTAGTTTTATATTCGGCATACCTTCAAAAGAAATATTAAACGAAGCACGAAAGCTAGGCATTAAAACAGTAGGTGCAGCAACCACATTGGATGAAGCTTTGGCACTCGAAGAAGCCCGGGTTGATGCCATTGTAGCAACCGGATTTGAAGCAGGCGGACATCGTCCTTCATTCCTTAGACCAGCAGATGAATCTTTAACAGGAACTTTTGCATTGATCCAACAGGTAAAAGCGAAAACAAAAACACCTATAATTGCTGCCGGTGGTATTGCCGATGCGAAAGGAATAAGGGCAGCATTAACGCTTGGCGCAGATGCAGTTCAAATGGGTACCGCCTTTTTAGTAACCGACGAATCTAATGCGACGCCGATGCACAAGGCAAAACTTTTCTCCGAAGAATCAAAAAATACAGTACTTTCTAAATCATTAACAGGGAGAATGGGCCGGATGATTGCCAACCGGATATCCAATGCTATTCGTTATGAAACTGAGGTATTGCCCTTTCCATTGCAAACCCAATTAATGGGGCCGTTAAGAACCGCTGCCATTGAACAGGGCAAAACAGATATGTACAATTTTTGGTCGGGGCAAAACGCGGTAAACTTAAAATATACTTCTGCAAAAGAATTAATGGAGGCGTTAATTAGGGAGATGCATTAGTTCATTGGTCATTGGTTCATTTGTCAATAGTTTGTTTGCTTAATCGGTTAATTGAACGCTTATCCTCCACTAAATTGGCCCTTCGATTGCACTATTAAATGACAGACTTCAATAGAATAGTCGTCATTGCGAGGAGGAACGACGAAGCAATCTTTCATATCAACGATCCTTGCAGTAAAGATTGCTTCGTCGGCTGAAAAAGCCTTCTCGCAATGACGATTCCACACACCTTAAATGCCATAAAAAACTCATATCACTTATTTTGATTTTTATGAAATAATTGTTCCTCACGGTGACATTTCGAATGATAAATCGACTTTAGATTAAAGATTTCAGACACTGGACTTTCTACTGGTTATTGCAAATTGATAACAGACAACTGTTAACTGCCAACTCGACTTCGGACTCCGGACTAAATACTCCGGACTAAATCTACTTTACCCGTACATTTTCTCCAGCTAACCTAACCGTTTCGCTAATTCTTGTTACTCTTGTTTCTGTTCTTTTGGCTTCTGATATCCATTTTAGTATGGCTTTCTTTGAAGAACGGGGAAATTTTTCCCAATTTGCTTGTGCTGGTTTGTTGAGTTCAAATTCTTTTTTTAAATCATCGGGCACAATCAGATTTTCCACATCGTTAAGGGCATCCCACATGCCATTGGCTTTAGCTATTTCGATTGATTGTAATCCTGCGTTGCTCATTAATCCTTGAGCTATCATATGTAAAGCCTTATTCTTGTTAATTGCGCTCCAATTGCTTTTAGGTTTTCTTTTGGAGAAAAATTGATAACGGCTTTCATCATCTCTTTTCATTGTTAAACTATCAATCCAGCCATAACAAAGGGCTTCATCAACTGCGTTGCTATGTGGTAAACTATTTGCTGATGCATCTTTTTTATAGATAATTAACCAAACAGACACTTCTTTTTCATGGTTTTCGGCGAGCCATAAGCGCCAATCGGCCTGGGTTTTGGCATAAAAAGCTTTAACGCCGTTTTTTATTTCTTCCATAGCAGTGTTGGTTCATTCGTCATTCGTTCACTAGTCATTGGTACACTTCAATCTTAGTTGGTTTTTTGTATAAATGGTTAATCGACTCCAAACGCCAAACGCTCAACCCCAAACTAACAATTGGTTCATTAGTCATTGGTCATTAGTTATTCGCTCATTCAAAATTCACTCATTCAATAACTGGTCTAATCGACTCTCAACCCTCAACTCCAAACTTATCTAACCACCTCATATATCAGCTGCACAACACCTGATGGAGCACTTTTTGTTTCTTTTAATGTTAACCAAACCCGACTGGTAATTTCGCTGAACAGTAATTTTCCTTCACCCAATATTACGGGATGTACAGCCAGCTGCAACTCATCAACCAGGCCGGCATTTAAAAAGGTAGCTATTAGCTTTGCACCACCATACAACCATATGTTTTTACCGGGAAGCTTTTTTATTTCGTTAACCTTTTGTACAATATCCGACTGGATAAAAGTAGCACCTGTATTATCGCTGGTTTTGTTATGCGAAAAAACATATTTTTTCTTGCTGTTAATATTTTCGGAGATCGATTTCATCAGATCGTTTTCTTCTTCTCCAGGTTGGTAATTTCCCCATAAATCATAGCTGATGCGCCCATAAAAAATAGAATCTATGCCATCTAAAAAATCGTTAAAATTGGCATCGCCATCCATAATGCACCAATCAATTTCTCCATCAGGGCCTTCAATGTAGCCATCAAGCGTAACGGCAAGGTTTAGAATAATCTTTTTCATATTTCGAAATTATTTTATCCGTTCGATGCTAAAAGCGCGATCTTCTTTGTTAAAACCCACTTTAGGGTAATAATCAAAAGCAGTAGGTACTGATAAAAGAAGAAGCATACATTGATCACCGAGTTTTTCGCGTGTTATCGCAATCATTTTTTTGCCTATACCAGCGCTTTTAAAGCCCGTAAATACGGCCAAGTCGGCCAGGTAAGCACACCAAACCCAATCGGTAATGGTTCTGCAAATGCCAACAAGTTTATCTTCTTGCCATGCGGTAACCAATAGGTCAGCATTTTTTAACATCAATGCTATTCTTTCTGGTTCAGTTGGCCTTTTAAGTCCGGCCCGGACAAATAGTTCAATTACTTCTTCTGGTGCAGGGATAATATCTACCTCATAGGTAATATTCATATCAATAGGTTTTACTACTAAATTACAAAATATCACTTAATGGACTAATATAAAATCGCTTTTGAAATTAGATTTGACATTCCTCACCATCACTTAATTTTTCAACTTAACCTTAAGTTAACATATACGCTCTTTCTTTGTTCAGCATTGCCTGATATAGATGCTTTTAACATGATCAAACCTTTTAGTGTTCTTGTACTTTTTCTGCTTTTCATTTCGAACGCGATTGCTCAGGAAGAAAAATTCGAATCGATTATTGCCCTGAACCAAAAAGATCCGACTGCAGCCCTGGCTCAATTAAAAAAAATATACGCCAAATCTATCGATGACAATGATGAGCTTTTAGAAGGTAAATGTTTGCAGCAAATGGGCAAGATTTGTTATACACAGGGGCATTTCAGTCAATCGTTAGAGTTTTTTTTAAAAGCCGATAAAATATTCAACAATGCCGATCAATCGCTTTTATTAGCCGCCAACCTTAACGATGCGGGTGTGCTCTACTATTATATGAAGCAGAAAGACAAGGCCATGCACAGCTATAACAAAGCCATCGGTATCTATAAACGATTGAATAACTTAACCGGACAGGCAACCGTTTTAGGCAATATTGGGCAGTTATACGAAAAACGGCAACTTTACGACAGCGCATTTTACTATCAAAAACTCGCTTTAAAAATAAACGGGCAGGTTAATGATAAAAGTGGGGCGGCGAAAATACACGAAAACCTGGGTAGTATATATGAAGATCTGGAGCGTTACGATTCTGCTTATGTGCATTTTAAACAGTCGTTAAATTTATATCAGAAAGATCATAATGACCTGGGGAGTATCGAGGTAATTAATAATCTGGGCGATATCCTCCGTAAAACAGGTCGGTATAAGGAAAGTATTGTACAAACCGAAACTGCGTTGAAACTGGCCGAAAAGATGGGTAATATCTATCAGTTAAGCTCCTGCTGCAGAGATTTGGGCAAGGCATTCGAACTGTTGAACAATATGGACAGCGCCTACCACTATGTAAAACTTGGCTATAAATACACGATCGATCTGTATTCGGAAGACGGTGCCCGGCAGGTAGCTTTTTTGCAGGTGCTTTACGATATCAACAAAAAATCGGATGAGATAAATAAACTGAAAAACGATCGGAAGGTGAATAGGATCATTGCTTTTTCTGCCACAATTGTAGTGATATTATTGGTTGTTTTGGGATTTGTTATTTTTAGTAGGCAACGCTTAAAACTAAGAGATCAACAGATGCTGGCGCGGCAGAAAGCGATAGAACATGATATGACCAGTCTGGCGCTCAAAAATCTTCAGCTCGAAGAGCAAAATCTGAAACAGTTGCTGGAGGTTAAAAGCAGAGAACTGTCTACCCATACCTTAAATCTGATTAAACATAACCAATTCCTTGAAAATCTTAGGAGTACCTTACAAGCGATGGTAAAAGAGGATAAACGTGATCAGAAAAAGCAGATGAACCAGATCCTCACTGAGATTAATCAAAGTTTCAATCACGAACGCAACTGGAAAGAATTTACAGTGGCTTTCGAACAGGTGCACCATCAGTTTCTCGAAAGCCTAAAAAAATATAGCAGTGAACTAACTTCAGTCGATATGCGCTTGATTGCACTGTTGAAAATGAACCTCGATTCGGGCGATATTGCGACCTTGCTTGGTATATCTACCGATAGCTTAAGGGTATCGAGATATAGGCTAAGGAAAAAGCTGAATCTGGCACAGGGCGATAATTTATCGGCATTTATCCAGGCGTTATAACCGTTACATCAGCTGTATTATTATTATCCTTTTTTTGGTTTTTAGGGACTTAACAATTTGTTAATGTAACGGTAATGAAAGCATAACGGCGTTTTGATGTATATTTAAATTATTGATAATTAGAGTTTTGTGTGTTTGTGTTGCCTTTTGATATATGCTTGTTGTAACGCTGTTGCCTTTATGTAACCTCAATAATTTCTTTGTGTAAAATGGTGTATACACCTTTGCGCCGTCGATAATAAAAAGACATGACCAAACACAATGAATAAACGATTACAAATTCTGTTTTTACTTCTTTTTTGTGCAGGCACAGCAAATGCCACAAAATTGAAAGGCCACGTTTACGATAAGCAAACTGGAGAGGCCATTGTAGGTGCAACAGTGGTTTTAGAAAATCCAAGGCGCACCACCAATACCGGATTAGATGGTACTTTCGAATTTAAGGATGTAAAAATAGGTGCTGCCAAAATTAGTGTAAGCTACATTACTTACAAAACCATAGAGAAAACCTTAGTGATATTGAAGGAGGATAACGATCACCTAAAGTTCTACATGGAGAGCGATTCTAAAAACCTTGATGATGTCACCATCAAGTCTAATGCCGTTAGTTCTACTGATCAGGGGGCAAGGCGCCTGGAAAAAAATGCCCCACAGCTGATGAATATCGTATCAGGAAGGTCGATTGAGATTTCGCCGGATTTAACGGTAGCCAATGTGATGCAACGCATTTCTGGTGTATCAATAGAGCGCAATAGTAATGGCGATGGGCAATACGCCATATTAAGGGGGATGGATAAACGCTACAACTATACTTTGGTAAATGGCGTGAAAATCCCAAGTCCGGATAATAAATACCGTTATGTTCCGCTTGACCTTTTTCCTTCTGATTTACTCGACCGTTTAGAGGTGTACAAAACGCTTACCCCAAATTTAGAAGGCGATGCCATTGGAGGCGCCATTAATATGGTGATGAAAAATGCTCCAGGCTTATTGCAGGTAAATGCCAATGTTTCTACAGGTTATAGCCAATTGTTTTTCGACCGCAAGTTTGCCAGTTACGATGCTTCAGGTATTAATTATAAATCGCCTTACGAAATAAACGGGAAAAATTATAATGCTACACAGAACGATTTTAGCAAGGGAACACTCGATTATAAATATAAAAATCCCGCACCTAATTTAATCGGAAGTTTATCTTTAAGTAAACGCTTTTTAGATAACAAATTAGGCGTAGTGTTAGCAGGAAGTTATCAAAATACCTACCGCGGAAGCAACAGTACTTTCTATAATAATTCGGTTGTTGGTACAGATGCTTATGCCAAAATTACCAGCAAAAGTTACCGCGAATTTTCTGAACAGCAACAACGCACAGGCTTACATGGAAAAATTGATTATGTTTTTAATAAAGATCACCAAATCAGTTTATACAATGTATATGTTAACCTAAAAAATCAGCAGATAAGAGATGTGGTAACCACTACCTATAATGGGGTTTATAATCCAACAGCTGGGAATGCTGAATTGGTTTACGATACCCGTAGCCGCTTAACCGAGCAACAGATTTACAATACTACGCTTCATGGCGACCATAAATTTTTTGATGATAAATTTAAGGTGCAATGGTCGGCTGTTTATTCTTCGGCGAAAAACGATGTACCCGAAAATACCAGTATCAGCCTGAACGGGTTGGAACAGAATTTTCAACGCAAACGCACCAGTTTAGTCAATACCAATCCGGTTACGCGCAGATGGGAACGCAATACCGACGAGGATCTAGCTGGTTATCTTGATTTGACTTACCATGTTTTATCAGGAACCCATAAACTGGATCTTATGGCAGGAGGGTTATACCGCGATAAAAAAAGGAGCAGCTTCTTTAATAATTATAATCTGGCTCAGGGAGCAGATCATGCAAATGATATTTATGGTGTGAATTTCCAAAATTATACAGACCTGAATCTGGTAGTCAGCAATCCAACAGGCGCGGTGGCCAATTCCCTTACCTACGATGCAACTGAGCAAACCACTTCCGGTTATGGAATGTTTAAATATACTTCAGCTAAGTTAGAAGTAATCGGTGGTGCCAGAGTAGAACATACCAATCAGGGCTATAACCTTCTTTTTCCGGCAGGTGAATCTTTTCCAAAAGGAAATCAGATTTACACCGACGTACTACCGAGTTTAACTGCAAAATATTTTTTAACAGAAAAAGCGCAGTTGCATGCTTCTTACTACAAAGCACTTAACCGTCCGGGTTTTTACGAAATTGTACCCGGAAAAGTTGTAAACGAAGAATTTCAGGAGCGTGGTAACCCTAACCTGCAACGTGCACTGGCTGATAATTTTGATTTAAGGTACGAACTTTTTCCTGGCGCTTCAGAGCAATTATTGGTTGGTGCATTCTACAAAAGGATAAAAAATCCAATTGAATATACTTTTCAGGCCGATGCTGTTCGTGGTCAGGATATTTATTATAGTCCAGGAAACTTTGGTACGGCCAATAACTACGGAGCAGAAGTAGATTACATTAAATATTTCAGTAAAGTAGGTGTTAAGGCCAATTATACCTACACCCATTCGCGCATTAACACCACTAAAACCACCAGGGTTATTAATGGCACTACCGGAGATACCGAGCCTGCCAATGTAAACCAGGAACGTCCGCTTTATGGTCAGTCTGCACATATTGCCAACCTGTCCATATTGTTTAAAGACACAAAAAAAGGCTGGGATGCTCAGGTTGCAGGTGCCTATACGGGACCGCGCATCAACACCGTTTCGCAATTCTTAAATAACGATTTGTGGCAGGAAGGATTTGTTCAGGTGGATGCCTCTGCAGAGAAACGTTTTAAAGGTGGTATCAGTGTTTTTGTAAAAGCCAATAACATCTTAAATACACCAACAAAACTATTTATAAAAGGTACAAACCCGGCAAATAACGATATCAAAGAAGATTTAGTTAAAAATGGAAACACCTTGATCAGAAGTGATTATTACGGCCAAAACTACCTAGTTGGCTTCAGATATAAGTTTAATTAATAGAATTTAAAGATACAAAGACATGAAATCAAATCAGATTTTTAAATTATTAATCCTTGTTGTGCTGGCCGTAGCAGGATGTGAAAAAGCCAATATCGATGTTGATACCACTGCTGTTGATGGATCGGCAATTGGCGAGGTTTCCGGGGTTTGGGCAAAAGGCAGTACGCAGGTTATTAAAGGCGACATTGTAATTCCTGAAGGGAAAACACTAACGATTGAAGAGGGGGTAACGGTGCTGATGGATACAGTTGCGAAACCAGAAATTATTATAAAAGGTAATCTGTACGCACTTGGAACTGCAGAAAATCCGATCAGGTTTACGGTAAATGAGTTTTATAAAACCCCATCAAAAAAATTCGGAAAGCTTTGGGGAGGTATTTTGGCCGGCCAAACATGTGAGGAACTGGTGCTTGATCATGTAATTCTTGAATACGCAGGATCAACTACTTCAGATGCTTCAACATCGGTTAAAATGGGACTTTATAAAGCAAAAGCCGGAGAAAACTTACCCGCGCTTTGGTTTGCCAATGCTAATGGCAAATTAGTGGTTCAAAATAGCATCTTCAGAAACCTCCAGGAAGATTGTACTTACATTGATGGTGGAAAGATTATTTTTGCCAATAATGTGTTTTATACCACTGGCGTAACAGGAGGAGAAGCCATGAACTTTAAATCGGGCTGTTTGGCAGATGTGGCCTATAACCTGGTTTATAGCACCAATACCAATGCCTTAAAATTATCCAACACTGGAGATAAAACACCACAAGCCTATATTATTGCCTATAACAATACCATGGTGAATACGGGTTGGAGAAGACCAACGGCCAAAGGCGGATCGATCTGGCTGGAGAGCACAGTACGTGCCGATCTGTATAATAATCTTTTCGCCAATACCCGCTTTGGGGTGAAAAGAGATCCTAAAAAGCCTGAAGATAGCCGTTCTGCTTATAGCAATAACTGGTATTATGGTTTCGATCAGGCGACTGTAAATCAGTTTCAGCCAACTGGCGATATTGTGGGCGGTAAAAATGATGTGATCAGCAATGTTGCCGGGGCTAATGATCCTAAATTTGTGAACTATCCTCTAAACACAGCGGTTACCAATGCCGATTTTAATACCGCATGGGATTTTCACCTGCAAGGTAACTCACCGGCTTTGGGTAAAGGCATCACTAACTTTACCCGCCATCACCAGGCCGGAATTACAATGAAAAATGGTATCACCTATAGCTCACCTTCACCATCAACATTTATTGGTGCATACGGAACTAAAATATAAAATGAAACATAATAATATATTAAAACTTGCCGCGTTTGCGGTTTTAAGCCTGACCATTTCTTGTAATGGAGGCGCGCAAAACGGAAATAGTACAGCGGTAAAACCTTTATATGTATCTGATCCTGTCGATTTTGATACCGATGATCCTGCTATCTGGGTAAACCCGAACAATCCGGCGCAGTCTTTGGTAATCGGTACCGATAAAGATAGCAGTGGTGGCTTATATGTTTTCGATTTGAAAGGTAAAATCATCAAGTCGAAGACAGTAAAAGGCTTAAAGCGCCCAAACAATGTTGATATTGCTTATGGTTTGTTACTGGCTGGAAAAAAAAGAGATATTGCAGTAACCACAGAACGTTACACGCATAAACTGCGGATATTTTCTCTTCCTGATATGAAAGCAATCGATAATGGCGGAATTCCTGTTTTTGTTGGCGAAACAGAAGCAGAGTACCGCGATTTGATGGGGATTTCGATGTATACCGACCCAAGCGGAAAAATTTATGCCATTGTTGGTCGTAAAACAGGACCTAAAAGCGGAGGATATCTTTGGCAATACCTGTTAACTGATGATGGAAAAGGCAATGTTAAAGCTGATTTGGTACGGAAATTTGGTCAGTATAGTGGTAAGAAGGAAATAGAGGCCATTGCCGTTGATAATGAGTTGGGCTATGTTTATTATTGTGATGAGCAGGTTGGCGTACGCAAGTATTATGCAGACCCGGCCAAAGGGAATGCAGAACTGGCACTGTTTGGACAGGGCGATTTTGCTGTCGACAATGAAGGGATTGCTATTTATAAAACTTCAGGGAATAAAGGGTATATCCTTGTGTCCGATCAGGGGGCTAAGCAGTTAAAAGTGTACGATCGGGTGGCTAAAACCAATACTGCTCATCCACACCCACTGTTAACCACCATTAAATATTCAGCCAATCAAACGGATGGTATTGATGTGGTTTCAGTTCCTTTAAATAATGATTTTAAACACGGTTTGTTGGTGGCTATGAGCGATGATAAAACCTTTCATTTTTATAGATGGGAAGATATAGCAGGTAAAAAATTGACTAGTGTAAATCCATAACATTAACATTTATTTTTTGGAAAGCAATTGCAGGAGCATTTAGGGCGGTTCAGTCCTGCTCCCGCTTCTGCCAATTTGAAGGAAATCGGCATCTCGCTTCGATCAGGTTTAGGAGGTATGAATAGTGCTACTATTACGGGTATAATAAACCGCTACCCCACAGATGACAATGTCGTTAAGTTAAGAAGTTTTAACCACAGATGCACACAGATAAACACGGATTTCCATGTCTGTGTGCATCCTTTTTATCTGTGGTTAAATTATTTGGTTTATGGCGAATACTTAACTTATTGACATAATAAAACCCTCCCCGTTGCAGGCGAGTGACCGGCAGCGTTATCCCCGGTTGCGGTCGTCACCATGACCTGTAGTGAAACGGAAAGCTACGAAATAAACCGAGCTAAGCGAGCTCCCGAAGGCAATTAGCAGTCTGATGAGATTGATCTATACCGCAATATTATTCGATAATTTATACTCAGACGGCGTAATTCCGGTCTGTTTTTTGAAAAACTTGCCGAAAAAAGAAGAGTTGCTAAAGCGCAGTTCCATAGCTACCTCCGAAATATTCATAACATGGCTGGTTAACAGTAGTTTAGCCTCCCTGATCACCATTTCGTCAATTACTTCTCCCGCTGTTCTATCGGTTACCTGTTTAACAACCTGCGATAAATGCCTTGGCGTGATGCGTAAACAGTTGGCATAATAAATTACACGTTTTTCCTTCTTAAAGTTTTCTGATACCAATGATAAAAACCGATTGGTGAGTTCTGTCTTGCTATCATGAGCAAAAGGTATTGGATTTTTCTGTTTATTCTTTAACAAAAAGAGGTCGTACAAAAGCTCCAGGAAGCTATTGTGCACAATATTTTTAATCTGTGGGGTATCTTTAGGTACATTCAGCTTTTTGTGCAGGGCAAGCATATCATAATAAATGAATGTATATTCTTCTTTTGATAATGAAAATTTATGAGTAGGATCGTTCTGGAACATTCTGTAAGCTTCTCCGCTATTAAAGAATATACCTTTGTTTTTTAAATAAGTTTTGTTAAAATGGATGCTGATGAAAGAAACATCACTGTTGTTCTTAATTTCATAAACGGCATGTGGAAAAATAAGTAGAATGTCTCTTTGATTTAATACATGATCTACAAAATTTATCCGAAGGTTCATCTTTCCTTTTGTGATCAGAATTAAGGCATAACTCGATACGCGGAAAGGTTCCGAACTGCAATAATGCGGATCACTAGTATGGTGGATTTTTGCCATCAATCCATCATTTAAAGAAAGCGCCTCCTCATGGTTTTTTTCTGAAAAAGTTTTATTGAGTAACTCTTGTTGCATAAAATCGTTCAGCGTTTATTAATAATTTCTTAACAGATTCCATCATCTTTTGCACTACAATTTTAGCCACCCTTTTATGGATAGTTTTTCGCCCTTTATCTGTCGGATTTTGCTATGACAAATGTAATGTTCACAATGAATTTTGCAAGAACATTTTTTTAAAATGACTAATTTCTGATTGATTTTTGTGTTTTTGATTAAGAATCTTACGTATTTTAACCTGTTTAATTACAGGTATTTATCTTGTTTTTAGTGGTTTTGTACCTATTTTTAATCTTTTTACTATTTTATAATAAAAGTCAGAATGTCAATTGGTCAATTCATCTGAATGTCACATTTCATCGATCCAACTTTTTGACCAATATATCCCACATTTGAACCTTTTTTTGGGTTCAAATCCGCGTTAAAATTGTGTTATCAAATCGTTTGGTTAATGCGGTCTTAATCTACCTAGTGATTTTGATCTCTACATGTAGCATTCAGGTACAGGCCAAATTTTCAGAACAGGGTTTTAAAAACTGAAGAATATAAGTTCAGCATGCGTAAAAAATTACAAGATAGAATTGCCTCTTTTAAGGATGCAGCGGTGATAAAAGAAAAGGGATTATATCCTTATTTCAGGTCGATAGAATCAGGCCAGGATACCGAGGTGGTTATCAATGGAAAAAAGGTACTCATGTTTGGTTCAAATTCCTATTTAGGGTTAACCAATCATCCTAAAATAAAAGAAGCCGCAAAAGCGGCCATTGAGAAATATGGGACTGGCTGTGCAGGATCGCGGTTTTTGAACGGTTCGCTCGATATTCACCTCGAATTGGAAAACCGTTTGGCCGAATATGTGGGCAAAGAAGCAGCAGTACTTTTTAGTACTGGTTTTCAGGTCAACTTAGGGGTAATATCCTGTTTGTTAGATCGTAACGATTACCTGTTGTTGGATGAGTACGATCATGCCTCAATTATTGACGGAAGCCGTTTGGCATTTTCGCGCACCATTAAATATGCTCATAACGATATGCAGGACCTGCGCCGAAAACTAAGCAGGTTACCTGAAGATGCCGCTAAACTGATTGTTTCTGATGGCATTTTCAGCATGGAAGGCGATTTGGTTAATCTTCCTGAAATGGTAAATATTGCCAATGAATTTGGCGCCAATATTATGATGGATGATGCGCACAGTTTAGGGGTAATCGGTTTTAATGGATCGGGAACGGCATCACATTTTAACCTTACGGAGGATGTAGACCTGATTATGGGCACTTTTAGCAAATCGCTGGCCTCGTTAGGTGGTTTTATCGCCGGCAATACCGAAACCATCGAATATATCAAGCACCGTGCCCGCTCACTGATGTTCAGTGCAAGTATGCCGCCTTCTGCCGTAGCAAGTGTAATTGCTGCATTGGATATCATCGAATCTGAACCTGAAAGGATTGATAAACTCTGGGCCAATACAGAATATGCGAAGAAACTTTTGCTCGAGGCCGGTTTCGACATCGGGCACAGCAATAGTCCGATTATTCCCATTTATATTCGAGATAATACCAAAACCTTTATGATTACGAATATCCTTCAACAAAATGGGGTATTTGTAAACCCGGTAGTTTCACCAGCAGTGCCTTCAGATTCTTCTTTGATCAGGTTTTCTTTAATGGCTACACATACTTTCGATCAGATCGAATCAGCCATAACAAAACTAAGCGCTGCTTTTAAAGCTGTTAACGTAGAATTAGTAGGAAGCCAATCATGAGAGAACTGGTAAGGGTTTCTGGTAAAAAAGCATTAAAGGCATTTGTAGATTTTCCGCATCAATTGTATGCGGCCGATGTAAACTATGTCCCTGAACTTTTTATTGCCCAACGCGACTTGCTTACTCCAGGCAAACATCCTTTTTACGAACATTCAGAAATACAGCTTTTTTTGCTGTACGACGAAGGTAAAGTAGTTGGGCGCATTGCGGCAATTAACAATAAAAATCACAATAAGGTCTATGGCGGACATGATGGTTTCTTCGGTTTTTTCGATTGTATAAATGATGCGGAAGTTGCCTCCCAGCTTTTAAATGCAGCACAGGATTGGCTATCGGAAAGAGGGCTGACAAAAGTTTTAGGACCGGTAAATTTTTCAACCAACGAAGTATGCGGATTACTGATTGAAGGTTTCGATGGGCCACCTGTAGCCATGATGCCATATAATGCGCCATATTATCTGTCGCTTTTAGAGCAAACCGGCTTTCAGAAAAATGTTGATTTAAGAGCCTACCGCTACACCGCGGGCAATTATAGTGAAAGATCTGTTAAACTACTGGATAGGATAGAAGAACGGCTCCTCCGTAACGATATCGTGCTGCGCAAAATCAACATGAAAAAATTCAAGGAGGAGTGTAACGCCGTGAGGGAGGTATACAACAAAGCATGGGATAAAAACCTTGGTTTTGTACCGATGACGGACAAAGAATTCGACTATACAGCAAATGACTTAAAACTGATCCTAGACCCGGAGTTTTGTATCCTGGCCGAGCAGCATGGCAAGATTGTGGGTTTTGCATTGGCCATTCCCGATATTAATCAGATCCTGATCAAAATTAAACGTGGTAGGTTGTTCCCAACAGGTTTAATCAAACTTTTGGCCAATAAAAAGAAAATTGATGGCATCCGTATTTTGTTGCTTGGCGTGGTAGATGGTTACCGTAAAATGGGGATTGAAGCTTGTCTTTATGGTCGTATCATTAAACATTTCAAGGCTAAAAACATGAAATATGCGGAGGCCAGCTGGACTCTAGATCATAACGATCTGATCAATAAACCTATTGAAGATATTGGTGGTAAACTATATCGTAAATACAGGATTTTAGAGAAAGCGATATGAAAAAGCGGGTGTTGATTACAGGAGCGACAGGATTTGTAGGGTATCACCTGATAAAATCTGCTTTGGCGAATGATCTCGAAGTATATGCAAATGTACGTCAATCGGCCACTGCAGCACATCTTAAAGATTTTCCGATCAACTATGTTGACCTTGATCTTTCTTCCATATACCTGTTGAAGGAAAATATAGAGGAAAAAAGATACGATTACATCGTGCATGCAGCTGCGGTAACCAAGGCCAAAAAACTCGATGATTACAATCAGGTAAACGCCATTTATACCCGAAACCTGGCTTTGGCGGCTTCAAAATCAGCACATAGCATAAAGAAATTCGTATTTATCAGCAGTTTGGCTGCGCTGGGACCTTTAAATCGAAAGAATGAAAAACTGACCGATATGGGGGTATCAAATCCGGTAACCAATTATGGAATCAGCAAAGCGCTTGCCGAGACATACTTGGCTCAGATTCCGAATCTGCCATTAATCATATTCAGACCAACGGCAGTTTATGGTCCACGGGAGAAAGATATTTTCATATTGATTAAAACCATTAAAGCAGGACTGGAGCTGTATATCGGCAAACAGGAACAGGAACTGAGCTTTGTGTACGCCACCGATTTGGCCAATATTATTATAAAAGCACTTGCATCTGATGTGGTTGGCAAAAGTTATAACATTTCTGATGGAGCAGTTTATAACCGCTCTGCGCTAGCTGCCCATGTGCGTAAGGCCTTAAACAAAAAAACGTTGACCGTGAATGTGCCTGTGCAATTGATTAAAGGTCTTGCCTGGTCGATGGAACGTTTGTATGGCGTATTTAATAAGATTCCAGCCTTAAATGTGGATAAGATAAAAGAACTCACCGCCCTCAATTGGGGCTGCGATATTAAAAATATTCAGAACGACTTTGGTTTTGTGCCGCAATTCGGACTCGAACAAGGGCTTAATGAAACCATAAACTGGTACCGTAAAAACAATTGGTTATAAGATTTTAAATAAAATAGAATGAAACAACAAGTAAAAGCAGCTGAAGGCAAGCTGGGAATATTAATGCCAGGATTAGGCGCTGTAGCAACAACCATGATTGCCGGAGTAGCGGCAATTAAAAAAGGGATATCAAAACCTATCGGTTCGTTAACACAGATGGGTACTATACGTTTGGGCAAAAGAACAGAAAAGAGAGAACCAAAAATTAAAGATTTTGTGCCTCTGGCTGGTCTTGAAGACTTAGTTTTCGGTGGCTGGGATGTTTATGAAGATAATGTTTACGAAGCGGCAATGAATGCTCGCGTATTAGACGCTAACCTTTTACGCGATGTACGTGAGGAATTACAGGCCATTAAACCAATGCGTGCTGCTTTCGATAGAAATTATGTAAAAAACCTGGATGGTAAATATGTAAAAGATCTTGATAACCGTTACGAACTGGCTTTAGCCGTAATGGAAGATATTAAAAACTTCAAAGCAGAAAACAATTGCGACCGTATTGTATTGGTTTGGTGTGGTTCTACCGAAATTTATTTCGAACCATCAGAAGTTCATGAATCGCTGGCTGCATTTGAGCAAGGTTTAAGAGATAACGACTTGCGTATTGCACCAAGTATGATCTATGCTTATGCCGCATTAAAATTAGGAATTCCTTTCGCTAATGGAGCACCAAACTTAACAGTTGATATTCCAGCCTTAATCGAACTGGCTAAAGAAACCGATACCCCAATTGCTGGTAAAGATTTTAAAACCGGTCAAACTTTAATGAAAACCATTTTGGCACCTGGTTTGGCAGCACGTTCGTTGGGTGTAAACGGTTGGTTTTCTGATAATATTTTAGGTAACCGCGATGGTTTGGTGTTAGATGATCCTGATAACTTTAAAACCAAAGAAGTATCTAAACTGGGTGTATTGGAAGATATCTTTAAACCAGAGGTTAACCCTGATTTGTATGGCGATATGTACCACAAAATCAGGATCAACTATTATCCGCCTCACGGTGATAACAAAGAAAGCTGGGATAATATCGATATTTTCGGTTGGTTGGGTTATAAAATGCAGATCAAAATCAATTTCCTTTGCCGCGATTCAATTTTAGCCGCACCTATTGTATTAGATCTTGCTTTGTTTATCGATCTGGCTAAACGTGCAAACCTATCGGGCATTCAGGAATGGTTATCATTCTACCTGAAATCGCCACAAACGATTCCGGGTGTACCTGCAGAAAACGACATTTTTAAACAGTTAATGAAACTTCAGAACACCTTACGTTACATCATGGGCGAAGAATTGATCACCCATTTAGGTCAGGATTACGAAGAAGAATTGATAGAAACAGTATAGTGTTTATCCACAAATTTCTTTCAACGGCTCTGGGGATCGGTTATATCGGCAAGGGAGCAGGTACTTATGCTGCAATAGCAACCTGCCTATGCTGGCATCTTTTCCAGAGCCCTTTTACCAACCCTTATTTATGGCCAGTGCTCTTTACTATGCTCATCGTGATGTTGGGGGTAATGAGTGCCGATCGGGTGGAAGAGATTTGGGGGAAAGACCACAGTAGGGTGGTGATTGATGAAGTGGCCGGAATGTGCATCACCCTATTGTTTGTGCCTTTAAAATGGGAATACACCCTTATAGGACTTATTCTTTTTAGGTTTTTTGATATCCTCAAGCCGCTTTATATCCGAAAACTCGAAGAATTGCCAGGTGGCTGGGGTGTAATGGCCGATGATGTGCTGGCCGGGATTTATGCAAATGTTATACTGCAACTGGTTGTTGTTTTAGCACTGTTTTAACCATGATGTTCACTTATCTAAAAGCGCAGGCATCATCATTAGTGGCCTCGGCAACAGATTTTGGTGTGACCATTGTTGCCGCAAATCTTTTTGGCTGGTGGTATCTGGCAGCAAGTATTACCGGTACGGTTACAGGTGGTGCTGTTAATTTTTATGTGAACCGGAAATGGGTTTTCGAAAGTGAATCTACAGCGATTAAATGGCAGATCTTGAAATACATTTTGGTATGGACAGGCAATCTCATTATTGTAACCGCGGGTGTGTTTGTGCTCACCCATTTTTTTAATCTTAATTATGTTCTCGCTAAAGTGCTTAGCTCAGTTTTAACCGGGGTAAGCTACAATTATATCATGCAAAAGCAGTTTATTTTTTCAAGTTAAATGAAACCGATCTATTCATTTTTTCTATTCGTGGTGCTCAGTTTTATTTTACAGGTAAATGCTTTTGCCCAAAGAACCGCAGTGTCGGGAACGGTGCGCGATGCCGTAACCAAAGAAACACTGCCGAATGTTTCCGTCTTTTTTAAAGACACTAAAATAGGGATACAGACCGATGTGAACGGAAAGTATACATTGGTTTCTCCCGATCCACAAAGCGAAATCACTTTTAACTATGTAGGTTATCGGGCAGCTTTTAAAAATGTTATGCCATCTGCAACGCAGGAACTCGATATTGCATTGGTTCCTGATTCAAAAGCACTGGATGAAGTGGTCATTGTTGGTGGAAAAAAGGTGAGATACCGCAATAAAGATAATCCGGCGGTCGAATTGATCCGCCAGGTAATTGCCCATAAAGATGAAAACCGGATTAAGAGTTACAATACGGTGTCTTTTAGGCAGTATGAGAAGATGTTGTTTTCGTTGAGCAATGTTTCGGAAAAATTTAAGAACAAAAAGATGTTCAGAAATTACCAGTTTTTATTTCAGGAACAGGATTCGACCTTAATTGGTGGAAAAAACCTCTTGCCGGTGTATATTCAGGAGCAACTAGCCGATAGTTACCTCAGTAAAGATCCGGAAAGAAATAAAACTGTTGTTATTGCCGAGAAACAGGTAAACTTCGATAGCAGGTACATCGATAATAAAGGAATGAAAACCTATTTCGATAGGATGTATCAGGACATCGATATCTATAAAAACAATATCTCTGTAATCAGTAATGAATTTTTAAGTCCGATTTCGGATGGGGCACCTGCTTTTTATAAGTTTTTTATTACCGATACGTTAAAAAATCAAAAGCCTGAGGTCATCGAGCTGTCTTTTACGCCACGCAATACAAACGATATGCTGTTCGAAGGAAAGATTTATGTAACGAACGATAGCCATTACGCCGTTACCGGAGCTTCATTTGGGGTAAATAAAAACATTAACCTCAATTTTGTACGTGCGTTAAAAGTTGATCTCGATTTTGAAGCCAACAACAAAGGTAAATACAGTTTGAGCAAAAGTAATCTGTTGGCCGATTTCGGTATTGGCAAAACCAAAGGCATAGGTTTTACCGGCGAGCGTACCGTTACCTATAAGAATTACCAGTTTGATACGGTTCTGCCCGATACTATTTTTCAAGGGAAAAGTACCGTTGTGCGAGCCGATGCAGCAAAAAAAGACGATAAATTCTGGGAGCAAAACAGGCTGGATACCATTTCGAAGAACCAGCTGAAGATTTATGGCAATATCGATACCCTGCAAAATCTGCCATCTTTTAAACGGACGATGAAAATCGTGACACTTTTATTTGCAGGGTATCAGAATCTCGGCCCTTACGAAATTGGTCCGGTAAATACATTTTATAGCTTTAATAATGTAGAAGGTTTAAGGCTGCGTATTGGGGGAAGAACAACACCCGAGCTGAGTAAACGTTATTATTTCGAAAATTATTTGGCTTATGGGATTAAAGATGAGAAATGGAAGTTTTTCCTTTCCGGAACTTATTCGCTGAATAACAAATCGATCTACGAATTCCCTCAAAACTATGTTAGGGCCAGTTTTCAGCGCGATACAAAAATTCCCGGACAAGAACTCCAGTTTGTGCAGGAAGATAATGTCTTGCTCTCGTTTAAAAGAGGAGTAAACGATATGTTGCTTTACAACGATTTTTATCGTTTGGATTATGTAAAAGAGTTTGAAAACCACTTTTCTTATAACCTCGGCTTTAAAAAGTGGAGCCAAACGCCTGCCGGCGGACTCAATTACCTAAACGGCGCAAATCAGGCTGTTAACCGGTTAAGCACCAGCGAAATTTCTTTGCAATTAAGGTACGCGCCGAATGAAAAGTTTTATCAGGGAAAAATCTACCGTGTGCCCATTGCCGATCGTTATCCGGTATTTAATTTACGTTATACTGCAGGTTTAAAGGGCGTTTTCGGTGGCGAATACAATTACCATAACTTAATGGGCAGTATCGATAAACGTTTCTATTTATCGCAGTTGGGCTATAGCGATGTAACTTTCGAAGGTGGTTATATCGCCGGAAAAGTGCCGTTCCCTTTATTGGCCATACATCGTGCCAACCAAACTTATGCTTATCAGCTTAACTCTTATAACCTGATGAACTTCCTCGAGTTTGTGAGCGATCATTATGTAAGCATCAATATCGATCATAATTTTAATGGCTTCTTTTTTAATAAAGTACCATTGATCAAAAAATTAAAGTTGAGAGAAGTGGTATCATTCAAAGCCTTATATGGTGGATTGAGAAATGAAAATAACCCAAATTTCCAAACAGGATTGTACCAGTTTCCGGTTTACGAAAATGGCGCACAAAGAACTTATGCATTGGGTAACGAGCCATACATGGAAGGTAGTGTTGGTGTAGGCAATATCTTTAAACTATTAAGGGTAGACGTGGTGAAAAGGTTCAACTACCTCAATAATCCGGAGGTTTCAGAGTGGGGAATAAGGGCAAGGGTAAAATTTGATTTTTAACAAAAAAAGCTATGGAAAAAAATCTAAGGGACAGCCTGCAGCAGGGCATATACAAGGTGATCAATCCTTTTGTAAAGGGACTGATAAAAATAGGTTTAACACCTAATGCGGTAACCACCATTGGCCTGATCCTGAATATCGGTGTGGCCGTAATTTTTGTGCTCGGTGCCGAAAAATCGAACCGCGGCGATATGTCATACATTGGTTGGGGAGGGGCACTGGTGCTTTTTGCAGGCCTGTTCGATATGCTCGACGGTCAGGTAGCGCGATTGGGAAACATGAGTTCGAAGTTTGGTGCTTTGTACGATTCGGTGCTCGATCGCTATAGCGAAATGATCATGTTTTTAGGGATCTGTTATTACCTGGTTGCACATCATTATTTTTTAAGTTCTTTGTTTGCGTTTATCGCATTGATCGGCTCGATGATGGTGAGTTATACGCGGGCACGGGCCGAAGGTTTGGGGGTAGAATGTAAGGGCGGTTTAATGCAAAGGCCCGAAAGGGTAGTAACCATTGGCGTTTTTGCCATAGCCTGTGGTATTGCAGGTCATTTTATTGGTGGCAATTACAAAGTTTACATACCAGGCATTTCATTCCATGTTTTTGAAACGATGTCGATTTTTACCATGCCCATTACGCTAATGGCGGTATTGACCAATATTACGGCTATTAAACGTTTACAAGAGGCCAAAAAAGGACTCGAAGCGCAAGAATTTAATGAGCGAAAAGGAAATAACAAAGCTGCATTAATTGCGGGTTTGGTATTGATGGGAAGTTTAATTGGAATATTTTCTTTTAACGCAAATGCGCAGGGGTCAGATCCTTCTCCAATTACTTTTCCAACGCCAAAAGATATCAATAATCAGCTATTTTATTTACAGCGCGATCCGAATACCAATACCATTATCTGTCAGTTAAATGTAGATAAAAATGGCGTAGTGAATAAGGATCAACCTGTAAATGTGTTTTGGATGCGTTACGGCGATAAAGGTGAAAAGAAAGAACTAAGTTATATTCAGCGGAAATTTGCTTATGGTATTATCAGCAAAAATCTGGGTAACGGACAGTTCGAACTGCGGTTTACATCGCATAAAAAACTGCCGATGTATTTAAATAAATCTGGTGCAGATAAAAAATACCATGTTTTTGCAACCATTAACAATAAAAAAATGCAGTTAGAACGGATATTCCTTCGGATTGAGGGCGGTACCTTTTGGTTCCCGAATGTAAAATATGTAGAAATAAAAGGGGTGGACGCTTCAGAACCTTCAAAGGTGTTAGTTGAAAGGATTAAGGTTTAGTGGAGGGCGTTCTCACAAAGTTCGTCATTGCGAGAAGGCTTTTTCAGCCGACGAAGCAATCTTAAACTATGGGTTATAGCGATCGTTTTAAGATTGCTTCGTGCCTCGCAATGACGACCATTTTATTAAAATCTATATGAATTTGTCAGTCTGAGCGGAGTCGAAGACCCCTACATTGAGCATGATAAATTGTTTGAAGAGAAGATCCTGAAACAAGTTCAGGATGACGATTAAATGTGAGGGTAGTCGAAGACCAGTTAAAAATATTACCAATGAAAAAGAATTTTGTTTCAAATTCGACAGCATCCATTAGGATGTTTAAAAACGACTTTTTAGAAAGCCTATCAAAAGTTAGGTTTTATGTGCCTTTAATTGTTTATGTTCCAGTGATTGCCTACCTTTTTTGGAAAGCGCTTTGGGAAATCGAAATGCCTGCTTTGAACTTTGCAGGATGGTTTTTGCTTGGCCTTGGCATTTGGACCATCACTGAATATGTCTTGCACCGTTATGTGTTTCATTTCGAGCCAGATGTGGAATGGGGCAAGAAAATCCATTTTATTTTTCATGGTGTACACCACGATTACCCCAACGATGCCAAAAGGTTGGTTATGCCACCTTCGGCCAGTATCCCTATGGCTTTGGGTTTTTATTTTCTTTTCGATTGGTTATTGCCCGATACAGTGGTTTACCCATTTTTCTCTGGTTTTATGATCGGTTATCTATTTTACGATATGGTGCATTATGCGCTTCACCATGCCAATTTTAAAAGCGGTTTCTGGAAACAGTTAAAACAGCACCACATGCTTCATCATTATTCCGATTCGACCAAGGGTTATGGGGTAAGCTGGACTTTTTGGGATCATATTTTTAGATCTAATTTTGATAAAAAATAACATGCAGCAAGAAGTATTGCTTAAAAACAGTTTTTATAATCTTCGGAATATTTATCTAACAGTTGCTATATCTGTTGGATATCTATTGTTATCAGTACTACTGGTTGGCTTTAAAACCGATCAGCTGGTGCTGATTTTTATTTTTAATGCTTTGTTTTTTATCTCGAAGGGAACCAGGCAATTTATCCTAGGCTTTTCAATCTTTATTGTCTACTGGATACTGTTCGATTACATGAAAGCCTTTCCAAACTATCTTTTTAATGCGGTACATATTGAAGATTTATATGAACTTGAAAAAAATACTTTCGGCATTAACTACCATGGCTTAATACTTACACCCAACGAATATTGGAAAATTAACAGTACTGTATTTTTAGATGTATTAACAGGGTTTTTCTACCTGATGTGGGTACCAGTTCCGCTGGCATTTGCTACTTATCTTTTCTTTAAGAATAAGGAACAGTTTGTTCGGTTTTCGCTCACCTTTGTTTGGGTAAATTTGTTAGGCTTTGTGTTGTACTATGCTTTCCCGGCCGCACCACCATGGTATGTGCAGGAACATGGCTTCGGGTTTATTGCGAAAACAGCTGGTAATACTGCTGGGTTGGCCCGGTTTGACCATTATTTTAACATTACACTTTTTCATGGTATATATAGCAAAGGTTCTAATGTATTTGCGGCCATGCCATCGCTGCACTCGTCTTATCCTGTTATTGTTGTTTATTATGGTTTAAAAAACAGGTTGGGCAAGATCAATATTTTTTTTGCCGCCGTTATGCTAGGCATCTGGTTTTCGGCTATTTATACCAGTCATCATTATACGCTTGATGTGTTGGCCGGATTAAGCTGCGCCATATTGGGTATCATTTCTTTCAATTATTTAATGCGCAATACAGGTTTGAAGCACTTTGTGAAAAACCTGATCAATGCCGTCAGTAATTAGGCAAACAGCATTGATCGGTTTAATACTACCTTCAGTATATTATGCCGAAAGGTTAAATGGTGTTTGGCTGCTGCGCATTGTTAATGCTTGCTTATTACTTTTTGCTTTCGCAAGCAGGTAAAACTCTACGCTAGCAATTAGGATGAGTGTATAGCCAAAAAGTTCGAGCGATTCTTCTGATACATTCTTCACATCACGGGTATATTGATTTTCCATAACGGCCATCCAAAACACTTTTCTGCCATATAAACGTGCGAAAATATAAGTAGTTAAAATTCCGGATAACAGCATCCCAAAAGAAAATTTGTTTACAAAACCGTTTAGGTTAGAAAAAAAGAGTCCTTTATTTCTGTATACAATAATAACTGCAAGAAAAAGCAGACTAAAAGCGCCGGTTTGCCATGCTCCATCATAAACATGTTCATCAAGAAAAGCGTCTTGCTCTCTGATGAGAGACGCCATTGTGAAGCTAAATAGCGCAAAAGCAAGTGGGAATGATGATTTATGTTTAAATGAAATATAAAGGTAAGTAAGGGCACTTAATAGTAGTAGCAAGCTCTGCACATATTCTACAATTGATTGTTCATTGAATTTATTACTTCCTGCTTCCTGCTGCACATTCCACTTTAGAAATTCAGACAATAAAACCATTATTGAACCATAAATAAGAAATCGGATAATAGCAGTTTTTAAACCGCTGGGGCTTGATGAGATAGTGGGACTGACCATTTTTTATTGAATTTGCATTTGTCATCAGCTAGAAAAATCAATAAACATGATTCTGCCGATAAATTAGACTACAAATTTCGCTCAAGAACTATTGCTAAAAAAGGTCTGTAAGTCCTAAAAATTGGTTAAAAAGTACGAATATTGCGAAGTTTAAAAATATAGTTTTTGTCTATGTTATTCAATTAAGCTAAGCGCTTCTGCATTTAGAAATTACAGGCTGCAGGCATATCTATGGTTAAATTATAAGCCGTTTGATCTATTTTTTGATTTATCCTATAGGTTTCGCCGCCAAAAACGATCTGGAAATCATAGCTTGCATTTTGTGCCAGCAAATTTGTACTAATATTTCCTTTATCCATATAGCCCAGGTATTGAAAGGCTGCATTGCTTCCTGAAGCGCGAAAGTAAACATAAACGCTTGGCCTGATCTCTACATCCGTTCGGTTTGGGCATCGGCCGGTAAACGTTAAAGAAACATTATTATAAACAGGAGGTGGTGGCGTAACTACTGGCGGCGCAGTAGAGCCTGTTCGGGTTAATTGGATGTTAACCACCTGTTGTTTCTTTTCCGCCGTGAAGGTGATCTGTCTGGATTCTTTGTTATATCCTGGAGCATTAATTTCAGCAATAATACTAATCGGCTGATCTGCTGCGGGAGCAATACTCGGGTGCAGGCCTATCGTAACCATGCCGGCACTTAACTGGATATTCTTTTTGCCTGAAAGTTCATAAATATTGCTGGCGTCATTGCCGGATATGGTGATGGTTGAATTTGCGGGAGCGGGGTTCCCATCTTGCCCATCTGTAACATTTATCATTGCTGTATACTTGATTACGTCAGTATCGATTACAATTTTTATATTTTCAGTAGGCTTTTTGCAGGCAGAAAGGATACACATTATCAGTACCATACACATTGTATTTATTCTAAACATGATCTTAAATTTTACAGTTTAAAATTAAAATTGATTTGAACAGTTGGGAGCCAGCGATAATCTTTTATGTTGTTTTGTAGTTGAGAGGTTTGAGATGAATTGCCTTCCAATAAACCTGTACCTGCTATTTTTGCCTGTGGCTTGCTGAGGTAATGAGTGCCTACATCTACATTAATGTTAAATTTTTTGCGGGGGAAGGTGTGCGCAAAAGCTACGCCGAGGTAAGGTGCAAGGCCTTTCCAATCAACTGAAAGGTCTACATAACCGATTTGGTCTTCTGTGAGTACCAGGTCGCCATATTTATAATCATCAGATGGAATTACCCTTAGGTTCCCTTTTGCTTTAAAAAAGTAAGAAAAGCCGCCAACCATACGAAACCATGCAACATTTTTAAATGGTACATAATCTGCAAAGGCATGAATGTTGTAAAAATCGGCTGCAACATTGGATGTGGAATTAAACCCTGAAATTTTGAATACATCATTTGCTTTAATTGGGATGAAGTTAAGGCCTCCTCTTACAGCAAGTTCTGGCAATACCCCGTAAATAAATTCGGCGCCAATACCTTGGGTACCCACATTTAGCTGGACCGATTTTTTATTCAAAAGACTAACAAAACTGCTGTCGTTTTGTGCTCTTAGCTGTTGGAAAACCAGTATAAGTGATAGAATTAGCGTGCATCGGAATAATTTCATATTATATGGGATTAAGGTTTATAGATTATTAGTCCCGTTAATTTGATTGCTATAGCTAAATATCTAACATCAAATGAGTTAAAAAAGTTCGGATTATTTTAAGATGAACATTATGAATAAGCTTATTGTGGGTATTTTCTGTGAGTAACCTGATACCAAGTTAAAACAGCTTGCAGGAAATATGATAAGTGCCATGAGTAATTAAAAAGCCCAATGGTTGATCTTGAACGATCAGCGATTGGGCTTAGAAAGATAATTTATTGGAATTCGGAATGAAAATAATTATTTAACGCTTATCCATTTGTTGAGCATGTTATCTGGTGCTTCTAACAAGAGTTTATAGAAAGCGGATGGGTAGTTTTTAAGATCTGCAAAATAATGTTGCTGACTAACGTCAACCTCTCCCAATAAATGATAGTCATCTTTTCCTCCTGTTTTAAACGCGTTGGTCGTTGCCAGCCAAATTTTTACTTTTCCCTTCTTTTCCAGTGCTTTCCAGCTAATGTCGAGGTGGTTTTGTACATAATTTGCTTTTAGTGCTGATATGGAAACCGGGCCAATGAATGATGTACCGTCAATTTCCTGTTCTACACTTTTTGGCAGTTTTACTTTAAGATAGTCGGCAATGGAAGGCATGATATCTACTACACCAAGATCGAAGTATTGAGCGTAAACATTCAGGTTTTTATAATTGCTCACCATCCAGGTAGAACGTTGGCGCTCAGATTGTCCACCATGTCCGCGGCCAGTTTTTTCATCACGTCCATGATCGGTTGTAATTACAATCAGCCAATCTTCTTTAAATTTCTGTTGACGGTAAGTAATGGCATCCCAAATCTGGCCCATTTGTTTATCCAGCATCTCAACAGCATTATAAAACGCTGGACTATCACCATATCGATGTCCCATATCATCCGTATATTCCAGGTATACCCAGGAAAGATCAGGCGCTTTATCATGAATGGTGTTTGCAGCCTGTTTAACTACCTCCTCATCAATAAGGTGCATGTAGGCAGAATTTTTATCATGTTTAAAACGAACAGTATCCAACTCAAAACCATCTGCTACAAAATCGGGCTTAAAGTTTCCTGTTTCAGGAAGCCCGTCGCCAAGCAACTTGGTCCGGTTATCTGTCCAGCTGGAGAAGATTCCTGTTTTTTTCTCAGGGTATTGATTTTTAAACAACCTGAAAATGTGTTGATAATGGTAATTGGGCGCTTTAATGTCGTTATCAGGTACATTGTGTTTGTTTACCCATGTTCCCGTAAGCAAACTGTTATAACCAACGGCAGATATGGTTGGTGTTTCATTATAACTTGCTTTATCGCCACCCACATGCATACGCGAGTAGGATCCTGCTGAGATGATCTTTTTGAAATTAGGTAACTCCAAACGTTCCATTACATCGGCAGGGATGCCGTCGGCGATAACGAATAATGTTTTTTTTATTTTCTGAGCCGAGCTATTTACTGAAACAAAAATCAGGAAAAGGAAAAGTATTTTTTTAATCATTTTATGCTTTGTAAAAATTTGAAACTGCGGTTAAATAAACAGCACCGACAAAATTGGCGGTGCTGCTGTTGATCTATTTTATGGCTTCAATAACCACATTACCCCGTTTATGTTGTCACCTTCAGGGTACTGTCTTGCTATTGCCCCAGTAACATTCTGCTGATTCAATCGTAATTCAGATTCCGGATACATCCAACGTTTTGGAATGAGTTTATTATTTAACACCCCGGCTCCTGTTGTATCAAAAACCGGGAAACCGGTTCTTCTCTGCTCAAAAAATGGCTGCCAGCTGCTGTTCATGAAAGATGCGATGTATTTTTGGGTAATGATGTTTGCCAGAGGATTTGCAGCTGCGTTTAATTGCACTGGTGTCTGCATTAGATAGGCATTGATAGTTGTCTCGTCGATATTATAAAACTGCATAGATGCTCTGATACCTTTCTGATAATAGTCATTTGCGCTTCCGGAAATCCATCCCCTTACAACGCCTTCTGCAAGAATAAACTGTTGCTCGGCATAGCCCAATGCTATACTTGCCTCATTTGCAGGGCTATTATAATAACGCGGGTTAATTTTAGAAACTTCTCCGGCAAGCGTACGGGCAGTATTCTCATCTTTTGGTGCGCTACCATTCCCCCCTCCGTAAGCCTTAAAATCTGTTGCGGAAAGCGATGCGAATTTTGGTGCTTTATCGGCAAAGCGGAATAAACGGGAATCCTGAAGTAATTTTAACAAATTGATAAAAGTTTCGTCCATATAATATGCGGTTTGCATACTATTGCTATTGAAATATGGATAGCGGTTTCCCTGAAGATCGTAAAATTTAAGTTGGGCATTGTCCGCGTTTCCCGTAAACAGTGGATAATCCGCCGGGTTGTTCACAATTTCGGCAAAACGTTTTTTGATTTCTAACCTAGTGTCGTTTTCCTTAACCGATAAACTGATTAAAACCCTTAAGGATAATGAGTTGATTGCGCGTTTCCACTGTTGTATATTCCCCCCGAACACAATGTCACCCTGTAAACTTGCTGTATTTACGTCAATCATCCCGTTGGCAGATTTCAGCTCATTTAAAATACTCAAGTAAATGTCTTCCTGTTTGTCATATTTTGGTGAAACAATATCTTCCTCGGCTTTTAAAGCCTCACTATAAGGAATATCGCCAAAAGTTTGGGTTAATTGTAAAAAATTCCAGGCCTTAAAAAACTTAACAAGTGGCAAATACTGAGGTTTGTTCAGATTTATGGCAGCTTGTTCCATCTTAACTACCTGGCGCAGATTATTATAATTAGAATAGCTGCCCCGGTTCCAGCCATAGTACTGGTTTAAAGTAATTTCATCTGTATTTATCATTTGACGGGAAGCAAGCGCTACATCGATATTAGTTGATTGGAAGGCACTTTGCTCAATGGCATTCAATAATAGATCGGGTGTTGCAGCAGTAGTTTTGTTCGGGTCTACCTGGAACTCGCTAAATTTTTTGCAGCCCATTTGTGCAATTGCTGCAAATAATATAATATATAATGTCTTTTTCATATACATTCAGATTAGAATTTAAGGTTAATATTAAAACCAAATGAACGGGTCGAAGGCGTTTGGAGGTTATCCTTTGCTGGATCAGGATCAATATTTGGCATTTTTGAGAACAATAAAAGATTACGGCCAACTACTGAAAAATCTAAACCTTTAACAAAAGATTTACCCAGCAGCTTAGCTGGTACCTGCCATCCTAATGTTACCTCTCTTAATTTCAGGAAGGTTTGCGAAAAATAGTTGTAGTTATTGTAGGCACCATTACTGGTCTCGATCATATAATCTATGTAGTTTACCGCTTTGGCATTTGGAGCGAAAACACGGGTGTCGCTGGTAATATTACCCTTGGCATCATAGGTAGCTGTTCCGCTGGTTACTACAACACCATCACCAACAAAGGTCGCTTTCCCTGCATTTGCATCAACACGGTATTGATTAACTGTGCCTGGGTGTGTACCACCCCACCACATTTTCTGGTTGGTTGTCGAGTACATCAATCCGCCAATACGCCCATCAACCAGAAATTTTAGTGTAAAACTCTTATAATTAAAAGTATTTTCGATACCGTAAGTCCAGTCTGGAGATTCATTGCCTATAAACCTTGAAAAATTATCATTTAATGGAAAACCGTTGCTTCCGTAAATAATCTGGCCCTGGCTGTTGGTCTGATAAACCGAACCGTAGATCCTATCCGTTCTATCACCCACACGCAGATTGCCCAAAGTTTCTGCACCTCCATAAATTTCTTTTAAATACCTGCGGTACTTGCTCAAATTTACCGCCATATCCCATTGAAAATCGTTGTTTCTTAACAAGGTTCCATTAATTACAAACTCCATTCCCTTACGTTGATAAACGTTCCCGTTAACCAACTGGCTGCCATAACCACTTGTTATTGAAATATCCGGTGAAGCGATATTATTAAAGTCACGTGTTTGGTAATAAGTGGCTTCAATACTTAATCTGTTCTTAAAAAACTTGGTATCCAAACCTAACTCCCAACTGTCTGACGTTTGTGGGGTAAGGTTAGCCTGTTTAAGCAAACTGCCAAAAGTAAGAGCGGGTGTGCTGTTCCAGCTTGTTCCTTTATCAAATGCCGGAAGATAACCATAGGTATAATTATCATCCCCAAGCGTACCGCTTGAAACTCTCGACCATGAACCGCGTGCTTTTAAATAGTTAAACCAGTCTGGCAATTTAGTCAACTGAGAAACAACGACCGATGAACCTATTGAAGGATAGAAGAAACTGTTATTATTTGTTGGGAGCGTAGAAATAACGTCATTCCTGCCTGTAGCAGTTAAATAAACTGCATTTAAAAATTCCAGATCTAAAATCGCATAAACGCTGCTTGTTCTTCTTTCTTCAACAGCATTACTGCCCTGAAGAGGATTTGCAGAATTACTAAGGTTATAAAAACCGGGAATGGTTAATCCATCTGTGTTTGTAGAACCGTATTTGTTATTTCTATAATAATTAGAACCACCCACCTGCGCGTGTAGCTTAAACTTATCGCTGAAGGTATGGTTGTAGTCTCCAATTAAATCTGTAACCAGATCAATGTAGTTTTGGGTCGCAACAGTAAATTGTCCTCTGGATTTGTTGCCATAACCAATATAACTCATTGGTTCTTTATATGTTCGGTTTAAGCCATAAGCGTTTATTCCATTTCTAAACTGAACACTGAAAGCCGGACTGATTTTGTAATTCAGATTTAATGAACCATAAGTATTGTCTTTATCATAACCGCGCAAATATTCATAAGCCTGAAAATATGGGTTATTATAGTAAGAAATGTTATAATTACGTTGTTGAATACCCTCTTTACCTGGCAACCAATAGTCTTTTAAATCCTGCACATTTACATCTGCCCCTGTCCATAAAACTAAATTGTAAAGATAGTTGGTTGGCCCGTATCCTGTTTCAGGAAAGTTCTTGGTAAACTGGCGGTTGTAATTCAATCTCGCATCAATTGTAAATGCATCTGAAAGTTTATAATTACCAGAAACATTAAATGAGCTATTGTTTAAATCTGTATTTGGCACAATGCCTTTTTGATAAATATGCGACGCTGAAGCCCGGAAGGAACCTTTCTCCGAACTTTGGGTAATACTAATGTTATTACTTGAAATTACTCCGGTTTGAAAAAAGTCTTCTACATTGTTTTTTCCCCTTGAAAGGAATGGAAGCGGCACCAATTTTCCAGTAATTGGGTCTCTGGGACTGTTAAACTGAGGCGTCTCAAAAAAGCCACTTGGCGTAGTGGGATCGGGCTGATCGAGTTTTGGCCCCCAAATCCATCCAGAACCTTCTTGTCCTCCTCCTGAACCATCAACATAAGTATATTTTCCCTTATAACCGGCACCATATTCTGTCTGCACCTCCGGAATCCTGATAAAACCTGGCTGTATCTGCGTAGAACTATTTACATCGATGCTGAGGTTGTTCCCCTTGCCACGTTTAGTGGTAATCATAATGGCTCCGTTTTGTCCGATAGAACCATATAGCGCAGATGCATTGGCACCTTTTAATACGGTTACTGATTCTACATCATCTGCATTTACACGGAAAAGATCTGCAGACTGGTCTGGTATTCCATCGATAACAATAAGTGGCTTTCTCCCCCTTAATGAAATACCAGGATCCTGGAACAGATCAGTTGAATTGCTGATATTAAGGCCGGCAACTCTTCCGGTAAGCGAACTGATAATGTTCGCCTCTCTTGCCTTCACTAAATTTTCGCCTTGCACCGTTTGCGCCACATAGCCAAGTTTTGACCGTTCTTTTTTGACACCTAAAGCGGTAACCACCACCTCAGATAATGCTTTTGCATCCTCGGTCATTATGATTTGGTACGTATCGGAATGATCAACCGTAATTTCTTTGTTAACATACCCAATACTACTAAAAACAAGTACATTGCCATCGTCGGCCTTGATTGAAAAATCGCCTTCCTGGTTAGTAACTGTACCTATATTGGTTCCTTTTATTAATACTGATACCCCGGGAATGCCTAGTTTTTTTTCATCAGTTACATGGCCTTTAATAATTCTGGCATTTTCTGTTGTTTTTTTTCGCTCAGAAGGCTTTAAAACAATCTTATCATTCGTTTTAGGAATGGAAAAGGCAGAATTGAAAATAACGATAAATAGGGAGGTTACCCATAAACTCTTCTTCAGGCAAATCAAAGATGGATAAGTAAATCTTTTTTTCATAAATCTAATTCGTTTGTTAAAAATTTTAAATGTTTTTTATCGGAACCCTAATTCAATTTGATTTCCTTTTGGCCTACTCCTAACATAAGCTCATTGTTTACCGTTGGGATCGTTACTCCCATTTTTATGTCAGAGACTAAGCCGTTAATAATGCTCTCTTCAGCAAAGCTGCTAGCGGATAGGATCAACAGCGTGAACATCTAGAATAGCTTTTTTCATTTTTCTTAATATTTTGTTGTTTGATTTGGAATGATAAGTACCTTTTAGCGGCGCTAAATTGAATATATCATATTAAAGTTAGGTTAAGATTAGATTATTATATTAATTGAATGTTCATTCAATCTATTAAGAAAATAAATTTGCAGAATACAACTACTTTTGATTAGTTTGCCTAATTAAATTAACTGCACGATGGGACGCAAAAGCCTAAAAGAGACAAGACGACTGGAAATTATTAAGGTATTTTACCAGGTGGCCAAGAAAGAGGGTTACGAAAATACCTCTATTGCGAAGATTGCAAAGGTGATGGATATTAACCCAAGCCTGATTATTCATTATTTTGAAACCAAAGAAGGACTTACTTACGAACTGATCGATCATATACTCGATCGGTATTTGTTAATTTATACGATAAAAAACAAAGGGAAAGCAAAACTGGACGATTTGCAAGGCACTATTGAAATGCTGTTTTCTAAAAAATGGAACCTGCTTTTTGATGATGGATTGTTCTATACCTTTTACGCTTTGGCATTCAGGGAGAAAAAGATCAAGTTGAAGTATAAATTTATTTTAGATGCGCTTCGTAATGGTCTTACCCTGATGATTGAACAGTGCAATGAACAGCATATCACAAATGTGGAGAATCCTCAGGTTACGGCTGATTTTATTTTTGTACTGGTAGATGGTGCTTATTTTTACCTTTCAATGGAAAGCGATAAAAAAGCTTATTTAGATCGTTTAGCTTATTACAAACAAAAGGCATATGATGCCCTTTCTATATCACCCCTTAAGGCTGTTTCTGCTCCCGTTTGCTAAACTGCCTGCTTAAAGCATACAAACCAATAGACATCCAGAGCACATTTGCTGCGGCATTTGGTAGATCGTGGGTGTCTAACGCGGTGATGGCCAAACACAAACCACCCAATATGTTGAGGGCCTGAAATGCGAGTGAATCGGCACGGATCAGTTTCATGCTTAAAAAAAGATAACCCATTGTACAAAATAGCACCCCAGACCACCCGATAATTGACATCACTAAATTCATCATGTTGTATTGTTTACTAGTAAAGCTATGAAATAATGTGATTACATCTATATGAACTAGCGAGCAAAAAATCGCATCGGTTTAAATTTTATGACTTAAATAATTGCTAAACCGGATTTGTTTGTTGAGTTACATATTTTATATGGTACTGTGTATTTTAAGTACAAACTATTATATTTAACTGAAACAAAAGTAAATATGGATTCGAATATTGTTACCCTTAGCGTTATCAATTACATTAACGATTATGATTACTACGATTCGCTCACAGATTTAAATAGCGATACAAACTCAAAGTCTTTTACTAAACTGAGCGAAATCAGGGAAAGAAATAAACGCCATATTACGGAGCTTTTCCCGAATGTGAAATTTCGCGACAGTAAAAACCAGCTACTTGCAGTAGGTAGTTTTAAGCATGCGGTTAAAGCTAAGATCGAAACATTATCGAAGAAAGAAAAAGAAGATTATCTGGAAACATTTAAAAAAGATGCTAAAAAAATAGCCAGGCTTTATAGAAAGATCAGGAAATAACTGCGAGATTTCTTGGTACTAAGGTGATAAACCTGTTTTGGTATTGAACAGGTTATTTTATGTTAACATTAGTGCCATATTTTTGGTAATCTATATGTTTAGTATAAGTTTTCAATTTTTTGTGTCATGACAGCAGCAATCGAATCAATTGGCAATGGTCATTTTCAAGGTGCATGCCCATGTGGTAAGGGTGATAAATCGGATATGGAAAGGATTCCACGAACATTTTTGATGAAAACCCTGTTATTCTGGTTACCTATGAAACGTTATAGGTGTTACCGTTGCATGCGTAACCGCTGGATACTTGGAAAAAAATCACATCAAATCAGCCGATAAAAATCTATTCATGTAACACCAGGATTGCTTTTGCTGATTTGTCCAGTTCTCAAATACAAGAATGAGTAGCTGGTTTAAATCGTATTGAGGTTGCATGATGATGGTCAATAGGAGAGTTAGCAAATTGTAATAAAAGAAAAAGGGAATACCCATTGCAATTTGCTTTGGTTTTCCCCATTTTCTATACTATAATATAAATTCTACTGAAAATACTGAGAAAGATCTGTTAATCTTCCACCTGATACATAAATAGATCTGGTTGGTGTGGTAACAGCTGTTCTGGCATCTGCAATTACAAATAACTTTGATTTTCCTGCCTCAAAATTTATCCCGTTTTCAGCAAAGGCTGCAGTGATTCTACCCTCATTAGGCTTTAACGTATAACCATTAAGCACTAAAGGAGTTCCAGGGGTGTAAGGCTCGGTATTGGTTCCTTTTTCAACAATATCAAAACTGTAAATATAATTTGGCCCGGGTAAAGGAGGTAGTTCTATCGAATTAAAAGACCCGCTTTTAGGTAAGGTAAATCTAAGTTCGGGTGTTACTTTGGTTCCGGCCGTTGTATTCGATGCAGTTTTAAGCCTGGTATAGAAAACAAGGTCTACATCAACATTTTTAAATTGATTTGGAAATGTAGTTTCAAATTTAGCCGTCAGCATCATGTTAGCAGGATTAACCGGGGGATCAACTTTTACATTATCGACTATTTTAATGCCATCAAAAAAGAAACCAATATTTTGTTGTGCCATGGCCGATTCGATTGTCTTGGTTAGAAGAATAGCAGTTTCTCCTTTTTTGCGGACGGTGATTTCTCTTGTGGTACCTTTATCGATCAGGACGGAAGATAATTTATCTATGGCGCCGTTACCTGAAGAAAATACAGTCCCATCCAACAGGAATTCGAGTTCGCCAGATAGTGCATAGCCTTTAAGTCTTAATGAAATGGCGTTGTTATATATTTTGGTCCCATCATAAAACAGGCTAATATTCTGATCGAATGGAGTAGCCATAATGGTTCTGGTAAGCAATATTTCGGAAGTACCTTTATTTCTGATTTTTAAAACGGCATTCTGGTCTTTTACGGCAAGCAAGGTTTTTAAACTGATGCCACCTGCGGGCGGAGTAGCTATTATACTGTCTTTATATAGGTATTCGAGCTCAACACTGGTTGTTCCACTAATGCTTAGCTGGATAATTTTAGCTGGTTCTGGTTGAAGAAGTGCTGCTTTGCGACAAGATAAACTTAAGGTTACAACAGCAGAAAGAAAGAAAAGGGTAAAAATTTTTAGTTTCATATAAAGGGTCATTACATTTAAAAACAGCTGTCTGTTTTTGTAATAAAGGTGCCGTACCCTAGGGTACGGCCTCCTTTAGTTAAGAGAGAAAAAAATTAGAATACAAGCTTTGACCATGTAGCAGCCCAAACTGGAAGTGTAACTGTAGATGGAGAACCTGGTGTATTATACCATGGTTGGCTTACACCAAAAGCATCTGCGTTAGTTGCATTAACTACCAGATTGTTACCACCGCCATCAACGTAAGTGCCAGATGCTGTAGTGATTGCGTTAACGAAACCATGAACAGATGTAGTACTGATGCTTGAAACACCGGCTGGCGCATCTGCATCAAATGCAATACCGGTGTTGTAACCAGAAACAATTACATCGATCAAATCAACTTCCGAACCTCTACGCTCGCGGATACCGTTGCGGTAACCTAAACCGGCGATACCGCTGGTATTTTCAGTTCCGAAGATGTTTACATTAATTAAAGTTGGATGTGTTTTAGGCGTTAAGCTAAAGGTTGCATCTTCAGCAGGCGCATTGTTGTCTGATTCGATACCGTTAGAATCGCTGTTACCACCACTTGTACTGTGCGTAGAATTTTTATCAGCAATGGCTACTGCATCACTTAATGTACCTGTAAAACCGTTATCAAAATCGAATTGATCATCATCAGATGCTAAAGCAATTAAATTGCTAGGGCTAACTGTACCACCGAAAAATTCGAATCCATCATCAAGACCGTAAGAAACCTGTACGTGATCAATAGTAGTACCGTTACCCACACCACCTAAAGTTAAACCATTAACTTCGATATTTGTAGCCAACTGAAAACCTGCATATTCGATGCGTACATACTGTAAAGTACCGCGGTTATCGGCATCGTTCGATCCACCGTAATGGAACTGAGGTTGGTCAGCTAAACCTTCAATCAGTTTATCGCCAACGTTAATTGTTGCATTACCTAAAACAATTAAACCACCAAAATCGCCTGGTTTACCTGTTGTGCTGGCATCACCATCTAAAAGGTAACGGCTGGTAAATACAATTGGATCAGCAGCTGTACCAACAGCACTAATGGTACCATCTTTTGCTACAACCAATACACCGTTTTGTACACCTGTGATATTTACCGATGCTTTAATATAAGTACCCGGTTGAATGGTTAAAGTTGCACCGTTTCTAACCGTTACTACACCACTAATTTCGTAAACATTTCCTGCTGTCCAGGTTACAGAGCTGGTAATGTCTCCGCTAACTGCCACTACTGGCAATGATGACTGTGTGTAATCTGCTGCTGAAGTGCTGCGGTTGTTAAATGGAGATGATCCACCTTCATTTTTTTTACAGGCTGTAAAAGAAACAGCAACAATTGATAAAAGACCGATTAAATTTTTGAAATTTTTCATTTTCGTTTTTTGTTTTTCATAGGACCTTATAGGTAGGATCCATGTTTTTTAGGTTGATTTTTTGGTTATTTAGCGGTAGGGGCAGATAATTCCTTCTTTTTTATGGAAATAAATGCCTACATATCACTAAATAGAATGTTTTTTATATCTTAGTATTTCTTATCGATAACTAAGCAAATCTGTTAGCTGCCCTTGGCTTTTAACTTAGGTTTTTAAAATAATTCGGGTTTATCCTGATGAGCCGTTCCACTAGAAATGATCGGTTTAAAACGAAGGGTTCTGATACAACCTTTCGTTTTTTTTTTATGGCTATGCAGAAAACTTTGTTCCTCCTTTCTGATTAAAGGGTGTAACTTGATTTATATTGTTTTTCATGGTAGCTTTAAAAATTATAGGTAATAGAGGTACTGTAGGTGCGGCCAAATTTCTGGCTAAAACTGATGAGGTCACCATTATCATATTTGTCACTATACCCCTCTTTTAACCTGGTCCTGTTGCTACGATCAGCATCGCCACCAACATAATCTGGATTTACCTCGTAGCTGGCGGTATTTCGATAAAATACCGATGCCCTGTTCAAAAGATTTCCAGCATTGATCTTTATCTCAAGCCTGTTCTTTAATAAACGTCCACTGATTTGCGCGTCTACCTGTGCCCTAGGTTTTTCGTATTCAATATCAGCAGGAAGTTCACTTACGATATATGTTTTATAGCCCGATTTGTTGTACATAACGTTAAAGCCAAAACGGCTTGCACTATATTGTAAGCCCAGGTTGATCAGATAGGGCGACTGTCCGTACATGGGGCGGTTCTGTTTACTTGGAGCCTCTATAGTTGAAGGACCATTTGGATCTGTGTTGGTCACGAGGTATGTTCCTTTCACATCCGACTGCTGAAGGGTTAAATTGGCGTAGGCCGTTAGGTTGCTAAACAGTTTATGTGCAGAAATAAAGTTGAAATTTTTCCGTAGTTCAAGCTCTAGTCCGTAAACTTGGGCAAAATCGGCACTTTTTAAGTAGTAGTTGATGTTACCTGAAGCGGTACTAAAGGTAAGTTCGGTAGGTGTGTCGAATTTCTTGTAAAAGCCTCCTGCAGAAATAATTTCTCCAAGTCCCGGAAACCACTCTGCTTTCAGATCGTAACTATTGATCCTGGTACTGTATAAGCCCTGGTTACCAAATTGTGCACCAAGATATGGGCTGTATCTCCAAAACTGGCTATTGTCTAATAGTTCAGGTCGGATTACACTACTCGAAAAGGCGGTCCGTATATTAAGGTTACTTGTAGGGCTGTAAGTTAAATTGGCAGATGGCAGCCATTGCCAATGTTTATCTGGTTTGATGCTGAATATTTTAAGGTTGGTGTTGTTTCCGTTATTAATTTCATCGTATTTATAATATTCTGCACGTATACCCCAAACCAATCTGAATTTCTCTATGAACCTCGTGTCAAACATCACAAAACCAGCCTGTGTAAGACTTTTGCCCTTGTATATATCCTGAAAGCCATTCCCAACATTATAGAAGAAACCATTAGCGCCACGAATGTTTTCGGGCTGTTGCATCTCTGCTATTGTTAAATAGCGTAAGCTATCTGATAGGGTATTAAAGTTGGCCGATAAGGAAGCGATAGTCCAGTTAAACCGGGCCTGTTTCCAGTTTCCGAAATATCCTGTTTTCAAGGTGTTTCTTATTCCTGCAACTTCAAAGGGAGTAGATGTAGACACATCCCACGAATAATGCTCTTCGGCATTTTCGTAATGGTGACGGGAGGTTGGGAGGATACGGGGTTCACTGCTGTTTACAATATCATAAAAATACTGGTATTCATTACCAATAAGCCTTGGTACCTGAGTAGCCAATATGACATCTTTTTCAGTACGGTTGATCGATGTTCGGGCCAGATTCCATTGTATTTTAAATTTACCAGCCTGGTGCTGTCCGCTCAGTTTGTTCTGTAACAGATCTGTAAATGTTGGATCATCTGTTTCTTCCAAACGGTTGGCCGGTGTATTGCCCGAAACATCAAAACTGTGCCCTAGCGTTCTCACCAACGTATTGTCGTACATGTGCGTGTAATTGTTGCGGAAACTATATCTGTTTTTACCTGATTGATAGCCAATGTTTAACAGCGCAGACCAAGTGGTGTTAAAACCATAACTGGAACCGGCATTGTTATATAATTCGGAAGCAGACCAGTCTCCTCTTTTCTGTTGATCAAATATGTTGATCTGTTGCGTGTTCCGGTAACTAATAGACCCTGTAAAACCAAGTCTCTTTTGTTTTAAAGTATCAATTTGGATCATTCTTCCGATACTGAATTGATAGTTTTGAGATGGTGCAGCTTGGTAACTGTAAATTGTGAAATTATCGTTGGTAAATAAACGGCTCTGCGTTTCTACCTTTTTTGCATATTCCGCTTCCGTTAAACTATTGTTGGGCGCAACTCTTCTATCTGTTACAACAAGGTCTTTAGGATAATCCCTTCTGCCATCGTCAAAGCCAAAATAATCATATTTACCTCTTTTATGACTTAAAAAGTCCTTACCAGTACTTTGGTCGTTGTACGATGTACCTGCTGTAAAACTCATAAAATTTTCTGTTGGGATATCTTTGGTATTGATTTGTATCAATCCTCCACCAAAACTGGTGTTCATATCGGGCGTAACCGTTTTGCTTACCACTACATTATCAACAAGGTTAGAAGGGATAAGATCAAAGGAAAAATTACGTGTCTGCGCTTCTGTACTCGGCAGCGTAACACCGTCCAACTGTGCGGAATTATAGCGCTCGCCAATTCCCCTTACGATTACAAATTTATTGTCTATAGAACTTACGCCACTAATGCGTTTCAAACTTTCACCGATGTTTTTATCCGGTGTTCTGCTAATTTGTTCTGCGCTGATCCCATTGCTGATTTCGGATGCGTTTTTCTGCCTGGCCAATAAACCCTCAACCGATGCTTTTTTGTAACTGGCCGTTACCACCACTTCCTGCAGGCCTTTTGCATCAGGTTTTAACGAAATGTCTAATGGTGTGTTTCTGTCAGCCTTTACGTTAACCTCGCTGATGCGCTGGGTAACAAAAGAAATGTAGCTTACCTCTATCGTATAAATGCCTGGTTCAACGCTTAAAGTATAACTTCCATCGCTGGCGGTTTGTGTGGCTTTGCCTGTTTGGATAACCTTAATGGAGGCACCAGGAAGGGTTTCTCCTTTTTCGTCGAATATTTTTCCCGATATCCGGCCAGGTTTTACCGGATCAGGAAGTTTGTAAAGCAATATGGTATTGGTATCAGCAAACCTGTAAGCTACCCGGGTTCCTGAAAGTATTTTTTTGAGGGTCAGTTCAAGTGGCATGTTTTTTACCTCGAGGCTTATTTTGCTGTTCTGGCTAAAAATCGATCTATTGTAATTAATCGATAAGCCTGCTTTTTCTTCAAGTAGTGAAAGTGCATCAGGGATGCTCATTTCGGCTATTTTGATGCTTACATTGCTTTCTCCTGGTGTTTGCTCAAAGCTTTTTGCTATAGCCAGGTTAAATAAAAAAGTACATAACATTAACATCACCGCCACTGGCTTGTAATCGAAATGGATAATATATTCTTTTATATATTCATAAAATCCTATTTTCATAGGTTCAAGATGTTTTTTAATTCTCACGGGTTAAAAACTTTTGTTTAGGAGCTGGATTGTTCGAGCAATCCGGCTCCTTGTTTGTATTAAGAGGTTTAATTTATTTTTCATAGGTATAAATCCGGTAATGTTGCGCATTCCTGCTGCGCCATAAAGTATAGCTAACCTATCATTGGCAGCCCTCCCCCCATACGGTAATTGTTTTAGTGCCTGTATCTATTTTGTATTTTAGGTGTTTCCCACTCATCACATGGAGTTCTTCCATTACGTTGCTTATGCTTTTGTTAGAAAAGGTGGCATTAAACCTGCATTGATTAAGTTTATTGCTCTTTAGCTCAATGTGTACATTGTAATATCTCTCCAACGATTTGAGCATATTTGGTAGCGTTACATCTTTAAAAGTGAAGCTATTTTTGATCCAGGCATTTACGTCCGTTATCCGTTCAGTATGTACCATATAATTATGTTCTTTTAAATGATACAATAGTTTCATGCCAGGAGTAAGTAGCGAAAGTTCTTTTAGTTTGCCTTGGCTGTTCTCCGAAACCTTCACTTTACCAGTACGCACGGCAACACTAAAGGTTCCATCTTTCGGATAAGCATAGATATTAAACGAGGTTCCCAAAACCTGTGTCTGCATCTGGCCGCTATGTACAATAAAAGGACTGGTGGTATCGCGTTTTACTTCAAAAAAAGCTTCTCCATCAAGCTGTATTTTTCTTAAACGGCCTTTCACAAAATGTGATGGCCAGGTAAGCTTACTTCCGGCACCGAGGTACACAATAGAACTATCAGGTAAAATCAACCTTACTTTCTCTCCTTTTTGTGTGGTTTTACTTAAAAAGGCAATGGCTGTTTGTACAGGTTGTTGTGCTTTTTTATATGCATACCAGCCAAGTGATGCAGAAATGATGACCACAATTGCGGCGGCATATTTTAATAGTGGGAAGAGTGATCGGCTTTTTGGTTGGCGTTCCTCAACTTTATCCCATATCTGTGCCAGTCCCTGAACTGCGGCTAAAGAGTAATCGGTTTCTCCTGTTTGTTTTGTCCAGGCTTTTTCCATTACACGGTGAAATTCAGAATCGGCGTTTGCTGGGTCGGCCAGGTACTCCATCAGGATTTTTTCTTGCTCCGGATTGGTTTTACCTGCTAAGTAATGTTCAAATAGTATTTTAATGTTTTCTTTCACTTTAATGTTTGTAAGCTTTTATGCTGCGCGCTACTGTATATATGCACGAAACCATGGATACAGCTATACAGAAAAATATTTTTTTTAAAATAAAATGTAAGATGCTGTTTAACAGGTAATTAATATTGAGATCGGGGGTGGAACTAACAACCAATGGTCAATTAGCAATAGCTAATCCTTGATTCGTCACCCTGAATTTATTTCAGGGTCTTACTAGCAGGCTAGATCCTGACATGAAGTAGCCATTAGGCTAAAAAATCAATAAGAACAGCTAATAAATAAGTTCAGGAGGACGACCGTTTGGGCTGCGCTAGAAAAACCTTAATGTCCTTAACTTCTTAATGATGGAAGATGTAAAAGGGATGATGGAGTAGGGGATTAATAATCCATGGTCAGTTTGCAATAACTACTCCTTGATTCGTCACCCTGAATTTATTTCAGGGTCTTACTAGCAGGCTAGATCCTGACCACGAAGTAGCTATTAGCCCTAAAAATTAATAAGCACAGCTAATAAAACAAGTTGAGGAGGACGACCGCTTGCGCTGCAGTGGAAAACCCTTAATGGCCTTAATTCCTTAATGATGGAAAATGGGTGATGAAAAATAGGAGAGGGAACTTATCTTAACGCTCCACGCCAACTGGTTAACAAAACAACACCAATAGAAAAGACAGGATCGTTTCCGGAGAATAAGTGTTAAAATATTTCCGCATTATACCCAATGATTTTTTGAGGTGATTGTTTACCGTGTTTTTGGAGATGCCCATCAGTTGAGATATTTCTTCATGCGTATGATGGTCATTTCTACTCATCAGGTATATTTTTTTTACCTGCGGAGAAAGGCTTTCTATTGCTTCCTGCGCAATCTGTTTAGTTTCTTTGGCATTAAGTTCGTCTTCTATGGCATTAAAAGACTGCTCATGCTTAAGGTTTTCGATACTGTAAGCTTGTTCTCTGGCTTTTTTACGAAGTGTAGCGAGGAAATTGTTGCGGATAAGCGTATAAAGAAAGGCATCGAAATTCTTTTGTGGGTCGATCTTCGATCTGTTCTCCCAAAGCCTCACAAAAACATCCTGAGTAAGTTCTTCAGCTTCTTCTTTGCCTCTTGTAAAATGGTAGGCATAACCATATATTTTTTTGCGGTACAGGTGGTAAATTTCATTAAAAGCAGCTGAATTGCCGGTTTTTACTGCATTTAGGAGTTTTGCGTTTTTAAAATCTTCCAACTGTTCCATAAGTAGCGGTTATGGGAGGCAAGTTAGCGGTCGCGTTTAAAGTTAATGTTAACACAATGAAAACCTTTTCTATCACCTTAACCGGTGCGTGGTTACAATACTCTGTTGAGCAGACTGCGCCCTCGAATCCATTAAAATATGATCAGCACGAAAGCGCTCGGAAACCACATTATTTATAGCAATCGATGTTTTGATGGCTTTGCCTGTTATCGAAGCGATTGCTGCTTTTACCATAGGGTCTGCAACATCACCCAGTTGAAGTAAGGGCAAAATACTCATTTCATTGATTGCGATATCGGGGTTGATTCCCGCACTATACCCACCGCTGCCATTTGCATTAAAAAGTTTATAGACAATCGGATGCATTTCCCAGTTCACCTGTTTCGGAATTCTGGCATCAAATATCCTGAATGATGCTTCATCTTTTCCCCTTGTTTTTTCGCCAATTAACACCACCTGAATAAAAGGTTTAAGGTTATTGATCATTACTTCTGAGGCAGATGCCGTGGCGGCTGTTGATAAAATATAAACCCGGCTTAGGCCAAGATTTTGTTGCAAGACGGTATTAAAATTTACAGTACCATCAAAAGTAGCTGCAGTACCAATAGATTCTGTTTTGGCCCCTCCATTTTTATTGCCCCTGTAGGTAATAAATGGTTTATCGAACGATACATTTTTAGCGATCATGGCACATAGTCCAGCTGCTTCTGCTACCTGACCACCCGCGTTATAACGGAGATCGAGGATAAGTTCGGATACGCCTGCTGCTTTAAAGTTACTGAAAACAGGAGTGAGCGAATTGGCCAAACCGCCATTAAAATCCAGAAAATAGAGGTAACCGATTTTTTTGCCATCGCTTTCCATCACCTTGCTAATCTCCCGTTGGTCGAGTATTACACCTTTACTTAATTCAACAGTGCGGGTATCTGTCCAGGTATTGTTATTCAATTCAGCTAAACCTAAAGAAAAGCGGTCGCTGTTTAAGATTTCGGTTTGTAAAGCCTGTGCATTACTGGCAGTTAAGGTTTTGCCGTTAATTTTACTGATGTAATCTCCGCGTTTTAAACCAGCTCTCGAAGCAGGAGAATCTTTTAATACAACTTTAATGATTCCGATAACCTTTGCGCTGTTTTGGTCGCTTACTGTTGCATAATCAAAACCAAAATTTCTATTGCTTGGAGTTGCGGTGGTAGGGTCGTTAGGGATACTGATATAGGAAAAACGATCGGATACATTACGGATGGAATTAAAAAAATCTTTTGGCGATGAACTGAGATTAGGATTGGCGGGCAATTGCTCATTCCAGTAATAATAGCGTTTAAGGCTATCGAGTATCCAGGTGTTGATGTTCTCGTTGCTTCCAATTGGGTAATCGGGATTTTTATTGCCTTTTTTGCAGGATGGCAGAATGGCTAAAAATAGAATGACAAGATAAATGCTGTAATAAGTCGTTCTTTTTAAGTTGGTTATGGGGTTTGTCATCGCCTTTCCTAATTTAGATTTAGGAACAAACTTAAAGCTACTATTGTTAACCCGAGATTAATTTTTAAAGTGGACTTATCTATCGCGTATAGCCTTAAAAGAAAAGGTTTCCTTTGTTAACTTATCATTATAAGATCGGTTAATCTTAACATAACAATAATTAAATGTTAGCTTTTTATAGTGTTAACTTTGCACTGTGAATTTTCCGCTCTATATCTATTACGAACTGCTGATCCGTTTATCTGAAATTGAATCCGAAATCGGTCATTATGTATCCTCAACCGTAAATGAAGAAGTTTGCATATTGCGCACCACAAACGGTACGGTGGAAGTTCCGGTTAACTTTCTAAAGCGACAGTTCGAAGATCCAAACCTGATCAATAAAGACGAATTAGTAACATTAAGTAAGGGTTTTAAGCCTGGCTACGAGTAATTCGGCAGGTGGTCAATAAGGGAAGATTATGCCAGGTATTGATTGCATAACCTGGCATAATCGTTTTATTTTATTGCTCCAAAAGCTGCAAAATAAGAGTTTTTATGCAGGATCTCGGTAACGCTGAAACCAACTTTTTGCAACAAAGCCAGTTGATAGTTTAAAGAGCGTGGGGTATCTTCATATTCAATATAATCAAATACCTTTTGCTTATATGCTGTACCACCGAGTGTTTCAAGGTAGGCCCCGTATTGATCTTGAAAAAGGTTATCGATCAAAACTGAATCGTGCGCAATGAGGTCTGAAATCCAGATACTGCCTCCAGGCTTTAAGGCCCTGTAAACTTTAGTAAAAACAAGTTCCCAATCGGCATCGGTACGCAAATGATGAAATGTTGCAGCAGCAAGTATAATATCGAAATGATTATCGGGTAAATTAAGGTTACGCATATCGTCCTGTATAACGGTTACTGTTCCGGTAGTTTGTACCGACACCCTATCTCTTGCGCGTTCCAGCATCGGTAAACTCAAGTCGTTAAGTGTGCAGTTAAGGTTTGCGATTTTACTGAGCATTTTTAATGTGTAATTCCCCGCGCCACATCCAATATCCAACAGTTCTGTCGCATTTGGATTAATATATTTGGCCGCTCCGGTGCAAAGCTCCATGGTAAGCGGTGCATCGATGGTGGTTTGTTGTCCGCTCTCTAAGTTCGAGAAACGTTCTACATCGTGATCAAACCTTGTCTTAATTTCTTCATTTGTTGCCTTATGCGAATAATCTTTACTCATTGCTTTAATTTTTTTTGTAAAGTTAGCGCTGTTGATCATATTTGTAAAATATCAATTTTAGCATATCACGATACCTATTAAGTATTATAAATATGGAGCTCAGACATTTGTTGTATTTTAAAACTGTTGCAGAAGAACTTCATTTTACTAAAGCAGCAACCAAACTTTTTATCTCGCAGCCTCCTTTGAGCAGGCAGATTAAAGAACTTGAAGAAGAGCTCGAAGTACAATTGTTTACCAGGAGTAATAAGCGGGTTGCATTAACAAATGCCGGAAAGTATTTTAAGGCTGAAGTGGATGCGATGTTTGCCAAACTGGAAGAGAGTAAAGAAGTGGTTCGCAAAATTCATGAAGGCGTTAGCGGCGAATTAAAGATTGGCTACATCAGTTCGGTTTACCAATCGCACCTGGCAGAAATTTTAAAATTAATGCACCAGGAATTTCCCTACCTGAAAACGAGTTTATTCGAAGTGCCAACACTTGCTCAAATTAAAGAGCTGGAACATGGTGGTTTAGATGTGGGGATTTTAAGAGCACCGGTTTTATCGGAAAAATTGAAAGTAGAATCTTTGTTTTTTGATCCATTTGTGGTGGTTATTCCTTTAACGGACCAAAAAATTGATGTGAAAAACGGACTTGCCGATTTTTTGAAGAAAAGCCCGTTTATATTCTTTAATAAAGATTTTGCGCCTCAGTATAACCAGAAACTTATGGAAATTTGCCAGCGGATGGGCTTTAGTCCCGATATTACCCACGAGGCCAACAATGTACACTCCATATTACAATTGGTAGAAGCAGGCCTGGGGGTATCTATTTTGCCATTGTCGTTAAAAGAACAATATGCACAGTTGAAAGTATCTTTTATTGAATTTGATGCTATTCCAGTCAACACAGAGGTAGTGCTGGCTTATAAAGAATCGAATAAAAACCCCGCATTAACCTGGTTTATTAAACACTATGCCGAGTTAGAAATCAATTGATTTTCAATAAAGCATAATGAAATCCAGTACCATTAATCAATATAATCCGTTGATTAAAGACCGATGAAATTGTAAGAAAGGCTGTTTTCCGATGGGAGGCGGTCGTTTTTACAAATTTCAAAATCCTATAGCCACTCATAGGACATTATTTTTCAAAAGAAACGGTCAACTGCCTAAAACACCGTCAGTAAAATGGATTGTCGTAAAATTAACCTTAAAAAAGCAGTTGATTTCCGATTTTCTACCCTATCATTTCCGATTTTCACCTCTTTTAAACTTGTAAAAGTACAAATTTGCCGCAACCAACATCAAAAGCCTATGTTAAGGCTTAACACAAAATGAATTATATAAGTTTACCTAACCTATGAAGAAATTATTGTTCGCCGTATGTTTTCTGGTTACAGCAGTAGTTGTTCATGCACAAAAGGCAGCTGATGAAAAAGAAGCAATGAAAAATCTGCTCAACAGGCAATTTCAATTTGCACAGAAACAATATCAGTTATTGGCCAAAAACACACCGGCAGACCGCATGCCTAAAACCTATTATGCAAAAAATAATAAACTGGAGACGAGCGATACCAAATGGTGGTGCAGTGGTTTTTACCCGGGTTCGCTACTTTATATTTACGAATATACCAAAGATTCTGGCACCTTAAAAGAGGCAGAAAAACGCCTTGCCGTACTAGAGAAGGAGAAACACTATACCGGAAACCACGATTTAGGTTTCATGATGTTCTGTAGTTTCGGTAACGCCTACCGCATTACAGGTAATACGCGATATAAACCAACCATCGATACAGCTGCAGCTTCACTTGCTACGCGCTATCGTCCGGTTGCTAAAGTAATCCAATCATGGAACAGCAGTAAACAATGGAAAGGCCCTGTTATTATTGATAATATGATGAACCTGGAGTTGTTGGCATGGGTGTCTGATCATGGTGGCGATCCGAAATACAAGAAAATTGCCATCAACCATGCCGATACTTCACTTAAAAACCATTTCAGATCAAACTATAGTTCCTACCATGTAGTAGATTACGACATGACTACTGGCACAGTACTTAAAAGAGGTACAGCCCAGGGGGCATCTGACGAATCGGCCTGGAGCCGCGGCCAGGGTTGGGGATTATACGGTTATACCATGATGTACCGTTTTACCAGGAACAAACATTATCTTAATCAGGCAAAAAACATCGCCAGGTTTATTATTAACCACCCGAATATGCCTGTCGATCGGATTCCATACTGGGACTTTAACGCACCGAACATTCCAGGTACTTATCGTGATGCATCTGCCGCTGCGGTTATTGCCTCTGGTTTGTTGGAATTAGGACAGTATGCTACAAAAAGAGAGCAAAAATTATATGTTGGCGAAGCAAAGAAAATGATTATTTCACTTTCATCTGATGCGTATACTGCAAAGCCGGGTGAAAACGGCGGGTTTTTACTGATGCACAGTACCGGGGCCTTACCCCTAAAATCAGAAGTCGACGTTCCGCTAAGCTACGCCGATTATTACTATCTCGAGGCGCTAATACGCTACAAAAACTGGTATTTATAACACACACACAAAATGGAAAGAAGAAAATTTATAGGCGCATTGTCGTTAACCGGCGTATTTGGGCTGTTTAATCCTAACGAAGTTTTATCCGCTGCAAAAACTAATAACAGTACAAGTCCTCAATCAAAAAACGACAGAGAATATTGGTGTAAACTCCTGTATAAAATTGCCAGCCCCGTTGTTTCCAATTTAGCCAATGGAACTTTGATTAAAAATATGCCAGTGGTTACGGCACCGAAATTCGACTCCAGAACACCTGCTGTATCGTATTTGGAAGCTGTTGGCCGTACCTATGCCGGAATTGCACCCTGGCTTTCGTTGCCTGATGATACCACAACTGAAGGTGTTTTAAGAAATAAGCTAAAATTACAGGCCATTCAGGGATTGGATAGCTGTTTTGCGGCAAACAGTCCTGATAAACTAAATTTTACCAAGGATTACCAGCCGATTGTTGATTCAGCCTACCTGGCACAAACTTTTTTAAGAGCACCTAAAGCCCTATGGGAGCCGTTAAAGCCGGAAACAAAACGCGAAATTATTGCTTCGTTTAAATCATTGAGGAACAGGAAACCCTTTAAAAATAACTGGTTATTATTTGGTTCTATTACCGAGGCCTTTTTGTTATCGATTGGCGAACCACACGATGAAAGCCGCTTAAATGAGGGGGTAGATACCTTAAACGCATGGTATAAAGGAGATGGTTGGTATGGTGACGGCGTAAACATGGCTTTTGATTATTACAACTCTTTTGTAATCCACCCGATGATGGTGGATACGTTAGCTGTTATGCTCGATAAAAAGCTAATCAAAAAAGAACGGTATGATCTTGCCGTAAAAAGGATGCAGCGTTACGTAGTAGGGCAAGAGCGCATGATTTCTCCCGAAGGAACCTATCCACCAATTGGGCGTTCGATTACCTATAGAACAGGTGCTTTTCAGGCTTTAAGCCAAATTGCACTAATGCATAAGTTACCAGCCACTATTCAGCCCGCTCAAGTGCGTTCTGCCTTAACTAAAGTAAAACAGAATATGTACGAGATCCCTGGAACTTTTGACTCAAAAGGATGGTTACAGCTTGGCTTTTGCGGTCATGATCCGGAAATAGCAGATTATTATACCTCTACAGGTAGTTTGTATATGGCTACACTATCGTTCCTTCCTTTGGGTTTACCAGCTACGGACGAATTTTGGGCCGCACCTTCTGCAGCGTGGACATCAAAAAAAGCCTGGTCAGCAAAACCATTCGCCAAAGATTATCATGTAGATTTTTAACCTAAGAAAAAAGGAGACTGTATCATAAAGTTAAATTCGATTCGGATTGTTTTGTTAAGCTTCCTGATGAATCGGGACATTACTCGAAATACGCTGCCATTGAAAATCAATATTCCTACCCAAATGTTCCTTACTAGCGCAAGTCTTAATAGCTAGGGCAGTGTTGCTGGCTGACTTGTGCTTTAAATTTTCTTAAGAGATTAATATATTGATTTGACTAAAGCACAAGTCAGTCCTTTGCTTGTGCCTGTGGCGCTAAGACTTGCGCCAGAATATGAGAAATGAGGCTGAGGTGTGTTCTGAACTCAGAATATATATTCAATCCATTGAATTAACGGCGTATTGCTGAACAATTTTCAATTTCAACAGAACATGCTTGCAAAAGGTGGTGTTTTAGGGGTAAAACTGGGCGATATCCCGAATAAAAATGGGGAAAAGGAAATAAACGCGAAGTGAGTTTGAGGAGAGGGAATTAGATTTACAAGATTATTTTAGCATATATATTCGGTTCGGAAAAACTAAGGATTAGGATGGCATTGGTTCGGAGTTGGTTCGGACTTAAAACAGAGTTGTGACAATTATACCCGAACTAACTATGTTTTAAACCCTTGTTAAATTTGCTGAAATAGTATATTGATTACAATTCTTTTTTTATCTTAGTGTTAATCATCCCATAATTTTTAAAATTATGGCAATATTTAAACAAGGAATCAACGGTGGTTTCACCGGGAAAGTTGGGAGCGTAATAGGCTATCAGCTAAATGGACAATGGGTGATGAAAGCTTTACCCAAATCCAGTGCAAAAAACAAGAAAGGAACAGCCCAACCAAAGCGTTGCAGGTTTGGTTTTACCAGGATGCAGCATTTCCTTAAGCCCTTAATTACATTCATTAGGGTAGGGTACAATCTCGAATCTAAACTGAGGATGATGACTGCGCATAATGCAGCCAAGTCGTACAATATGCTCAACGCATTGGACGCAAATGGCGAAATTGATTGTGCAAAGGTATGTCTAACTTTCGGAAGTTTGTTGGATGCAGAAAAGCCCAACGTAGTTAAAGACGATGTCGGCCTTCATTTCAGCTGGGAAAATAATACAGCTAATAACTCGATTAGGGAAACAGATCAGGTGATGGTAATTGCTTATAATGTTAAAGCACAGCGGACTTATTTTAAACTCAGTGGCGCAAGAAGAATTGATGGCATGGAGACAATTGAAATCCCCGCACTTGAAAAAGATAATGAACTGCATACCTGGATTTCATTTATTTCAGATGACAGGCAGTCTATTGCAATGAGTAGCTACACAGGGAATATTATCATTTAGGATACCAGTAACCAGCCGTATTCCATTAAAAATTATTAAAGTAATCTTTATGATTGATATAGCCGTTAAAAAATGGTGTGAATTTTTCTACTAGGAGAGGTGCAATTTTTTTGATAATCAGTGGGTGCCGTCCCTGTCCATCGTTTAAATGCACGTATAAATGCGCTTACTTCATTGTAGCCAAGCATGGTAGATATTTCTTTTATCTGAAGAGCATCATCTTTCAAATACATTAAAGCAAGGTTTTTACGGGCTTCATCAGCTAGCTGTTGAAAATTGATCTCCTCACTTTTTAATTTACGCTGGAGTGTACGCGGACTGAGGTTAAAGTTACATGCAATATCCTCCAGAGTGACCATTTTTAGATAGGAGTTAGACCAAATGTAATTATAGATACGCTTTTTTAAAGTCTGGTCAGATACATGCGTATTTTGCCAGAGGCCTGCTTCCAAAAGCAGAACTTGCTGATGTTCGTGTTTTGATCTTATAATTCTTTCATTCCAGTAGGCAATATCAAATGAGATTTGGGTGGTTTTTGCATTTATTTCAGGCCTGCAACGAAGTACACGCTCATATTCCACAAGGTTATCCACCGATCTTGCGAAGCTCACCGAACTTGGATACAGCTTTTTAAACAATAACCCGTTAAGTTCGTGTATAACCAGAACCATTAAAAGGTCAACAGTTTGTATTTCAGTTATATCTTGATCCCAATCCCGGTTGGCCGGTACAAATGTTATCGAAAAATGATGGTCATCCCTGAAAATTCGGAGTTCTACCGATGCCGAGATGATTTGGGCCAACGGAGCAGCATTAGTTACCGCTTCACCCACTGTTCTGCTCGTTTTTATTATTTCTCCGACAATTCCCAATGCCTGTAGCTGTAAGGACTCCCCAAAATGAAGACCGAACAAGTTGTCTCTGGTCATAGATACAGCATTAAACCAGGCATCATCGATCTGTTTAGCCGTAAGCGGATTTTTCGATGCTGTCAGTTCGTCTATGGTAATGTTTGAGGCGCGGAGCAATTTTTCTGCCGATATGTCTCGTTGAACTGCATAACCAATCAGTTTTGATATGAAATTTTTAATCTGGTCTTCCATAGTAGATAAATACTTGAAGCTAAAATATCAATATAGAAAGGAATAAAAATAATTTGACGGAAAAAGATAGCTTAATGTCGTTTAATGGTAATCTTAACCTCAGTTGAAGCTGCGAACTTTGGTTCAGATACTAAAAAGAAAATATTATGGAAAATCAATCAAAACAAACAGTGATAGAATTTTTGACCTCGGTTAAAGCGGTCGATCTTGAAAAAATTGGCCAACTGTTGTCTTCCGACGTAAATTGGTCGCAGCCCGGCCGTAATGAGATCTCAGGCCTAAAGCGTTCACAGCAGGAGGTATTCGAAATGGTAGGTAAGATGTTCGAGATTTCCGGTAACACATTACAGTTGGATGCTTACCATTCAATTAGCTTAAACGGTAACCGGGTTGCATGCCTGTTGCACTGGATGGCAGAGAAAACCTCTGGAGAAAAACTCGATGTTTACAATATAGATATTTACACGGTTGAGCATGGTAAAATCTGTAATGTAGAAATTTTTTCTGCTGACCAGGTGCAGGAGGATGGCTTCTGGACAAGCTAAGAGCCTTGTTTAAATTTTTATAACAAATATTATGGCCTTTGCTGTCACACTGAGGGATAATTTATTTTATAAAAATCAATATAAATGACGTTTAAATTTCAGGCGGTATATAATTCCCCTCTTTTAGAGGGGTGTCCGCAGGACGGGGTGTTTTATTTGTCCTAGCCGGACAGGCTTCTATCTTTTTGGTGTCAAAAAGAAACAAAAAACACCGGCTGAAAATTTTTCTTTTGAAGCTAGTGGGTTGGCTTGGGCAGTGCGCTCCGAAAAATTTGTTAGGCCGGATTTAAGTAGAACGGGGATACCGTGCTATGGCCTAGCTGGATGGAAATGCGAAAGTGATTAAAATGTTGATTATTAATGATTTGCAAAATAACGTCAATGGTAGCGTAGTCGATTGCTTTATTAATGCGTAGAAATAGTCATCGACTACGCTCTCCACAGGAGTCCTTTGGACAGACTGATATGCGAAATAATTTTATTTAATTTTTAAACAGGCTCTAAGTAAACTTTAAAATAGATGAAAGCAACTGAATCTTACAGCCCCATCGATGTAGTCTTGAGTTATTATTCTGCATTAGGTGAAGGTAATATAGAAAAGATAATAGCAATGTTCCCGGAAGCGCTTGATTGGTATGTTCCTGGAGACGAAACAATCGCGCCCTGGTTGGGCGCCCGAAATACCTGTGATCAGGTACGGGAATTTTTTGAACTGTTATGGCAAAATACAGAAGCCGTCTCTGCAATGATTGATCATATAGCCGTTGTTGGAAATGTAGTGATCAGTTCGGGAAATTTTGTAACGCGGATGGTGAAAACAGAGAAGGTTTATAAATCGCTGTTTTTCACAGAAATAACCATAGTCGAGGGGTTGATCGTTAAATACAGGCTATTGGAAGATACTTTGGGTTTGGTAAGGGCTTTGGATGATGGGTTGTGAAAAATACAATCTATGGATCGCTCTTCCATCAAACAGATAGTTAATTAATGCTGATAAGCAGGTTATTTTAGGGGCTTCTGGATTGGCGGTCCGGGTCAATCAATTGGTTTATGCGAGGTATGTTGTTTGATTTTTATAAATTTACTGTATGAAACAAGCAGAGACCGTTATCGATTTTTACAACAGGCTGCCAGACCATGCGCCTATAGATGTTCCGCTCAATAATGCTGGCATTGGCCACATAAACGTATTCATGAGAGATAACTGCGCCGTGGCAAGCCCATACAGTCGCCGCGATTTTTATAAGGTTTCACTTATCATTGGTAGGGGAAAAATCTATTATGCAGATAAGTGGATACAGATTGATCGACCTGCACTGCTATTTTCAAATCCTATTGTGCCTTATTCCTGGGAAGCAGACTCAGATCAGCAGTCGGGCTGGTATTGTCTTTTTACGGAAGATTTCATTCAGCATAGTGAACGGGTAAATAACCTGCGCGATTCGCCTTTGTTTAAGGTTGGCTGTAATCCGGTGTTCTTTCCGAATGAAGTTCAATTGCGCGAAATTTCGGCTATATTCCAAAAGATGCAGGCAGAAATGCACTCCACTTATCCGCACAAGTACGATGTATTGCGTAGCTATTTGCACCTGTTGATTCATGAGGCGATGAAAAATAATCCGGCCACAAATTTTCATACCTATGCCAATGCCTCTTCAAGGGTTTCTGCTTTATTTCTTGAACTGCTGGAAAGACAGTTTCCAATTGATTCTCCTACGCTTACACTCAAACTGAAAAACCCTGCCGATTATGCCGACGCTTTATCCGTACACATCAATCACCTCAACCGTTCTGTAAAAGAGGTTACCGGTAAGACCACAACTGCTCATATCGCTGCCCGGATCGTTAAAGAGGCTAAGGCACTCTTGCAGCATACCGACTGGAATATCGGCGATGTGGCCTATAGCCTGGGCTTCGAATACCCTTCATATTTTACACTGTTCTTCAAAAAACACACCGGTTCAGCACCTACTAAACTGAGAGAGATTGTTTGAATATTATAACGATCTGTTTGATGCTTATAAGCCGCGGTTTTGCTTTCTTGTCTACATTTGAATGAACAAAATCTGATCAAAATGAAATATAGAAATTTAGGAACAACCGGCGAGAAACTGTCTGCACTTGGCTTAGGCTGCATGGGCATGAGTTTTGCATACGGACCTACAGACGACAAAGAAAGTTTAGCGACACTTGAAAAAGCACTTGATCTTGGGATCAATTTTTGGGATACGGCCGATATGTATGCAAACGGAGCAAATGAAGAACTCATTTCTAAGGTACTCGTACCTAACCGCAACAAGGTATTTATTGCAACTAAATTTGGGTTCCGTTTTAAAGATGGAATTGCCGGCCCCAGCAGTGCAACCGGAACCTATTTTGATGGTTCTCCCGCCTGGATGAGAGTTGCTGTTGAACAGAGCCTGAAACGATTGAAAATCGATACCATAGACCTCTACTACGCCCATCGCGTTGATCCGAACGTTCCGATTGAAGAAACCGTTGGCGCTATGGCTGATCTGGTAAGAGAAGGAAAGGTACGCTATCTTGGACTGAGTGAGGCTTCTGTTGCTTCTTTACGCAAAGCACATGCTGAGCATCCGATTGCTGCGCTGCAGAGTGAGTACTCGTTGCTTACAAGGGATGTGGAAAATGGGATATTGCAGACAACCCGTGAGCTTGGCATTTCACTTGTGCCTTATTCTCCGTTGGCTCGGGGACTTGTTACCAATACACTCGATGTAAATATCCTGGCTGACGATGATTTTAGAAGAACCCTGCCACGTTACCAGCAGGAAAATATTACCGGTAACAATAGGCTCATAGCTGAATTTGCTGCACTGGCAGGTACCAAGGGTTGTACACCTGCACAGCTTGCCCTGGCATGGGTGCTGGCACAGGGCGAAGATATTATCCCGATTCCAGGCACAAAAAAGAGAAAATACCTGGAAGATAATGTAGGTGCGATTGAAGTTGAACTGACAGGTGATGACCTGACAGCGATTGATGAACTGATCAAACGATATCCTATAACTGGCGAGCGTTATAGTGAAGGCGCAATGAAGATGGTTAACCACTGACGGACCTTCTGTAACAAGCTATATTTGGTGAAGGCATTGGCATAAACCAAAGAAGCCTAACAAGCCCCTCACTGGCGCAAGTCTTAGTGTTTGGGTTAGAGAGTTGACTGACTTGTGCCTTAAGGATTAATGTATTAATTTAACGAAAGCACCCTTTTCTAGCGCAAGTCTTAGTGGTTTGGACAATGTGGGCTGGCTGACTTGTGCCCTTTTCTAGCGCAAGTCTTAGTGGTTTGGACAATGTGGGCTGGCTGACTTGTGCCCTAAATGATTAATGTATTAATTTAACGAAAAGCACAAGTCAGGCCCTTGCTTTTGCCGGGGTGCTAAAGACTTGCGCTAGATGGGGGGGGTGTTAGAAATTGATATAATTTAACTTAATTTGGATACGAGCTACAAGCTCGCACCAGCTTGGGGAATGTATCACAAAAACTATCAAGAAAAACTTTACACAAAGGAAGCTATTGAGGCTGGAGACGCTCAATCGATGAAAGAAACAATGTTAAAACGCTAAATTTATGGGAGATTTTAGATTAGATATATTTATTGTCTTAGCGCTTTTAGGTAAAAATGATAATTTTAAAAATAGCTATTCTTTAAGAAGAGTTTTGCATTGGAAATTTGGAATTTTATCTGATATAGAATTAAAAGAAGAAATGATAGATAATGGATTAATAACTAAGGGTAATAGTGATAATATTAATATTTATTATAACATAACTTCTTTAGGAATCGCATATTTGGAGAAGAATTTTGATATAGGTAAAAAAAGCATTTATGACAGTTTTCCTGAGGTAAATGAGTTTCTTGATGCGCTTTTTGATGGATTTGTTATCTAGTTAGATCATAATTTCACCTGCTAGTCCAGGTGGATTGTAATTAGATAAATGGTGCTGGTGCGAGTTTTTAACTCGTACCGATATAAAAGCCATAGTTCTAAAATTTAGAAAATTGCAATCCTAAACTTTCATAATTTTTGAGACATAATAATCCAATTGAGGCAGGCTTTGTAACAGAGGATTACCATTGGAAGTATAGTAGTGCAATAGATTTTTCTGGAGAAAGTGGTGTGTTAGAAATTGATGTAATTTAAGCTAATTGGATACGAGCTACAAGCTCGCAACAGCTTGGGCTACCAATGCATTAAAAACTGCTTATCCAATTACACCTTAAAATTTTAAAAAAAGAAAATGCACAAAGAAATTTTGAATATATCTATCGAATGTAAAAAACAACTCCTTCCTAAGGATAAGGACAGGAAGCATTATAATTATAATTCTGATTATGATAATATGACAAAAGTTTTCTTTGATCTATCAGAATCCTTTTATAAAAGAGATGTTGTTTTTATTTATAAGTTAAAAGGTGTGGAATTCATGACTTCCAGTCTTGAACTTGGAGCTTTTTTAGAGAATTTTTATAATCTTGTGCTATTCTCAATCGATAAAAAAATAGAAAAAAACGAGCTAAATTTCTCTTTTCAAGAATATAACAGTTTATCTGTATTTAAAAAAGTAAAAAACAACCGATATAGTTTTAGTTTCGAAGATAGGATGCTACCCGAATTTACCGTAGTTGATGCTATTGTTAGCATTTTAGATTTACGTTTAATACTTATAACATTTTATCATAGGGTAATTTATTTAGCCAAAAATCTATGTCCTTATATATCAAAAAGCGAATTATTTATTGTATGGCAATCTGACATGAATTTTTTGTTTACTAACTATTACTGATGTAAGTGTTTGGGCTAGAGGACTGTTGATTTGTGCTTTAACTAATTTTAAATACTAGCCTGGCCTTGTGCCACTGCTAGTCCGAGCGGATTGTAAGTAGATAAATTGTGCTGGTGCGAGTTTTTAACTCGTACCAATATAAAAGAGCCATAGTTCTAAAATTTAGAAAGTCGCAATCCTAAACTTTCATAATTTTCGAGGCATAATAATCCAATTGAGGCAGGCTTTGTAACAGAGGATTACCATTGGAAGTATAGCAGTGCAATAGATTTTTCTGGAGAAAGGGGTGTGTTGGAAATTGATATCATTTAAGTTAATTTGGATAAGAGCTGCAAGCTCGCACCAGCTTTGGTTTCTTTTCATTAGTTATTAAAGAAATAATCACAAAAATTCAATCTTTACAGAATTTGGGATTGTTCTACAATTCACTTTTATCATATTTGTAAACGATGATTCATTTTAAATATTCATCTTAACCAACACCAAAAAATTGACGATAGCACCATTAATCGAACATTTTAAAAAGTACCTTCCTTTAAATTCTGGGGAAATAAACTTGCTTGCCGAAAGAACAACACACCGAAAAATAAAACGGAGACAAATGATCTTGCAGGAAGGATTTGTTTGCAAACATTATACGTTTGTGGAGAAAGGCTGCTTTAAAATGTATGGCATTGATGAAAAAGGGGCGGAACATAATCTGGGGTTTGCAGCAGAGAACGATTGGGTTGCTGACCTCGGAAGTTTCTATTCGGGAAAACCGAGCAAACTTTTTATAGAAGCAATTGAACCTTCCACTATTCTGCAGATTGAGCATCAGGATTTGCTTTATCTTTATGTAAATTCACCAAAGTTTGATAGAAATTTTCGGGTAATCGTTGAGGAAAAGTTCATTGAACTTCAAAACCGCTTGTTACAAAATTTCAGTTCAAATGCAGCGCAACGCTATCTGGATTTCCTGGCACAATATGCAGCGCTAGCTTCAAGATTACCCAATACGCAGATCGCTTCCTATCTGGGCATCACACCCGAATTTCTCAGCAAGATCAGAAAAAATATATCATTAAAATAACATCTACTCTTAAACTACATTAAGACTGTTTCTTAAGCTTGTTTATTGGTTGGAAAGGTAATTATGGCTCACCTTTACATTATAAAAACAAGTACATATTGCAAGCTAAAAAATAGATAATGGGAGCAACAAAAGAATTTTTTGATCAATTTTTGCAGTTCATCAATACTGCTGACGAGAATTTGGCAAAACAATTAATAAGCCCGGCAGCGAAGTTTCATGTGCCTTTTCAGGCCGACCCGCTACAAGGGCCTAAAGGGTATTTAACGATTATCGGAATGATGCGCAGCGGCTTTCCGGATATTCAGTGGGATATTGAAGAAATGATTACTGAGAATGACAGAGCAGCGGTTAGGTTTACAATGAAAGGAACTCATCAAGGAACTTTCTTTGGCGTACCCGCAACTGAAAAACCTATTGCAGTTGCAGCAATAAATTTTTACCGTTTGTCTGACAACCAGATCATAGAAGAAGTAGGGCAACCCGATCTACTTGCTTTACTGACTCAAATCGGAGCCTTACCCGCAATGTGATTCTTCCAGGCCAGAAAAAACCTGAATTCCCCTGTTAGTCCGAGCGGATTGCAATTAGATAGATTATGCTGGTGCGAGTTTTTAACTCGTACCAATATAAAAAAGCCATAGTTCTAAAATTTAGAAAATCGCAATCCTAAACTTTCATAATTTTTGAGACATAATAATCATAGATTATCTAAATTGCTATAAATTAGATAATAGACCCTTTTCTAGCGCAAGTCTTAGTGGTTTGGACAATGTGGGCTCGCTGACTTGTGCTTTCATAATACATAGCTAGTCAAAATCTTATTAAAATTTACTTAGCCACGTTAAGCTTTTTTATAATTGATGATCTGCCATAATCCTTTTATATTCGGTTATGAGTACAAAATATAAGTTTCATGAGCCGACAGCAATATATTTTGTTTCTTTTGCTGTTATAGGCTGGATTGATGTTTTTACAAGGACCGTTTACAGAGATATTTTATTGGAAAGCTTATCTTATTGTCAAAAAGAAAAAGGCCTTAACTTACATGCCTGGGTAATCATGAGCAACCATGTACATTTAATTATAAGCAGTAAGGAAGGTTATCTATTGCCTAATATCATGCGGGATCTAAAGAAATATTCATCATTTAGGATATTGAAAGAAATAAAAGAAAGCGCGATAGAAAGCAGGAAAGAATGGATGCTCTACTTGTTTTCAAAGGCTGGGCAGCAGAATAGCAATAATAAAAACTTTCAGTTTTGGAGACAGGATAACCATCCTATCGAACTAGATCCACATCTAAATATGTTTGAAGAACGAATTGATTATCTTCATAATAATCCAGTTGAGGCAGGACTGGTGGCAAATGCAGCTGAATATTTATATAGTAGCGCTATAGATTATGGAGGAGGAAAAGGATTGATAGATATTGATTTGTTGATTTAATGAAAAGCACAAGTCAGGCCCTTGCTTGTGCCGGGGCACTAAGACTTGCGCTAGATGGGATGGAGGAGGAAAAGGATTGATAGATATTGATTTGTTGATTTAATGAAAAGCACAAGTCAGGCCTTTGCTTTTGCCGGGGCGCTAAGACTTGCGCTAGATGGGATGGAGGAGGAAAAGGATTGATAGATATTGATTTGTTGATTTAATGAAAAGCACAAGTCAGGCCTTTGCTTTTGCCGGGGCGCTAAGACTTGCGCTAGATGCGATTTTTTGGTTTTGTTTTGATGAAAACAGGCTATTCATAGTCCTTACTTTTGGTCAGCTTTTTTAAAGTATCCAGTTCATATATCGGTCGTTCCAAATCGTAAGGAATTTCCCGTTTGCTAAACTGCTGGAAATATAACAAACAGGCATCCTTCCAAACCTGTGCATCACGGCTTTGGATCTTGAGCTTAGACTGCACGGATCTGAACCGCTCATCATCAATCAAGCCCTTGGTACTATCCCAAATGCGCTGGAAAGCACGAACACGTTGCAAACCCGAATCATAACGATAACAAAGCGCTGTCCAAAGGTCTTTTCCATTTTTAAGTTTATAAGTCCATGGCACATGGTGAAACCACAACAAATATTCTTCCGGACAACTTTCCAGGCTGTTAAATGTAGATCGGAGTGGTTCATGGTACTGCTCAACGGCATTGCTGCCTGTACTGCTTCTGTTAAAGCCTACTCCTAAAAGGTCTGCATTGTGGTAGTATACCGAAGTCCAGTCGGCCCTGATGGCTTTATTCGAGAACCATGGGGCAGGCCCGTAATGGTGGCCTTCAGCAAAAATGTGGTGCAATCCTAAAGGCATCATATAATTCACAGCCGCTTCTCTGCTCTGCATCATCATCTCTTTTATCGGTTTTACCAGGGTTCGCTCCATTTTCTTTTCCATGGGACTTAAAAAAGTTTGCCTAACCCATTCATCCGCAATATCTTCACTCTTAAGTTTATTGTCCCAGGCAAGTCTGCCGAAAGCGTACCAATTGGCCTGCGCAAAAATATGCCCGGTCCAATTCCGCTCCAGGCCAATGTTGGATACCCCTGCAATTGCACTTAAGGTTCGTTTATCCAATGTTCCATCTGTACAAGTCGCTACAGTGCTGCCCTTACCGTTTCGGTAGGTATCGCTTTGTAAACATTCTTCCCAAAGGGTAGACAAGAAAACCAGGTGATTTGACCAGCCCAGATATTCCTGAGTGACCTGAAATTCTGCCATTACAGGGGTTTTAATCATAGCACCGAATAAGGGACTGAATGGCTCTCGGGGCTGAAAATCAAGTGGTCCGTTTTTGATCTGGACAATTACATTTTTCTTGAATTTACCATCAAATTTTAAAAACTCATTATAGGCTTGTTTGGTACGGTCCTCATTACTTGGTTGATATACAAAGGCACGCCACATTACAATCCCTCCAAAAGGGGAGAGCGCATCAGCCATCATATTGGCACCATCAACGTGTGTCCTTCCGAAGTTTTGAGGGCCAGGTTGCCCTTCGCTATTGGCTTTTACAAGGAATCCTCCAAAATCAGGAATAAGTGAATAAATTTCTTTGGCCTTAGCTGCCCACCATTGCCTAACGGCAGGAACAAGAGGATCGGCGGTTTTAAGTTTTCCAACCGTAACGGGTGAGGAAAAGTTGACCGATAAATAAACTTTTAAGCCATACGGGCGCAATACTGTGGCAATAGCCTTAACCTTTTGAAGATAGGCTGTGGTGAGGATTTTTGCCGAAGCGTTTACATTGTTGAGTACTGTGCCATTTATGCCTATTGAGGCATTGGCTCTAGCGTATTCTTTGTACAACGCGATATCTGCCTCACTAAGTTGAAGCGAAGAGTCGCCCTGCCTCCAAAATATCGAAGCACCGGCATACCCGCGTTCTACAGAACCATCCAGATTATCCCAATGGTTAAGGATTCTTCTTGAATAGGAGGGATTGGATGCATAATTTTGATCAGACTTTCCCAAATACTGTCTTCTAAGGAGTTCGTAGCTTCCATAGAGGATCCCCAGATCCGTTTTAGCGACAATTTTATCACCTTCCAAACGAAATCCATCATCGGTAACCGAGCCATCTTTAACAAAATCAAATTTTAGTTCTGCGCCATCTTTTCCCAGCCACCCGTTTTTAATTTCTTGTACAGCGATGGTTAATACTGGCGACTTTCTTGGTGATACCACCTTTACCTGCTTTGTAGCGGTATGGCGGAGCCAAAGTTGGTGTCCGTCTTCAGCCTTCAGAAAATGGCTGGTAGCTGTAATGATAATCAATAGCAGGCTAATCTTTTTCATCTAGTTGATTATTAGTTTTCGGGTTACAATATTACCGCTTGTTTTCAGCTTCTCATCGGGCTGGCTTCCACCAATCGATAATGTGATCTCGCCTTTTAGCGGTCTTTTTGTTCCTTTATCATCAATATAACTAAGTTCATCAGGTGATAATTTAAAATGAACAAGTTTGCTTTCACCAGGTGCCAGGCTAACTCTTTGATATCCCTTAAGGGCTTTTTTTGCTGATTTGATTTTTAAATTGTTGTGCATCACATACAACTGGGCAACCTCATCGCTCTGCATTTTACCGGTATTGGTGATCTTTACAGACAAACTTGTTCCTTTGCCTGATTTAAGGTTTGAAGGTAAGATAAAGTTGTGATAATTGAATGTAGAGTAGCTTAATCCATATCCAAACCCAAAAAGAGGTGTGCCTTTGAAATACCTATAAGTTCGATTCTCCATATTATAATCATTAAAATCTTTTAGATCCTTGTCACTTTTATAAAAGGTTACCGGAAGTCTTCCTGAAGGGCTGTAATCACCAAACAACAAATCAGCTACCGCAGTTCCTGCCGATTGGCCACCGTACCAGGCATTAACAATAGCAGGTATATTTTCGGCTTCCCATGGAATGGCGATGGCACTTCCTGTCATCATCACAAAAACAACTGGCTTGCCACTTGATTTTAAAGCTTTCATTAGTGAGGTTTGCGCCTGGGGAAGCATGATAGAGGTTCTGTCGCCACCATTGAAACCAGGTACATTTACTTGCATTTCTTCGCCTTCGAGCTGCGGAGAAATGCCGCCTACGAATATAAAAGCATCTGCATCGCGATGGCGCGCAACCAGCTCAGTAAAATCTGTGCGGCCAAAGGTACCTCCCGCAAAGCGGACCTTTGCTCCACCCTCACCCTGCCAGTATTCCATTTCAATTTTGTATGTAGAATCTTTTGAAACAGGAATTTTATACGTTTTAGCGCCCCACCTGTTTTTAGACCAGGCATCTAAAACTTTTTGCCCGTTTACCTTTAAACGGTAGCCATCATCCCCATCTACTTCAAAGGTAATTTCTTCTGACTTTAAAGCTTTAAACACCGTGCTGAACCGGGCAGAAAAATGGTTTGCAGCCAAACCTTCGCCGATTTGCTGGCCCTCTTGCCAGTTGTGGTTTATTGATTCTTCGAACCGCGTTAAAAAAGGTGCTCCCTGCAGTTCTATACCCTTGTAATATTCGGCCTTGAAACCCTTGTGGCCATCTGCGGTTAATTGGTGCTCTAAATTTCGATAATGTAGGATTGTATCGCTCGCAAACGAAATCGCCTGCTCATATATTACCTCTGTTTGATTTCCCAATTTATCTTTTATCCCCTGAAGAACCGTTGTAATGGTTGAGGGGGTACCATTGTAATTTCCAAGCACCGAAATATCATTATTGGCATTCGGACCAAGCACTACCAGTTTCTTTAGATTCTTTTTCAGCGGAAGTGTGTTGGATTCGTTTTTTAACAGAACCATTGATGACCTTGCCATTTTAAGTGCATGCGCTTTGTGGGTACTGTTTTCTAAAACTGTTATTGGTGTATTGGCGTATTTTACCATCGAAGGCGGATCGAACATGCCGAGTCTGAACCGGATCATGAACAGTCTTTTTACCGATACATCAATATCTTTTTCTGTAATAATACCGTTTTTAACCGCAGTTAGTAAAGCTTTATAAGCATCAGTTCCACAGTCCAGATCCGTTCCGTGAAAAACGGCATCAGCCGAAGCACTTGCTGCGTCTTTGTGGGTTTTGTGATTTTTGAAGAAATCATCAATGGCCCAGCAATCTGAAGTAACATAACCCTTAAACCCCCATTTTTTTCTTAAAATATCGGTCATTAAAAGATCGCTGCCACAACATGGTTGTCCTTGGAATGCGTTATAAGCACACATCACTCCGGCAACTTCCGATTTCGTAACCAGTTTTTCAAATGCTGGCAAATAAGTGTCCCAAAGATCAAAGGCACTAACATCTGCATTAAATACGTGGCGTAAAGGCTCCGGTCCGCTGTGAACAGCATAATGTTTTGCACAAGCAGCCGCTTTCAGGTACTTTGGGTCATCGCCCTGCAAACCCCTTACAAATGCATCGCCAAGTGTAGCGGTTAAATAAGGATCCTCTCCATAGGTTTCCTGACCGCGTCCCCATCTCGGGTCTCTAAAGATATTGATATTGGGTGTCCAATAGGTTAACCCCAGATAGCGTTCATTCGTACGGCCAAGCGCAACCGCCTTGTTGTAAATTGCCCGCCCTTCCAAAGCAGAGTAGTCTGCCATTTTACCCAGTGCTGCAGGATCGAACATGGCTGCCATTGCAATAGCCTGCGGATATACGGTAACCTTAAACGGCGTTCTGGCCACCCCATGCAGTGTTTCATTCCACCAATCATAAGCCGGAATTTTTAATCTTGGAATTGCAGGTGCTGAATTAAGCATCTGAAAAACTTTTTCCTCAAGTGTTAATCTGGATACCAGATCATCAACCCTTTTATCAAAAGGTAATTTGTAATCTTCAAATGGATATTCCTGTGCCTGAATCGGACTGGTAATGTGCAGAAGAGCTAACGTGGTAAATATGGTTAAAAAGAATAATCGTCTCATATATTTGGTTTTCTTAACTTTTGCAAGTTCCAAATAGTTTGACTTCGGGAGGTGTACATTTGGATAAAAACCTATGACAAATGTTTCGATCTGGTTGTTTGGGCCCTTTAAATTTTATTTCACCTGATGAATTAGGACGAACGTTGGAGGATCTTGAACATTTATTGCTGTAATTTTCACAATTGACTTAACGCTCATCAGATAATCAGGTTATTTTAGCTTGAATTTGAAACCATGGGCGAAAACCATGTGCGCTGATTAAATAACCAGATATGTTCAGCTCTGGGTGCTACCTACCTAACTGATAAACAAATAGATAATATGGGCCATAGCTTTACTTACAGGGTGATCAAAATTTCCCTGTTGTCATATCTTCACCCGGTTAAAATGTTTGCCATGCGCTGCAGCAGGTCAGCCAGTTTGGTTACGTGGGATTTTGGTTTTCTAGAAGGCAGTGTAAACGGGTCTGTCCAGGCCCGATATCAGTGTTACTGCTCAGATCAAAAAATAAAACCATGATTTTTAAATCTGCTTTTAATAAAATATTCCTGTGCCTTGCGCTCTCACTGCTGATTTCCCCAGTAAAAGACTACGCGCAACAGCAAAAAATAAATTTCACATCACTGCAGATAAAAGATGGCCTATCATCCAACACAGTTAATGCGATAATAAAAGACCACTTTGGTTTTATGTGGTTTGGCACAGAGGACGGACTGAATAAATACGACGGCAGCAACTTCACCGTTTATAAGTTTAATGAAAATGATCCGACAAGCCTGCGCTCCAATGATATCAGGGCTTTACATGAGGACAGTTCGGGTAACCTATGGGTGGGAAGCTCTCTGGGGTCTTTAAGTTTATTTGACCGTAAAAACAATTCCTTCATCACCTATCCTGCCAATGTAGCGGGCGGGCTTAGTAGCGATCTTATTCATGCTGTGACTACAGACCATTTAGGCCATGTTTGGGTAGCAACTTATAATGGGCTTGATGAGCTGGATCCAAAAACAAATAAGATCACCAATCACATCAGGCAAACCCCTGACAAAAAATCTTCAGCTCAATTATCTTTTAACTGTTTGTTAGAAGATAGTAAGAACAGATTGTGGATCGGATCAAATAATGGGGTGTATCTTTATGACAGGAAGGAAAAGGCTTTCAAGGTTTACCGCCACAGCCCCTCTGATGCGTCCACTCCGATCAGTAACGAGATCAACACGATCTGTGAGGATAAATCGGGAAATATCTGGTTTGGTACCGCGCGGGGAATATGCAGGAAATTGCCTGACCAGAGTGGATTCAGTGCTTTTGTTTACAGCGTCGGCGACCTCAATGCACTTGTCAATAGCAGGGTGATCAGTCTGGCAATAGATAAAAACAATCAATTATGGGCAGGTACTGATGATGGACTGAAAATTATTGATCTCAATAGTGCAACTATTACATCCTACAGGCCAAACTACAGAGATTTTTATTCGCTCACGGGCAAATCAATCAGCAGTATTTATATTGATAACGGGATCTACTGGCTGGGCCCGTTTCATGGCGGGATAAGTAAATATGATTCTAATCTGAATCTTTTTAACTTAAAGCAAAGCAATATTTACGATCCCAATGGTTTGAGTGCATCTGTAATCACTTCTTTCGCGCAGTACAGAGATGAAATATTTGTGGGCACAGATGGTGGTGGGCTAAATCTTTTCAATCCGCGTACCGAAATGATAAAACGGTTCAATGCCAGATTGCCTGATGGAAGTGCAATGAACAATATTTCCATAATAGCCATGGCCATCACCAAAGAAAAAAAACTGCTCATGGGAACCTATTCAAATGGCCTGGTATCTATGGATCTGTTAACGGATAAGCTATTGCAGATTAAACGCTCTATCAAAGCCAACGGGCTGAATTCGAATGACGTTTTTTGCTTAAAAGAAGACAAGACAGGTAAAATCTGGGTAGGAACCAATGGAGGCGGGGTAAACCTGATGACCCCGGATGCTGAAGTGGTTTTGAAATACTGCAAGAACCCCCGGGCGCCCAACGAGGTGGATTTCCCGGGGAATAATTTCATCAGGTTTATAGAAGAAGATGATCAAAATAATATGTGGATAGGCACTTATGGGTCAGGAATATCTATACTTGATCAGTTTACCCATAAATTTTCGGTTCTGAACAAAAAAAACAATAACCTGCCGAATGATCTCACGCTGTCGATATTAAAGGACCGGTCAGGCAATTTATGGGTCGGAACTTTTAGTGGGGGGCTAAGTCTATATGATCGTAATAAGAACAGGTTCATCAACTTCTCCGAAAAAAATGGATTGAACAACGCTACAGTGTATGCTATAGTAGAAGACTTAAAGGGGCTGATCTGGGTAAGTACCAATAAAGGCATCAGCAGTTTTGATCCCAGAACAAAAGTATTTACGACTACACGGTTTATAATGGTGTTCAGAACAACAATTTTATCCGTGGTGCAGGGATGCGAACTGTAGGAGGTGAGATCTATTTTGGAGGGGCCGCTGGCTTCAATTATTTTAACCCGAGATTCTTTAAAAAAAACAGAAGTGTTCCCTCGGTAATCTTTACTGATCTCAAGGTTTCAAACTCATCGGTGCTGCCAGGCAAGGCCAGCCCGATCCAGGAGCATATATCTATTGCCAAAAATATTCACCTGGAGTATAAGCAGAGTTTCACGCTCAGCTATGTCAGCATCAATTACACCGTCCCTGAGGATAATCAGTATTTTTATAGATTAGAAGGGTTTGACAAGGATTGGATAAAGGCAGGCTCTACAAAATCGGTGTCCTATACCAATCTTGATCCTGGAGAATATGTCTTTCATGTTAAAGCAAACAACAGTAATGGCATCTGGAATGCCTCAGAAACTTCCATCGCAATTGATGTTAGCCCTCCGCTCTGGAAAACCATATATGCTTATATTTTTTATATCCTCACCATTGTCGGTACGCTTTTCTATATACGGCATTTGGGTATCCAGAAACTCAAAAGAAAGTTTGCCCTTGTTCAGGAAAAAATGAAGGCAGAGCAGCGCTTAGCGCAGCATCTTAAAGAAGCCGAACAGTTAAGGGCACTGGATAAACTCAAAATCAAGTTCCTGACAAATCTCAGCCATGAGTTCAGGACCCCGCTTTCACTCATTATGGGCCCTGTAGATAAGCTGATTGCCGAACAGCCTGATCAGCATATTGCCAATCCCTTATTGATGATCAAGCGCAATACAAGGCGGTTGTTAAACCTGGTTAACCAGATCCTGGATTTCAGAAAAATCGAAGACCGGGAGCTTACCTTAAATGCTGTTGAAACAGATATCGTTTCTTTCCTTAAAGAGGTTCTTGAATCATTCAACGATCTGAGCGAACGCAAGCAGATACAGTTGGTGTTCAAAAGTCAATTGAACTATTTTAATGTACCTTTTGATCATGATAAGATCGAAAGGGTGTTGTTTAATCTTTTATCCAATGCATTCAAATTTACCCCGGTTGGTGGGGAGATTTCAGTTGGGCTGGAGAAGGTTACACTGCCCGGCGCAGCACATGCAGCAACGCTGATTATTACAGTTACCGATTCGGGCATAGGCATTTCAGAAACGGATCAGGAAAGAATCTTTCAACGCTTTTTCCAGGCAGACGGAATAGCGCCCATCTTGAATCAGGGAAGTGGCATAGGCCTTTCAATTGCACAGGAATTTGTGAAACTACATGGCGGAAAAATCGCTGTACGGAGTAAAGTTGGTCAGGGAAGTGTTTTTACCATCGAAATCCCGTTCTCAAATGTTCGGTCTGCAGCCGAATTGATGATCCATTTTTCGGATGCTGCAGATAAGGGCAGACCGGAGTTGAACGCCACCATATCCGGACCGGATCGGGATACAGATAGCCCTTCTATTTTACTAGTGGAGGACAACGAGGATTTTCGTGCCTATCTTAAAGATGGACTGCAGTCTTTCTACAGAATATACGAGGCCAGCAACGGACAGGAAGGGTGGCAAAAAACGCTGTCGAACCATCCCCAGATCATTGTAAGTGATATTAACATGCCTTATATGAGCGGGATAGAACTATGTAAAAAAGTTAAATCTGATAAACGGACCAATCACATTCCAATCATATTACTAACCGCCTTAACCGGGGAAGAAGAACAGATAAAAGGCCTGGAAACCGGTGCAAACGATTATCTGACCAAGCCGTTCAACTTCGAGATCTTAAATGCAAAGATTAAAAATCTGCTTTCCCTCAACAAAAGGCTCAAAGACACTTATAGCAAGCAGATCAAGGTGGAAGCGACAGCGATAACAGTCGAATCACATAGCGATCGTTTGCTCAAGAAAGTGGCGGTTTATATTGATGATAATTTAAACAACCCTAAATTGTCGGTTGAAGACCTAAGCAAACATGTGGGCATGAGCAGAGGTTCGCTGTACCATAAAATACTCGAATTAACAGGGCTTTCGCCAGTTGAATATATCCGGTCGGTTAAACTCAATAAGGCGGCAGTTTTATTGGAAAAAAGTGATTTGAATGTTTCGCAAATTGCCTACATGGTTGGATTTGCTACCCCCAATTATTTTGCCAAGTCATTTAAAGCAAAATTTAATATGCAGCCTTCCGAATACATTAGTATTAAAAGAAAAGTAGAAGACCGTTTGGTAAAAAAAAGTTGAACATGCATTTAACCCTGAATACTGCGTTCTGCTGGGCAGTACCCAGTCAATCCTAATTTATATAACCTGGAAGCCTCTGGCATCACCGTTCCGTAAAGACCGTTAAAATTTAGCCTTTATCTTAAAAATAGGAGAAAAATACAACCGATGAACATATTTTGTATAATAATAATCAAATCTTCCTACAAAAAAACAACAGATGCGGTAGCTTCGCTAAACCAAATAATATCAGGAATGGTAAATAAAAGCCAGATAGTGTACTATCAAGGTGAAAACATCATCGTCAAACAAAACTGATTACTGACCAAATAAAAATAATAATGAAATTTAAAGCCCTCTTCCTATTGTTATCAACGCTGGTTTTTGCGGTGAATTTTAAATCGCAGGCGCAAAACCCAATTATCAAACAGATGTTTACTGCTGATCCGGCCCCGCTGGTATATAAAAATAAAGTTTATCTGTATGTTGGGCATGATACCGCAACGGTGAAAGATACCAATTATAAAATGCCCGACTGGCATGTGTTCTCGTCGAAAAATATGGTCGACTGGGAAGATCACGGCATGCTGCTTTCGCCAAAGGCCTTTTCATGGGCTGGCGGAGATGCGTACGCCGCTCAGTGTATTTACAGGGATGGAAAGTTTTATTGGTATGTATCAACAGGCCACCAAAAAAATAAGGAGAGTAAAGGAGGGATGGCGATCGGCGTGGCGGTTTCTGATAGCCCTGTTGGGCCATTTAAAGATGCAATTGGCAAGGCTTTGGTAACCAATGAGATGACAACCGATAAAAAGCATGGCTGGGATGACATTGATCCCACTGTTTTTATCGATGATGATGGGCAGGCTTATCTGTTTTGGGGCAACGGAAGTTGTAAAAGTGTCAAGCTGAAAAAAAATATGATCGAGATGGATGGAGAAATCAAGGTACTCGATATCAAAAACTACATTGAAGGTCCATGGGTTTACAAAAGAAAAGACAACTATTATCTGATATATGCAGGCGCAGGAACCAAACCCGAAATGATAGAATACTGTATGGCCAAGGGGCCACAGGGACCTTGGGAGTATAAAGGTATCATCCAGGGAAATGTTCCCAACAGTTTTACTACTCACCCTGGTGTTATCGATTTTAAGGGCAGATCTTACTTTTTTTACCACAATGGCTCCCTGCCCACAGGTGGCAGTTATAGAAGGTCTATCTGTGTAGATGATATGCACTATAATGAGGATGGCACCATACAAAAAATAGTAGAAACCACTACCGGTGTTAGCCCGGCAAAAGGCAGATAAACAGCCAATAACATACCCTTAACCTAACCAGATATGAAAAAAACAAATAAATCTCTCTTTGTTAAAATAACAGTGCTTTTTGTCAGTTTAAGTGCTTATGCCTTTGATGGTTTTGCTCAGCAGATTGTATCCAGCGCTCCAGAAGGCTTTGACGTGGTTCAGCCTGCAATTCCGCACGGAAAAATCGATACTTTGGTCTATTCATCAAAAACTGTGGGCAATAAGCGTAAAGCATTGGTATATACGCCGCCAGGTTACAGTAAACAATTAAAATATCCGGTTTTATATCTTTTGCATGGTATTGGGGGTGATGAAAAAGAATGGCTTAATGGAGGTAATCCCCAGGTGATTTTGGATAATCTTTATGCCGCCGGTAAGTTCGCACCTATGGTGGTAATTATGCCGAACGGTAGAGCCATGAAAGATGACCGCGCTATCGGGAACATTATGGACAAGGATAAAGTGCAGGCCTTTGCCACTTTTGAAAAGGATTTAATTAATGATCTTATCCCATTTGTGGAACGGAAGTTTAGCGTGTATAAAGACCGCGAACACCGGGCGATTGCAGGCTTATCAATGGGGGGCGGGCAGGCTTTGAATTTTGGACTGGGAAATCTGGATAAATTTGCCTGGGTAGCTGGCTTTTCTTCAGCACCGAATACCAAAATGCCAGAAGTGCTTGTGCCTGATCCAAAAAAGGCCTCAGCCATGCTCAAATTGTTATTCATCTCTTGCGGAGCTAGCGATAACCTCATTATCAACAGTAAGCGTACGCACGATTATCTGACTAAAAATAAGGTGCCACATATCTATTTTATCGAGCCTGGTTTTCACGATTTTAAAGTTTGGAAGAATGGGTTATATATGTTTTCGCAATTGTTATTTAAACCGGTTGATACCACTACTTTTTCAAAATATCCGGTAGCAGGTGCGCCGGCCTCAACCAATATCGGTTCTGGCGGCTATCCACAGATCACCGATGACCATAAAGTTGTTTTCAATCTTTCAGCGCCCAACGCGCACAGTGTTCAGGTAGATCTGGGCCGAAAGTATGATATGGTCAAAAACGAAAAGGGCAGATGGACTGTTACAACAGATTCTTTGGGTAAAGGATTTCATTATTATTCGCTCATCATTGATGGCCTTCCTGTAGCAGATCCGGCAAGTAAGTCTTATTTCGGCATGGGGCGCATGGCCAGCGGAATTGAAATCCCTTTTTCAAAAGGCGACTATTATGCGTTGAAGGATGTTCCACATGGCGAGCTCCGGATTAAAAAATATTACTCAAAAGTAACCCGGTCATGGAGGCAGCTTTATGTTTATACACCGCCTTTTTATGATGCACAGGTAAACGAAAAATACCCGGTACTTTATATCCTCCATGGAGGGGGAGAAGATGAAACCGGCTGGGCCAACCAGGGTAAAACAGATCTGATCCTCGATAATCTTATTGCTGCTCAAAAAGCCAAACCGATGATTATTGTAATGCCCAGTGCAAATGTAGGTGGAGCTGCCTTTGGCGAAGCCGGGTTAAAAACTTTCGAATCAGAATTGAAAGAAGTAATTATTCCATTGGTTGAAAGTACTTACCGCACCAAAACCGATGCGCAAAACAGGGCATTGGCCGGTTTATCGATGGGCGGGATGCACACGCTATATACCGGGATTAACAACACCGATAAATTCGCTTACCTGGGTGTATTTAGTTCAGGATGGGTTGTGCCGCGTCAAAATACGATAGCCGACCTTCAGTATATAGGGATGAAAAACAACCGTGAAAAAATCAATGCCAATCTAAAGCAATTGTGGATTGCCATGGGTGGGAAGGAGGATATTGCCTATAATAACTGCCAGATAATGATGGATAAATTTAAAGAACTGAATATCAATTTTAGTTATCACGAATATCCGGGAGGGCACACCTGGCCTGTTTGGCGGAATAACCTTTATCAGTTCTCCTCTACTTTATTTAAATAAACCTTTTTGAATAAAATTATATGTTGACATTACCAAAATACGATCTTTTGCAAAAGCTTTTCGTCGGCCTATGTGTTTCTGTGCTATTCAATATTGGCTTCTGTGGAAATGTTGGGGCACAAGAGGGATTTTATGCCAATTCGTTTCCTTTAAAACAGGTAAAACTACTTAGTGGACCATTTGACCATGCCAGAGACCTTAACATAAAAACACTATTGGCTTATGATGTGGACCGCTTGCTTTACCCTTACCTTAAGCAGGCAGCGCTTCCTACGGATAAAAAAGGCTATGATAACTGGGAAGGGCTGGATGGGCATATCGCCGGACATTACCTGAGTGCGCTTGCACTTAATTATGCCTCAACAGGTAATCCAGAATGCAAAAGCAGGATGGAAAAAATCGTAACAACATTGAAAGCCTGCCAGAACAAAAATACAACTTCACACCCTGAATGGGGAATAGGATATGCTGGAGGCGTTCCCAATAGTAAGGAGATCTGGATGAAGCTTAAAGAAGGAAACTTCAAAGCCTATCAATCTGCCTGGGTGCCCTGGTATAATGTTCACAAAACTTTTGCAGGTTTGCGCGATGCCTGGATTTATGGGGAAAGTAAAGATGCGAAGGAAGTATTTTTAAAATTCTGTGATTGGGCGATAGCCATTACCTCGAAGCTTAATGAGCAACAGATGCAGCAAATGTTAGATACAGAACATGGTGGGATGAATGAAGTATTGGCTGATGCCTATCAGATTACAGGCAATGAAAAATACCTGAACGCAGCGATGCGGTTTTCTCATCAACAATTGCTTACGCCTATGGCTAAGGGGCAGGACAACCTTGATAATAAACATGCCAATACCCAGGTCCCCAAAGCCGTTGGTTTCCAGCGGATCGGAGAGCTGAGTCATCAACGGAATTACGATCAGGCCGGTCAGTTTTTTTGGGAGACAGTAACAGGCAAAAGATCTTTGGCATTTGGCGGAAACAGTCGTAGGGAATTTTTTCCAAGTGCTGCTGCCAGTGCTGATTTTGTAGATGATGTGGAAGGGCCAGAAACCTGCAACACCTACAATATGCTGAAACTGACCGAGGGACTTTTTAGGGAAAAACCCGATGCCAGGTACGTAGACTTTTACGAAAAAGCCCTGTATAACCATATTCTTTCGTCTCAACATCCCGAACATGGTGGCTATGTTTATTTTACGCCCGCCCGGCCAAGGCACTACCGCGTATATTCGGCACCGAATGAAGGGATGTGGTGTTGCGTGGGCAGTGGGATGGAGAACCACAGCAAGTACAACGAATTTATTTACACCCATCAAAAAGATACTTTATATCTTAACCTGTTTATTGCCTCTGAACTCAACTGGAAAGAAAAAAACATTACAATAAGGCAGGAAACTACTTTTCCGGATGAGGAAAAAACCAGGCTGATTGTTGCAGATGGAAATGCCCGGTTAATGTTGATGATCAGAAAGCCATCATGGATTGGCAAGGAAATGATGGAAGTGAAAATCAATGGTAAAAAAGCCGAATATAAATTGCTTCCGAACGCTTATCTGGGAATTGGCCGTAACTGGAAAAAAGGGGATGTGGTAGAGCTGAGCCTGCCCATGAAAACCACCGTTGAGCGGATGCCCAATTTGCCAGATTACCTGGCAATTATGCACGGACCGATTTTATTGGGTGCTAAAACCGGAACGGAAGCCCTTAACGGACTGGTAGCTGGCGATAGCCGTTGGGGGCATATCGCCAGCGGCAAAAAACTGCCCATTAGTAAGGCGCCTATTCTCATTGATGAGCGTATTGACGATATCGGCAAGAAAATCGAGCCAATAAAAGGGCAGTCGATGAAGTTCTCTTTTGTGAATGAGCGGATAGAAAACCCTGAAAAAATTACTTTGGAGCCTTTTTACCGTATTCACGATTCACGTTACATGATGTACTGGATGGCGCTCACACCTGGCCAGTATGCCGCTTACCTCGATTCTGCCACCCGGGTAGAAAATGAAAAACTTGCGTTGGAAAGCCGTACAGTAGATTTTGTTGCGCCAGGAGAACAGCAGCCAGAGGTAGATCACCAGATGAAAAACAACAATTCCCACAGCGGATCCTATCTGGATCAATTTTGGCGCAATGCAACGGGAAATGGTTTTTTTAGCTACGAAATGAACACCGCGGGTGCAGATCAGCTGGCCCTGAATGTTCGTTACCATGCAAGTGGTGGCCGTGATAAATTTGATATTTATCTTGATGATCAAAAACTGGTTGGTGTAGATGCGGGCCAGGAGCCACAAAAAACAGGCTTCTACAACCAGGAATACCCAATCCCTGCAGAAATGTTAAAAGGCAAAAAACGGATCTCAGTTAAATTTTCCCCTTCAGATGGAAAATCAACGGCAAGGGTATTTTATGTGAGGTTGGTAAAGAAATAACTAACGGATGAAAAACATGGTTCTGAACGCCGAATGGCCCTGTGGATCAAGAAAAACTACTGCGGATGAACGAGTATCAAGCATGGTAATGTCTAATGTCATGGAAGTTAAGCCATCGGCACAAGTGAAATAATTTAACCACAGATAGAAGGGATGTACACAGATATGAAAATCCGTGTTTATCTGTGCACATCTGTGGTTAAAAGCGCTTAACTTAACGGCATTGTTGTACTGCGAGCAGTTTCAAAATAACGATTAAGATTTTAATAATCAGATCCCTTGTCAATGAATATCTATAACATGATACTAAGAATCAGTAAAATAATTTTAATCCTTTTTACAGGCACTTTGGCATTTGCACAGGTGCCCGAAAAATCAAAATTAAAGCTTTGGTACGAACAACCTGCAGGTGCTGTTTGGGAAAATGCACTTCCTGTTGGTAATGGCTTTTTAGGGGCAATGATTTATGGTAACGTGGCAAAAGAAGTGATAAAACTCAATGAACATAGCCTTTGGAGTGGTAGCCCCTCTCAAAATGATGTTCCGGAAACTTTGAGCCATTTACCTGAAATCCGCGCACTCATTTTTAAAGGGAAACATAAAGAAGCTGAAAATCTGGCCAATAAAATCATGTTTGGGAAAAAATCATCTGGACAGATCTTTCAACCGGCAGGTAATCTTCAACTCGTTTTTCCTGGTCATGAAAAGTATCAAAACTACTATAGAGAGCTTGATATTGAAAATGCCCTAAGTAAAACAAGCTATAACATTGGCGATGTAAGCTATACCCGAACAGCTTTTGCCGCACACGGCAACCGCGTAGTGGTAATGAAAATTACCGCCAATAAAGCCGGCAGCATTTCTTTTACCGCAAATTATGCCACGCCCCATAAAAAGGTTTCAATCAGTACCTCAGCGGTTAAAGATCTGGTAATGGAAGGGTTGACCAGTGATCATGAAGGTGTGAAAGGACTTGTAAAATACAACGTAATCAGCAGATTCAGCAATGAAGGCGGTACATTAAAAGCGACCGATTCTAGTATTGTTGTTGAGCATGCCAATGCAGTAACCATTTTCATCTCTATAGCTACCAATTTTAACCATTATAATGACATCAGCGGCAATGCCGCTAAACGGGCATTGGAGTACCTGAATCAGGCTTCGGCGAAATCTTATGATAAGATTCTGGCCACCCATCTCACCAACTATCATAAATACTTCAATCGCGTTCAGCTTGATTTAGGGGAGAGCGATGGTACAGACTTACCAACGGACAAAAGGTTAATGAATTTCAGGAATACAACAGATCTTCAGTTTGTTAATCTATATTACCAGTTTGGCCGCTATCTGTTAATCAGTTCTTCTCAGCCCGAGGGGCAACCTGCCAATTTACAGGGCATCTGGAATGATAAGCTTTACCCGCCCTGGGACAGTAAATACACCATTAATATTAACGCTCAAATGAATTACTGGCCTGCAGAGCCGACCAATTTGCCTGAGCTGCACCAGCCCTTTCTTAAAATGGTAGGTGAAATGGCAGAAACGGGCAAGGCCACGGCTAAAAACATGTACGGCGCAAGGGGCTGGATGGCGCATCACAACAGCGATATCTGGAGAAGCACCGGCCCAGTAGATGGGGCGTTCTGGGGAATCTGGAACGGTGGCGGCGGCTGGGCCAGCCAGCACCTTTGGGAACATTACCTTTATGGAGGAGATCGCAAATACCTTAAAAGCATCTATCCTGTTTTAAAAGATGCAGCAACTTTTTACAAAGATTTTCTGGTAGTGCACCCAACACTGAAGTATTTGGTGGTTAATCCAGGTACTTCTCCTGAAAATGCCCCTGCGGCACATGGAGGCTCCTCTATTGATGCGGGTACCACGATGGATAATCAAATTGTTTTTGATGTGTTTTCTACCGCTATCCGTGCTGCCAAAATACTGGGCGTTGATGCGGTTTTTGCTGATAGTTTATTGCAGATGCGCAATAAGTTATCGCCTATGCATATTGGCAAGCATGGACAATTGCAAGAATGGCTGGATGATATAGACAGTCCAAACGATAAACACCGTCATATTTCCCACCTTTATGGTTTATTTCCTTCCAACCAGATTTCTGCCTACCGTACGCCCTTACTTTATGCCGCTGCAAAAAATACCTTGCTTCAACGAGGCGATGTATCTACCGGATGGAGTATGGGCTGGAAAATAAACTGGTGGGCAAGGATGCAGGATGGAAATCATGCTTATCGCCTGATTCAAAACCAACTCACACCACTAGGCGTTAATCCGGGCGGTGGTGGCACATACAATAATCTTTTTGATGCCCATCCACCTTTTCAGATAGATGGTAATTTTGGCTGTACCTCTGGTATTACCGAAATGCTGATGCAAAGTGCCGATGAAACATTGCATTTACTGCCCGCTTTGCCCGATGTATGGAAGGAAAAAGGTTCCATTAAAGGCTTAAGGGCCAGGGGAGGCTTTGAGGTACTGAACCTCGAATGGTCTAATGGGCAGGTAATCAAAGCCGTAATTAAATCAACGCTTGGCGGAAATTTACGGGTAAGGGTTCCCAATGAAATGAAAAGCGACCTTATTGAATTGAAAAATGCAGTGGGCACTAATCCAAATATGTTCTATTCCATTGCTGAAACCCAGGAACCTATTGTAGCGCCCGAAGCTCATTTGACCGCTAATCCATTGAAAAAGACTTTTGTTTACGATATATCAACCAAACCAGGCAGGTTATATACGCTGCTGCTCAAATAATTAGATCTCATGAAATTTATCCGTTTATTTATCATTTTCACCCTTGTAAATACCTGCATTTATGCACAGCAAGCAATAAGCTATCATGTTTCCAGTCCTGATGGAAAAATTGTTCTCACCTGTAATCCCGCTCAGGGAACCTACAGCATTACCAGGAGTAAAAAAACAATCTTACAAAATTCTAAACTGGGCATTATCAGAGAAGATGAAGACTTTACAAGGTCATTAAAAGTTGTTGGCAGTGCTGAACGAAAATTGAAAGAGACCTATGTAATGGGCAATGCAAAAAAGAAATCGATTACCTATACCGCAAATGAATTAACGATATCCACCAAAACGTCAACAGGCAAAAGAATGAATATTATTTTTCGTGTTTCTAATGATGGGGCAGCCTTTCGCTATGAATTTCCGGAAAAAGATTCGTCGCTAAGAAAAATACAGTCAGAACAGACAAGTTTTCACTTTCCCGAAGGTACATTGGCCTGGTTACAAGCCAAAGCCGAGGCACAAACTGGATTTGAACATACCAATCCTTCCTACGAGGTATATTATAATATGGCTATCCCGGTAGGTACGCCATCTTCCAGTACTAACGGGTGGGTATATCCGGCTTTATTTAAAACAGGCGATACCTGGGTGATGCTTACAGAAGCCGGACTGGAAAGAAATTATTGTGGAACGGCTTTGCAACGATTATCACCTAACGGCGAATATCGGATCAATTTTCCCCAGGAAGCTGAAAAAATAAAAGGAGGGGCGCTGTATCCCGAATCTAAGCTTCCATGGATTACGCCCTGGCGGATCATTGCCATAGGCGATCTGGCTACAATTATGGAATCGACACTCGGTACAGATCTTGCCCCTGCATCCAGATTAAAAGATTTATCGTTCGTAAAACCTGGAAAAGCCGCATGGAGCTGGGTGCTGGAAAAGGATAAGGCGACGATATACCCAGTTCAGAAAAAATATATTGATTATGCTGCCGATATGAACTGGCAGTATTGTTTGATCGATGCAAACTGGGATGAAACCATTGGATATGATTCGGTAGCGGTTTTGGCTGATTACGCAAGAAAAAAAAATGTGGGTATGTTGCTCTGGTATAATTCAGCAGGTGATTGGAATACCGTAAAATTTACACCGAGAGATAAGCTGTTAACGCATGAGAAACGGGTGAAGGAGTTCAGCAGGCTGGAAGATATGGGTATTAAAGGCATCAAAATCGACTTTTTTGGTGGCGACGGACAGTCTATGATTGCTTACTACCATGATATTTTAACCGATGCAGCCGCTCATCATTTGTTGGTCAATTTTCATGGTGCTACACTGCCCAGGGGATTGCAGCGAACTTATCCAAATTTAATGACTGCAGAAGCCGTACTGGGATACGAAATGATCACATTTGGGCAAGATGCGGCCAACAAAGCGCCTCAACACATGGTTGCCAGTGCCATGATCAGAAATGCGTTTGATCCGATGGATTTCACACCGATGTGTTTATACAAGATCCCCAATATTGAACGGAGAACAACCGCTGCATTTGAACTGGCTACAGCAGTAGCCTTTTTATCGGGCATACAGCACTACGCCGAAACACCGGATGGAATGAGCCATGTACCTGTTGAGGTTAAAGATTTTTTAAAAGCATTGCCTTCCCAATGGGATGATGTAAAATTTATTGATGGATACCCGGGCAAATTATATGTTGTAGCCAGAAAATCGGGTTCCAAATGGTACGTTACAGGATTGAATGGAGAACCACTCGACAAATCTCTCTCATTAAATCTTACTTTTCTTAAAAATAAAACAGGTAAACTTATTTCTTCAGGAAACGATAGTGACAGCCACAACGGGTTTGTTGCCAAAGAAATAAAAATATCAGCTTCTGGAGAATTGAAAATCGACCTCAAAAAGAATGATGGCTTCGTAGCTGTTTTTGAGTAAATAACCGCCTGAAAATAAGACGCATGGAGAAAAAGAAATTAAATTTGGTTTAGCGTACTTCTCGGATTCAGGGCAAGCGCTTGTCAGCTGTCAAATGATAGATCGGGCCGCAAACTTGTTCTGGATCCCGGGTAAGTATTACCTGGTTATCCTATTATGATTTAACCAACAATAAATTCTTATAAATATAAAATTAAGTGTAATTCACCCCTGAGCTACGGGTTGCCATCTTTATTTATAGCACCAACAACATTCGAAATTTCCGAGTTTTTGAAAAGGTCGTACTACAATTTTTTATAGCTTCGAAAAAATAAATAATCAAAGCGGTTTCCCTCAATATTTGTTGTCGTTAAAGATTGTAAAGTGGCTTTTTTATTGCATCTGGTTAGTTTACAATCGATTGCATAAGATGGCTTCATATTTTGTGGTCGAAAATCTTTTCCTCGTTTAATAATCGTTTTTAGTCGATTCCTTCCTTTGAACATTTATTCCATATTTATGAACAATTGACACTTACACTTTTGTGCCCACCGAATAACTTTACCTCTATCATGCTTGTCTGCTCTTGTTTAGAGATAATCATTATCTAATTTTTTAGGATAAGCAGTCGGCTCATTACTGAGTGAAGCATGAACTTTAACCATTATAAACCAAATTTTTATGAGGAATGAATTTTTACAGTTTTTTGTAAAGCCTGGTGCAGGACTTTCCAAATGTCTAGCCAAACTATCATTGATTGCTCTTTTTTCGCTTTTTGTGGTTGCTGCACATGCACAAAGCCAGGTAAAAGGGCGTGTTGTGGATGATCAGGGGAAACCCCTTCCAGGTGTAAGTATTCTGGTCAAGGGAACCTCAACCAGTACAACAACCCTGGGTACAGGAAACTTCAGTATTGCGGTTCCAACAAGCAATTCGGTGCTGGTGTTTTCTTACATCGGATTTACAAGTCGCGAGGTTCCGGTCAGAAATCAAAGCGAAATCAATGTGACATTACTCCCGAGCGCTGCAGAACTTGAACAAGTTGTAGTAGTGGGTTATGGAACCCAGCGCAAAGAATCGGTAACTGGTTCTGTGGCTAACATCTCGGGCGATAAAGTTCGTGAAATACCCGCACCGAATGTGGCACAGGCTATACAAGGTAGAATAGCAGGGGTGAACATTTCACAAACTTCTACCAAACCTGGTGCAACCATGCAGATTCTGATCCGTGGTCAGCGTTCACTTTCAGCCAGTAACGACCCGTTGGTGGTGCTTGATGGGATTCCATTTCCGGGCTCCATTGGTGATATCAATCCCAACGACATTAAAAGTTTGGATATTTTGAAAGATGCTTCTGCTACTGCGATTTATGGCTCGAGGGGAGCAAATGGAGTGATATTGATCACCACTAACCGTGGCCAACAAGGAGCTCCCGCCAAAGTATCCTATAACTCATATACTGGCTTACAAACCCTTTTCGCCAAATATCCAATGATGGATGGCCCGGAATTTATTGCCCTGCGCAAGGCAGCTGGATTATTTACAACCAATGGCGTAGATGAATCTAACGACGTAAATACCGACTGGCAAGATTTATTCTATGATAAATCGGCAGTTGTAACCAGTCATGATGTTGGTGTATCGGGCGGATCTACGACTGGCAGCTACAGTTTTGGGGGCGGCTATTATCAGAATCAAAGTCTGATCCCAACTCAACAGTACACCCGGTATTCAATGAAAGCATCTATGGATCAACAGATTGCCAGTTTCTTAAGGATTGGATTTACCACCAATAACAATTACAACTTAAGTGAAGGCAATCAACTCGGCGTTTATGGAATCCTTAGCAATTCGCCTATTGCAAATCCTTACAATGCAGATGGCAGCCTAAAAAGAACAATCAGAATGCCTCAGGATGAATCGTGGATTTACACCCGCGAACTTACTGAGAGTCTCAGTGATAAATGGCTTAATGAAACGCGTGGCTTTGCTACCTATAACTCTTTTTATAGCGAGATTAGCATTCCATGGGTAAAAGGACTAAAATACCGTACCAATCTCGGCCTTGATTTTATCCAGAGTAATAATGGTAACTATACAGGTGTTGGAATTGGAAATGCCACTGCTACTACAGTTTCAACTGCAGGGGTTAGCAATTCACAAACCTACCATTGGACACTTGAGAATTTATTGACTTATGACAGAACCTTCTCAGAAAAGCACAACATCAATGTAGTTGCCTTATATTCTGCTGAACAGAATAAGTTCAATTCCTCATCCATGTCAGCACGTGATATTCCGTCTGATGCTTTTCAGTTTTACAATCTTGGTCAGGCCAATGGAGAATTAACAATCGGTAATGGAAATTACAACCTAAGTGGGCTGATGTCTTACATGGGAAGAGTGATGTATGCTTATGATAATCGCTATCTAATCAGTGCAACCATCAGATCTGATGCATCATCACGCTTGGCGCCAGGACATAAATGGAATACTTATCCGGCTGTTTCTGTGGGTTGGAACCTGATGAATGAGAATTTCATGAAAGGAATAACCGCTATCGACAGGTTGAAGATCAGAGTGGGTTACGGTCAAACATCAAATCAAGCTGTAAATCCATATCAAACCCTTGGTTTGCTAAGTTCGCGCCCTTACAATTTTGGCGATAACAACTATGCCACTGGATATTATGTTTCTAAATTACCAAGCCCGGATTTAGGCTGGGAATATTCACAGACCTGGAACTATGGCCTCGATTTCTCCTTACTAAAAAGCAGACTGACAGGAACATTTGAATATTATGTAACCAACACCAAAGATATATTATTAGATGTTGCACTACCTTCTACCGCTGGTGTGGGCAGTTATACTGCAAACATCGGACAAACACAGAATAAAGGGTGGGAACTGAGTGTTAACGGTAATATTTTTAACGATAAGGGAGGCTGGTCATGGGATGTAGGATTTAACCTTTATGCAAACCGAAACAAACTTGTTGCTCTTGCATCAGGCCAAACCAGAGACGAAGGGAATGCTTGGTTTGTGGGCCATAACATCAATGCCATTTATGATTTTGAAAA
>Ga0307405_10000037_pt1 | contig 91045 bp, 66 predicted proteins | sample 322Cmetagenome_2_FD_203311 | JGI IMG/M metagenome (GOLD analysis project Ga0307405, IMG submission 203311) | Maize rhizosphere microbial communities from greenhouse at UC Davis, California, United States - 322HYB-C-1 | ecosystem: Host-associated > Plants > Roots > Rhizosphere > Soil | place... | reverse complement strand
AAAAAAGATTTTTTAGCACAAAACAACCCAAACGCGGTTACTGTTGAAGACTATTTCAAAACAGAAAACGATGTGCTATTGGCAGTTAATGGTGCTTATCAGTCGTTAAGGAGTAGTAATACCCTGGGTGAGAACAGCGGATTGTTTACGGATGAGCGCTCGGACGATGCGGGTAGGAATGATAACCAAAGTAATGCAGGTGAGCCCTTCCAGTTTAACGATTTCTCTTTATTACCAAGTAACTCTTATTTAAAAGCACACTGGTTGGCGCTTTTCAACGCGATTACCCGAAGCAACGTAATTTTATCGAACGTTGACAAGGTAACTTTTGTAACACCTGCAAACAAGGTAAACTACATTGCCGAAGCCAAATTTATCAGGGCGATAATGTATTTCGAATTGGTAAGGAAATGGGGGCCTGTACCCTTAGTTACCAAACAATTGAATAATACTGATGAGGTTACCGCCGCAACCTTCCGTGTACCTGAGGCTGATGTGTACAACCAGATTGTTGCCGATTTAAAAGACGGTTTAAACAGTACGCTGCCGAATTTTCAGAGCCCGGCAAACATCGGAAGGACTTCGAAAGCTGCAATTAATGCTTATCTGGGCAAGGTTTACTTAACGATGGCGGCAACATTACCGGCAAACAAAGCCGAAAACCTAACTAATGCCAATACTTATTTATTAGCAGCTTACAACATGAAAACTTTTGGGAATTTATCCGAAATCCCTTATGTTGATGTTTTTGATGTAGCGAAGAAAATGACTTGTAAAGAATTGATTTTCCAGATATCCTATAAACAAGGTGATGTGAATTACAGTTCGAGCATTGCTGCAAACAACCAGGCAAAAGGCGAATTGATTAATTCTTTAAAAGTATCAACCGGTATTGGTGGTAATGTAAAGCTAGACCTGATAAATGAGTACGAAACAAGCGATTTAAGGAAAGATTTCTCTGTAAAATACGCGAATGAGGCCACTGTAAAGGACTGGTTTATTACTAAATTCCGTGATGCGAGTGAATTGGCTACTAAAAACGGTTATGGAGGCAACGACTGGATTTTGATGCGTTATGCTGATGTAATTTTAATGCTTGCTGAGGTAAACATGTTGCAGGGCAACGATGCGGTGGCCATTCAATATTTAGATATGGTTAGGACAAGAGCTGGAATGCCATTATATGCTGTAGCCAAAACGGATGCCAATTATGCGGCAAAATTCCCTACTTTAAAATTGGCGATTTTGCACGAGCGCAGGGTAGAGTTTGCTTTCGAACACCAAAGATGGTTTGATTTAATCAGGAATTTTACTGCTGCGGAGTTGGTTACTTACTTAAAAGCGAAACCACAGTCATCGTATGGGATTGCTAAGCTGGCTAACGTAACCTTAAAAGACAGGTATTATCCTATTCCTTTTGATGAGGTGAAATTAGATCCGGTTAAAATGTACCAGAATCCGGGTTACTAAGCAGGTTCATCCATATTATAAGCAAAGCGGGCTGATCATTGATCGGTTCGCTTTTTTAGTTTTCAATGGCAGATTCTAAAGAAAGCCGTCATTGCGAGGAGGAACGACGAAGCAATCTTTCATGCTGGTGATTCTTGCTTGAAAGATTGCTTCGTCGGCTGAAAGAGCCTTCTCGCAATGACGATTCATCTCAATAAATTATCGCTCAGGATGACAACTATAATACAGATTCAAACACTGCTTTTTAAAATCTGCGAAAATCTGCTGATCTGCGGGAACTTTTTTTGTTATTCCGTGGATTCAGTTTTCAGTTGGCAATTCGCAATTTTCAGTTAACTGTAAATTATTAACTGATAACCGTGAACTGAACTGCCTAAATAACATTCCGTGTAATTTTTCCTTTGATAATATAAAGTGCCTGGATGTTTTTCTTGCGGATTACGGTATCGCCTTTAAAATTTGGGTTTGAAGAACGGAGGATTAGTTTGGTATTATCAGCGTGCTGAAAAATTAGTTTTATGGTACGTAAACTGTTGCTATCTGCATCCGTCATCACCACATATGCTTCGCCCCACTGTAGAATTTCGTAATTGGTAATTTCTTTTATGGCAATAATTTCGCCTGCGGCGTATTTGGGGTACATGCTATCGCCATAAACAGGTAAATAAGCCGTGCAATCGTTAAAAGGGAGGTAATTTACCAGGTATTCTGCCCGCTGTTCTTCTACCAGGAGATCTTTAGCATCCGATAGACTCATATCGAAATAGGGAACGCCCTCTTTGCTTTCGCCAACAGCTCGTTTCTTTTTGAAAAAAGGTTCGCCCGTTCCGTTTTCAAGCCAGGTTAAATTTACGTCGAATTTAAGTTCGAGTTTATCTTTAATGGCGTTAGATACGTTAACTCTTTCTCTTAAAATATCCGATAAAGAGCCCTGTTTAATATTCAATGCGGTAGCAAAATCTTTTTGAGTTTTAAAATACAATAAATCCATTAATGACTTTAAGCGCTGATTCTCATTCATAGTAGTATGTTAATAAGTTTTATGTATAAAATATAGTTAAACTTATTTTATTTTGCTAAATTCGTTAGCTAATATAATCATTTAAAAACTATACGCTATGGAAGGGAACTCAAATTTTAAAAAAGAAACGATGGCTTTTATTGATGCCATTGAAAGCTTTTTTTTATCAGATGGTGTAGGCCATCATTTAAATTTTTTAAAAAACTGGATAAACCCATCCCAAAACGAATTCGATTATTCGCCGCAAAAGCACCCTGCGAAGCTATTGGGTTTTTATGAAAAACTTGTGCCGCTGTTTGATTATTCGGATTTAATTTTTAACCGGATTGAAGCTGATACTGCATTTGTAAAAGCGATTGAGCTTGATGAATGTAATTTGGAACGCGAATCTGTTGTGCTAGATTATTGTCCGAAGTTGTTGAGCAAGGGTGAAATGAAAAATCCGAAATTTACTTTTTTAGATATTTTTATCTTCTTTGAATCGGATAGCTATAAGATGGTTTACAAGGAATGGTTACTGGCCGGATTGGAAAATAAGCTCGATCTGGATTGGGACCAGTATGTTGCTGCATTTTACGAAAATACCATGAAAATGCTGGAGGCCTGCTGGCTCATCCACGAAAGGCTCATCACTAAAAATAGTTTTAAAAGCATTGATCGCTATTACCATATGGCTATGTTCGAAAGCACATCGCCTTTGGCCTTCGATCAGGAATTATTTGATGATCCATTTAAGGCAATTGAATTTTTCTTTAGTTTGGATAACCTTGCAGGGCACAAAACATACCTGAAAAAATGGTATAAAATGGCCTTATCAGAAGAACACCGTTTAAGTGATGTTGCCGATTATTTTTTCCTCTATAATCAGTTTACGAAATTACTTAATGCTGGTTATTTAATTGCAACTAAAAAACTGATTTATCAGGAAGCCTTGCTTGAAGGCTTAATTACTGAAGATCGTTTTATTACAAATGAAGTGTACAACAAAGGCCTCTGTGAAGTAAATACACTACCAGCCGAACACATCGAAAATCCTTATCGCTTTGTAACGTCTTTTTTTGTTCCTGAAAAAATTAAACAATTGCGCTTAGGCCTTTTAGAGTGGTTGTATGCCGCATTTAGTACCGGGAGCAGCATTAAACTGATGGATAAAGAATTTTTATTTGAGCAATATGAAACCATGCTGATGATCATTGAAGCTTTCTTTATAATGATTGGTAATCCTTCACTAAGTGATGATATTAAAGATGAAAGGCGGTATTATGCGGAATAAATGCTTAAACCTTAGCCATAGTGCCATAAAAGAAGAAAACGTAATGCGCTTATTAAAGGGGATTACGGCTGCGGTACCCATTCAATATATTTATCTCCATAACAATTTTTTTGCCGGTAGAGCGGTGCAAGAAATGCTGATTGTGGTTCAGTTTAAACATGTGCGTATTTTAAACGAATTAACGCCGGTATTAAATATTGTATTTAATGGGCAAACGGAATTCAGTTATCGGGTTTTCCATGTGCACGAAGTTGAGCGGGCCTTGCGAGAGGGGAGTTTGTTTTTTTACTATGCTATAGCAGCTCAAAATTGCTTATTTAGTAAATCTGGAAGTTTTCTTGAATGTGGGGCACCTGAATTCGTTGCAGATCGGGTGAGCAGCATCTATCAACACGAAACTAGTAAGGCCAACAAATTTCTGGCGGGAGCCAATTTCTATTTTAAACGGCGAAATTTCGAGCATTGTGCTTTTATGCTGCACCAGGTTTTCGATTTAATATACAGAGCAGTTGAAATTTTGGTAATGGGAAAGGATAAAAAAACACACCGCATCAGTGCCCATCAATTGTATGTTAAAGCCTATGTAAAGCCGCTTTCTGAGCTGTTTAATGATGATGAAGAAGAGCTTTGCTTATTACATTTGCTTGATGAAGCCTACCTGGCCGTTCGCTACGAAAACGATTATACAATCAGTGAGCCGGATGTGATGCGACTGTTTGAAAAAATAGATTTATTGTACTGTGTTGCAGAACAGGTTTATCAGGGCATTATGAACAATCATTTTGATCAGCAGGTTGCCGAAATGCGTGTTGGTTGATGGTTATTGATAAACTGCTGTTAAATCTGATGTGTGTAACTTATTAAAGCTATAATATTTGTATTATTTAATTGTAATATTCGATTGAGTTTCTATATTTGTATTTAATCATCTCTCACATAATTATTAATCTAGATTAACGAATGAGGAAAACTTATGCCTTGTTGAAGCCGCGAATTGCCGTTTTAACATTCATATTGGCTACAATTGTAATGGTATATTCCTGTAAAAAGAATATCGAACAAAATGAGCAGAACGACGTCATATCTCAATTAGAAACTACATTTAACAGTCAGAAAGTTAACGGACTTAGTTTGGCCGGCAAATTTGCAGATGCGGGGTTAAATCCTGCCTGGAAGAATGCAATCATAAAAAAAAACAGGGCAAATAAACCCCTAATTATCATTCCGTTGAAGAATACGGCAAATTTTTATGCCGAAATGGATGTGGTACTATCTAAAGGCTGCATAAACAGCATCGTAAAAAAGTATACGCTTAATGCCAATAATACGGTTACATTAGACATTTTTCGGCCGAGCGGTGTGTTGATTATGAGTGGATTGTACCATTCGAAGTATAAAAAATTTACGCCCAACCAATCTCCTGTACCCAATATCAGTTTATTTAGCCCTAACAATCAGTTAAGCCAGCAAGTTTCGCTAGGACAAAGTTTAAACTTACTATCCGAAAGGCTCGTCTCATTGCACACAAATAAATTAATGGGAAACTCCGGTGGTGGCGGTTCTACAGATAATCCGGAAGATGAATGCCCTCCGGGTACCATCTGCCTTGATGATGTTACCATCTCGGCGCCTGCACCATCACCAGATGAAGATCCTGGTATAGATATTCCGGATTTACCGCCTGCTGGCCCTATAGATTATTTTCCTACCGACCCAACTATACCTACAGGAAACGAAACGAGCAGCGAACCACCTACAATAGAAGTAAAACAAGACTCTCTTCAAAAATATTATCCCTGCATGGTAAAAGAAGTTTTAAAGAAATTGGAAAGCAATCAGACATATGGAAAGCTAGTTCAACCTTTTCAGAAAATCCAACTGCCGAATGGCACAACCCTTGGCATGCAGGGTTTACCAAATTTGAAATATGATTTTTCGGCACAGGATTATGGAGTTGGCACAACTAATTATAGTTTAGGGACAACAGGAGATTATGCAGGAACAAGTTCTACCATTAAGTTTAATACCGCGGCTATGACCAATGCTTCACAGCTCTTATTGCAGGCAACAGCAATCCATGAAACTGGTCACGCATATGCCAATTATTATATCAAGGCTGGTCAGTACGGCTTCCCTGTGGATACAACTAGATATTCGACATGGGCAATTAATATCGTTAATTTTGAAAGTGTTGCCAAGAGTTCGGCCCAAGGAGGTGGGAATTTCAACGACCACTCCATATTTTTAGAAGAATATTTTGAGAATTTCTGGGGAATATTAAAGGCCGTTAACGGTAGCGCTTATACGGATAAAGAATACCAAATGGCTGCATTATTTGGCTTGAACAATCCTGGCCCAGCCCCACAGTCTCCGGTTATTGGTGGAGTAAATGTATACGAAATTTATAAAGGGATGCTAACCCAATCCTTTAACAATATTAAAACAAAGTATGGAATTACTGATGCTGAATTAAATACTTTTAATTTAGCAAATCTAAAAAATGTTCCTGTTAATAAAAAATTGCCTGCCACTTGCCCTTAATGCCATGAAAAAGAAATTATTTCTAATAGCCATTTTATCAACCATAATCTTTGAAGTATTTTCTCAAAGCACGAATAGGAAAATTTATTTCTTAGCAGATACAATAAATATATCTCAGCCTAATCGATTATTAAAAATTGAAACGATAAGTTTTTTCGAACATCACTTTACATTCTTTTGCAAGTGTACGCCTCCTTATAAGAGCTACACAACATTTTCATACATTGATAAAAAAGGAGACAAGAAAGCAGAAATTGTATTTAAAAAGCCAGATCATCCTTATATAAGCTTCAAAGAATTAATGGATATTTCAGCAGAACATAATCGTTATATTGATAATAGCTATGACCTGTATATCACAGAAGTATTACCAGGTAATAAATATAGAACGAATAAAGTAAAATTCGTTCCTTATAGAATTCCAATTGATGATAGTGTGATTATTAAAGAAAAACAATAATCATTACGCCGTACCTGAAGTACCAAAACACCAGGAATGTAGTGGTTTTTATGATTTACCCTTCTAATGGACAGGTGGTTACATAAATAGTTTTTATGGGAAGTTGGTGTGGCGCTCGTTTTACATTAATTAAACTGTCTACAGACTAATCATTGCTCATGAACTCGCTCGGGGTTTTACCGAAATGTTTTTTAAACTCTGAACTGAAATATTTCCGATCGTTAAAACCTACTGAATAAGCAATTTCGGCAATATTTCCGGTACCTTGCTTGAGTAATTGGGCTGCTCTTTTTATCCGTAACGATTTAATAAAGTCGTTTACTGAAAGATCAGTCAGTGCCCTTATTTTTTTGTAGAGTACAGGTTGACTCATGCCAATTTCTGACGATAGTGTGGGTACATCAAAATCGGGATCGGCAATCCGGTCTTCGATAATCTGGATAATTTTATTCAAAAAGTTTTGCTCGGTGGTGTTTATCACCATGTTTTTAGGCTCGAGCGTAATTACCTGTGCAAACTTTTGTTTAATGGTTTCTCTGGCATTTAACAGGTTCTGGATGTTCAGCTCCAATATTTTTAAGTTAAATGGCTTCATGATATAAGCATCGGCACCGTTTTCGAAACCATTTACCTGGTGTACGTAAGCCGATCTTGCCGTTAATAAAACAACAGGGATATGGCTGGTCCGTTCATCGGTTTTAAGTTTCCGGCATAATTCCAGGCCATCCGTTATGGGCATCATTACATCGCTGATAATTAGATCAGGAATCAGATTTAATGCACAATCTAGCCCGCTAGCTCCATTTTCTCGCTCGTAAATCTGGTATGAGGGGCTTAAAGCTTGTTTAATAAAGGTTCTTACATCTTCATTATCTTCTACGAGTAAGATGCTGCGTTTCTCTTTTTCTACTGTTGGTGCCGCTTCGGCAAGCTCTCCTATTAATGATTCTGTTTCTTGCAAAGTGGGTATATTATAATTTGCCGCATCATCATAATAAACATAATCGGGAATAAAATCGGATGGATTAAAATGTGCTTTCCCTGTTTTTAAACTTACTGTAAAAGCCGTATTGCCAAAGGCTTTGTCGTTTTTTGGTATACTTTCGAAGCTGATCTCGCCATGATGCAGTTCTACAATGCTTTTAGAGAACGATAAGCCCAAACCTGTACCAATAGTTGTAGTGGCATTAGCCTGATAAAAATTAGTGAATAAATTAGCCTGGTTCTCTAAAGGAATACCCTTGCCGTTATCAGATATCTTAATATGAAGCAATTGTTTTTCTGTTTCTATTTTTAGGCTGATTTTTCCGTTTACAGGCGTAAATTTAAAGGCATTAGAAAGCAGGTTGAACAGTACTTTTTCCATCTGTACCTTATCAAAATAAAGCTCAATTTCTGCTTGTGCGGTTTCAAACTGGTAATCGATGTTTTTGGAAATGGCCATGTTCTGAAAAGCCAGAAATATTTCCCGGCAGAATTTTACCACATCACCAGGACTTATATGTAGTGCCATTTTTCCGCTTTCTGCCTTTCTAAAATCGAGCAGTTCGGTAACCAGGTTCATTAAACGGTCGGCATTATTTTTTATAGGTTGCAGATCCCGGTTCAGGGCAGGATCATCTTTTGCGTTTTCGATCAATTTATCTAACGGCCCCACAATGAGGGTTAAAGGTGTGCGGATTTCGTGAGAAATATTGGTGAAAAACTCGAGCTTGTGCTCATTAATCTCTTTTTCTTTTTTAAGTACAGCTTTTATTAACAAATAGCGTATAAATACAATAGAGATGGCTGCAAAAGCACAAAAGTAAAACAGATAGGCCCACCAGGTTTTATAAAATGGTGGCAAAATCTGAATAGCTAGTGTACTCGTTTCTTTGGTCCAAAGGCCATCGTTATTACTTCCCTTTACCATAAGGGTATAGTTTCCGGGCGATAGGTTGGTATAGCTTGCTGATGGGATATCTACATAGTTCCAGTTTTTTTCGAAACCGTCTAGTTTATAGGCGAACCGGTTTTTATCAGATTTTATAAAGTTAAGCAGGGTAAAATCAATAGAAAATACATTCTGGTCTGATTCGAAGGTAATTGATTTAATCGTGCTGATGTTTTGTTTAAGTAAACCATCGTCTGTATTCAGGGCTATTGGTTTATTAAACAATTTTAATCCGGTAAAAATAACAGGCGGCGTATTTTTATTCTCTTTAATCTCGTTAGGGAAAAAGCTCACCATCCCACTTAATCCACCAAAGAAAAAGGCACCTTTACTGTCTTTTAAAAATGATTTGTAATTAAATTCGTTGCCCGGCAGGCCATCTTTAACGTTGTAGGTTTTAAACGTTTTCTGCCTGGGGTTGTATTTACATAAACCTTTGTCTGTAGTTATCCATAGGTTATGAAAATCATCTTCAAGTATACCCATGATAGTATTGCTGGGCAAGCCATCAACGGTGGTCATTCTGGTATAACTATGGCGATCGGGATTGAGCTTAAATAAACCATTACGCATGGTACCCAGGAGTAAGTACCCTCCTTTATCTCCAGTTAAACAAGTGATTTCGTTATATTTTAAAATTTCAGGATCGGCAGCAACACGGCTCACAAATTGTTGATTACCTTTTTTTAACTGGTAAAGGCCTGAGTCGGTTGCCACCCACAGGTTTTGTTTGTCATCTTCAAAAATATAACGTATAGCTTTATTTAACCCGTTTACCCGATTGCGGATAAACTTACCTGTAGCGCTATTAAATCTGTTTAAGCCACCGTTGGTACCTACCCAAAAGCGCCTGTAACTATCTTCAAAAACGGTCGTAATTTCATCACTGCTAATAGATGAGGTATCCTTTTTGCTACTGGTATATCTGACAAAAGTTTTGGTTTCTGGCTGAAAAAGGTTTAATCCTCCATAATGGGTTCCAACCCAAATTCTATTTTTTTTATCCCGTATAACCGATTTTACCAGGTTCGCACTTAAGCTTTTGGGATCGTTCGGGTTGTTTTTATATCGGGTAAAAGTGTTGTTTTTCCGGTCGTAATAATTAAGCCCTTCGCCTTCGGTACCAATCCAAAGGTTTTGGTGCTGATCTTCCATAATGGAGCTGACTACATTACTGCTTAAGCCATTTGTTGCAGTAGTGCTTCTGTAAACCTTAAAGGGCGTGTAGTTGGGGTAAGCCATGTTAATGGCGCCGTAATACGTACCTACCCATATTATGCCCTGCCGATCTTGATAAATATCGTAAACTGAGTTTTGGCTTAGGCTGAAAGGATCTTCGGGAATATTATGTAAGGAGCTGAAATTTTTGGTGGCGGGATTGTAAATGTTGATACCATGTAATGTTCCGATCCATAATTGACCTTCTTGGTCCATCATAATTTTGCGGACATTATTGCTGCTAATGCCCTCTTTGTTAAGACTGGAGTATCTGTAGCTTGTAATGTCTTCGGTGCTGAGGTTTAACTTGCTTACACCGGTTTGTTTGGTGCCGATCCATAAATTATTTTCACGGTCTTCAACCATGGTGGTAATGTGATTATCTGTCGCTTTGTTTAACTCTTCGCTAAAGTCTTTAAAATACCTGAAATGTATTTTTCCTTCATTAAAGCTCATGTTCATCAAGCCATAAGTGGTACTTAGCCATAATGTTCCATTATGATCTTCTGTTATGGCATAAATTTGTTGACGTTGCTTTTGCCCATATAAAAAGCGCTTAAATTTATATTTTCCGTTGCTGTTGAGTAAATTTAAACCACTCGTTGTACCGATCCACACACGGCCCTTTTTATCCTGATAAATACAGCTTATATTGGAACTGCTAATGCTGTTCGGATCTTTATTATTGTGTGTATAGCGGTCGAAGTTATCTTCACTTTCATTATATTTATTTAGCCCTTGTTGGGTGCCAACTAATAATGTTCCATCCCTTAAGGCTAAAAGGGAAGAAAGATACGCCGGACTACTCAGGCTTTTCTCATTGTTATTGTCGTGATTATATACTTTAAAAGATTGAGAGTCGTATTTGTTTAAGCCGAACCGGGTGCCAAACCAGATAAAACCTCTGGCATCCTGCGCAATAGAGAGTACCGAACTCTGCGAAAGTCCGTTTTCTACGTTGAGGTGTTTAAAAGCATATTTGTTTTGGGCATTACTTACAATGATAAAAAATACTAAAGTAAATGTTAGCAGGTATTTCATGTTGGCACAAAGTGAGGGATGGTTAGCGTTTACCTGATTAAAAGTACAAAATGTTTCTATTATAAAATCAAATACGTTTGGCAAGGCAATTTTAATATTTTATCCGCTCATTTGCCCTCTTTAATGCTTTTTTCTGCTTTTATTTAGGATTTTACACCTATTTATTTAGGATTTTACCCCCTTCTTTTTTTCTCTTCTAAATAGATTTGGCATTATGCATTTGTAACTGATTGCATCGCGATAACCAGATATTTAATAGCCAAAATTAACCCGCACGCAAAGGGAGTGTTCTGTCATTCCTTAGCCACGGACAAACAACCAGCCAACAAACAAGAAAATATGAGGAAAACTTACTTTAAGCAATTAATGCTTTTTTCGTTAACCGTATATGCTGTGTGCCCAAGTGTGGCCAATGCAAATACCATACGAGTCAAAAGCCATGTAACGGGCAAAATTGGGTTTACTAAAAACCATAGGTTGGAAGTAACGGGAACGGTGACCGATAATTTTGGGAATCCATTATTTGGGGTAAGAGTTTCGATTAAAGAAACCGGTACCAGTGTTTCTACCGATAAGAATGGGAAGTATAAGATTAGCGCAGTAGAAGGCGATATCTTAATCTTTACACTTAACGGCTATTTAGTAAAAGAAGTAGAGGCAAACCAGGCTTTATTGAACATTAGTTTAGGCGAAAGCCAGAAACGCCAGGCTACCACACCAGTATTGTATGGCGAGCAAAGCGTAACAACCAATCTGCAATCTACCTCGACCGTTTATAACAACGATTTAATTAAGGTTCCGGTAGCAGGAATAAATAATGCCCTATCGGGTAGGCTTGCAGGTTTGTATACGCTACAAAGCAGCGGTAGGCCAGGTGCCGATGGAACAAGTATTACCGTTAGGGGTAATACACCATTGGTTTTGGTAAATGGCGTGCCGAGAGATTATTCTTCTATCGATCCTGAAGAAATAGAATCGGTTACCATTCTAAAAGATGGTTTATCAACAGTAATGTTAGGACAGCAATCTTCTAACAGTGTAGTGATGATAACCACACGAAAAGGGGAGGTTGGAAAGCAGCGGATTTCGCTAACGGCTCAGGCGGGTTTGCAATCGGCTATTAAATTGCCTCAACCGCTCGGTGCTTTTGATTATGCTACTTTGTACAACGAAGCCCTGGCGAATGATGGTAAAGCACCACGTTTTAGTGCGGCTGATTTAAATGCCTGGGCAAACGGATCAGACCCTGTATTTCATCCCGATGTAGATTGGTACGGAACCATTTTAAAACCAAATACTGTTTTTAGCCGCTATAATTTAAATACCTACGGCGGGGGCAACTCAACAAGGTATTTTCTTGATGTAGATTACCTTAATCAGAGTGGTATTCTTAAACAGGATGATCAAAATACTTACAGCACGAATACCGATTACAAAAGGTATTTGGTCCGTACCAATATCGATATTGATATTACGCCAACCACTTTGTTAAACTTAAACTTATTTGGTCGCATCCAAAGTGGTAATCAGCCGGGTGGAGCAGGTGCCAATACAGCCATTTTTACTACTGGAACAACCTTGTCAAACTTTGGCGGGAATAATATTTTTGCACAATTGGCAGCTACGCCAAATAATGCCTATCCTGTTTTTAACCCCAATGGCTCGCTGGCTGGTAGCTCCGATTATCAAACTAATTTGTGGGGCGCAACTACACGCTCAGGCTATTTTTACAACAGTACACGCGATGTTTCTGCTGATATTTCTTTACGGAAAACGCTGGATAATGTGACCAAAGGTTTATGGGTAAAAGCCCTGGCCAGTTTTAATACGAGTGTATCAGAAAACATTATCCGTACGAAACAATATGCTGTTTATAAGCTGGCGGGTACCAACCCTGATGTATATCAGAAATTTGGTGTAGATGGTCAGCAGATCAACCTTTCTACCAATTCTGGTCAGAGCAGAAATTTATTTGTTGATTTTTCTGCAGGCTTGGATAAAACCTATGGTAACCATAGCATTAACGCACTTTTAAAATACAATTCGCAAAGTGCACAAACGGCTAACCAGATTCCGATGATCTTCAGTAATTTATCGGGAAGGGTAGATTATAACTATAAAGAAAAGTATTTGGCCGAGGTTGCTTTAAGTTATAGCGGCTTAAATAGATACGAGGAGGGCAACCGTTTTGGTTTCTTTTATGGCTTTGGCTTAGGATGGAATATTGCCAAAGAAGATTTTTTAAAAGATACCAAATGGTTAAATGCACTTAAAGTAAGAGCCAATTATGCCTATACCGGTAATGCAAATGCTGGTTATTTTGCTTATAAACAATATTACGTAACAGGTGCCTCTTACAATTATGGTACTACGCCAACTGCAATTACCGGAACAATAGAAGGTACATTGGCCAATCCAAAAATAACCTGGGAGAAGGCAAACCAATATAACCTGGGCATTGATGCAACTTTGTTTAACAACAAGCTGTCTATAGCTGCTGATTATTTCAATAATGAGAATTTTGATCTGATCCAAACCAGGGGAAGAAGTTCGGCATTATTGGGCACTGCCTATCCTGCAGAAAATATAGGAATAAGCAGGTATTCTGGTGTAGAGTTTGATCTGAAATACAGCAACAATGTGGGCAACTTTAATTATTACATTGCGCCAAATGTTTTCTCGCTCCAAAAAATCATTCAATATCAGGATGAGATCGATAGGCCATACCCATGGATGGCTAGAACCGGACAGCGCGAAGATCAGACCTTTGGTTATATAGCCGATGGTTTATTTCAGAACCAGGCGGAGATTAACGCTGGTGCCAAAATACAAGGTTACAGCCCCGTACCAGGCGATATTAAATACAAAGATTTAAATAATGATGGCATTATCAACGAACTTGATATACAGTCGCTCAAAAACAATAATCCAATCTGGTTTTATGGTTTAAATTTAGGATTCAGCTATAAAGGTTTCGATTTTTCTGCATTGCTACAAGGTGTTCAAAACCGCTACATTTATGTGTCGGGTTCTACAGAATGGGCATTCCAGAACAATGGCTTAGGGCAGGCCTTTGAACAAAACCTTGGAAGATGGACACCTGCTACAGCGGCCGTTGCCACGCAGCCGCGCTTAACTATTGGTTCAAATCCGAATAACGAGGTCACCTCATCATACTGGCTGCACGATGGAAGTTATGTACGATTAAAAAATATTGAATTAGGGTATACATTACCCAAGCCACTAACCAATAAGCTAAAACTTGCTTCTATCCGCTTCTTTGTAAATGCGGTAAACGCGGTTACATTATCGGGTTACGATAGGGTAGATCCTGAGGTTTATGGAAACGGTTACCCGCTGCAAAGGGTAGTTAACGCTGGTTTAAATGTTAAATTTTAATGCTGGGTTGATATGAAAAATCATGAAGATAAGTTGACCGCGTTCAGGGAAATTCTGCAATCATGATCGTCTTAAAGGGATGCCTTTGGCAACCATCACCATTAAAAACAAATTATAAACAGATGAAAATTAAGATAAAAGAAATAGTTGGTGTTTTAGCCATTACCATCATTGGTTTTTCGGCATGTAAGAAACCATTATATGAAACAGAGCCGACCAGTCAGGATATTACTTACGTTTTCGATAAAACAGACTCGCTGGGGATACAGGCTAAAACATTTTTGGCTGATATTTATTCCTATCTGCCAAATGGATACAATAGAATTGGCAATGATGTATTAGATGCTGCATCTGATGATGCGATTAGTTCATCGCCGGCAAGTACCATCGAGTATTTTGTTAACGGCCGTATTTCTGCGGTTGCTACGGTAGATAACTCTTGGGACAATAATTACAGAACCATTAGGAAAGCCAATATATTTCTGGCCAATATTGATGTGGTTCCTTTAAATCAAAAAGGATTAAAAGTGTACTGGAAATCAGAAGCCAGAATACTCAGGGCAATTGCCTATTTCGAACTGATTAAACGTTTTGGAGGGGTGCCATTATTGGGTGACAGGGTTTTAGGTTTGGATGATAATATTCAGCTGCCAAGAAATACCTACGCCGAATGCCTTAAATATGTGGTTGATGAATGTGATGCTTTAAAGGCTATCGCCAGACCTGATAATACGCTGGCTGCTGATGAAGATTACGGAAGAGTTACCCAGGGTGTTGCACTTGCCTTAAAAGCAAGGATTTTATTGTACGATGCCAGTCCATTGAACAATCCAACAAACGATTTAACCAAATGGGCTTCGGCAGCGCAAGCCGCTAAGGATGTAATGAACCTGAATATATTTTCATTAACTACGGCTTATACTTCAGTTTTTAACACACGAAAAAATAGTGAGGTTATTCTGGCCTACCAGCGGGCGGTAACTTTCGATCTGGAGACCAGGAATGCTCCGGTGGGTTATACCGCCACCAATGCATCGGGCGCTGGTTACACTAGCCCAACCCAAGAGCTGGTTGATGCATTTGATATGAGCAACGGAAGAGCAATTAGCGATCCGGCATCGGGTTATAATGCTGCAGATCCTTACACAGGCAGAGATCCGAGGTTTTACAGGACTATTTTTCATAACAACGCAAAATGGTTAAATAGGATAATCCAAACTTATGATGGCGGTTTAGACAGACCAGGAAGTGCGGTAAACGTACAAACCCGAACTGGTTATTACATGCGTAAATTTTTGAACGAAACTTTTGAAAGTGCGTCAGTTTACAGCAATCAAACACACAACTTCCCCATTTTCAGGTATGCAGAGATTTTGCTCAATTATGCCGAGGCCATGAACGAAGCGGCAGATAATGCCGTAAACAGGACTGAAGCTTTTAACCAATTGAAAACTTTAAGGTTAAGGGCGGGTATTGCAATAGGCAGTACAGTAGGTTATCAACATGGACTAAAAGCTACCATGACCCAGGCCGAAATGAGGGAGGCCATCAGGCACGAACGTAGGGTGGAAATGGCTTTCGAAGAGCAGCGTTTTTGGGATATACGCAGATGGAAAATTGCCGGGACGGTACTGAATGGCACTTTGCATGGCATGCAGATTATTAAAAATGCAAATGGCTCGTTCTCTTATACCCAAACAAATGCCCTCAATGTATCTTTCGATGCTTCTAAAATGTATCGTTATCCAATTGCAGCCAGCGAGGTGAACAAGAACAGAAACTTAACGCAAAATCCAGGCTGGTAATTGGAGATTTTAAAAATTGTTAAATGATAACCATACATGTTATGCAAAAAATATTATATAAATTATTAATCCTTTTTATCCTCTTGCCCGGTATTTCTTTGGCGCAAACGGTTATTAGAGGAACTGTGGTCGATAATTCGGGTCCCTTGCCCGGCGCTACAATTGTAGAGAAAGGCTTAACCAATAATGGTGCCGTGAGCGATGGAGAAGGCAAATTTCAATTTACCTTAAAGGGAACCTCAAAAACCCTTATTGTTAAATCGATCGGATATTTAAACCAGGAGGTTAACGTAGCTGGAAAAACAGTAGTATCCATCAATTTAAAGGCCGATACCAAAGGCTTAGATGAAGTTTTGGTTGTTGGTTTTGGTAAGCAAAAGAAAATTACCAATACGGGGGCAATCAGTTCTATTTCGGCATCAGAGATTAAGCAAAACCCAAGTGCGAGTATCCAGAATACGCTTGCAGGCCGGTTACCAGGTTTTACTTCACAACAAAGAAGTGGCCAACCAGGGGCAGATGGAGCTGCTTTCTTTATCCGGGGTGTAAGCACTTACGCGGGGAGTACCTCTCCTTTAATTATTGTCGATGATGTGGAATATGATTATAACCAGGTTTCTGATATCGATCCTAATGAAGTAGAAACTGTTTCCATTTTAAAAGATGCCTCAACTACTGCCGTTTACGGTATTAAAGGTGCTAATGGTGTATTGGTAATTACGACCAAAAGAGGATTAGCAGGTAAACCACGGATTAATTTAAAATCAGAGGCAGGTTATCAGATGGATGTAAATACCCCTGAATTCTTAAATTCATACGAGGCCAAATTACTGAACAATGAAGCACTAAGGAATTCGGGCGATTTAACCAACAAAGCTTTCGCAACTGAGGCAGATTTGGCCGCTTACCGGGATCATACCGATCCATACGGGCATCCGGATATTGATTGGTGGAAAACTATTTTTAAACCAGGCGCGATGATTACCAGGCAAAATCTCGATTTTCAGGGCGGTACAGAAAGTGTAAAATATTTTGTATCCGCAGGTTATTTATGGCAGAACGGTAATGTCAGGGATTTAAGCTCGGATAACGGTGTAAACAGTAATTTCTATTACAAACGTTATAATTTTAGATCGAACTTAGATATTCAGGCAACGAAAACCTTAAGTATCCGCTTAGATTTAACCGGACGTTTCGGCGAAACCAACCAGCCTTTTAATTCGCAACAGGGCAACGCTTATTATGCAAATGGAAACGGTATTGTTGGCGAAATTTATAGCGGTGGTTATTTACCGCCCTGGGCTTTCCCGGTTACCAATCCAAATGGCTCTTATCCATATAATCCTCTATTAACCAATGCAAATACCAGTATTATCGGCCGTTTGGCAGAGTCAGGATATTCGAGAACTTTTGATAATGACCTGAATATTGTTTCGAGCGCCAGTCAGAAGTTAGATTTTATAACGCCTGGATTAGCAGCAAAAGTATTATTATCGTACGCAAGTGCCCAAAGTTATAGTGTAAGTGCAAGTAGAACCGCTTTGCCATATTATTTATATAATTCGGCTACAGGGCTTTATCTGCCATTAAACGCTACGCAATACCGTACACCACCATTTGCAGCTGGGTATAGCAATACCAGTATTTTCCGTACCTTAAGTACACAATCATCTTTAAACTACGATCGTAATTTTGGCGACCACCGTGTATATGGTTTGGTTTTATATAACGATAACCGTGTAATTAATTCAACCACAACGGCTGATGCCAATCAGGGCCCGGGTGTACCAACAGTAATTACAGGGACGACCTTGAGGGGTGGTTACGATTACAAAAACAAATATCTGATTGAATTTAACGCTGCCTACAATGGTACCGACCGTTTTACCGGTTCTAAAACCAAAGGCTGGTTCCCAGCGGCATCGATAGGTTGGAATATTTCTGAAGAGAAGTTTTTTTCAGACAATATCAAATTTATAGATCTGTTTAAAATCAGGGCATCATATGGTATGGTGGGATCAGATGATATTGGTGGTGCGAAAAAATTTCTTCAATTATATACTTTAGGCTCTGGTTCTTACAATTTTGGTACAACAAGCACCTCATATAACGGAATTACCGAAGGTAGTTTAGGAAACCTGGATGTAACCTGGGAAAAAGAAAAGAAACTTGACGTAGGTATTGACCTGAATATGTTTAAAGGTAAACTTAAAATTACTGCCGATTATTTCAACAATGACAGGTACGATATTTTAACCACCAGACAAAGTGTTCCCTTTACTATTGGGGTAGGTTTACCACCAGTTAACCTGGGTAAGGTAAACAACAGAGGTTTTGATGGCGAGGTAAGTTACAACGAAAAAATTAACGATTTCTCAGCAGGTGTAAGGTTAACTTTCTCTTACGCCAAGAATAAAATCCTCTATCAGGATGAAGCACAGCCTGCTTACCCTTGGTTAGCGGCAACAGGCAATCCGATTGGACAGTATTTTGGATGGCATTTTTTAGGCTTTTATACTGCAGCAGAAATTGCAGACCCCAATGTGGCCAAACCAACAACGGCTGTTGGACCCGGCGATATGAAATATCAGGACCTGAATGGTGATAAAATCATTGACGATTCCGATAAAGGAGTAATTGGCAAACCAAATCTGCCAAACACTACCTATGGTGCAAATTTTAATTTCGGGTATAAAAACTTTTACCTGAATGTATTTTTTCAAGGCTCTTACGGTTATAGTACCCGTTTTCACTCAGAGACTATTACGCCAGGAAACTCGAACTATCAACCGATACATTTGCAACGCTGGACGCCGGAAACAGCTGCTACAGCTATTTTTCCGAGATTGGGTGGCAATGCGGTAACCAATTTTCCAAATGCCACAAATAATTTCTCTGATTTTTGGACAAGAGACAATTATTATGTGCGTTTAAAAACGGCAGAAATCAGTTACCTGTTTCCAAACGCATTGGCTAAGAAACTTCGTCTTTCGGCGATAAGACTATATGCCAATGGAAACAACCTGCTTACCTGGACCAACGTAACTGACCTTTACCAGGTAGATCCCGAAAATGGAAACAGTACCACTACGGTAATCAGTGTTTATCCAACACAGCGTATTTATAATCTTGGATTAAATGTTACATTTTAATTAAAATGATCATGAAGAAGAAAATTTCTATCATAGCCTTATTTGCACTCATCATCATCAGCTATTCCTGTAAAAAAGGAGGCTTATTGGACGAGAGTACATTAACTACCTTAAACGAAGAAACCACTTTTGCCGATAGTATTAATACCCAGGCGTTTTTAACGCGTATTTATCAGCAGGTTGGTTTTCAATACGATATTCAATATCTGGATGCCGGGGGGCATGCAGGTGCGGCTGATGAAGGTGTTGCGGGCCGTTACAACGGTACCCAAAATTCGGCAGTGGTTATTGCTTTTGGGCTGATATCTAAAAGCTCAACCAACAGCGATTTTACCGGCATGTGGTCGGTTCCTTATCAAAATATCAGAAGGGTAAATGTACTTCTGCAAAATATTGGTGGGGCACCATTAAGTGCTGCAACTAAAAAAGGTATGATTGCCGAAGCCAGATATTTAAGGGCCTGGTATTATTTCCTATTGATCAGGGCTTTTGGAGGCGTTCCGTTGCTAGGAGATAAAGTTTACGATATTACCGAGGATTTTAATTTAAAAAGATCTACCTACCAGGAGTGTGTAAATTATATCGTTTCAGAATGCGAAGCCGCGAAAGCAGATTTACCAACCAATGTAACCATTTTGCCTCAAAATTACGGGCGCATTACGCAGGGAACCTGCATGGGATTAAAATCGCGTGTTTTATTATATGCTGCAAGCCCTTTATTTAACGGTGGCCAATTAGCCCCATCTGGCGAACTACACGATTTAACAGGTTATGCTGCTTACGATAAAGAACGCTGGAAAAAAGCTGCGGATGCCGCATCAGATATCATCAATACGGGTAACTATTCTTTATATGTAGATAACGGTGCACCAAGCGGTACAACCAATAGAAACGGATATGGTTTTTATAAGGTTTTTCAGATGCGGGTAAACAGCGAATACCTGTTTGCTGCAATGAGGGGTGCACAACGTGAGTTTGAATCTTTTTTATTGCCACAAAGCAGATCTGGTGGTTATGCCTTTACGGTAAGTCAGCAAACGGTAGATAAGTTTCCGATGATTAACGGGAAAGCCATTAGTGAAGTGGGTTCTTTATACGATCCGGCGAATCCTTACGCCAACCGTGATCCCCGTTTTGCCAATTCGGTAATTTATAATGGTGCCCCATGGATTTTAAGTGGTAATAATGCTGCTCCGGTAAATACTTATGTAGGTTCTGGTACAACGGATGCTGTGAGTGGACCGCTTGGGTTTAATACAGGATACTTTCCCCGTAAATATCTTTTAGAAAACTCTACAGGAAACGGTGAGCGATGCTGGGGACTGATTCGATATGCAGAAATTTTATTGAACTATGCTGAAGCACTTAACGAATACAGCGGACCAGTACCTGAAGTATATGCCCAACTAAGAAAAATAAGAGAACGTGCTGGTATTACCGCAGGTACAGATGGTAATTATGGAATTAAGGCAGATGCAACACAAGATGAAATGCGGGCCATTATTCAAAAAGAACGTGATATAGAATTGTTTATGGAAGAACACCGTATGTGGGATGCGAGAAGATGGAAAACAGCTGCGGTTGATTTTGAAAAGCCAATACGAGGCGTTAAAATAACTAAAACGGGTAATGCCTATAGTTACGAATATGTAGATGTGCGCGAACATCATTTTCCTGCCAATTATGGTTTATTCCCAATGTTGGCTTCAGAAATAGCAAAAAATACAGCCTTGATCCAAAATCCAGGCTGGTAGAAAACAAAGAAACATCCGTTCGATCTGGTAAAAAAATGGTTAGTATCGTTAGTTTGGGGCCACCTTGCCTAGCTTGGTGGCTTTTTTAAGGTTAAAATTTATTATTGAAACGAAATCAAATGGAAAATGCCGTTTAACAAGTTAAAATATACCTGCAGCATGCTGAAAGTATGCCTGCTGCTGCCTTTTTTAGTATTGCAGTTCATTATTTGTGCGGCTCAAATACCAGCCAGTAAGGTAAATTGGCCCATTTTTATGGCCAGGCAAAATTTAAAGTGGGATAGTCTTGGTAAAGATTATTACAGTGGTATTATCCTGGGTAACGGGCTGCTTGGTACCAATATTTATAAAGAAAACGACAGTTTGATCCGCTTCGATATCGGCAGGAGCGATGTAGTGGATCACCGTGAGAAATTAATGCCCGGCGCTGGTAAACTGTATACCCAGTCACGCCTGCCTATTGGCTATTTTACGCTTAAAACTGAGGGTGAAATAACAGGTGCTAAAATAGAACTTGATATTTACAATGCCGAAGCTAAAGGAAGTATATTCACCACAAAGGGAACAATCTCGTTTACAGCCTTTGTTGCAGCCAATCAAAATATAATTAGCATTTCGCTTGATGCAACCCAGCAAGAAAAGGTTTCAGTCTGGAAATGGAACCCTGGTAAAAGTATAAGCCCGAGGTATCTTCAGGCCTACCCAACAGATAAGCCTGCAAATTATCAGGAAAACCCTCCTGTAAAAGTAACTATTGATAACGGTTATACCGTTTGTAATCAACCCTTACTCAATAATGGTGGTTATACCACGGCTTATCAAATTAAAGGTAATAACAGCTCGGGCAAACTGCTCGTGAGTGTAGGTTATGATGGGTATAATAGTCTCGATGAAACCAAGGAAGCTTTAAATAACCTTAAAAACTTTAACACCGATAAAGAAAGTATTGCTGCACACCGCAATTGGTGGCACCGTTATTATCAGCAGAGTTTTGTTGCCCTGCCCGATAAACGCATGGAAAATTTTTATTGGATACAGCTTTATAAACTCGCCTCCATTACCCGTGCAGATAAACCCATTGCCGACTTAATGGGGCCGTGGACAGCTGCAACACCCTGGCCGGCCATCTGGTGGAATTTAAATACCCAGCTTACTTATTCTCCAATTTTTACCGCCAACCATTTAGAACTCGGCGAATCGCTGTTTAAATCTTTAAATGTTCATCGGCAAAGTTTAATCAATAATGTTCCGGTGCAATGGCGTAATGATGCTGCTGCCATAGGCAGGAGCTCTTCTTACGATCTGGTAAGTCCAATAACTGAAGCGGAAATAAACAAGGGGACTTTTGAGCCTGCAAACCTTACCTGGATGTTGTATTATTATTACCAATATTACACCTATACCAAAGATGAGCAGACTCTCCGTACTAAAATTTACCCTTTACTGAAAAGATCGGCAAATTTTTTAATCCATCAGCTTAAACAGGATGAGAAAGGGATTTATCATTTTCCATTGTCTCACTCTCCTGAATACAAAAACGTAGAAGATGCAAACTATACCCTATCGAGTTTAAGCTGGGCCCTGCAAACCTTAATTAAGGTGAATGGGGAGCAACAATTGAAAGATGCAGATGCCGGTAAATGGAGCCTAATATTGAAAAACCTGACCTCTTTTCCTATAGGAGATACTGGTTTTTTAATCGGTAAAGATGTGCCATTAAATAGCTCACACAGGCATTATTCACATTTACTGATGATTTATCCATATAACCTGGTGAATTGGGAACAGCCAGAAAATAAGGAGCTGATCAGTCTATCGTTAAAAAACTGGCTTATGTACAAGAATGCGCTTGCAGGATTTTCTTTTAGTGGCGCTGCTTCTATTTACGCAGGTATGGAGAACGGTGATATGGCCTACCAATGGTTAAACGAACTGTTCGATCGTTTTATGCAGCCCAATACCCTTTATCGCGAATCGGGGCCAGTGATCGAAACGCCATTGGCAGCAGCAACATCAATACAGGAAATGCTGATCCAGAGCTGGGGAGCTAAAATCAGGATTTTTCCTGCCATTCCATCCAGCTGGAAAGATGTATCGTTTAAACAACTTAGGGCAGAAGGTGCTTTTTTGGTTAGTGCAGATATGCAAAACGGGCAGACAAAAAATATTAGAATAACCAGTTTAAAGGGAGGAACCTTAACGCTGGTGAGCAATATGGATAAATTTTCCATCCGATCGGATAAGCGGAGTAAAATAGATTATCAGCAGTATAAAGAAGGCGAAAAAATCAAAATTGAAATCAAAAAAACCATAATCGGAGAAACCTTACAAATGGTTTCTACAAGTTTTGAAGAAGAACAAGCGCCGGCTTTTCCTTATAGTAAATATCAGAACTGGTTTTGGGGCTTAAATAAAAAATAAAGGATGTTTCCTGTAAACAAAAAAACAAACAACAAAATAAAGGTTCACCTAAAAGTTAGATTTGGATTCCTCCTGGGAGGCCTAATGCTGATAAATGTGATAGTGAAAGCTCAAAACGAACCTTTTAATATCATTCTGCAGCGCATTAATAACGATTTGCAGACTTTTGTTAAAGACAGAGCATTGGCTGAAGAGGTTGCCAGTCATCTTAAAAATCTGAATGTTGATGGCAGCTGGCAGGATGTTAATTATACCGATGCGCAGTATGATCCTTTAAAACGGATCAAAGATATGGCAACGGTATACATCCGCACATCGAATAAACTTTATAATAACGCTGAGCTACACAGTGCCATTGTTAAATCCCTACAGAACTGGCTGGATAAAAACCCGAAGAACAAAAATTGGTGGTACAATGATATTTTTTACCCCCAAGCGATTGGGCAAACCTTAATATTAATGCGAAGTGCAAAGGAAGGGCTTCCTCCTGAGTTAGAAAAAGCGTTGATTAAAAGGATGATCAGAAAATTAAAGACTGGCGACGGTGCCAACACTTCTGATGAAGCATTACATTATTTATATCGTGCTTGCCTAACACAAAACAAGGCAACCTTGGATTCTGCTGCAAAATACCTGTTCGAACCCATTGCCATAAACGATGGCAAGGAAGGTGTTCAGGTAGATGGTAGTTATTATCAGCATGGAAAACAGCAGGCCATTGCCAGTTATGGAAGGGTGTTTGCCGGAAATTCGGTAAATGCGGCCTTCTATTTGCGTGGAACAGCATATGCTTTACCGCAAGATCAACTGGCAATTTTGGTAAATTACCTTAAAAATACTTTCTTAAAAACCATAAGAGGTTCGTTTTACGATTTTAATGTACGGGGGCGAGGCATTAGTCGTAAAGATTCTTTAAATAGTGGGATGGGGGGGATGGTAGGAAAAATTAAACTATTTAATCCCGGAAATGCGGCTTACTGGGATACTTCAACATTAAGGACATCAGGGAAAAAACCTGTTGATTATGGGATAACAGCTTCACATAACCAATATTGGAAAAGTGGTTACACCCTGCACCTTCGCCCTGCTTATACCTTTAGCGTGCAAACGGCATCAACGAGAACTTTACGGACAGAACGCGGTAACAATGAAAACATATTGGGGAAATTTCTCCCCGATGGGGCAACCAATATCCAGCGCAGCGGATCGGAATATGCCAACCTGATGCCTGTTTGGGAATGGGATAAAATCCCTGGAACCACCAGTAGAGATTATCCTGATGATAATGGTGCAACAGTATTAAAGGAATGGGGAATTCCGGGTACAACCAAATTTGTTGGGGGAGTTAGCGACGGTATTTATGGCGTTTCATGTTATGATTTAAATTACGACAGTGTTCAGGCAAAAAAAGCATGGTTCTTTTTTGATAAGGAAGTGGTGTGCCTGGGTGCCGGAATTAAGAGCAGTACAAAAGAAAATATCACCACAACAGTCAATCAGGCCTGGTTAAGGGGCGATGTGCTTTCTCCCAAAGGAGCGCAGGCCAATGCTAAAGTCGAGCGCTGGGCAGTTCATGATAGTATTGGGTATATTTTTCCACAGGGTGGGAATTTAGAAATCAGCAGTAAAGCACAAACCGGAAACTGGTACCGCATCAACCATTTTCAGCGTAAAACTGAACTTAAACATAACGTATTTAAAATCTGGTTAAATCATGGTATAAATCCTCAGAATGCCAGCTATCAATACATCGTAGTGCCGGGAATTAACGCTGCGGGTTTAAAAAAATACAACCGATCGATGATACAGATATTAAAAAATACGGATGAACTGCAGGCTGTAAAACATACCGGACTGGATATGTTGCAGGCCGTTTTTTATAAAGCGGGAACACTGGCTGCCAATGGCCTTTCGCTTCAGGTAGATCAGCCATGTACGGTTTACATTAAAGATTTAAACGGTAAAAACCCTACGTTATATATCGCAGATCCCGCACAGGAAAATGCAACTATAAGCGTGTTGTTAAAGCTGCCAGGATTATCGAAACCAAAAAGTATAGATTGTAATCTGCCGGCCGGCGCCTTTGCAGGTGCTACGGCGAGTTTTAAAATTAAAGAATAATACACACATACTATTAAACTATGAAAAAAATCAATTTCGCTGTCGCATTGCTGATGCTTGGCAGTTCAGTTTCATTTGCGCAGACCGAGAAAAAGCCGATGGCCCAGTTAATTAACGATGAATTTAAATTTGCAGCTGATCAATATAAAATACTCGCTAAAAATATACCTGAAGGCAAAACACCTCAAAGTTTCGATAAGGGTAAATCCATCAATTATGACATTAAGTGGTGGTGCAGCGGCTTTTATTCTGGCAGTTTGTGGTACATATACGAACAGACCAAAAATGCGGAGATTAAGCAAGAGGCTGAGAAAGCTTTAAAGGTAATAGAGCCAAACCAGACCTATACAGGAAACCACGATTTAGGCTTTATGATGTACTGCAGCTTTGGCAATGCTTACCGCTTAACCGGGAAGCCAGAATATAAGGCCGTAATTCAGCGTTCGGCAGAATCTTTGGCTACGCGTTACCGCCCTGTTGTAAAATCTATCCAATCGTGGAATAAAAGCAAAATGTGGGAGTGCCCGGTAATTATTGATAATATGATGAATCTTGAAATGATGAACTGGGCAAGCGATAATGGAGGTGATAAGAAGTATAAAGAAATTTCGGTTATCCATGCGAACACTAGTTTAAAAAATCATTTCCGCCCTGATTTCAGTTCTTATCATGTGGTTGATTACAACCCTCAAACTGGTAAGGTCATTAAAAAAGTTACCTGGCAGGGTGCCGCAAACTGTTCTGCATGGTCGCGTGGGCAGGGCTGGGCTTTGTATGGTTACACCATGATGTACCGTTTTACCAAAAATCCCATCTATTTAAAACAGGCAAAAGGTATTGCGCACTTTATATTGAACCATCCAAATTTACCCGCCGATAAAATTCCTTTCTGGGATTTTGATGCACAGGGGATTCCCTTTGCCAAACGCGATGCTTCTGCAGGCGCACTGATGGCTTCGGCATTGTTAGAGCTTGGTCAGTACACTTCAGGGAGCGAAAAAACAGCATTCAAATCTGCGGCCGAAACCATGATCTATTCGCTTTCGAGCAGTGCTTATCATGCTAAATTAGGCGAAAACGGTGGCTTTTTGTTAATGCACAGCACGGGCGCTTACCCATTAAACAGCGAAATAGATGTACCTTTAATTTATGCTGACTATTATTATTTGGAAGCATTGGCCAGGTATAAAAAATGGTATTTATAGAAAATATTAAACATGAGATTTAGATGCTGTTTAGATTAGCCAAAACTTACATTAAATCTTAGTTTTTTATTTGGAAATGAAAGTTCTTAGTGCTTCGGAGGCAGTAGTCCCGTTATTCGCTTTATCCCGATAGAAAATAATCGGGATGCTCGCTACTACCCGGTTTATGAACTGGGGCTTGTGCAAGGACTGCCAATAATAGTTATGCTTGCCGTGCCATCTAGACCCGATTAAAGTGAACACGAGCCCGATTTTTCATCGGGAGAAGTAAAACGGAAAGCGGAAAGAAACCTGAATCGTAGCACAGAAACCCGCTCTCCAAATAATTTAAATCTAACATTGAGTTTTAACACTCACATATATAATGAAAATGAAATATAAACTGATTTTTTCTGCCCTGCTGATTTTTTCTCAGTTGGCAAACGCACAAAAGAAACCTGCAACTGGTGCCGAAGACCGTGCTTTTTGGGTTAAAACCTTAAACCGCATTGCCTACCCGGTGATCCATAACCTGGCCAATGAAACTTTAAAAAAGAACATGCCATTAGAAAAAGCCCCTGGCTACGGCTTAAACGTAGCCAAAGTTACTTACCTCGAAGCCTTGGGCCGTACCATTGCAGGAGTTGCACCATGGTTGGCTTTGCCTGATGACAACTCTGCGGAAGGTAAACTTAGAAAAACCATGCGTACCGAGCTTTTAAAAGGTTTGGCCAATTCAGTAAACCCCGAAAGTCCTGATTATATTAGTTATAGGTCTGAAAGCCAGCCTATTGTTGATGCTGCTTATGTTGCACATGCTTTTTTGCGTGCGCCAAAAGCGCTCTGGGAGCCGCTTGATGAAATCACCAAAAAAAGATTTATAGAAGAATTTAAATCGCTGCGCACCAGAAGTGGTGCCTACAACAATTGGTTATTGTTTTCGGGCTTAACTGAAGGGTTTTTACTGAGCATTGGTGAACAGTACGATCCGGCCCGTGTTCAGTTCTCGATCAATAAAATGAAAGAATGGTATGTGGGCGATAGCTGGTACAGTGATGGCGAAAAATTTAGCATGGATTATTACAATTCATATGTGATCCACCCTATGCTGGTTGATCTTTTAAAGGTATTGGCCGATAAAAAAAGAGCATCTCAGGCCGATTATGATATAGCCTTGAAAAGAATGGTACGTTATTCTGAATATCTGGAAAGGATCATTTCACCGGAAGGCACTTATCCTGCCTATGGCCGTTCAATCACTTATCGCACGGCAGCCTTTCAGGCCCTGGCGCAAACAGCGCTAATGGAAAAACTGCCAGAATATGTAAAACCATCACAAGTTCGTGGCGGCTTAACCGCGGTAATGCATAAACTGTACGATGGAAACCAGAATTTTGATGATAAAGGATGGTTGGTGCTGGGTTTTAATGGTCATCAACCAGAAGTGGCTGATACCTATACTTCTACCGGAAGTTTATACATGGCTACCCTAGGCTTTTTAACCCTGGGTTTACCTGCCGATAATAAATTTTGGACAGATGCACCTGCACCTTGGACCAGTTTAAAAGCCTGGAGCGGAGAAACCATAAAAAAGGATTATAAAGTTGAGTATTAATACAAATAATAAGTATCGTATAAATATATTTGCGGATAGGATCTGATATCGGTTCAGGACCCATCGCAAAACTCAATTTTTAACCAATGAACAAATTCGAAAGCCGTTACGCGCAAAGCCCTAAAGAAGTTAAACAAATGGATACCGCAGCTTTGCGGGATAATTTCTTGATCGAAAACGTATTTGAGGCCAACCAGGTAAACCTAACCTTATCTCATTTTGACAGATATATTGTTGGTGGTGCAATGCCTGTTGATCAGAAAATAGCACTTCCAAATCCTGATGATTTAAAAGCAACCTACTTTTTAGAACGTAGGGAACTGGGTATTATTAATGTTGGTGGAAAAGCAATAGTTACTGCTGACGGCGAAAAATACGAATTGGATTATAAAGAAGCTTTATACATTGGTAAGGGTACAAAAGAAGTATTTTTTGAATCTGCCACACCAGGTGAAGCGGCTAAATTATACATCAATTCTGCCCCTGCACACCATACTTACCCTAATAAAAAGGTAAGCAAGGCCGAAGCAGAGATTGTAGAATTGGGCACGCCTGAAACAGCGAACCATAGAATAATAAATAAGTTGTTGGTGAACAGTGTTTTGCCAACCTGCCAGTTGCAGATGGGTATGACCGAGTTAAAATCGGGCAGTGTTTGGAATACCATGCCTGCGCATACACACGATAGGAGGATGGAAGCTTATTTCTATTTTGAAGTTCCAAAAGGGCAGAGTGTTTGTCATTTTATGGGGCAACCACAGGAAACCCGTCACATTTGGATGCAAAGTGATCAGGCGGTTATTTCGCCAAACTGGTCTATCCACTCAGGTGCAGGTACAAGCAACTATACCTTTATTTGGGGTATGGCTGGCGAAAACTTAGATTATGGCGATATGGATCATTGCGCCATTACTGAACTGAAATAAATTCTTATCGTTATCTCGGTCCGAGAACTATCAGATCGGGTACCGATTTCTGATCGGTAACGAAATGGCGGGATCTTTTAAATGCATCATAGAATAAAAACATGTCAAACATATTCAATTTAGCAGGTAAAACTGCATTAGTTACCGGCTGTAAAAGAGGAATAGGAAAAGCCATGGCTCTAGCTTTAGCCGAAGCTGGTGCCGATGTTATCGGTGTTTCTGCAAGTCTTGAACTGCAGGGTAGCGCTATAGAAAAAGAAATTTTAGCACTGGGTAGAAAGTTTTATGCTTATCAGTGCGATTTTGGTAAACGCGAAAATACCCTGGCATTTGCAGCTCAGGTTAAGGCCGATCATCCCGTTATCGATATTTTGGTAAATAATGCCGGAACGATTTTACGTCAGCCAATTGCTGAGCATTCGGATGAATATTGGGATGAAGTAATTGCGGTGAATCAAACAGCGCCATTTATCTTAACCCGCGAAATCGGAAGGGAAATGATAGCAAGAGGAAGCGGAAAAGTAATTTTCACTGCATCCCTATTATCATTTCAAGGTGGAATTACTGTTCCCGGTTATGCAGCGAGTAAAGGGGCAATTGCATCTTTAACCAAAGCGTTTGCTAACGAGTGGGCATCAAAAGGGGTAAACGTAAATGCCATCGCACCTGGTTATATTGCAACAGATAATACTACAGCTTTACGCGAAGATCAGGATAGAAGCACGTCTATTTTATCGCGTATTCCTGCCGGAAGATGGGGAACACCAGAAGATTTTAAAGGACCAACATTATTTTTGGCATCATCTGCCAGCGATTATGTTCACGGAACAATTTTGACCGTTGATGGCGGTTGGATGGGACGATAAGGTAGTCCGGGGTTTTTAGTCAGAAGTCCGAAGTTTGGGTGTATAAGAAACGCCCACTTCGGACTTTTGATTTTTTTATAGCCTTTTGAGATTAGGAATTAAACACTTCCGGTCTCGTTTTTATGAACCTGGCACTCCAAACGCTCAACGCCAAACGCCCAGCTATTAATAAAGGTTATAAATCTCTTTAATATCTTTCAAAATCTTTTCGAAATCGATCTTAAGGTCAATTAACCGGCCGGTGTGGATATCAAATACCCATCCCTGAACGGTTAATCCGCGATTAGTAATCGCTTCTTGCACTGCTGCGGTTTTTAACAAGTTTACGCATTGTTCCTGCACATTAAGCTCCACCAATCTATTATAACGAAGGCTTTCATCTCCAATGGCATTCAGTTCATCTTTATGGATGCGGTATACATCGCGGATGTTTCTTAACCAAGGGTTTAATATGCCCAAATCTGCAGGTTGCATGGCTGCTTTAACGCCACCGCAATTGTAATGGCCACAAACCACAATATGGTTTACTTTTAAATGGCGTACGGCGTAATTTAAAACGGTCATTACGTTTAAATCTACGTTGTTTACCAGATTGGCCACATTTCGGTGCACAAAAGCCTGCCCTGGTTGTATACCCATTAAATCTTCTGCTGTAACGCGACTATCTGAACAGCCGATGTACAAAAACTCAGGGCTTTGACCTTTCGATAATTCAGTGAAATAATCAGGATTAATGGCCAGTTTTTCGGCGATCCATTTTTCGTTGTTCTTAAAAACTTCTTCTACATTCATGCTTTTGCTTTAAATAGAATTTAGGGATATGTTATATTGGTAAATTGAGCATTTATTGTGCTGTAAAACTAAAAAAGATTCTCTCTTTTCTTCGTCTTCCTTTTCGTTAGCTTAACTAACAACTTTTTCTGTTAAATGTTTAGTGGTTTGAGAGGTATTGTGGAAGAAAACCAGCAATAAATAGTATAAATGTAATAAAGGCTGTGAAAAATAAAAAAGGCTTAAGGCCAGCGTTACTGCTACCATTCTTTAGCATCAGTTGCCTGGCCAAGCGTGAAGTGAGCAATGATATGCAAATTAAAAATACGAAAGCAAGCGCTAAGCCTACACCAATACCAAATATTTCTGTCTCTTTTCTGGTGTAAAATATGTTGAAAAAATCGGATAGGAAAAGTAAGTTCCAGATTGCCACTACACCTACGGCAACTGGAATTTTAATCGGGAAACCAGTTTGAGCCTGAAGTTGGGTGATCTCTTGGTCAATGTAATTTGGAGTAGGTTCGGTATCATTAAGAAAACCGGTTTGTATGATCTCTGTCATCCGCTCCTCTGCATTTCCCAGAAAGGTAAAGAAAATGTCTTTATTATATTTTTCAACACGATGGGTAATCCTAATTGAACTACCTAACAGAGAGGTGTTGGGCGTAATGGCGATAATATCTGAGCGTTTAAAAACAAAATTACCCCTGATGGATGCATTAAGTTCGAGTTTAAATTCGCTTACTTTTAAAGTGGCAAAAGGCCAGGTTGCCTTAAAGCCGCCTATTCTAACACCACCTGTTTCTTCAAATGTATTCATTTATCGAGCAGTTAATCTGTCCGAATATATCCCATTTAATCCGATTTTTATAGTCCCGATTAAATTTAAATATGAAGAAAAATAAAAGCCAATATCAATCACCGTTATTGTTTAACGCGGATTAACATTGGCTTTAAAAATGTTTTTAACTGGCAACTGCTACCGCATTCTTGTTAATGTGGTTAGGCAGTTCTTCAAGTGTGTATAAGTTAACCAATGATTCTCTTAATACATTTTTAGCATCATACCAGATATTTTCCTGGGTAAAATGACAAACGCCATTGGTTAGTTCGGTAATAATTGCACCTATTAAGGTTGCAAAGTGATTTTCGAAAACATCGCCCGAATGATATTTTAAGGAAAATACTTTGTTATAATTTTGAAGCTGAGCTTCAACCGCTGCGCTCAGTTTTATAGGTTTTGCAACCTTTCTTTTTTTCTTTTTAAATAATCCCAGTATCTTTTGTACAAAACTCTGTTTGATGATTTTGTCTTTAAAGAGCTTTTTTTTGTACTCCTTAAGGTCGAATGATTTAAGGGATACGCCAAAATTTAGTTTTAGGTTATTTTCGTTAAATATTTCCAAACTGGGTTTGTCCCATTTAAAAACGATTGGCAAGTTTCCATTCGGGTTTCTAAATGAAAAAGAGGAATTAATATCCAGAACATTTTCATGTTCATTTAAACGTTTTAAAATTGTTGGGATAAGATCGTCTGTTAATGAATTGGTGTAAATGTTTATATAAGCACTCATGTTTTGTTAAGATTAGCTGAAATCAATTATCGCAAATGGCAATTGCCACAGGCTATATTAAATGATAATTAAGGATATCATTACATTGCAGAGTGATCCATTCTAAATGGATGCCACTCCTCAATATTGATTAACTTGGAAATCTCAAAGTGAATTGGTGGTTGTAGTTTTTCATTTGTATATATATATGGTTATTTGTGTGTCATCAGATGCGCAAAAAGAGCGCCTAATTTTTTTCTACATAAACGGGTCGAATTACCGAAACGTTACAGCTAATTGTAAAAATATCTTCAAAGCAATAATTATACCACAAATACGTTGATTATTTTAATCTTTCCAGCAGCGTTTTCATGTTGGTTAGCTGTAGGATGTTTTTAAATTCGGGCGTATCAAAACCACCTTTATCGATCACCTGCTTTAAGCTTCTGTTAAAGCTTCTTACGGAGATGCCCAGATAGGCAGCCATGTCTTCTTTTGAGATGGAGATATGCTCATCAGCCTGTAGTTTGAGCAATTTTAAAAGTGCATATTCTAAGGTATATAGCTGTTGAAAGGATGCCCGTGTACTGGTTTGTATAATTCTGGTAGACAGTTCCTGGAGTAAGATTGTAGTAAATTCACTACTTTTAGTAATCAGGGAAAGGAATAGATGGTCGGGAATTACATAGGCTGTAACATCACTTATTGCGGCTACGTTGCACAAACAATCAATCTTTTTTAAAGCTTCTAATTCGCCAACCACTTCGCCCTTACCTAAAAATTCGATAATAAAATCCTTACCGTTTTCCTCAGAGATGAAACACTTGCTTATTCCGTCTTTAATAATGTAGATATTGCTGATTTTTTCTCCCTGTTCAATAAATCTATACCCCGCTTTAAAGTTTTTAAGTGTAATGGTTCCCCCTTCACTTTCGGTACAGAAACGTTCGATAAAGGATAAGAAAGTAAGATTGGTACGTAGCATATTTTTCAGTCAGGACAAATGTCCTTTTTTAGCAGTCTTGGTTGCGTTACTTTTGTCGCATTAAAAGTAAGCATAACAATGAAAAATCAAATTACCGTAATTGCTTTTGATGCTGATGATACCCTTTGGGTAAACGAACCTTATTTCCGCGAAACGGAAGAACAGTTTGCAGGTCTTTTAGAAGATTTTATGCCTCATCATAGCATTCTGGCTGAACTTTACAAAACTGAGATTGCCAATTTGCCACTTTACGGCTACGGGATCAAAGGTTTTGTTCTGAGCATGATCGAAACAGTTTTGAGGATAACTGAAGGCAAAATAGACCCTATTGTGATTAGTAAAGCGATATCACTTGGACAGGAAATGCTCAATAAACCAGTCGAACTGCTTGATGGGGTAGAAGAGGTACTTAAAGCCCTTCACGGAAAATACAGATTAGTGGTTGCGACGAAAGGCGACCTGCTCGATCAACAGCGTAAGCTCACCAAATCAGGCCTTGATCACTATTTTCACCATATAGAAATTATGAGCGATAAACAGGAAAAAGATTATCAAAAACTCATCAAACACCTGGATTGTAAACCTGAGGAGTTTTTGATGCTGGGCAACTCCTTAAAATCGGATATTTTACCGGTACTGAATATTGGCGGACATGCTGTTCACATCCCCTTCCATACCACATGGGTACATGAGCATATCGACCATACCATTGAACATGCAAATTTTTATCAGATGGAAAGCCTATCTGATGTTTTACCAAAATTAATTGAATGAAAGAAAAAATAGATATAAACACCTGGATCAGAAAAGATCATTTTAAATTTTTTAGCGCCTTTGAAGAACCTTTCTTTGGCGTAACCGTAGAAGTAGACTGTACTGCTACCTACGAAGAAGCAAAAGAACATAACGTTTCTTTTTTCCTGCTTTATCTGCACAAATCGCTGGTTGCTGCAAATCAGGTAGAACCTTTTAGTTACCGCATTATTGATGGCGAAGTTTGGAAATACGATAGCGTGAGTGCCGCAGCTACCATCAACAGACCAAATGGCACATTCGGATTTGGCTATATGGATTTCTATTGGGACTTTGAAAATTTTAGAACAGCAGCCAATAAGGAGATCGAAAAGGTACAGGCCGGCACGGGTTTAATCCCTTCTTCTTCAGGCGAAAATGTGATCCACTATTCGGCATTGCCCTGGTTAAATTTCACTTCCTTATCACACGCCCGCAATTTTTCTTATCAGGACAGCTGCCCTAAAATATCTTTTGGCAAGGTTAGAAATGAAAACGGAAGAAAAATAATGTCGGTTTCTATACATGTAAACCATGCTTTGATGGATGGTTATAACGTTGCGCAGTTTGTAGATGCCTACCAGGAGTTATTAAACAAAAAAGAGGTTAACGAATATAGTAATTCAAAACTTTAAGGAATTAAACCTAAAGGATATTTAATGTTCGGTTAATATTAGGAATTTATTTTCGGTGATGTTTATAGCTGCCGTTATCATTCCTTTTTATCTTTTGGCCATTGTAGCGATGTGTTTTATGGATACCGCCTTTAAGGCCATTATGTTTTTTGTGCTGTTACTTATTGCCACATTTGTTTACGGTAATCTGTTTAATGGCCATGTTTGCTTTTAAACCTAAAGATTAATTAAAAAATGAATTATGATTTGCATTCGAGAAAGTATTTGCTATTTTTGCTGCTCAGGCAGGAAGCTTGTTTCAATTACTGGATGATTATTTAATTTTTTGGTTATTGAATATTAAAAATTGGGGGATTAGCTCATTTGGCTAGAGCGCTTCGCTGGCAGTGAAGAGGTGATCGGTTCGAATCCGATATTCTCCACAGGTACCCGTAACACTACTGATAGTCAGTGTCTTAATGAGTTAAATGGCGTCTACTCAGCCAAAACTCAGCCACAGAAAAAAGAGAGGTCAGATAATCTGGCATTCTCCACAAAAAACCATCAAACACCTAGAGATAAGTTGTTTGATGGTTTTAAAAATCCAATCTCCGATAAAATTCCACCGCGAAATAGAACTTTGAGTTCTATGGAAATTCCGGACTTGCCCTATACCATTCCAAGATTATTTAAAGGAAAAAAGATTGAATCTGTTCCTAAAGGTAGCACGTGGGGCTTTTATGAAGTTTTATATAGGTGTCTAAACACTCAAGTTCTTTTTCGAGTTCAATTAAGGCAACATTGCTATTGTGGATCATATACCGCATAATGGAAGAAAGCATCAACAGCTCTTCTGCGTATCATCAAGACTTTTCCTTGCTTTTAATTGCATTTGATCTAAAGATTGGACTAGAAATGCAGGATTAAGTTTTGCTTTAAGGTATTGAGTCTCAATGAAATTCTGTTGAGCATTCATAATCTCCTGACTTTTTTTCTTTGTAAAAAAGTCAATTGTCATCATGAAGATTAAACTTACAGACATTACAAGCCCCGATAGTAAAAAAGAAATAAAAAAAACAATGATATAATGTGAATAATTTTGGGGCAATGAAGCATCATTTATGTGTATGCCATCGACGAATGGGCATTTATAGCGAACTAACCTGCTATTTGAAGGTTTGAATAACCATGGCTTAAATCGTTCCATAATCAAAAGATAATAACATTTATAACCGGAAAGAAATAAAAACAAAAAAGCCTGGCTTCTGCAGACAGCAGATTTATGCCAAGCTTTCTATTAGGCTGTCCAAAAAACAAATTAAATCATAAAGACTTTGTTGTTTTGAATAATAATGGGGCCAGTTGATTAGGGACAGATATTAATATCTGGCAAATGGCAACCATATTCATCATTTATTTCAGAAACTTCTCCTTCTCCCATGCCGCCCGATTCGTCACAGCCCCATACGGTCTCATTGAAACATAATTGTGGGCCTAAGGCTGTTGATACCAATACTTCGGTAGTTGTGCCGTCTTCTCCACCTTTAGCTGTTTGGGCATGTTCTGGTTTGAGCTCTGTAATAAAGCTTAGAACTTTAAGTTCTTCAATGTTTAGTTTTTTTTTCATTTTGATTTGATTTTAATAATTAATTATTGGTTAAACTTTAATTTAATTGTCCAGCAGGCATTACTTTTGGTATAAAAATGTAGGCATCATAAGATTCAAATAAATTTAATGTTCTGAACCAGGGCTTACCTCCATCTGTTGCGCCAACATTGTAAAAGATCCGATTTGAATTTGCCCAAGACCGAGCCACCGTTTTATTCAAATCCATAAAAAACGGAACTTTGAAAGTTTTTAGAATCTCAAATGAAAGATTATCTTCACTCGGCGGTAGGTAAAATATTGACTTTTGATTGGTCTTCGTACTAAAGCCCAAAATCCTCCTTGAGCAAAATCAGATAAATACAATAGTACTTGTCCCCCATTGCTGCTCTTAGGTAGGTCCCGGTTCTTTTTTGCTTGACCAGGTTAAAAAAATAACCCTCGACTGATTTTTTTACATGAACATTGTGAGCTGCAAAAAAGCCTTTTGATCCCTTTCCATAAAAGCTCAATATGGAAAGAATATTTTCTGCCCTACATTTGTCTATAATCTGACCACGCTCATAGTATAATGCGTCCAGTTAGTTATGGACAGATAATAACATCTGGCATATGACAACCATATTCATCATTTATTTCAGAAACTTCTCCTTCTCCCATGCCACCGCCCGATGCGTCACAGCCCCATACGCTCTCTATGAAGCAGAATTCTGGGCCTAAGGCTATTGATACCATATAATTTCCGGGATCTGATGCGCCGTCCCCACCTTTAGCTGTTTGGGCATGTCCTGGTTTTAGCTCTGTAATAAAGCTTAGAACTTTAAGTTCTTCAATGTTTAGTTTTTTTTTCATTTTGATTTGATTTTAATAATTAATTATTGGTTAAACTTTAATTAATTGTTCTGCAGGTGTTACTTTTGGTATAAAAATGTAGGCATCATAAGATTCAAATAAATTTAATGTTCTGAACCGGGGCTTACCTCCATCTGTTGCGCCAACATTGTAAAAGATCCGATTTGAATTTGCCCAAGACCGAGCCATCGTTTTATTCAAATCCATAAAAAACGGAACTTTGAAAGTTTTTAGAATCTCAAATGAAAGATTATCTTCACTCGGCGGTAGGTAAAATATTGACTTTTGATTGGTACTCGTACTAATAGCCCGAAATCCTCCTTGAGCAAAATCAGAATAAATACAATAGTACTTATCCCCCATTGCTGCTCTTAGGTAGGTCCCGGTTCTTTTTTGCTTGACCAGGTTAAAAAAATAACCCTCGACTGATTTTTTTACATGAACATTGTGAGCTGCAAAAAAGGCTTTTGACCCCTTTCCATAAAAGCTCAATATGGAAAGAATATTTTCTGCCCTACATTTGTCTATAATCTGACCACGCCCATAATAGCTAACTTCATTGATCTTGATGTAATGCTTTATTAGCTGAACGCAGGTTTGTAAAATGAAGTAATTGTTTCGGTTTGAATAAATCTGACTGTTTTCTTTAAAAAGATTTTGTATTGTTAAGTTGATTTGCGTTAGTAGGAGAATAAATGGCTTTGAGTTTTTTTCTAAATGATAAAGCTGATTTATCGATTTTATTAATCCAATGCTTTCTTCGTCCGACTGATCTTGTAGCACATATTTTACTAATCTGGATATCTTTAATACATCTTTTTCATCAACACCATAAAAGCGCACTTTTCGTTCATCGGAATTGAAAGCATTATAATTTCTTATCCAATTGAGAATGTCCAATACCTCTGAAGTTGACCATACCCAAGAACTCTGGTTTTTGAGTAACTCCTTAGGATCTCCTTTACCGGTTAAAACAAAATCGTTGATTTTAACCGTATTTGCAAAGTCTGTTTCCACTAAAAAGAAGCGGTAATTACAGTTTTCTACGAGATATTTAAAAAAAGCCAGTCTGTAAACATTGAATTCGCTACTACCGTGGGTACCCTCTCCAAAAGAAATAATCTGTGACTTATCACCGATCTTTTTCAAAAACGACAAATCTTTCCCTGTAGCGATCTCATTTGTCCCGGATCTTGTGATCGATATCGGTCCCCACGAAGGAATTCCGTAGAAAGCGTATTTATAAATAAATACAGAAAGGAAAATTAATAATGTGATTGAGAGAATCAATAGATATTTTGTTTTCGTCATTGAGAGCTGTTAATTTAACTAGGTTATTACTTACATATGTTGTCAGTATTGTTCTATACAATAATAAGAAATATTTGTAAATATAAAAACCATCAAAAATTTTATTGAAACCTTGCGGATTGATTAATTTAATGACAATTGGTCTTTAACCAGAGAGTAATACAGTTTTTGGTTAGAGATCAATTGATCATGTGTACCTGTTTCAAGGATTTCACCTTTTTCCATCACAATAATCTGATCAGCGTTCTTAACTGTACTGAGTCTGTGTGCTACAATCACAATTGTTTTTCCTTGAAAAGCTTCGTATATATTTGCCATTATGTTCGTTTCATTTTTTGAATCTAATGAATTTGTAGCCTCATCAAAAAACAGAAAATCAGGTTTGTTGTAAAATGCTCGTGCCAAGAGCATCCGTTGCTTTTGTCCTTGGCTCAAACCTTGGCCATTTTCACCAATTTTAGTATTATATCCAAGTGGAAGGTTACTCACGTAATCATCCAGATTTGATAATCTGATCGCTTCCAGCAATCTGTCATCATCAGGGGTATCATCACTTACTGCAATATTCCGTGCTATTGTATCAGAAAAGATATAGCCATCCTGAAGCACCGCGCCACATTTTTTCCTCCAAAACTTAGGATTGATGTTTGTTAGGTTGTGTTCTCCAACCCTTATTTCGCCTGAGGTTGCGATATAGAATTTTAAGAGGAGTTTCAGGATAGTTGTTTTTCCTGAACCACTCATCCCAACTATTGCAGTAGTTTTCCCGTGTTCTATACGGCAATTGACACCTGATACCGCCTTTTGATACCTTGAAGAGTCGTAAAAGAATGTGACATTTTTTAAAACAATATCCCTATTTAAAAGATTAGGTTTGATACCGCTTGAATCTATTGCTTCCTCATCTACATTATTCTGGATGTCCTCTAGGCGTTCAAGAGAGATCTTTGCATCTTGATAGTCATGGACAAAGGTTATCGCTTGCGAAAGAGGGCCATTAAGCTGACCTAAAATATACTGTACAGACATCATCATTCCAAGCGTCATTTCACCGCTTATTACCGCCTTGGCGGTAAAATAGGTTATCATAATGTTTTTGACCTGATCGATTATAAAAGAGCCCATTTGCTGAACCTGGTTTATTTTAAGTATCGATATACTAAGTCGAAACTGTTTTGCCTGTATTCTTTCCCATTGCCATCTCTTTTGGGTTTCGCAATTTTGTTGTTTTATTTCTTGGGCACCCTCTATCAGCTGAATTAGATTGCTTTGACTATTTGACATCTGATCAAATGTTTTATAGTCCATTTCTTTTCTTTTTTTCTGAAACAAAAGAATCCATCCGAAATAAAAAAGACTGCCAATTAAAAAGATTGACAATACGGCGAAACTGTAGAAAAATAATACAATTGAGAAAACTATAAAATTTAACGCGCCAAAAACCGTATTGATGAGAGAAGATGTCAAAAATGTCTGAATTCTTCCGTTGTCCCTTATCCTTTGAAGAATATCACCCATTCTTTTATTGTCAAAGAAAGTCATGGGTAATCTCATCATCTTAATGATAAAATCGGACAATAAAGTGATACTAATCCTTGTTCCCATATGCAAAAAAATCCAACTCCTTATTCCGCCCACCAGCGATTGGCTGAAGAAAAGTGTAAGCTGGGCAATCAGGATGATATTGATGAAACTTATGTTTCTATTGTTAATGCCAACATCAACAATCGATTGGGTTAGAAAAGGAAAGATGAAGGATAATATTGTATTTATGATCAAACCTATTATGATTTGGAAAATAAACTTTTTATATGGCTTTATATATACAAAAAACGACCCTAAACCTTTTTGCTTCTGGCCGACTTCAATGTCGTTTTCATAAAACAGTTTTGTCGGTTCCAGGATAAGGACCAAGCCAGTTATTTCATTTTTTGTCAGGTTATCTACCGACCACCCCTTAATGAACTCCGAATGGGTGTATTTTATTAGACCAAACGCCGGATCTGCTACATATACGTGGGATTTATTAACCCGATAGACAATAATGAAGTGTTTCTGTTGCCAATAGGCGATAAGTGGAAGCGGTAAATCGTCAATTAGATTTTCAAAAATTACCTTGGCATTGAGCGTCCTGAAACCGATTCGCTCAGCAGCCTCACTAATTGACAATAAAGAGGCACCTTCCTTTCCAGTATAAGAAAATTTTCTTAGGTCTTGAATTGAATGTGTCTGGCCATAAAATCTGGAAATCATATACAGGCAGCTTGGTGCACAGTCCATTTGATCAAGCTGTTTGAAATACGGGAATTTTTTATTCATTGAGCATTATTTACAAAGGTAAAAATATGATAATTTTTGTACTTTAGCACACAAGGTAAATATATGTCAGATACAAAACAGTATAGCTTGGAAGTCCAAGATGTAATGGGAATTATTCCTCCAGCAATAATTAGGACAGGCACGGCTGTAATATTCTTAGTAGTCCTGGTACTTGTTTTTTTTTCTTGGTTAATCAAATACCCTGAAATAATTGAGTCCAGAGTTGTCTTAACTACCAAGGTGCCTCCATTGGAAATCACCAATCGCGCTGCGGGAATTTTATTTCTTTTTAAGAAGGACGGAGATGTGGTTAAACAAAGCGAAGTGGTGGGGTATTTGAAAAATTCCATTTCCTATGAGGATATAACAACAATCAAAAATGACATCCGGGAATTGGAACAGCAGGTTGTTATGAAGGTTGTAAAAGTCGATGATAGGCTGATTAACCAAAATTTGATACTCGGCAACCTGCAGCCGAGTGTTATCAACCTAAAACAAAGTTTATACAATTACAATAATTTTAAGGACCAGTTTAATAGTGACCAGCAAATTCAATCTCTTATTAGAGATAAGGAAAGATATCGATTGTTGAATTCAAATTTGGAGCGGCAAAAAAGATATTCCGAAGATCAATTGGTTGTTACAAAAAGAAGGTTTGCAATTGATAGTCTGCTCCTTGTAAAAAGGGTTATTGCTCCAATTGAATTTGACAAAACAAAAGTATCTCTATCGCAATCAAAATCTGAGCTTGAAAGTACATCCTCCCAAATAATAAACAACTCTCTTCAGATTTCAAAGATTGATATTCAAATCAAACAGTTACAGCAGGGGGATAGCAAATCGAAAGTTGAATTACTGAATCAAATCATAAGCAACATTAATAATATTAAGGCTGATATAGCTAATTGGGAATATCTTAACGTGTTAAAGGCACCGATAAGTGGTGCCTTGTCCTTTCGAACAAATATTGTTAATAACCAGTTTGTTAACATCGGGGAAAAGTTAATGGTTTTAAATCCAGACAGTGGAAGCTTTGTTTGTACAGCATACATACCTATGTTAGGGTTTGGTAGATTAGCGATCGGGCAGAAAGCCATCATTAAATTTGACAATTTTCCATATGCTGATTACGGGTCCGTAAGTGGGCTGGTACAAACCATTTCCCCTGTGCCAGTAAACGATACTTACATGGTTGGTATTAATCTTAAGAACGGTTTAAAAACGTCATATAATAAGAATCTGAAATTTAACCAAGAAATGCAGGGTACGGTGGAAATAATAACTCGAGATCAACGGCTGATTGAAAGGGTATTCAATAAATTTACTTCTCTTTTTGCAAATAACTAAATATGAATATTGCCAAAAATGTTTTAGTTAGAATAACTGGTATGGATTTCGGTTCCCTAGCCTTTCTGAACCTTCATGAAACTTTGCCATTATTATCCGAATATGAAGCAGAACTTGATAAAAATGAGTTATTAAAAAATGAAGCGATAGATCTTATTTATAATTGCATACAAAAATCAGAAAACAGATCTATTCAAAATATTTTGTTGAAGCTAAAACGTGATGTTTACAACAATAGGGGTTATGACTGGGCTGTTGGGGGACTAAATAATTTGAATGAAATAACAGACCAACTAAATAAACTAAGAATATCTGATTTGGTTTTATCTGAATTAGCTAATTCCATTGAAGAATTGTTTCATGAAGAATATACTCAGATCAGGACAGAACTAAAAACACTGACACAGCACCCGTCTTTCCAGAATGGTATAATCCTTTCATCTGCTATTCTTGCTGAAAGTGTTAAGAAATACCTAACCCCAAAATCAAATAGAAAAAGGGACGCGCAAACAGAATTAGGGTTAACTTCATACATCAGTAGAATTGCCGCAAAGACATCACCATTCAGTTCTTTCACCAATCTCGGTCTAGCTGTTATAGACGAAGCAGAAAAGACACTAAGCTTCAAAACATACCCCGAAATAAAAAGTAAAGTTTCTTTAAATAACTACCTGCTGAAATCTATCATTGGAATTATCAAGCTAAGCCCTTTTTTGCATAAAGATGTACCGGTAGTTTTAAATCAGACCATCAAATTAAATGATGGAAAAATAACATTTATCACCAATTCAAACAATTCTGAGGCTTTCCAAACAATTGAAAATAGTGATCTGCTCAAATTAATATTTGAAATTCTAAACAAGCAATCTCAAGTGACCATAAATGAGGTTATAGAAATTGTTCAACAAGAGTTTGAATTAGAGGACGATAGTCTTTACGAATTTTTATTACAATTGATAAGCCTGGGGGTTCTCGAATATGATTTTCCTGTTTCTGGAGCAGATGAAAATTGGGTTAGTAAACTTTTGGCCGCCTTTAAAAATATTCCAGAAAATGAGAGTTTTTATGAGTTACTGGCTTCCAGTTTTACACAAATTGAAAAATTCCGTAACGAATATGAGTATTCACAACCTTCGGCCAGGCAGGAAATATTAGGGAAACTCGATTTTGAAATCACAAATTTGTTCGAAAAATTACGGGAATCTTATATCATTGAAAAGGTGAAAATTGACCCGGATCTTGAACCGGATGATTCCGAAAAAATAGTTGTCTTCCATCATCGTGATCCAATCGCTCTTAGTTTCAAGCCTGAAATGCTTATTTTTGAAGATACATTAATCGATTCTGATATTAAAATTGGCAGACAGGCTGTGTCAGAAATAATCTCGAAAATTGATTTGTTCCTAAATAATTTTCAATTCCTAAACCCCAACAGTAGCGAACAGGAAATCATCAAAGAATTCTATAAACAAAACTATCCTGGATCTGCTACTGTATCTGTCGTTGATTTCTATATGGACTATCAAAAAAATAGAAAAAACCTCCCAGAAATTAAAGGGCTATATTCTGAAGTATATCAGGCCTTCCAGAAAAAAGTTATTGATCTGATAGCTAGAACAGAAAATCCGGACTCTTGTATTATGCATTTTAAAACTGATGATTTTTTATCGGACTCATTTAAGAGTGGAACGGCCTCAAAAGGATCGTTTCTACAATTCTTTATCAACAGTAGCAATAAGTTGAGTTGTGTGATCAATGGAGTTTTTACTGGACATAATAAATTATTTGGAAGATTTATCACTTTATTTGATAAGTCTGTTCAAGCCGATATTTTATCTTGGAGCCGTGAAGATTATGCTTCTGAAATATTTGCAGAAAATTGTGACTCAACATATTTCAATGCCAATATACATCCTCCACTTCTGAATTTCGAAATTGATATGCCAGGAAGCCAGAATACTTATAGCAAAAATAAGAGGATTATGGTTAAGGACTTGGCCGTAAAGTACGAAAGTGCAACAGATTCAGTTGAACTAGTTGATGAGAAGTCTGGCAAGAAAACAAATATTTTTGATCTGGGATTTCAGTCAATGAAAGCAAGATCCGGTCTATTTACATTTTTAAATAGGTTTGACAGTCCTTCAACTTTTCTGCCATTTTCGTATTTTAATTCAATTGTCAATAAAAGATTTACCCAAATTGTCGGTAAAGGTAGTGTGTTGCCAAGGATAGTACTGGATAACCAAATAGTAATACAACGGAAAACATGGATGGTTGACAAACATGAATTACCAAGAATTGATGAGTTGAGTACTTCAAAATCATTTGTTCAAGTCAACAGATGGAGAAATGCACTATCTGTTCCTGATCAAGTATTCTTTTATTTCAATGTGCCTAAAGGAGCTGCAGACGACGATAAGAAACCTCAATACTTGGATTTTCGGTCTCCATTACTAATCAATTTGTTTATTAAAAAAGTCCAAAAGTCGGAAAAACAGTTAGTAATGCAAGAAATGCTTCCCGACGGTGAACAACTTTTCACCAGTGCCTCTAAAAAATTCGTGTCGGAATATCTGGTGCAATGGAGATAAGAAAGCTAGAGAAGCCCGTATGGCATTCTGTATACATTTATTATAATCATATTAATGATTATACAAACTGTTTGGTTGAGGTTGTTAAGCCCCTTGTAGATCTGCTTACCGAAAGTAAAGTGCTTATAGGATATTTCTACATAAGATATTGGGAAGAAGGGCCACATATAAGATTTAGGACACGGTCATCATATGATTTAGGAATTTTGATTTCTAAATATTTAGAGGAACAGATTTCCATAAAAAAATATTTAGTAAGATTCAAAGCAGTTGAATATATTCCTGAAATAGCGCGTTATGGAGGAGAAAAAGCGATTTTGGTTGCTGAACAACAGTTTAACTTTTCTTCAACAACTGTTCTAGGCATATTAACAACCAATTTAACCTCTTGGGATTACAATTTGGCAATAGGCTTTGCCATTAAACTGCATGTGGACTTTGCGAAAGGAATAGGTTTATCTATTGATGCAGCAACTGTATTTTTTAAAACTATTTTTTATCAATGGCTTTCTTTGGCATCTGCTAAACTGAAAATTGATACACAGGAATTGATAAATGCGATAGACAGATCATTCCTGAAACAAAAAGCAAAAATATTAGCTTCTGTTAAAGAAATCTGGGAAGATAATAACCCTGACCAGTGGAGAGAGCAAAATTCAGAAGTATTAAATAAGCTTTTAGTTTTGCATGTATCAAATGATCTAATTTGCCTCCCTGATATCAATTCTCTTTTTTCAGATGATCAAACCAAATCACTTTGGGGGATATTTGATAGCTTCTGTCATATGACAAACAATAGATTAGGAATCCTAAACCAGGACGAATCGTACATATATTATGTTATTTATAGATCATTCAAAGGATTAAATGAAGAGCAAAATTAAGAAGGAATTAATTCGGGAGATTGAGGAGATTGCAATCTTTCTTCACAGTTCCTCGATAAAGGGTAAAAATGGGCGTTTCTGGCATAGATACAATGATTCTAATCGAATAGACGATTCCGAAAAAAACGAGTTTATATATGGAGGTAATGCTGGGATCTGTTTGTTTTTTATCGAGCTATATCAATTCGATGCAAAAAAAGAATATCTTGAGATTATTGAAGAATCGGTAAAATGGCTTTATAATCGGACTAAGAAAGAATCAACCACAAATTATGCCTTTCTTACCGGAAGAGTAGGAACCGCCTATGTCTTTGCGTTGTGCGGAAAACTTTTGAATAATGAAAAGTATACCAAACATAGTCTTGATATTTCTCATGCAGCTATCTGCGATTTTAGCAACCCAATAAAAAAACACGACTTTTTGGGTGGTTTAGCTGGAACGTTAATTGGGCTCATTCAAATTCATGATATCATTCCGGAATCTGATATTCTTGAAGGAATCAAAATGGGAGCTGTTAAACTAATTGAGGATCTGTCCATAAATAAAACGGGAATATTCTGGGGATGGAAACCGCAGAGTATGGCGCCGTTATGTGGCTTATCACATGGCAATGCGGGCTACGGATTTGTTTTTCATGAATTAAGTAAGCTATTCAATGACGATAATCTTTTAGTAATCGCGTCCATCTGTTTTGATTATGAAAATAGGCATTTTAATAAAGAAATCAACAATTGGCCCGATTACAGGTTAAAAAAAGAAGTTGATGATAATTATAAATTTCCTTCCTTATCCGATAAAAAGGTAATCGATTGTGTGTCTTGGTGTCACGGTGCTCCAGGAATTGGTCTTTTGAGGCAATCTGTTTTAGGAAACGGAAGGGGCGTGATAACGGATGAAAAACTTAAAATTAACAATGCCTTAAAGAAAACAGTTCTGCCAAAGGGTAATAGAATGGCTCGTCCTTCATTGGGATTGTGTCATGGAATTGCCGGGAATGCCTTTGTTTTTTTGAATCAGAGAAAAAAAAGGTATGGAAGATATAAAATGGTTCCCGAAGAATTTGCACGGTACATTCTTTTTTCTAAGTCAATAAATAAAGGTTACTATACTACATTTACGCATATAGACAAACGTGTAGACCCCAGCTTATTCCTTGGGCTTTCAGGTATCGGTTACTTCTTTCTTTTTATGCTAAATGAAAAAGAATCTTCGATACTGTTACCTAAAATTAATCTCAAGAGCAATAAAACAGAGATTAATTTTATGGAAATTTTTCTCAAAGCTATTGCGAAAAATATGCACCCCGAAAATTTCGATAAAATTTCGGCTGAATCTTTCAATATTTTGTCGAAAACTTTTTTTAATTTATTTAAAGAAGGGCGGATTAAAAATGAAATTGAATTCTTGCGCATACAGATTGAAGAATTAATAATGCTTTCAAAAGATATTGTTACGGAAACTTTTTTCCGGCATGAAAAGTTCAGGCTAAGATTGGCTCTTGACAATGTTTTTTATATGGAAGGGCAATATTTTGGATCAGTGGAGTTGGTAGGAAATATCATGCCATCGGGCAATTATGAAATCAAAAAGCTATTAAAAGATAATAATTTTATCTTATGCAATAATGTTGAATTTAAGCGGTTTAACGGCCAGACTGGTACCAAATATTATTTATATATTAATCATTTTTCAAATGTTGAATCCATAGAAATTAATCAGTTTCAATTTCTACTGATTAATGAATTTAGCATTCTTACTACATTTGAGGATGCCTTTATAAGAATTGGCGAATACATTGATTTGAAACAGGATTCCGAACAAATCCGCAGGTTAATATTAGATCAGTTCCTTTTCTTATATCAAAAGAATGTTGTAAAATCATCCCCAAAAAACATATGATTGTTTTCATCTCACTATCAAAAAAAAATGAAGAAGTCACAAAAGTGAGGTCTGCACTTAGCGATTATGAAATTAATCCCAAATATGTTTTTGAAAGCTTGGAATCCGTAGCATCTGAAAATGAAATACAAGATTTGTTTTTCAAGACCAAAATCCTTTTTGTGCACGCTGATTTCTTGTCTAAGCGTGAATATGATTTTATTGAGGAATTCCATAGTGCAAAAAAAATTCTTTTTTTAGGGATGATCAATGAAATGGTTTTTAGTATACCTAATCTTTATAGAGTTTTCACCAATAATTTCCAAGACGTTCCTCTTTCTCATAAACCGATTTTCTTTGAATACCTTACTTTTCCCGCCATTGAGCAATTGACAATTACTAAAACTAAGAATGCCAAAATTTTATCTAATAATATTAGTATTGGATATATTCCGTCTAACAGTTTTTATTCGCTCATTCAAATAATAAGGTTTTTCAATCTACATCCCAAATTTAGATTTAACATTTATCTTAATCATTCCGATTATGAATCTTTGTTAAAAAACATCTCAAACGAAAATATTCTATTTTCTGATTATTGTGTTGATAATTTAATTAAAGGTAATCATGATATTTTCATCTCTAGTGGCCCAGGTATTTCAGATTTGCTGTTCTTGGAACGCCCCATACTTATTGTAGGTAGCAAAGGTTATGGAGGATTGCTTAGTATGAAAAATTTTATTCAACACATTGACTGCGATTTCTCAGGGCGAATAGGAGGCGATGAAAATGAACCAATTCCAGAACAGCTTTTGATTAAGGATATCGGCGAGTGCTTGAAGTTATATGATGAGGCTCCAGCAACAGGGTATAGTCTATTTAAATATTGCTTACCAATTGTTAAAAATAAATTAGCTATTAAACTCAGGCCTATAGAAGTACTCGTAGCGACTAGGATTTATAATAATTTCACGAGTGCCGTCCCGCTTATGGATAAGGCTGTGAAGCTAGTAAAGTTGGGTTCAAAAGGTGATGAATATGCACTTTTAAATGGCTTCAACAAAATTGTTTTAAAATTAAATAATGAAGACATTAAATGTTTAAGATATATAAATGGTAAGAATTCTTTTGATGACATCTGCACAATGACTGGTGTTTCTGATAAAAGTCAGATCTACCATTTTCTTGATAAGTTAATAGATTATAAGCTTGCTGATTTCGTATGATGGAGGCCCAAAAAATTTCGGTCAGTAAAAACTATGACACCTGTATCTGCTTGGTTCTATCCAGAAAAAAAATACTTAGTTTAATTAGTGGGAAAACATTGCCTGTACTTCAATTAAATGGTGTTGAGGTAACTGTTCTAATGGAAAATGAGAAAGGATTAGATGTCTTCATCTCTGGAATTATATATAGCAATCCGCTAATAAATTGGAGGTTTATATTTTATGAGAAAGAGAAACTATCTAATGCTGTTATACGAGCAATTAACTCTACAAAAAAACTATATTGTTTCTTTACAAGTGAAGCTCGGATAGATCTTGATGAATTTAAATATGCAAAATATTTAAATAAGTATTATAATACAATAATTTCCAAGCGGAATAGGAATGGAATGATAATTAGTCTCTTCTGTAAATCAGGCGATCTTACAAATAGGTTGTTGGCTTTTTCCTCATTACCGCTTATTTTAGAAACAGTTATTCTAAAATTCAATTCAAACAACATAAATGAGCTGAAGATCAGCGGTCAGTTAAGAAATTTTAATGCTTATCGACAAGCTGATGCCGTCAAACAAATCTTGAATAATCTTGATTTCAACGAAATTCAGGCAGGTGGAATAATTTTTTATGATTATTTAAAAAAAAGTAATGAAAAGGCGCTTTCTGAATTTTTCTTGAAGCAATTTCCTTTATTTGAGTTTACAAATGATTTAGAAAATTATGGGCAGTTTAAGATAATTGCGCTGGTGCAGACATTTAACGAAATAAAAAATATCAACAGTCTTCTAAACCATTTGGATAATTATTGCGATGGCATTATATTGTTGGATGATGGGAGTACAGATGGAACGTTCGAGGCGGCAAAGCATGATAAATTAATAATAAAGGTTAAGAAAATACGGTCGGTGTTTAATGATCTGGAGAATAGAAACATACTGCTCAATCTGGTGTCGTTTTTTAATCATCAGTGGGCTTTTTTTATAGACGCTGATGAGCGGTTCGATCCCCGATTCGATAAAATTTATGAAGTCGCTGCAAATAGCGAAATTGATGTAATAGCCTTTCAGCTTATCAATCTATGGGACTCTGAAGAAGAATACAGAACCGATATACTAGATTCTAATCAATTATCCAAGAATGGTATTTTAGCTAGATGGCGAATGTTTAGAAACATTGGTAGGTGCCAGATCATGAGCTCACACAATTTACATTTTCCAACTGTTCCATACTTCAAAAATCCCGCAAAGGCTTCTCTACTTCTTAAACACTATGGGATAATTGAGAAGGAATTAAGGATCAAAAAACATGATTTCTACTTGTCTCAAGATGAAAATTTCGAGAAACACAATGGCAGAAATTACGCTATTCTGGGTAAGGATATTTGTTATAAGACAAGGCTTGTCGAATCCATTACGATCTCCGAACTCCAGTAAAATTTTAATTAACGTGAGTTCGGTTTAAGCGGCAAGATTTAGTTGTTTTGAATCTTCAAATTGGATATTGAGTGATTGTTTCTTTGGGAGGAAAGAATAAGCTATTGTGGACATTTCGGCAAAAAGGTGTCTGTACTTTTCTTGTCCGTATTTTTACAGATTTCAGCTAAGACCAGAATGCCCACATTTTTTGCTTTTGTCAGCTTTTCGATCTCTGGAGCTAGGGTGTCGAGTTTCTGATATACGTTCCAATAAAGTGTTTTGAGCATAAAAGGCTTAATATTCTAGCATTATGTGTTCTTCAAAGATATATAACAGTATTAATAACATAGGTATGGATAAATAAAAGCTAGAATGTTATTTTCTTTAAAATTTAATATCCTTGATATGTTCTTCAGCAGTACCGTCTTTGAAATAAACCCTTGTTTTTATCGGAAATTGCCCGTAAACAATTAGATTGTGTTCGAAATTTGAATCAATGTTTACTTTGGTTGGCAATAACGTGACAATAGGGTGTGGCATGGTTGCGTCTAGAAAGTATACTACAGAATCAATTGGTTTCTGTGCAGTGACAGTAAGCATAGCTTTATACCATTGTTTACGTTGAAAGAACCACCTATGCCTCGCGCTTGCATCTATTTTAAAATCAGCAAACAATTGGGTCGGATCTTCATCCGATGGCGATTTGGGTTTAATGAGATCACACTCTGAAGGGATCCATCTAGGTGAACTATAGTACCGCGCATAATTTGTACGTGCTTCGGTATAAGATTTTGTCTGAGCAAGTATTGACTCCCATGTAGTCTGATGTGTGTACTTGGGATCCATAATTTCATTAAAGGCCTCTAGGAAGCTTCTTGTGAAATATGAGCCTTTCTCGGTCTGAACGGCCTTAAAGCCGGGTTGTGCAGCAGTAACCATTACATTGTCACATTTGCTAAACAAAGCTTCGAGTTTATTTTTGTTAAATAGAGGTTCAGGACTTAAATCTTCACCTGTAAATTCCTTTCCTATTAGCATCAGTGTCCCCTGATTATTTAATTGGATATAATTACTGCAGGCATCAATTAAGGTCACAATAAATTTCGGCTTTTGATCTAATAACTTTTTGTGAAGCTGTGAAGAAGCAAGTGGAATGTTTGGTATAAAGATATTTGGGAATTTCGCAGGATCCCCCTTTTTCAAGAAGCCGTGACCGCTGTAGTAGAAAATGACGATATCCTTTTTGGTGATTTTCGGTAAAATGTTATCGATTAGCTCATTTACCCCTTGTGTCGTTAGTTCAAGGCCTGAAAGTGTATGTTCTACAAATCCGTATCCCATTGATTTAGCAATCTTTTGAGATAAGTTTTTCATTCTTGAGTGATCGAGTGCTGAACCTTCCCTCATCACACGGTCTTTGTCAGCAGTGCTGCAAAGAAGAAAGGCGTGAACACGCTGCGCAGCAGCTGTCTTAAAGGCCATAGCCAATAAAAAAATAAAAAAGAGACGCTTCATATTTTATAACTAGTTATTAATATGTAAATTAGATGTAACTAAATTAAACAAAATTATGAAAAAGCTCTTATCTGTCCTTTCGATAGGACTGTTATTGTTTTCCTGCAATGACAAATCCGCTGGCATAAGCGATGAAGATTTTAAATCCATGGTTGATTCAGTGAAGGCCAAAGATATTCCTAGGAATAAAGTTATCAAGTATGAAACCCTTACCGCTATGTCTCCAGAAACGGCGAGTAAAGTCCCTGAATTGCTAAATGAGAACAAGCCGGAATGTTCAAATCTTCCTACGGCTATAAGTCAGCTTAATAGCGGTGCGGGTTTTGAAATGTATAAATTTACCTCTGATGCTTCTGCCTCGGCTTCTGCGATGGGCTTTTCTGGAAGTATTGGGAAAAAGGAAATACTGATTATTCAAGATTATGTGCGGTATAAACTTGTCGACTGTGACGGTGCTCAGAAAAAAATAGGTATCGGACTGAGGTGTTTCATTCACGTAAAATCAATTAAATCTAAGTTTGGGGGATCTTTACCAAATATTGCTGCAAGTGCTCAATTGGACATGGCTTCCGCCACTTTTAGCTTAAAATCACTTGGTTTTGGTATGGACGGGAGTCTTATCGCTGAAGGACTAGGATCTCAAGGAGATTATAACGTAGATAACTTTGGTAAGCTTGCAATAACTTTTAATAATGTATTTGAAAACGTTGAACGCCAGTAATACTACAATTTCGATTAGTCCAGTAGAATTGCCTTAAGTGTGAAGTAATTATATTTAGTTTTAAAAAGGCTGATAAATTATATTTATCAGCCTTTTTTTGTCCTATTTTAGTTAGACTCAAGCTCAACTTCGATTTCATACCCCATTTTAACACATTTGAAATTTTTTGATTCTAATATGGCCATTTCGATATCCTCAGTGATCATTTCACTAAATATTTTCGTCCATAGACAATTTACATAATAAAGAAACTGTTCATGGGCATTCGCCTTCTTGCTCAGGTCAAAAACAATAAGCCTAAGTTTTAAAAGTGTGGCCGCTTGCCGGTTGCCATTGATGGTATAGTTCACATCGTTTGCCAATAAATCTTCACTGAGGTGAAGTTGTTTGAGGTCACGCCCCATTCGTCATCGTAATAATGCATGTAATGATCGGTATGAAGGCCGATGTTTTTAAGGAAATCTTTTGCCAGATATGGAGACCAACCATCGTTCAGCGAAATAATTGGAGGATTTTTTTCTGTGCGCTGTAATTGTTGGATCTCTTTAATGGAGTTTCTGATCTCTGCTTTTGTTTTTGGGTGGATCCTGAAAATATACTGCCTCCACCGTTGTAGACCTTTAAGGTTATTGTAAAATTCCCATAATATCAAACCCTTTGTGTAGGCAAGATGGGGATTATCCCGAAAACGCAGAGAAAGTACTACGAAGGTTCCTGGAAACGCATATAAGTTACCAGTCCATATAAAAAGGGGATGAACATTATTGACAGTTCAATCGGCAAAAAGAACTGTTTAAGATAAGCCACCCTTGCGAATTCATTGAAGTGATTTATAACATAGCTGAATTCCGCGAGTACGATTGCTATTCCCAATGCAATACCCACCCATTCTAGCACCAACTGGACGCTATGGTATTCGGGCTTTTGTTTTGCAAAGGTGGTCAATGCAACAAGAAATAATGAGAATGGAACGGTCAACAGCTCTATCCAAAAAGAAAAAGTATGCAATCCCATCAGAAATTCCAGTACTACAGTAACCGTTAGCAGTGATTTCAAAGTGTGTGTAAAATATTCGCCCAAATCCTTTGACCTTGCGGGACTCGAACCGACCTTGTATATCTCTGAAAATAAAGCTCTTCAATTATACTACGATAATCAGCTCACCATTTTTTTGCAACTATTTGACCGTAATTGACTATATTAAAGATAAAGATTATAAAAAGTCCAAAAATTTCTTTATTACTGTTTATAAAAATGGTCAATTTCTTGGGTGATACAGCTCGCTCCTAGTATTTCTGAGGCATTGACTGGATTATCATGCGATAAAACATCCTTAAGGATGTTAGATGCCTGCAAAGAAAGTGGCTGTTTAAATATGTGACTTTTGAAGTGGTCAATGCCCCAAGTATTGTCTCCATGATAAACATAAATGTATAAAACGCTTGAAACTACAGGATATATTCTAGTATGCTTTAATAAGATTTTCAAGAAGCCACTATCCTCACCTTTTTTTAATGACGGGTACCTAAGCCCACTTTGAAAAAATTTTTTATCACAGAGCAAGGTTCCCTCCCATAAACGAAAACTCGTAAAGAAACCTTGATTGGAATAATCATTATACGCTAAAAGATTCGTTAATACAGATACATTATGTTTGCTAATAAGCATTTGCTCCAGCTGCGCTCTTAACCTGTCATAATGTTGCCAGTCATCATCATCCCATATACAGAAATAATCGCCATTACTCTTTTCAATTGAAAAATTACGCAGATCGCCAAGTGTACAGTCTAAATTTTCGGGTAACTGAAAATACGTAATGTTGTCATCTTCTAAAGTATCGAGATATTCAGTAACAGATGGATCTTCACCTTTTCTAACAATTATAAGCTCTTTATTATGATAAGTTTGTGATCTGAAACACTCTATAGATCTTTTTAGAAAAAAGACAGTATTTTTCGTTATGCATAGGCAAGAAATTAAGGGCGATTTAAGCATCATTAAAAAGTTAAAGCAAAAATATAATTAAGTAATAGTTTCGATCATTTATCATAACAGAGTTATTATCTATCTTAGCAAATTGATATTGCAGTTATTAATTGGCTACTATTTCGACAGCAATTAATGTTATTATTAAAAGCCAAAACGAATTACTCTTTCTAATGTATAAAATATTTCATCAATGCAGAAATTAGGAGAAGGATATTTATCTAAAATTTACTTCAGATCGCTATAAAGCGACATAAAAGTTTCGGTTTGCAGAAATACAACGTTCAATTTTTCGCTTTAATTATTTTTTAAACTTTAGTTAATTATTAATGAAAAGTATACTAGTCAAACTATTTATCGCTAAGTATTTTCAGAGAATTCCTTTTTGCAGGTACTATTATCGCAAACTACTGCTTATTTTAAAAAATACTCATGGCCTAAAAATTGCCCTCGGAGAAATTCGTATTGTTAATTATTATTCCATCCAGGTAAATAGTTTACTACTTAAGGAGAATAAATCGCAAAGAATATACAGTTTAAAAAAAACAGCTGTTAACCTCAAATTGACTTATTTGATATTTGGTAAGTTGGAGGCGCTAACTATTTCCTCCGAACAGGTTTTAATCTCACAACTTACCCCGCCGTTAACGAAGATGAAGCAAGCCGACGCAAAAAAAAATAAGGTACAAACTTTAAATATAAATACGATATTACGCCTATTTACAAAAGTTCTAAATATTAATACTAACATAATTAACATACAGATATTAAAATGTAATGTCATCTACCGAAAATGGTCAATTATATTTCGCGAATTATCTTATCAGCATTGTGTTTTTTATGCCAAGGTCACTTTCCCTAACAAACAAACAGTATTTATTCTTAATGGCTCCTTGAGAGTTCAAAGGAAGAACGAGATAAATTTCTCCATATCTGATGACGTGACTAATGACTTAATGAAGACCTTGAGAAATTTTCCCGAAAATGCAGGATTAGGCAATTTTAATGCTAAAGTGACTAAGAACACTCTGAATCCGAACAAATTCGAAATTGAGTTTAAATGGGAAAAAACAAATGCTCTAAAAAATGATAGAATTGGATACAAAAGTCTCACTCAGAATATTTCAGGAAGAGTTTATTTTCATATAAATAGAGATTATATACTATTAGACCGGTCTTCTACAGTTGAAATTAACAATCAACAGTTCGCAGTTCACTTTGAAATTGATAAGTCGAAAGATATAGAGACCATTACATTCCAACTGCTACTTAGGGAGGGAAAGGTAAAAAATTTTATAGATTTTCTTCGCCATCTTAAATATTATGTTCCTATGAAAAAAAATCTAAAAGGTAGGATTAGCTTCATATTATCACTGAAATTTCAGCTAGATAATCCAATGAACTATCTTTTTGATATGCAAATAAAACATAATCTTTCTATAACCTTTGATGATAGCTTCTCAGGATTGAAATACCTAACAGATCCTTTTACTCATACAATTCAAATCACAAATGGACTAAATCGAGATATTCAAATTAATACGCATTCCGATAATGATAATTTGCTTCAGAATATTTCAGACATATTTATCAAAATTTTACTTATTTCAGAAGATAGATATTTTTTTTCACACAATGGTTTTGACAAAAACAGTATTGGGTATGCCTTGATTTCTAACATAATAGATAAAAAATTTAGCAGAGGAGCAAGTACAATCACTATGCAACTCGCCAAAAACCTCTTTTTAAATACAGACAAGAACATCTTCAGAAAGTTAGATGAGATGTTCTTAACATGGTTAATTGAAGACATACACCAAATTCCTAAAAAAAGAATATTAGAGCTTTATTTAAATATTATTGAATTTGGCCCCAACATCTATGGCATAATTGAAGCAGCATCATTTTATTTTGGAAAAAAACCAATTGATTTAACGTTTTTAGATAGTTTAATAATAACCTACATAATCCCTCGACCCAAACATTTTATTGAAGCACTATTAATAAAATCAAATCAGTTAGAACAAAATTTAAAAATACATCTTCAAAAGCTTTCTCATGAAGCTTATAAATTGGGTTATATCAACGAAGAGGAAATTATATCATTTCCAATTAAATTATATTTTTCGCCTAATCTAGGAAATTTTGAAATTAGATAGTCCTAATCAATTTTCCAAACCCAGAAATCCACAGTGGAAAATTTTTCATCCACCCACCATATATCGGTAAATCTTCTTTTATTAACGACGCCAGCTTGTGATTGAAAAATAATCTTTTCTTTTTCGGAACCAGTTGTTCCAGTATGTGGGATAATCACCGATATATGTCCAGATTTAGATAAATCTTTTCTTTTTGCAATAACTACACCAAAACTTCCTGATGAGATTATTTTCGATGTTTCATATGGATCAATAACTTTTACCCAATTAAAATAAATCCCATAGTTGTTGAACCAGTTTGATAACGAGTTGCAATTAAGTTCAAATACCGTGTTCGCATATTTAATATCAATAACCTCTCCACTTAATATTTTTGAAATCGACTCTTCATCCCACCAAACACGCGGTATGTATGCACCTAGACAATAAGCGAAATCATGTGCATAAACATTACAATAGCTCAATGTTTCAGTTGGTTGATATCTAGAGCATGTTTCCACATTTAAAAGATCAATAATCCGATAAATCATGTCTACCCTGTCTCCCTCTGCAATTTCTTTAAGATTGATAATTGGAATATTTTCATCTTTAATCGGAAACGCACGATGAGACATTCCTAATGGATTAATTTTTCCTTCTGGAATTGGAAGATGAACTTCAAGACAATTAGCTAAATTATTATTCTCCATTTAGGCTTCTTTTATATATTGGCAATGAACTAAAGTACAATTAACTTCTTCTTGAAATATAAAAATTCATTAAAATTTTCCATAGAAATGCAAATATTATAAGCAACGGTTGACCATTATCTATATCTAAAACTACAAATAAAGGCATAAATTGCTGTAAATCTTATTAAGGTTAAACAACTATTTTTAGTCAAATCTATAATTTAATGATTATAAATTATTTCAAACTACGTGATCGCTTTGATTTTTCACAAGACACTTTAGATATTGGAAATCCAATCACCAAGCTTAAGCACAGGAGAATGATTCTCTACTTCAATGCAACTTCGCAAAACTTGCTGCAGTGCAAATTTTTACTACAGTTGAAGATGAAGTCTTTGGGAAAAGTCCAGCAAAAACTTATAGTTAACTTTTTCCAATATGTTATTTTTATCAAGAATGTTGTTTACGTATTCAATGTCGACAGTTACACATTTTAGAAAATGGATTCAGAAGAAAATTTCTTTGAAGTGCAAAAACAAAGGCAGCTTGAAAAAGAAAAGGAAGAATTATCAAAGAATATTTAAGATAATTGATTGAAAACTCAGCCAAATTACCCAAAATGACAAATAAAAAACCGCTTCTAAAGCATCAAAAACAGCGTTTAAGGACCGCAATTGAGTAAATTTCAAATCCGATATTCTCCACCCTTATTATTAAGCTCTTAAATTAAATTTAAGAGCTTTTTTTTTATTCCGTAATTTGAAAATTCAGGCGATTGGAACATAGAGACTGTGCATTGTGCAAACAATATCATGAGTGAAAATCCTGATAAATTAGTGGAAATCCTGAATAGCCAAGCTGTTTGCGTCAGTAAATAAAGATAATTGTATATTCAAACAGTTATTTGTTTTGTATTCTACCTTTGGCTGCAGCAATAATGAGTTGGGCTACTTCTTTAGCGTGCGAGATGTAAACCGAATGGCTGGCACCTTCTATTTCTATTACCTGGCTTTTTGCACGCTTTGCATACATCCTTTCCAGATCCGGATTGATGATCCGGTCTGACTTAGCTACCATATACCAACTTGGCTTTGTTTTCCAGGCAGGGTTATGGATAATGGCATGAAATACGGAATCTGCTGTTGGCGTTTGCGAGTTGGCCATAAAATCAGCCTTTGATGCCGGTAAATCCGCTGAAAAATCGGCTGCGAAGAATTTCGGATCAATATAATCCCAGCCATCCTTTCCTTTGATCAGCGACTTATAAGCCGAAGGATTCATCTTGCCGTTATTTGCCTCCGACTCACCATCATTAGGGGCATGCGCAGCGATATATACCAAGCCGGTCACTTTTGAATCATTGCCGGCTACCGTGATAATGGCTCCTCCATAGCTATGGCCAACCAGGATACAGGGTCCGTCCTGCTGATCAATTATTCGCTTTACCGCTGCTACATCATCCTCAAAATCGGTAAGCGTATGTTGTGTTATACTCACTTTATATCCTTTTTTTGTAAGTATTTCGTAAACCGGCTGCCAGCCAGACCCGTCTACAAAAGCACCGTGAACCAGCACCACATTCCGGATGTGCGTGGTATCCTGCGCTTTTACCGGAATGGAAAATATGAATGATACGAACAGCAAAAGCGGCCAGATTGCTTTTGCCTGATGATGGATATTTAACGTTTTCATAGCTTTTTATTTATAGCCGTTGTTCTCCTCCATTCAGATTTCTGAATTCTTTCGGAGACTGCCCGACCTTGTTTTTAAAAATTTTGGTGAAATGAGAGGGGTGCTCAAAGCCGAGTCCATAAGCAATCTCGCTGATCGCGCTTTCTGTACTCCATAGTAAATGCTTTGCTTTATCAATTAATTTCAAATGGATCTGTTCCTGTGTTGACTTGCCGGTGTATTTGCTTAATAGATCGGATAGGTAATTAGCAGATAAATTTAAGTGCGAAGCGAAATATTTTACATCCGGAATGCCGGTGTCAATCAGGGAGCCTTGAGCAAAATAATCATTCAAAAGTCTTTCAAATTTTTCAACAATATCATTTCCTGCTTTTACCCTGGTAAAAAACTGCCTGTCGTAAAACCTTGAACAGTAAGATAAAAGCAGTTCAAGGTTTGTCAGGATCAAATTATGCGAATGTTTATCAAGGTTGTTTCCAATTTCTTTACCAATGTTGCGCAAACAATCTTCCAAAACATCCTTTTCAGCATCTGAAATATGAAGGCATTCATTGGTATCATAACCGAAGAAAGAATACTCGGACAATTTACGGCCTCTGGTGGTCGCATTTAAAAAATCAGGGTGTATATAAATTGCCCAGCCCTCCACCTTATTTTCGGCTCCTGGGGTTAGTACTTGATCAGGGGCGGTAAACATTAACGAACCCGCTGAAAAATCGTAACTGGTCCGACCGTATCTAAATATACCTTCGATCTTTTTACAGGCTATGGAGTACAGGTCAAGCCGGTAAGAAGCTCCCGGTTTTCTGTTCGAGCGGTCAACCCTGGCCAGGTCTATAACGGAAATAAGCGGATGCAGCGGTTTATCGTAATGAAAAAAAACATGCAGTTCAGCAATTGATTTGATATCTATATAATCCATACAACCGTTGTCTAACCCTGATTCAAATTTAGTAAACATACCTGGCATTTTGCTGTTTCATATTTCATTTCCCGTTTGAATAAGGAGAGGTATAAGTTTGCTGTTAATAATTGATCATATCATTATACCGCCGCCCACTTCTATACGCTGGGCATTTACATACCTGCTGTCATCCGATAATAGCGATGCAACAAAAAGACCTACATCATCAGCTACGCCAAGACGACCCAGGGCTATGCCGGCTGCAATTTGATGCCTATGGTTCTCATCGCCTTTTCCGCCGCCAAACTCGGTGTCGATCGCACCGGGCGCAACACTGTTCACCCGGATATTCCGGTCAGCATATTCCTTAGCGAAGTATCGGGTTAAACCTTCAGTTGCGGCTTTCAGCGCACCGTACACCGCCACACCAGGAAACGCGAACCTTGCCAGCCCGGAAGAAATGTTAATGATCTGGCCACCGTCAGCGATGAAAGGAAGCAGCTTTTGTGTCAGAAAAAACACACCTTTAAAGTTGACGTTTACCAGTTGATCGAACAGTTCTTCGGTTGTATCTTTAATAAGTGTTCGTTGTGCTATTCCGGCATTGTTTACCAGATAGTCGAAGTCTTCCCGGCCCCATTCTGTTCTAAGCACTTGCACTACCTGTTTGCCGAAATCGCTGAATGATCCCGTATCGGCTGAGTTGAGCTGCAATGCAACCGCTTTACCACCATTTTGGTTGATCTCATCAGCCACCGCTTGTCCGTGTTCGGGCTGACTATTGTAAGTGAGGAGTACGCCAATGCCGCGTTTTGCTGCATTCAATGCAATGCTTTTTCCTATTCCCCTGCTACCGCCGGTTACCAGGACGATTTTCGATTGTTGATCTGTTGTGTTCATTGTTTTAATTTTTGATTACACAAAGTTCCATCATCAAATCGCTGCCCGCTTATACATTTAAGGGTAAGAATTATACATTTCTCATATATCGTACCGGATAAATACTATTCCCGTAAAAGTTTACCGTAGGGACACATCCTTTGGCTTTTTATATGGCCCGCAGGCTGTATAACTAAATGAAGAAGTCCCAACGATCAAACGACCTTGGGACTTCAGTTTATTGTTTAATTTTAGTAACCAAAAATGGTAGATAAATCCAGCTTAACCAATGTGCCGAGTTTTTCAAGATCGGTCGTTTTGATGGTTTTCTCTGAACCCACAACGCAGTAATTATAGTTTTTGCCAGAAATGTTCTGCTCATGGAAATGCTTGAGGTCATCGAAACCCAGTGGCTTCAGTGCAGAATAGACATCTATTCTTGAATCATAGTCGTAGCCTAGTTTTTTATCCGCGAGATAGGTGTAAATTATCCCTTCTTTACTAATTCTTTCAGCCTCCAGTTCGCTCAACGCATTGTTTTTTGATAGGCTGAATGCTTTTTGCGATTCAGGCAGGCTGCTTAGCAATTCGTTCATCGCAGCAATTGCCTCATTCATTTTATCGGCTTGCGTACCTACATAGGCTACTACCGAATTTTGTTTATCTCTACTTTTAGGCGAGGAGTACATGGCAAACGTAGAGTAGGCTAAAGCCTTTGATTCCCTGATTGTCTGAAATACGATAGAGCCCATACCTCCGCCGAAATAATCATTAAATAAACTGATTTTCGCTTTTTGAGCCGGGTTGTACAGTCCCGCATTACGGATCCATCGGATTTCTGCCTGAACCATATCATAATCGGCGAAGTACACTTTGTTGGCATTGGTAGGTTCATAGTTGAATTTTTTGATGGAAGGGATGTCGCTGAAAGACCCGGGTAACCTATGCAGCTTTGTTATTTGCGCTGTAAGGTCAGCCATTGGCTTGGGTCCATAGTAGATGATGGTGTGTTTAAAGTCTCCCAGCTTATGCAGGATATCAATTAGTTCGGCCGACTTCAAATTTTTGATTTCATCATTACTCAGCCCATAGTTAAATGGATTTTCCTTGCCATACTGCGCATAGCTCATCAGTCCTGAAAGTATGGAGTTCTTGTTTAGTTTTGCATTGTCCCTTGTTTTCAGCAGGCGGGCCTTAAAATCTTCAAGGGCGCCTTCATTCGGCTTACACGTGGAGAGCAGTTGTTCTAACAAGCTTACTGCCCTGTTGAAATTTTCCTGTAGACCGCTGATGTAAACCATGGTTTCCTCTGTACCAACATTTACGCTGTAGCTGCAGGCGATATTGTAAAATGCTTTGCTGATATCTTCAGCAGTATATTTGTCGCTGCTCAAAAAGGATAGGTACTGTGCGGCATAAGGCAAAAGTTTGGAATGGTATGAGCCTATTTCAAAGCGGTAACCCATGCGGAAAATGCTGTTATCGGTATTCTGTACGTACATCAGGTCGGCGATACCCACTTTACCCTGCGCGAGATCCTTTTTGTAGTCTAGAAACTTCGGGGCAATGGGTTTAACTGCTGAGGATATGATGTCCTTTGCGAAATTGGAAACTTCGTTTGCATTGGTTTTTACCGCTGTAATCACCGGTTTCTCCATTTTTTCAATGCTTTTGTCCTCGGCCTTATGTTTAAGCACAATTACATAGTTATTGATGAAAAACCGGTTTGCAAAATCAACAATTTCCTTCTTGGTTATCCCGGCCATGGCATCAGTCGACGAAAGCATCTTGTCCCATTCCTTACCACGGTTTAAGATAAATGCTGTCATGGTTGCATCCGCACGTACATCGTTGCTGTCGTAAGCCTGTAACTCGCCCAGCCTGATGTTTGCAACAGTTGCTTTAATCAGCCCTTCATCGAAACTACCTTTTTTTAGCAGCTCGATCTGCCCGGTCAAAAGCTTTTGAGCATCCTCAAGGCTTTGTCCCGCTTTTGGCGATGCCGACAATATGAACATACCATAGTCTTTCATTTGGTTGTATCCGGCATTGGCCTTTAAAACCTTTTGTTGTTTGTTCAGATTTATATCAAGCATCCCTGCTTTCCCGTTCGATAAGATGCTGCCAATCAGATCCAATAATAAACTCTGATGACTGTTCTGCGGAAAGCCCCGGTAAGCAATATATAAATTTTCCGCACTTGGGCCGTTTATGTCTATTTTTTGAATCTTTGTCAATGCTTTTTCCTGAGCAGGCTCATATGGCGCAAATGGTTTGGAAACCATGTAAGCGAAATTCCTGTCTATGGCCTTAATTAGCGCATCATAATTAATATCGCCAGACATAATCAGCGCCATATTATTGGGTACATAATATCTGTTGTAATATTTTCTGATTTCTACCAGGGAAGGGTTTTTTAGGTGTGCAACTGTTCCGATGGTAGTTTGCTGACCATAGTTATGGGTTGGGAAGAGCGCATTCAACATGCCTTCGTACATTTTGGTGCCATCATCATCAAGCCCTCTGTTTTTTTCTTCATAAACTGCTTCAAGCTCTGTGTGGAATATACGGAACACTGGCATGCGGAAACGTTCTGACTGTACAGTAAGGAATTTTTCTACCGCATTGGATGGCAGGTTTTCTTCGTAAACAGTTTCTTCGCTGGTTGTATGGGCATTTGTGCTTTGGCTACCCACCGCTTTCATCATTTTATCGTATTCATTGGCAATAGCGTAATTGGAGGCTACGCCAGATACGCTGTCGATTTCCTGATAGATCTTTTTTCGTGTCGGCCCGTCTTTGGTCTTATTGTAACGCTCATACAGATTCTCAATTTTATCAAGCAACGGCTTTTCTTTGACGTAGTCCAGTGTGCCGAATTTATCTGTGCCTTTAAATAAAAGATGCTCAAGATAATGTGCCAGACCGGTATTGGTTCTGGGATCGGTATTGCTGCCTGTTCTAACGGCCATTTTATACACAATATTTGGCTCTTTGTTGTTTTGGGACAGTATTACAGTCAACCCATTACTGAGCGTGTAAAATCGGGAACGGGTCGGATCATTTGTTACATACTTATAGGTATAACCGCCACTGCTGGCCGTTTTCCACTGGTAAAGGGACTGTGCGTTGACAACCGTATTTGCTATTAATAATACAGCGGCAACAAAAATTTTAAGTTTCATGGTTTAGGTATTAAGGTGGGATTTAGGTGTGTCTTATCACACGCATCTGGTGGTAAAAATGGGCATGCCATCCGGCAATGCCCATATCGTCGTCTTAACTATCACTAACTACTAGCCATACTTCTACAATGACCAGTATTTTTTTTATTTCTTATGAAAAGCGTTTAATCCGTTTTCTAAGAATTTTTTATAATTTGTAATTTCATAATCTGCACCCTGTGGTTGTGCCAGTAGTGCTTCTGTTTTGGGATCGAGCAATACATAAAAAGGCTGTGAGTTAGACTGGAATTTCCTGGCCTGCAGATCACTCCATTTTTTACCAATGGTATTGAGTTTTCTTCCCTCCGGTGTAATTACTACATCTGCTGGTGCCAGTTCCGATTTATCATCCACATACAACTGGATCAGTACATAATCATCGTTGATCATTTTGTACACATCCTTGTCTGGCCAAACATTAGCTTCCATTTTTCTACAGTTTACGCAGGCATGGCCGGTAAAATCAATCAGCACAGGTTTGTTTAGTTTTTTTGCTGCAGTTAAACCTTCGTTATAATCGAAATAAGCATTCAGCTTTAACGGCGCGTGGAACTTATCCGCATATTTATGCGGGCCATCATTTGTTGACGTTTGTTTTCCTGCCAGTAACCCAGTGGTGTACAGGTCAAAATCTTGTGTTTCCTGTGGTGGAAGAAAAGCCGATACACTGCGTAACGGTGCCCCCCACATACCAGGGATTAAGTAAATGGTAAAGGAAAGAACTATTGTTGCCAGAAAAAGCCTTGGTACAGAGATAAATGCCAATGGACTATCATGCGAAAATTTCAGTTTGCCCAAAAGATAGACGCCCATCATCCCGAAAATAACGATCCACAGGCTTAAGAATATTTCCCTGTCAAACCACTCCCAATGGTAGGCCAGATCTACATTGCTCAAAAACTTTAATGCGAATGCAAGTTCAAGAAAACCCAATACTACTTTTACGCTGTTTAGCCAACCACCAGATTTCGGTAGTTTGTTCATTGCCGATGGAAAGAGTGCAAACAGCGCAAAAGGAATGGCCAGGGCAAGGGAAAAACCGAACATGCCTATTGCAGGCCCTAATAAAGCCCCTGTTGTGGCTGCCTGTACCAGTAGTGTGCCGATGATAGGGCCTGTGCAGGAGAAAGATACCAGGGCTAAAGTTCCGGCCATGAAAAATAATCCTGCAATGCCGCCTTTATCAGAATTGGCATCCATTTTATTTACCCAGGAAGAGGGCAGGGTAATTTCGAATGCCCCTAAAAACGAAGCTGCAAAAACAACCAGCAATAAGAAGAAAAAAAAGTTAAAAATACCATTGGTGGACAGGCTGTTCAGCGCATCGGCACCAAAAATTACCGTTACCAAAAGCCCAAGCACCACATAAATGAGGATAATGAAAAAACCATACAGTGCCGCACGCCGAAAAGCCCTTCCTTTTTCTGATCCCTTGGTGAAAAAACTTACTGTAAGGGGCAGCATGGGGAAGATACAGGGCATCAGCAAAGCTGCTAAACCGCCAACAAAACCTGCAATAAAAATTCCCCACAAGGTTTTTTGTTCTTCTTTCGGTTCGGCAATAGTTTTTTGAGTAACAGCAGGAGCAGCTATTTTAGCAACAGTATCAGTTGCTTTAATTGTGCTGTCAACCGCTTCTGGCTTAATCTCTGTAAAAGTCAGCTCTTCCGTATTTGTACTGTCCTGTGCATATCCATTTAAGGATATTGCACAACAGAACAGCAAACCGAGACAGATTTTCTTTAAGGATATCATATGCTTTGTTACGCTATTATTTTACAGGAATACTAAAATCTACCTGTTCTGGCGGTAAACATTGTTTATCGTCGCATACCATAAACTCTACATTGCCTTTAATGGTTGCGGTTTTGCCTTTTAGCTTCACTTTTTGTTGAAACACTACTGATTTTTCAAAATAGCTTACATCCATTTTAAAAGTAGATTCGAATTTGGTTATGGCTTTTGGTTCGATGGTTTTTCCAACTAGGGTATAAGCACCCGATGCTGGGAAACTAAAGGTTGTTTTAACCGGACCGCCATCTTTAACAAATTGCGAGTAGAGGTGCCAGCCCTGATCTATAGTGGCCTTAATGAAAACAGTAGCCGTATTAGGCCCGGTTTTTTTTGCTGCGTAACTCCAGGTTACAGGTTTTAAGATCTGGCTGTATGCGCTAAGGCTGATCAGGCATACGGCACAGCATAAAATGATGATTTTTTTCATGTTGTGGTTTATTTGTTGATTATTTTGATTAATGTAATCTGCTAAAGGCCTGATAGTCGATAAAGTCTACTTCAGGGCTAATGTATCCGGTTTTAACAGGTTCTACCTTCATTAAATCGGTACTTAAATATTTCTTGTTGCTATCCGAAAAGATGGTCACCACACAGCTTTCTGTGCCCATTTTTTGTTGTTGCTTTATGGCGCCGATTACGTTTGCGCCTGATGATATGCCTACAGCTAAACCAAGTTTCTCGGCCAGTTTTTGTGCCATGAGTATGGCATCGCCATCGTTTACCTGTAGCACTTCATCAAGTTCGTTAAGCTTAACAATTTCAGGGATAAACTCATCAGAAATGCCCTGGATTCTATGACTGCCTACTTTATAACCAGTAGTTAAAGTCGGCGATTCTGCAGGCTCCAATGGATGTATCTTAGTGGCCGGATTTTGCTTTCTTAAGAAATTTCCTACCCCCATAATAGTACCTCCAGTTCCTACTCCGGCAACAAAAGCATCGGGCGATAGGTTTTTCAAGCGCAACTGCTCCCAGATTTCTTTACCAGTGGTATGTTCATGTGCTTCCGGATTGGCGATATTCTCGAACTGCTTAGGCAAGAAAATATTTGGATCGCTTGCTGCCATCTTTTCTGCAAGTTTAATGCTGCCGATAAAACCGCCTTCTTCTTTGCTCACCAGAATAATCTCTGCACCTAAACTTTTAATAATATCCATGCGCTCTTTGCTCAACCAATTTGGCATAATGATGGTAACCGGATGGCCCAAAGCTTTACCGATGGCTGCAAATGCAATCCCGGTATTGCCACTGGTGGCTTCAACAATCCGATCACCAGCTTTGATTTTACCTTCGGCATACGCTTTTTTTAGCGTGTAAAGTGCCATCCGGTCTTTAATGCTGCCAGTTAGGTTGTAATGCTCGCATTTAACATAAATTTTACCTACACTCCCCTGGTAGGTGTAGGTGAGCTCAAGCATTGGTGTGTTACCAACCAGAAGCGATAAATGTTCGAATTTTCCCTCCATGGCAGAAGTCATTTTATTTGCTGTTATTGTGGTCATAACTGTTGATTACATCGGATAGCAATAGCTATTTTGATTGATTTTTATTTCGGTAAAATTCAGTATTATAATTTTTTACGTCAACACATGTTGTTTTTTACAGAAAATTTCTGCTTTTTTGATAAAAAATTAGTCTTTATTTTGGTTTTGGCGCTTTTTTTGAATGTCCATTATATTTTTTTTCAATTTATTAACGTTTATGACCCACGGAGATTTAGATCAGGTTGATGTAGAAATACTAAAATTGTTGCAGCATGATGCCTCTTTAACCAATAAAGAAATATCCTTGAAGCTGCATAAATCTATAGCCACTATCCATGAACGGATAAGGCGATTAAAGGAACAAGGCTATATTAAAAGGATTGTGGCTATTCTAGACCGGAAAAAGATCAACAGAAACCTGATCGCTTTTTCACATGTACTGCTGAAAGAACATACGGCTAAAACCCTGATCGAATTCGAAACAGAAGTTTCTAAGTTTGGTGAGGTAATGGAATGTTTGCAGATGACTGGTGCTCACGATTTTATCCTCCGTATCGCTACCAGGGATATGGATGATTACCACGAATTTCTGCGGAATAAACTCGCTACACTGCCCAATATCACAACTGTTCAAAGTTATTTTGTCCTCTCAGAACCTAAAAGCGAAACGGCATATCCTATCTGATCCCATTCGATAGTTTGTGACAAAGCTTCTGTCCTGAGCATGTAATCCCGGAAGCCGTTACCGGTAATCGGTTTAATGTAATTCTAATTATCAAAAATCATCTCGTTAAAACAAACAATTTCAGTAATTAAGGTTGGCAGGTAATTGAAAAGGCGGCGGTGCGAAAACTATGTCATGATTGCTCCATTCCAGCCACTGAAAATATAAATCCAACGCCATAAACATTGTTGATTTTTACGTTTGAAGAAACAGCAAGCAATTTCCGTAGTCTGACGATAAAAACATCAAGGCTTCTTCCTAAAAAATAGTCGCTTTCTCCCCAAATCTGAACCAGAATCTCTTCCCGCTTGGTGATTACGTTCCGGTTTTTGTTTAGATATTCCAGCAACTCCGCTTCACGCTGTGTTAACGGCATTGGGGTTTGCCCAGGTATGCTCAATTCCAGCAAGTCTTTATTGAGGCATAAGTCACCTATGTTCAGTATATTAGATACTAATTGCTTTTCACGCTGTGTCTTAGGGATTTGATGCCAGATAATGTTCCGGATTCTTAATACCAGTTCATCAATATCAAAAGGTTTACAGATATAATCTACCGCACCGAGTGTAAGTCCTTTCACCCTGTCGGGTTTCTCTTTGCGCGCGGTAAGAAAAAGAAAGTATACATCGGGATTCTGTTCCCTGATTTTTCCAGCGACCCCGAACCCATCAATATCGGGAAGTTGGATGTCTATGATAACCAGATTGTAATCAGCATGATTTTTTTGGTATAGGTTAATAGCTTCTGCTCCGGAACAGCACCAATCCACCGAAAAATCCATCAGTTCAAGGTACTGCCGGGTTACATTACCCAGATCTGTTTCATCTTCCACATAAAGTAGTTTTCTCTTTACGGCCGGCATTAAATCACAATTAAAATTTCGCTTCCCCGTCCGATGCTACTTTGCACTTTCAACTTCCAGTTATGAATCTGGATGCATTGCTGCACATAATACATGCCAAGGCCTAAGCCGCTAACATGTTCCCGACCAGGATTTTTGCCCCTGTAAAACTTGTCGAAGAGATGTTTAACAGTGTATTCTTCCATTCCTATTCCATTATCTCTTATACTGATCCTCAAACCATTCGGTGTCCCATCAACGGTGATATGTATTTCCTTAGGCGTTTTATCACTGTACTTTATAGCGTTGTCGAAGATATTCGATAACATTGTCGTAACCCAGAATCTATTTAGGCATACCCGCGTTTCGTTGTTTATACCCTGAGTGTAAAAATAGAGATTTTTATCATTCGTTTTTACACGGTAGTCCTGTATTACCTCAGCTAAAAGTTGGCAGAAAATAACCTCTTTTTTTTCTATTTCGGTATTTACACGGGTAATGTCCATCACCTGATCAAACAAGGTCTGTAACTGCTTGGTCTGTCTTGCAATGATTTCAGTAAATTCAGTAATACTTTCTTTGCTTTTAAATACTTTTTCATTCTGTATAGCCCGGTTCGCAACCATAATTGTCGAAATAGGAGTGTTGAATTCGTGGGTAATGCCGTTGATGAAATCAGATTTCATGTCTGATATCTTTTTTTGTTTAGACCAGCTTTTAAATGTAAAATAATAAACAAAAAAGATTAACAGTAATGCGAACAGCGTAAGCAATAAAACCGGAATAGCACTTTTAAAGATTTCAGCTTGTCTGTCAATGCGATCGGCAAAGAAAGTGACAGTGATATCATAGGAATAAGGACTGGATGGCCCCATGGACATTGAAGTGACTATGTTTTGTGGTTTGGGAGACTTAAGTTTTCCGCTAACGATGTAGCCCTGTGGAGACTGTAGGTTTGCTTTTAGATACGAATATTTTTTCTGATAGTGATATAAAGGGATTGGCTTGTTATCGCTGAACCGCAGGCTGATGCTGTTGATGACAATGAGGTATTCAAGTTGATCATCCAGTTTATATTGTTTTTTTATCTCTTGTATGAGAGAGTCAGTTGGATTTCTGGTTTGTAACTCTTCAAACATCATTGCAAGTAGTGAATCAGTGTACTGGTTTTTTATGGAACCGGATTTAAGATATTCACTTTCTAAGGATTCGATATTTTTAACGAGATAGCTGTCCAGGAGCGAAAACCCTCCGGCATAAATACTCTCCTTGCTGACGTTTTTTAAGTAAAACTGTTTCAGCTTTTGTTTCAAATCGACCTGATATTGCTTGTTCTTCAGTTCAAACGTATTATAAATCAGGTACAGCAGTACCCCAACAAGGATGATAAACCCCGTGAAGGCAGTCGTTTGATACTTTTTGAGCTCGGTCATTTTGCGCTAAAATAATAAAAAATTAAAGCGGTCTGGTTCCATTAACATTTCGTTATGATTTCATTAACAGGATTTACAAGAAGTGCCGGATAAATTTGCAGACTGATAAGGGCAAACCATATTGCCATTATTAACGATTCTTAAATATTATTTATAAAAATGAAAAATTTAACTTCAACAATCGGATTGCTGATCACATTATTGACTAGCGTTATTGCCTACGGACAAACAAACAGGCCTGCAGCTGCCTATGGGCGTGAGGAATACATAGAAGTTGAGAAAAATGTAAAACTTCACGTAACCGACCTGGGTGAAGGGCAGCCTTTAATCTTGATCCACGGATGGCCGTTAAGCGATGCCATGTACGAGTATCAGTATGCTTATTTTGTAGAAAAAGGCTTTAGGGTAATCGGCATTACGCTACGGGGATTTGGCCTTTCAGACAAACCGGGAGGCAAATACAATTACGATGTTTTTGCCGATGATATCAAAGTTATTCTTGATAAATTAAATATCAAAAATGCCACAATTGGTGGATTTTCGATGGGTGGGGCAACAGTGATTCATTATGTAGCTAAGTACAACGGCGCGCATGTATCAAAAATGGCCTTATTTGGAGCAGCTGCTCCAATATGGACAAAAAGAACGGATTTTAACTTCGGGCTTTGGACAAAAGAAGACGTAGACGGTTTAATCAAATTGAATAACACCGACAGGCCACAATTGCTTACTAATTTTGGGCAGATTTTTCCCGCAAACCAGACAAGTGTTGCGCCAGGTTATGGTGCGTGGTTGGGAACAATCCAGGCGCAGGCCTCGCCTTACGCAATGGCAGAAGGGCTTAAGACGTTAAGAGATACTGATCTGCGTGCCGACCTGAAAAAAATTCAATTACCTACACTGATTTTACATGGTAGATCAGATAAAATCTGTTCCTATGACCTGGCAGAACAAATGAATAAACTACTTAAAAATGCTAAACTGGTCCCTCTTGAAAAAAGCGGCCATGCACTGTTCATCGAGGAGATGGAAAAATTCAACTCAGAACTTTTAAGCTTTATTAAACAGTAAATATCATAAGACAGATGTAGAATTATTCTCTACATCTGTCTTAATACCTTAAAGGAAATGAAAATTGTATTTTGGCTATTTCTCGTGATATCTGTTTGCTCCTGTAAACCGTATGCTGGTGTAGTAAGGTATGCCTTGAGCGAAGAAAATGTGCCTTATTCAAAAGCTGTCATTGCCAATGGGATTCTATACGCTTCGGGCCAGTTAGGCATAAATCCAAAAACAAAATTGCTGCAGCCAGATCTGGATTCACAAACCAGGCAAATTATGGATAATCTCAGGATTTTATTGGAACAGCATCATTCGGACATGAAAGATTTGATCAAAGTAAATATATATCTGAAAGATATTACACAATTAAAGCGGGTAAATGAGATTTATACCAGTTATCTTTCTGAAAAAATGCCCGCCAGAACATCTGTTCAAATTAGCGCTTTACCACTGGATGCTTTAATCGAAATTGATTGTATAGCACTTACCAAATAAATCTTAAACCTAAAAAAAATGAAAATACATCAACATTACTTCTTCCACATTATTGCAGTTTTAGGCATGCTTAGCTGCTTAATGTCAAATAAAGCAATAGCGCAACAATCTGGTATTAAACGCACAGATCTTCAACGACATGATCTTACCGTACCGGGATACGAAGCGATCCAGGTACGTGTTGACTTTGAGCCAGGCAAGGCATTTGGCCTGCATTCACATCCGGGCGAGGAAATTATTAATGTTTTAGAAGGGGAGCTGGAATATGTAATTGAGGGAGAGAAGCCTGTTGTAGTAAAAGCAGGTGGAGTACTTTTTATTCCCGCCGGAAAAAATCATTCCGCCAGGAATATTGGCAAATTAAAAGCCTCTGAACTGGCAACTTATATCGTAGTAAAAGGGAAACCGCTATTAACATTGAAAGCTGAGAAACCTTAACTATTTCGGGGATATGCATTTATAGGCGGAATTACCATATAGAGATCAAGGATAAGATCGATCGGGTGTTGAAACGCATGCATTTTTCGTTTTTTCAGATTGATCCATATCAGCACTGTATCGATTAAACAAAAAAGGCGGTCCGTAAACAGACCGCCTGAACCAAAATATAATTCTTTTTTTATTTGCTAAGGGAAGCTAGTGCATTTTCCGTGTTTAAGCTGGTTTTTGTATTAGCTGCAACGAATTTATCCATAGTCAGCTTTTGTCCTTTGCCCATTACGAGCATATGGTCGCCAGTTGAACCACTTAAGGTTAAATCAGCATGATCTTCGATCACAGTATACAACCCTTCAGTCTGTGAGTTTAAGTCTAGCGATGCATTTCCGCTTAAGAAAACCTGCAAATATTGCGCATTGATTTTACCCTGTGTTTTTACTTTAGCGTTATCCATTGCATGGATGCGATAAATATCATTTACGTAAATGGTAAGTTTTGCGGTGCTGTTATCCAAAGCGGTAATCTCTAAACCATCTCCGCTCTGCATAACCTTAACTTTGCCGGTGTTTTCATCTGCATAGCTGATACCGGTACGTTTTCCCTGGATGATCGTCAACTCTACATTTCCTTTTACTTGAATGCGTTTGAAGCTCAAAGCTTTTGAAGCGTAAACAGGTTTGATGGTTTCAGTTGCGTTAGCTGATAATACTGCTGAAGTAGATAATGCCAATGCTAAAGATGATGCGAATAATGTTTTGAATAAAGTTTTCATATGCTTTGAGTTTTAATTTTTATAATGTTTTTATTGATTGTTCTGATGTTAAGACATGCAACCACTGGAAACGTTTCAGCGCAAATCACAGCATTATACCAGCCTGGGAAGCTAATCGACCAACGCCAGAAATTCAGAGACAAAAAGACGGTTGTCGCTGTGAATTTTCAGGGTTTTCTTTCCTGAGCGTTGAATCGACGAAAGTTCGGACTAACTGCTTTTTAATCGCACTAACCACTTGTTGCATTAAATACTCCGTTCTGGCATAATAATGGCTCCATAAATAAGATATGAAACCGAGGAACGTTATTAGGGATATCATCATCTTTTTAACCAGCTCATGTTATAAATCGGATAATGCCGGCAACAGTAGAAATTTTCTCCCGGCCCGGCAAAAAAAGGAAGGGCTGTGTATGCCCCATCACATTTAAATTATTATTTGGCAACAAAAAATTCCTATTATTGTTATAAGGAGAAATATGAGTAAAGTATTTACAATTACAGAAGGGTTAGAGAATTTAGGAGCGCTGCGAACGGGCGGACAAGGATCGGTATATAAAGGGAAACGCATCGGTGCAATTTACTCCGCAGTGAAATTAATCCCTACTCCAATATACACCGAGAACCGCGACGATAAAAATTACCGCAATTTTGAAAACGAGGTGGCAAAGTTGCTCAAGGTAAATGAGAACCCCAGTCCCAATGTTGTAAAAATGCTCAGTTTTGGTATAACCGAAAGCGGATCCTTCCCATTTATAGAAATGGAGTATATAGAAGGACCTGACCTTTGTGAGCTGCTCCAACCCCCTCACCAAAAGATATTTACACTAAGCGAAGTTATAAAAGTTGCACAACATCTTGCTGCTGCCCTTGAGCACTGCCATAAACTTGGGGTAAAACATGGCGACGTGAAGAGCAATAACGTTAAATACAATTTGCACACAGCAAACTATGTACTGCTGGATTTCGGACTCGCCATTATGAGTGAGGAGCAGCGTAGAAGTAGCATCCGGCACGCAGGTGCGGTGGAGTTTATGGCACCCGAACAAAATGAAGGCAAAATGCTTCTGCAAACCGATGTTTACAGTTATGGTATCATCTTATATGAATTACTCGGAGGTGAGGTTCCCTTTCCTTTGCCTGGAAATAGCGATACCGGACGAAATTCGGTAATGATTAGTCATATGGAAAGCGAAGTGCCTGACGTGATTGCCCTGCGCAAGACAAACTTACCCACGAGCTGGACCGAGGAACAGAAAACCCGGGAGATGCAGGTTCCGGATTGGCTCCTAAAACTGATCGAAAAATGCCTGCAGAAAGATCCTCTGCTCAGATACAGCGATGGAATGGCCTTGCATGAAGCAGTGCTTAGCGGAAGCTTATCGGGCAATGTTTTACCCATAGAGAATAAAGCTATGGATTCGCTCAAAGCGGAGAACGAAATGCTTCGCAAACAGGTGTTAGCTCTGGAAAATACAGCGCTGGCCCCGGAAAGAAACGGTATACTGTTACCTCATTTTGCATTTGCGTTTATGATCATCTCAATTATCGGATTGATTGCTTTCTTGGGCTATTCACATTTTCGCAGCGAGCCACAGGCACAGCAAGCCGTTCAAACGATCGATTCGATCCCACCGGCAGTTGATACCACAGCACAGGAAAGAAGGAGAATGGCGAATCAGCGCAAGATGGCTGAAGCAGCTGCAACAAAGCGGGCGGTGGATAGTGCAATTAATGCGGAGATCAAAAAAGCCAGAGATAAAGCTGCCGATAGCACAGAAGATCTTAACCCCGATACTACAGCGAGTCCTGTACAGTTTTAATTTTTTAAAAAATTGCCCTTAACCGCCGCGTAGGCACCCTTACTTATGGAAACAAAATCAAATTTCTGGCAGCGTATCGGTATTCAGGATTGGTTTCTAACCGATGAAAACAAGAGCAGCGACCAAAAAGCACCGCAACTCACTCCGGAAACCATCTACAGCTTTATCGTTGATAAATTTAAGGAGTCCATCAGGGAATTATCTTTTGCCGACCGCATCGTTTTTTATCATGAATTCATTATCACCTTCAACGCTGAAGATTACCGTGAATTTATAGACAATAAACAAGGGATTTTAGGCTTAATCGTACAGGAAACTGTCAAAAAGTTCTATGCAATTTTAAGAGAACACCGGCAGGCCGGGAAAAATGTAGAGCCATCAGGCTCAAAATGGGTATTCCGTTTGGTATCACATCCGGATTACGCAAGGGGCGATAAGGGCTTTATCGGAAAATTGTTGCCAGACAACAATCAAAAATCGGAAAATCTCCGTGTAACATTCATTCCCCGACAAACCGGTATTGCGCAGACATTCGATATTAACAATGATATTTTAAAGGGCTTCACTTACTACAGCGAAGGCTATATGGAAATCCCATACGATGCGCAATTGGAATATGTTGAGGGTAATACGACCCCGTCTAAGGACCAGGCCGTTCTCGGTCGGCTGGAAGCCATCGTACCCGATAAGCAGTTTTCGGGCAAAAAAATAGAATTCCTGATTAAAACAGAAGATACTATCGTTTCGGGTAACGATGACGAGCGCGAAGATCCCAATATTTTCAAGATCGCCTCAGAATGGGCCAATTCACCGCACCTACACATCCGCTATAACAAAACAGATGGTAATTTCTATTTAGCTTCTTTCGGCGAACTGACTACTTTGAACGAGGTTTTGGTACAACGCAGCGAAATTAATTCGCCACAATGGGTTTCTTTGCCGCTGAACTCCAGGATGTTGCTCAACGGCATAATCGGTATAAACCTATTTAAATCCTAACTTATGTCGCAACTGCTATCAATTTTATTGTTATCGCTGGTCGTTGCGCTGATGATCGTTCATTTTAAAGACATTAAAAATTCCCGTAATAAAAATGGATAAACACTTTTTTGGCCTCACAGACACCGGCAAATCCAGAGACAACAACGAGGACAGCTTTATTGTTAAGTCCCTCACCAACGATCAATTGATTTTGGCAGCTGTAATAGATGGCGTAGGTGGCTATCATGGCGGCGAAGTAGCTGCAAGTATTGCTACGGAACAGATGTCGATGCAATTCTCAGATCGTCCAGCCGATCCAATCTCGCAGATGATCATGGCGTTCAGGAATACAAATGAAGTGATTATTGCCAAAAAGCAAACAGACACAGGTCTTGCTGAAATGGCCTGTGTGGCCACTATGGTAATTGCGGATATTGAAAATAATCAATTTTATTATGCGCACGTTGGCGATACCCGATTATATCTGCTCCGGGACGGATCGCTGATCAAAATCTCTAAAGACCATTCATTTGTGGGCTTTCTGGAAGATTCTGGAAGGTTGGATGAGGCCGCTGCTATGCAGCATCCAAAACGTAATGAAATTAACAAGGCGATCGGTTTCAGTGATCAGATTGCTACCGACGAGAGTTATATTGAAACCGGTCAATCTCCTTTCCTGCCGGGCGATCTGCTCTTATTATGCAGTGATGGGCTGACCGATATGGTAAACAGGCAGGATATTACTACCCTGCTTCTACAAGGAGATACACTTGCTAAAAAAGCAGGCAATCTCATCTCGCTTGCCAATGAAAACGGCGGGCGTGACAACATCACCGTTGTGCTGCTGCAGAACAACAAAAAGCCTCAAGAGGTAAAACCCACCAGACCAGACTTTACACAACACGCCAAGGTAGCAGTAGGAGCAGAAAGAAATGAGGCCATACGGCCGCTTGAAAATCCACCACCGGAAACTCATGCAGCGCCTAAAAGAAATTATTGGTTCACTGCGTTGGTTATTTTATGCCTTATACTCCTTGGCACTACCGTATTTCTGTATCTGCAGCGCCAGCACGCAGCAGCCCCTGTTTCAACACTAAATCCATCACCAAAACAAAAAGTGAGAAACAGCCAGGAGCAGTTACTACAAGATGCATTTGACCATGCCCTGGGAGACACGCTGGTACTATCCGACTCGATTTTTAAAAGTCCGGTACTCATCAGCGATACTTTACGCCTGCGGAAAGACACCTTGTATGTTATCGCAAAGGGCATTGTGCTGCAAGCGGATAGCGGATACAAAGGTGCAGCCATAACGATGCTGTCTCAATCCAGGCTATTGAAACTGGACAGCTTGCAGTTTAAAGGCTTCGCTACCGCTATCGCCATTTCAAACCAGGCATTGTTACTCAAAAATGTCACTTTTACCAATTGTTTGCTTCCCTTACAGAATAGCATCCACTTCCCTGACCGGAAACCGGTAAATGCAGCACTAATGAAGATTGGTGCACTAAAAGGTAACACCCCTAAAACCGCAGATTCAAAAAATGGAGCAGAATAAAGGAACTGTCAAAGTTAGCCGGACCCAGGAACGGATCTTCATATTAGCAACCGCAACTGTTCTCGCGCTCTTCTTCTACCAATTATACGCGATCATTCAGCCAAGGTTTGCAGAAGTTGCGCCACGCTTAAACGCCGGTACAATGGTTAACCTGAATGCCGAAAAACCTGCCGAACATATCCGCAACCTACTTAAAAAAGGTTACTATTTTGAAGATCGGCGGGATATTGATCTGATAGAAAAAACCATTGCATCTGCAACGCCTAATGGCCAAGAACTCGACAACATTGGCGAAGTGAATAAACGCAGGTATTTTTTACCTGCAGATAAGGCCTATGAAAAAGGAGGTAAATCATTTAAAACAAGGGTGCTAGCATCCCGGGCATTGCTTGGTTATACCGGTGATGATTCGCTTAAATTCGACCAGGAGCAAAGTAATCCCCGCCCTTACTCTTCCCAGGTAAATCTCGGCATGGGCGAGCACGCTATCAGTGGGAAAATCGTAGAAAATAAAAAAGCTGCGCCAGGTGTTTTGGTCCGTTTGGAAATGATATTGCCGCAGGACAGTATTTACAACGACGAGCCGACAGAAACTATTAAAAATATAACTGAAAAAGCAAATGGCATTATAAAGGTTTATACTTTGGATACTGCCGGTAAAAGGAAATTAATCCAGCTTACTGCCTATGCCCGTACCGGTACTGCCGGGGAATTCACTTTTGCCAAGTTGCCTGGCAACCAGGCATTCAAGGTATTGCCTTTAAAACCAGGTTTTCAGTTTGGCGCCTCAAAGGGTGTACAAAACCTTGATGAAAATACTGCCTTTACATTTGAACAGCGGCCACATACGATAAAGCTTTTTTCTACCAGGGATTTCAATATTCTCAAAAAAGAAAAATCACTGATTATCAGAACGCCTGAAGAATTTAACAAGTGGTTTATGATCATCTGCGGAAGCCTGATTGGTGGGTTTTTACTTGTCCACTTCATCCTGTCATGGAAATTCAGCACTGCCGATCAGGTGATATTGCCCGTAGTGATGATGCTCACGGGCATCTCATTCCTGATGCTGCTGAGTTTGCAGGATCCGCTGCGCGACCGTTTTTTAGCTAAAGATTCCCTTTTATACCTGCTAATGGGTTTTGGAGGTATCTTATTGATGCTGTGCATTAAACTGCGCCGTTTCAATACCGATACCTGGGTTTATCGCCTGCTTTTATTTAAGAACATCCGATCAGCCGCAAACGGCTGGCCCTGGGCCCTGGCCGCTATTGGATTACTGGCACTCACTATCTTATTCGGAACCGGGCCAGAAGGGAGTGGTGTAAAGGTAAACCTGTTCGGATTTCAGCCCAGTGAAGTGGTGAAGTATCTGATCATTTTTTTTCTTGCAGGATTTTTTGCCGTAAACGAGAAACTGATCAGTGAATATATGAGCTGGAAAAAAAGATGGTCATTTTTCTCCTTTGCCCTATTGGCGATACTGTTAACGCTCATGTTATTTCTGATATTGGGAGACCTTGGTCCGGCGATGGTGGTTTGTTTCACCTTTATTATACTATTTTCATTCTCCCGGGGCGATTTTATGTTCATGGCAGGCGCTATCATATTGTACGTATTAGCCTCATGGATTTTTGAAAACGTATGGATATCCACCGCAATTACCTTGCTTTTAGTCGGTATGCTGATGTTTTTTGGTCGCAGGCAGCTCAGTGAGTCCGCCATCATGGTACTCGTGATCATGTCTGCTTTTTTAACGATTGATCAGATTCCATATCTGGACCGCGTCTTCCCTGGGCCTGTGCAGCGCCTGGGAGATCGCAAAGCAATCTGGCAGGATGCCTGGAATAATGAGGTTTATGGCGGCGACCAGGTGGCCAACGGCCTGTGGGCCATGTCTACAGGCGGTGCAACTGGCCAGGGCGTAGGGCAGGGCTTTGCCAAAACCATTCCTGAAGCACATACCGATATGATCTTACCTTCGATAGGTGAAGAATTTGGATTAACAGGCATATTGTGCATCTTCCTGCTGTTCCTGTTGTACCTGCACCGATCCATTATTATCGGGAGGAGAACCGGATCACCATTTCTCTTTTACTTAAGTGCAGGGGTCGGCGTATCTACCTTTGTACAGTTTCTGCTCATAGCAGGTGGTTCTACAGGAGCACTACCGCTATCGGGGGTATCTCTTCCTTTTCAAAGTTATGGGGGATCATCTCTTGTACTCAATTTTTTAGCCGCCGGATTTTTATTGTCGGTATCTGCTGTCCGGGGCAGCGAAGTACAGATGCAGTATATCGCCAAAGCGCAGGACAAAAACCTGGTACCGGCCCTAATTGCTGCCTGTTTGGGCATCCTGCTATTGGGCGCTAATGTAGCGGGTTATGTGCTAAACAACCGGAAATGGGTGGCACAACCGGCCTTGGTAGCCGACCGTAGCGGCGCGAGAATGTTCAGTTACAATCCGCGTATCGCGATATTGATGAACCGTTTAAAAGCCGGAACCATACACGACCGCAAGGGAATTTTAATGGCAACCAGCAATGTCGACAGTGTGAGGGCGCAACATTTCAAACTCATCGGTGCAGGTATCCCGAATTACAATCTCGATTCGGCGGTACATCAGCGTTTAGACCGGTATTATCCTTTCGAAGAACAACTGTTTTTTTGGACAGGTGATGCAAATTCAGACATATTTAACGGAAGTGTTAACGGCTATTTTGCTGATTATGAACACGCGGCCGAACTCCGCGGCTTTAAACTGCCTCAAAAGAGTTTTACAGTTCTTGCAAAGCGATATAGCGAAAACCGTTTCCTGGTACGGGGAGTTAAGGAAATGACGGTCGTGAAAAAAGATTACGCCGCACTTTCTCCGTTACTCCTTGCCGGAATCAGCAGCAAAGAAGTTGAAGATTTTAAAAATAAAAATCGCGATGTACAATTAACCATGGATGCCGGCCTGCAGACCAAGATCCAAAAGTCAATTGCCCGTGACACTTCATTATCGGATAACCGGGTTTCTGTAGTGATCATGGAAGCAAGTTCTGGTGATGTCCTTACTTCAGCCGTATATCCACTGCCACCTATACATGATTGGGAACGGTTAACCATGACCAATGCAGAACAGAACCAGCTTTCAGGGTGGACAACGACCGCTGACCTTGGCTTTACCAATTTCACACAGCCAGGCTCAACCGCTAAGCTGATTACCGCCATGGCATCCTTCAATAAACTGGGCATGGCCGCTGCCGAAAAAAAATACCAGGTGGCCTCTTGGGAGCGTATCCGGACAAAAGGTATCGAGCCTGATGAAACGGGATGGATTGATCTGGAACGTGCGGTCGTGAAATCCAACAACGTCTATTTCATCAAGCTTGCAAACCAGGAGCAGCTGCAGGAAAACATGGGTGAGCTGTACTTAAAAACAGGCATGTTCCTACATGGTTCCGGAGGGTATTATTACAATAAGCCCAGCGAAAATGCAGCACAGGAAGAAAAATGGAAACAGCTTTGGCGCAGGACCGAATTTAACACCAAACCAAAGTATGATCCCAACAATATCCGAAAGACCAGGGCAAAGGGAATTTCCGGAATGTCTTGGGGGCAGGGCGCACTTATTGCAACCCCAGCGGCAGTGGCAAGAATGGCTGCCGGGATTGCAAATAATGGAAATATGATTGCAAACAGATTTGTACTTAAAGTAAGCGATCAGCCACAGGCGATAAAAACTGGTACGAAATTGGTAAACAATCCGGCATACGCCAGGTTGATGCAGGAGTATATGATCAAACAGAGCAGTCCAAAAGTGCAAACGCTTGGACTAGCCGTAGCCGGTAAAACCGGTACGCCGGAGCGGATCTGGAAAAAACAGCAGATTAATGATGGCTGGTATGTGTTTTTTGCACCGACTGCAACTGGCAATGGCCATATTGTAGTCTGTATACGCATTGAGGCTACCAAAGGATCATCAGATGCTGTAAGATTGGCCGGCAAACATGTAATACCGTTCTTAAAAGAGGGCGGCTACATTAAAAGTATTGTTCCTTCGGTCAAAAATGATCAAGATGCAGCTATACCGGAATTTAATTGAAGAAATGAAGTATTTTAACTAAAACCATCAATCAATAGTTGTATATCTTCATCACATTGAGGAACAACGCAGGTGTTGAACTCGACATTTTTAATAACATAGTAGCAAGCACTAACATAACATACAGATGAAAATGATATTCGACCTCTTCAAAAGTGCAAGTGGGGAACATCCCGATGATGTGAAGGGAATCAGACATGCATTACTACAATTTATAAAACAGGAGTTGCAAAAAGCGGAGGGAGGAGAAGGCGCAAATATCAAAGGTTTGGGTATTTTTATCTACTGCAGCCCTGCAGCGCGCCATGTATATGAAGCTGCGGTGTTTACCGAGGATCCCGATCAGTTAAAAAACGAAATACAACGCATTAGCGATGATTATTCTTTGGACCTGCCCTCAGGATGGTCACTCACAGTTGCTTTCGACGAAGCTATTCCAGACGACGCGGTTCAAATGCAAAATCTGCCAGTAGCACTATTGGTTAAAACCAAAACCCATTTTGTTATGCAACAAGCTAAAGCTTACCTGAAAGCACTTAGCGGCAAGACTTTACAGCCAATCTACGAAATAACATCCTCGGGTGGAAAATACAATATCGGTAGAGATGAAAGGGCACAGTCTGATGAAGGTTATTTCCGCACCAACCACATTGCATTTCCATCTGAAAGTGATGATGAACGAAATAAGTACATCAGCAGACAGCATGCGCACATCGAATGGGATACCAGCATAGCCAAATTTGTAATCTTCGCAGATGAAGGTGGAATACCACCCCGAAATAAGGTTAAACTGCGTTCAGCGCTTACCGAAAAGACAGTAAAACTCCATGCTACCCAGATCGGGCAAGAATTGGCCGAGGGAGATCAGATTATCTTAGGCGAATCGGTCGTATTGGAGTTTAGTTTTAAGCCGCAGCATCATGAGTAAAATTTTTACAATTGCAGATGGGCTACAAAACCTCGGTGCATTAAAAACCGGAGGTCAGGGATCTGTTTATAAAGGGATGCGCATGGGACCGGTTTATTCTGCCATCAAACTCATTCCTACGCCAATCTACGTGGAAGATGAAAGCGATAAAAACTACCGGAATTTTCTCAATGAAGTGAATAAGCTGCAGCAGGTAAACATCCATCCCAGCCCGAATGTGGTGAAGATACTCAGTTCGGGAATCACCGATAGCGGATCCTTTCCTTATATAGAAATGGAATACATCGAAGGCCCCGAGCTCAGCGAATTGCTATTGCCTCCGCATCAAAAAGTTTTCACCGTAAAAGAACTGTTAAAAGTAGCGGAACAGCTGGCTGCAGCACTTGCACACTGTCATCAATTTGGAGTCAAACATGGCGATGTTAAAAGCAATAATGTAAAGTACAATACGCAGACCGCCAATTACGTGCTATTGGATTTTGGCTTGGCCATTATGAGTGAAGAGCAGCGCAGAACAAGCATTCGCCATGCCGGGGCAGTAGAATTTATGGCACCGGAACAGCATGAAGGAAAAATGCTGTTACAGACAGACATTTATAGTTACGGTATTATCCTGTATGAACTCCTGGCCGGTCAGGTTCCTTTTCCACTCGAAGGAGGAGGCGATACCGCCCGCAATACGGTTATGATATCACACCTCGAAAAGGAAATCCCCGATGCCATGTCACTGCGTAAAAGCAATCTGGAAGATAAGTTTCAGGACGATATTCTGCATGCGGAAATGCAGGTACCTCACTGGTTGATTGAGCTGATCGGGCGATGCCTGCAAAAAAATCCAGATGAACGGTATGCAAATGGAATGGAACTGCAGAAGGCTGTTACTGCCAGAATATTGTCGGTACGACAAGACATTGGTCGTACAGAAAACACCATGCCGAACGAAGCCCTGCGTTATGCCGCCTTATATGGTGAGACTCAGCAAAAGAACGAAAAACTTGAAAAAGAGCTGGCCACATTAAAACCCCTGGCCCTGAAGGCCGGAATAAAATACAATACTTCTACCGGTGAGTATCACCAGGAAAATTACATCCATGCGCCAAGAAAGGCTTTTTTAGGTTACGCTGCCGCCTGTGTCTTAGTTGTTGCCTTTGTAGTTTACAGCCTAGCTAAGACAGAAAATAATAATATCACAGCCTCTCCGGCCACCCCATACCGGTCACCATTTGAAATTGCAAATCAGCAATACAGACAAGCGCTGCAAACAGCAAGAGAAGACAGCATCCGGAAAGCAAAAATGCAATGGGCGCAGCAAGTAAAAGCAACCGAAAAGGCCAGGAAACAGAACGGTAAAAAGAAAAAGAAATTTCTGGGGATATTCTGAGAAGCGAGTTACATCGTACCTTTCGAAATTTAATGCTTAATGTGGCCTTTTTATTTTAAGGAAGGATTAACATAAAGTTAAATTTTATGAATCAAAGCCCTGGCATCCTCCTAAATTGCTGATATAGCATAGTAATAGATTCTAACTATTCCGTTATAGAATTAAATGATTGTGATTAGTTCTTTCAATTCTCTAAATTTATAATAATCTGGTTAAGTTTTAACGACGGATCGGATTTCACTAACAAATTAATATATGGAAAAAGAATCGAACGATATCAGCAAGTGCCCGTTTCATAACGGTAGCATGAAGAGTAATGTAGGTGGTGGTGGTACCCGAAATGGCGACTGGTGGCCAAAGCAGTTAAAACTGAGTATTTTGCGCCAGCATTCTAACTTATCCAACCCAATGGATGGTGAATTTAGTTATGCTGAGGCTTTTAAAAGTTTAGACCTGGAAGCATTAAAAGCAGACCTTCATGCACTGATGACCGATTCGCAAGATTGGTGGCCGGCAGATTTTGGTCACTATGGAGGTTTATTTATCCGCATGGCATGGCATAGTGCCGGAACCTACAGAGTGGGCGATGGCCGTGGCGGTGCTGGTGCCGGATTACAACGTTTTGCGCCGCTGAACAGCTGGCCGGATAATGTGAGCCTTGATAAAGCCCGCAGGTTACTTTGGCCGATTAAACAAAAATATGGGCGCAAAATTTCGTGGGCAGATTTAATGATCTTAACAGGAAATATTGCCTTAGAATCGATGGGCTTTAAAACCTTTGGTTTTGCAGGTGGGCGTGAGGATGTTTGGGAGGCTGATGAATCGGTATATTGGGGTTCAGAAACCACGTGGTTGGGTGGCGATCTCCGTTATGCACACGGTTCTGATGGCGCACATAAAACGCATGGTGTAGTGGTTACTGATGACGATGCCGATGGAGATATTCACTCCCGTAATCTAGAAAAACCACTTGCAGCCGTGCAGATGGGATTAATATATGTAAACCCTGAAGGCCCGGATGGAAACCCAGATCCAATTCTTGCTGCGAAAGATATCCGAGATACTTTTGGCCGCATGGCAATGGATGATGAAGAAACGGTCGCATTAATTGCTGGTGGACACACTTTCGGTAAAACCCATGGTGCTGCTTCAGCAGATCACGTGGGCAAAGAGCCTGAAGCCGCAGGAATCGAAAGTCAAGGTTTAGGATGGAACAATAGTTATGCTTCTGGCAAAGGTGCTGATACGATTACGAGTGGATTAGAAGTAACCTGGACCACAACACCAACGCAATGGAGCAATAATTTTTTCGAAAACCTGTTTGGATTTGAATGGGAATTATCGAAAAGCCCTGCCGGTGCACATCAATGGAAAGCTATAAATGCTGAGGCTATTATTCCTGATGCATTTGATGGATCGAAAAAACACCTGCCAACGATGCTTACTACCGATCTTTCTTTAAGGTTCGATCCGGCTTATGAAAAAATATCAAGACGTTTTTTAGAAAATCCAGATCAGTTTGCTGATGCATTTGCCAGGGCATGGTTTAAATTAACCCATCGCGATATGGGGCCTTTAGCACGTTACCTGGGCCCAGATGTGCCGCAGGAAGAATTGCTTTGGCAAGATCCAATACCAGCTGTTAACCATGCATTGATCAATGAAACTGATATTGCCGCATTAAAAGTAAAAGTATTGGCTTCAGGATTGAGTGTGGCCGAACTGGTGTCTACTGCATGGGCTTCGGCTTCTACTTTCCGCGGTTCTGATAAACGTGGTGGTGCCAATGGTGCACGGATCCGTTTGGCTCCTCAAAAAGATTGGGCCGTTAATAATCCTCCACAATTGCAAAAAGTATTGGGTGTATTAGCGGATATTCAAAATGAATTTAATGCAGCACAAATTGATGGCAAAAAAGTTTCACTGGCCGATTTAATTGTATTGGCAGGTGCCGCTGCGGTAGAAAAAGCTGCTGCTGCTGCCGGTCATTCAGTTACCGTACCTTTTGCACCAGGGCGAATGGATGCTTCACAAGAGCAAACCGATGTAGAATCTTTTGGTTATTTAGAGCCGGCTGCTGATGGTTTCCGTAACTACCGTAATTCAAAATCTCCGGTTCCTACTGAAGAATTCCTGATTGATAAAGCACAGTTGCTAACGTTAACAGCACCTGAACTGACGGTGTTGGTAGGTGGTTTACGTGCGTTGGATACAAATTTCGACGGTTCGAAAAATGGTGTCTTAACCGGAAAACCTGGCCAGTTAACTAACGATTTTTTTGTAAACCTATTGGATATGGAAACCGCATGGAAAGCCGTCGGAGAAGATCAAGAACTCTATATCGGAAGCAGCCGTTCAACTGGTCAGCCAAAATGGACTGCGACCCGTGCCGATCTGGTATTTGGTTCTAATGCAGAACTTAGGGCAATTGCAGAGGTATATGCAAGCTCGGATGGCCAAGGCAAATTCGTGAAAGACTTTGTGGCTACCTGGAATAAAGTAATGAATTTAGATCGTTTTGATTTAAATTAATTAGAAATACAACGCAACATTTAAAGGCACCGGAAATTTCGGTGCTTTTTTTGTACTATCGATTTTTATCATGGTCTGATACCAATATCAATTTGCAGCATCTGTTTTTCTCCCTATAACCAAAATAAAAAATATTGAAAGTTTTTCTTATTTATTAAAAACAATTCTCAAACTTATTTGTCTTTTAATTTCATTAGTTTGTTTGGTTTAGTTTTATTGGTGGATGCGAATAAAACAAAATAATTGGCCTCATAGAAATATGGGGCTTTCTCGTTTATATACGGCACTAGACCAAATACAATATTGGTAACAGCAATGCTGATCAATGTTACGATAAGAAACCTGATGTATTTTCTATTGATAAAAAAATTAATTTTTTTATCAAATTCTTTAAAAGATACTTAAGTAGGTGAGACATAATGGATTTCAGCCTGTCTATTTTTTATTTACCTGAAATATTTATTCAAAAATTTTTGTACCTGTAAAAGTAATCATACTGTAATCTGATTTATACGGTAGCGTACTTCTAATGATCAAAATAATATTCTTGATTTTGTGATAAAATATTTAATATTGAATTGATAAATCGATTTATCAGTAACCAAATATGATGATGAGCTTAGGAATATTTGCCCCCTGTGGTACAGTATATGTCTGTGTAGTTTATTTGTGTGTAGTTTTTAATCCGTTTAAAAATACGATCTCCCATCACACAATTGCTATTAACTCAAAGCCTTCTGATTAAAAATGACTATTTGTCATCAGTTGTTATTTATAGAATAATTGATAAAACGTTTTAGCTGCTAGCAGTTGAATTATATATTATTAACTAACCATTTACTAAACCTAAACCTAAACCAATGAAAATCAATCTACTAAAGATTTCAGGGCTTTCTGTGCTTTTTTTGCTCAATAGTCCTGCTTTTTCGATGGCTGAGAAATCCGAGGGATTTTCCGGGCCAGATATGCCTTTAGTGCATATCCAAAACCGAAAAGTAATTACAGGAACCGTATTAGACGAAAAAAACATGCCTATTCCTGGTGTTGGCATTAAAAACATTTCGTCAGGCAAAACCGCTGTAACTGATGAAGCTGGTAAGTTCAGCATTGAGGCCAACCCAAACGATGTGATCCGTTTTTCTTATGTGGGCTATCAAAATAAAGATGTAACAATAGGCAATGAAGCCAACATAAGCGTTAAAATGGCACCTGCCGAAGCCAATAAGTTAGATGAAGTAGTGGTAATTGGTTATGGTTCGGTGAAAAAAACAGACCTTACGGGTTCTGTTGGTGTGGTTAAAGCAAGCGAACTTCAGGAACGTCCGTCTTCATCTCTAAACCAGGCACTGGCTGGCCGTATTTCCGGCGTACAGGTAAACACCAACTCGGGTAGACCCGGCGGACAGACGAATATCAAAATCCGTGGATTTAGTTCAATCAATACAAGCAACAATCCACTTTATGTAGTAGATGGTGTGGCTTTGCCAGTGGGTTCGCAAACACAGAACAGTAACGCTATCGATTACATTAACCCAAGCGATATCGCTTCGGTAGAGGTGTTAAAAGATGCTTCTTCTACGGCTATATACGGTGCAAGGGGTGCAAACGGGGTAATTTTAATCACCACCAAAAAAGGAACAGCAAATGCCCAACGCATTACCTATGATGCAGATTTCGGCATCAATACATTGGCGGCACACCATGTTGAGATGCTTGATGCCTTTGAGTATGTTAAGGTACAGGATCTGGCTTACGAGAATATTAAAGTTTACGATCCGGTAGGTTGGGCAGCGGGAAGTTACGCATCCACACCTGTTCCAAAAGCCGCCCGAATTGCCTTACCTCAATTTTTCGATAGCAATGGAAATCCATTATATAATACCGATTGGTTAAAAGAATCTACACAGAATAAACTTTCGCAAAATCACCAACTGGGTTTTACAGGTGGAAACGAAAATAGCACTTACGGTGTTTTTGCAGGCTATCGCGATGACCAGGGACTTTTATTAAACTCTTATTTAAAACGTTATTCGGGCAGGTTTAATTTCGATAGTAAAATTAAACCCTGGTTAAAGGTAGGCGGTAATTTGAGCTACAATAACCAAAATGAAAACATTGTTGATCAGGGAACAGGCGGCTTAAATTCAGTCCGTATGATTACAGAAGCATTCCCTTTTCTACCAATTAAACTGGCAGACGGCAAGTGGGGCGATAATAAACTGATTCCGTGGGCAGAGGGAGGCTCCAATCCGGTGCACATCCTAACCGATCAAAAATATGGAATGGTCACCCAAACTGCTTTGGGGAGTATTTATTCTACCATTAGCTTTAGCAAAGATTTAGAGTTCCGTACCCAATTGGGAGCCAATATAGTGAGCCGTAACATTAACGAGTACAATGCCAAACAATTATACGGGATCTCTGATGGACAGAATGGAACGGCGAATGTAACCGATGATCGGGAAACTTTCTGGTCATTGGAAAACTATCTAACATATAACAAACGTTTTGCCGAATCGCATGCCATTAATGCGTTATTGGGTATCTCCTGGCAGGCCACCAGCTTTTTTAGCAATACCAGCCATGCCGAGAATTTTGTGACCGATTTTTACGGAAACAATAACATGGGCTCTGGAAGTAAATCGATTACCGTAGGCTCTAGCCGGAACAGATCAGCTTTTAACTCTTATTTTGGAAGGTTAAACTATGCTTTTAAAGATAAATACCTGGTTACTTTTACAGGTAGAGTAGATGGCTCATCCAAATTCGGAGAGAACCATAAATTTGCCTTTTTCCCTTCGGCAGCATTGGCCTGGAAAGCCTCAGATGAAGATTTTCTCAAAGGAAACAAAACCATTTCTAACTTAAAACTAAGAGCCAGTTATGGTTTAAGCGGTAACTCTGAGCTTCCTGCCTATCAGTCACTTGCCACATTGGTTAATAATGCTGCTATTATTAACGATAGCAGGGTAACCGGTATTGGTATAGGGAGGCTAGCTAATCCGGACCTGGTTTGGGAAAAAACAGCACAGGTTGATGCGGGTTTAGAATTAGGCTTGTTTAACAACCGCATTAATTTAGAAGCCGATCTTTATTACAGAAAAACAACCGATATGTTATTGGATGCCCCGGTTCCACGTACCACAGGATACGCAGTGATCAGAAAAAATATCGGTTCTATGCAGAACAAAGGTTTAGATTTAGGGATCAATACGGTAAACGTACAAACCGATAATTTTACCTGGAAAACCAGTTTCAATATCTCACTTAACCGCAACAAGGTACTTTCTTTGGCCACTCCTGATGATATTTTTGGTGTGGGTAACCCAAATTTCACCAATCAAACTGGTATTATCAGGGTAGGTGAGCCTGTAGGTTCATTCTGGGGGCTTGTACGCTTAGGAACCTGGAGCGAGGCAGAAAGGGCAGAAGCAGCCAAATATGTAAGTTACCGGGGTGGTAAAACTTTGCTTCCGGGCGATATTAAATATTTAGACGTAAACGGCGATCATGCCATTACGGATGCCGACCGTCAGATTATTGGTAATGGAACGCCAAAAGGCTGGGGATCGTTTGGTAACTCATTTCGTTACAAAAACTTAGAGCTCATTGTAGAACTTCAATACTCATATGGTAATGATGTGTTGAATATGACGCATCACTCGGGTGAAGACAGACAGGTACAGGCCAATAGTTTTGCCAGTGTATTAAATGCCTGGACTCCTCAGAATCAAAATACGCCGATAGCCGCAATCAGGGATCAATCTGCCGGATATGTAACCAACGTAGATACCCACTGGCTAGAAGATGGTTCTTTCATCCGTGGAAAAAACCTTTTGCTAGGTTATACTTTTGATAAGACACTTGTCGAAAAATTACGCTTAAGCAAACTTCGTGTTTATGCATCTGTTCAAAATTTCTTCCTGGCAACCAAGTATACAGGTAACGATCCTGAGGTAACGACTTATGGAAATGCATTTGCACAAGGTCAAACATTTTTCGATTATCCAAAGCCAACTACTTTCATGGTAGGTTTAAACATTGGATTATAAACATTAACTAAAGAAAGGATATCAAAATGAAAATAAACATAAAAAATATCGCTGCTTTGTTGTTGCTAGGCGGCGCTATACTGGGAAACTCGGGATGTAAGAAGTTTTTAGATGAAACAGATCCCACTAATCTTTCGCCCGATAATTTTTATACTTTACCAGAACATGCGGAAGCAGGTATTGCTGCTGTTTATGCAGAGATCCGGTTTATTGGAAACGGTGCCGGTATTTATTCGAACAACTGGCAGATGCTTGATGCGCCAACCGGCATACAGTCTACCGAAACCGCACAAAACTCTGATCTGAACAATTTGTATTCACTAATTTATGATGGTACAAACCTGCATGTTAACCAAAACTGGAACGGACTTTATAAAGTAATTGCACAAACCAACCTGGTGTTGGATAAAGTTCCGGGCATTAACCCGATGGACAATGCCCAGAAAAAAAGGATTTTAGGAGAGGCTGCTTTCATCAGGGCATGGGCCTATTTTTACCTGGTACGTTTATGGGGCGATGTGCCTTTAATTACTAAACCGATTACCAGGTAAAAATAGGCCCATG
>Ga0307405_10000035_pt1 | contig 92134 bp, 77 predicted proteins | sample 322Cmetagenome_2_FD_203311 | JGI IMG/M metagenome (GOLD analysis project Ga0307405, IMG submission 203311) | Maize rhizosphere microbial communities from greenhouse at UC Davis, California, United States - 322HYB-C-1 | ecosystem: Host-associated > Plants > Roots > Rhizosphere > Soil | place... | reverse complement strand
ATGAGTATATTAGTTATTATAACAATAAAAGGATAAGATTGAACTTAAATGGAATGAGCCCGGTTGAATACCGGACACAAGTATTAAATAATTAATAAGGTTTGTCCAACTTTTTGGGGGCAGTCCACATTCTTCGTTCCGGGCTTTCCGTTCTATCAGGTTTATTTAACAAATTCAGTTGTTTTTGGCCTACATCATCCAGACATCGATATATCTTACAACGGTAAATACTGCGTTAGGGATTGTAAGGGTTCAGTACCGATCCTTCATCGGTACCGGAGCGAAGCGCAGCCCTGAAAAGCCCGGACCCTTGCGCAGCTTGGGTAACGCCCAAATCAGTTGGCAGTTAACGGTTGGCAATTTATAACGCAAACTTGGTATACTCAAAAACAACACACGACAATTTTTCAGTATAAAACACTAAATATCAGCAATTTAGTCATTACAAACAAAATCTTACCGACAAAATTTCCGATTGTAAAATCAAAATTACTGTGGCATTTGTTTTGACTTAAACGGAATATGAACTTCAACAATTTTACTATAAAAGCCCAGGAAGCAGTTCAACAGGCTTCTGAAATAGCCCAAGGCAATCAGCAACAGGCTATTGAAACGGCACACCTGCTTAAAGGTTTGCTTACTGTTGATGAAAACGTGGTTTCTTATGTTTTAAAGAAACTTAACGTTAACCTAAATTCACTAAATCAAAACTTAGATGCAGAGATTGCCAAGTTCCCGAAAGTGAGCGGAAGCAATGTCTATCTGTCATCTAATGCCAATAGCGCCCTTCAGAAAGCGCAAACATTTTTAAAAGAGTTTAAAGATGAATTTGTCTCTGTAGAGCATTTACTGTTAGGCATTTTAGCCGTTAACGATAGCACTTCGAAGTTATTAAAAGAACAAGGCGTTAACGAAAAGGACCTTAAAAAAGCCATTGTAGAATTGCGTGGCGATAACCGTGTAACGGATCAAAATGCAGAAGCTACTTACCAGGCCTTAAGCAAATATGCAAGAAATTTAAACGAATATGCCGAGAGCGGAAAGCTCGATCCGGTGATCGGTCGCGATGAAGAAATCCGCAGGGTAATTCAGATTTTATCACGCAGAACCAAGAACAACCCTATTTTAATTGGCGAACCAGGTGTAGGTAAAACAGCCATTGCAGAGGGTATTGCCTTCAGGATTATTAAAGGTGATGTACCTGAAAATTTAAAAAGCAAAGTGGTTTATTCGCTCGATATGGGTTCGCTTATTGCAGGTGCAAAATATAAAGGCGAGTTCGAAGAACGTTTAAAAGCCGTGGTTAAAGAAGTTACCCAGAGCGATGGCGAAATCGTATTGTTTATTGATGAGATCCATACTTTGGTAGGTGCTGGTGGTGGCGAAGGCGCAATGGATGCGGCGAACATTTTAAAACCTGCCCTTGCACGTGGAGAGTTGCGTGCCATTGGTGCAACAACTTTAGATGAATATCAAAAATATTTAGAAAAAGATAAAGCACTAGAGCGTCGTTTCCAAAAAGTAATGGTTGAAGAACCTGATACACAGGATGCGATTTCTATCCTCCGTGGATTGAAAGAACGTTACGAAACACACCATAAGGTAAGGATTAAAGATGAAGCAATTATCGCAGCCGTAGAAATGAGTCAGCGGTATATTTCAGACCGTTTCTTGCCGGATAAAGCCATCGATTTAATGGATGAGGCTGCATCTAAATTGCGTATGGAAATGGACAGCGTGCCAGAAAATGTAGATGCTTTGGACCGTGAAATTATGCGTTTAGAGATTGAACGCGAAGCCATTAAACGCGAAAAAGACGACAGGAAGGTTAAAGAGCTTTCAGAAGAAATTGCCAACCTATCTGCCGAACGTGATGAATTTAAAGCCAAATGGCAAGGCGAGAAAGACCTGGTAGATGCGGTAAACAACGAGTTAGAGCAGATTGAGCACTATAAATTAGAAGCAGAGCAGGCAGAACGTGCAGGCGATTATGGTAAAGTAGCCGAAATCCGTTACGGAAAAATTAAAGAGGCCCAGGATAAAGTTGAAAAACTTAAAGCGGATTTAGAAAGCCAGCAAAGCGATAGCCGTATGCTTAAGGAAGAAGTTACAGCTGATGATATTGCGGGCGTGGTTGGCCGTTGGACGGGCATTCCGGTAACCAAACTGATTGCCAGTGAACGCGAAAAATTACTTCATTTAGAAGAAGAATTACACCAGCGCGTAGCCGGTCAGGATGAAGCAATCGAAGCCATTTCTGATGCGATCCGTCGCTCGCGTGCTGGCTTGCAGGATAAACGTAAACCAATCGGCTCTTTCATCTTTTTAGGTACAACCGGAGTAGGAAAAACCGAGCTTGCGAAAGCATTGGCAGAATTTTTATTCAATGATGAAAATGCGCTGACACGTATCGATATGAGTGAATATCAGGAGCGTCATGCAGTTTCACGTTTAATTGGAGCGCCTCCGGGCTATGTCGGTTACGACGAAGGTGGACAGTTAACCGAGGCCGTTAGGCGTAAACCTTACTCTGTGGTATTGCTTGATGAGATTGAAAAAGCACATCCGGATGTATTTAATATCCTGTTACAGGTGTTAGATGACGGACGTTTAACCGATAATAAAGGCAGGACGGTGAATTTCAAAAACACCATCATCATCATGACCTCAAACATCGGAGCACATTTAATTCAGGATAATTTTAAAAACTTAATTGATGAAAACCGCGAGGAGATAATTGCGAAAACCAAAAACGAATTGTTCGAGGTATTAAAACAGACCATTCGTCCGGAGTTTTTGAACAGAATTGACGAGCTGATTATGTTTACACCATTAAACCGCAGCGAAATCAGAAACATTGTAAGCTTGCAGTTTAAACATGTACAGCAAACATTGGCCGAAATGGGTATCGAAATGGATGCCAGCGATGAAGCTTTAGATTGGTTGGCACAATTGGGTTACGATCCGCAGTTTGGTGCCAGGCCGTTAAAAAGGGTTATCCAAAAAAGAATTCTAAATGAGTTGTCGAAAGAGATATTGGCGGGTAAGATAGATAAAGACAGCAAAATTAAGTTAGATATGTTCGATCATCATTTTGTGTTCCTGAACCAAAACGCTGGTTAAACATTCCGCGATTAAATCCCGTCCCGATTATATTGGGACGGTTTTTTTTTGCTCTCCAAATCTGTATATCTAAGTTAAGGAGGAAGCATTTTTAGCTTTTTTTAACACTTACATTGTTGTGATAGCAATTTAAGATGACTAGAATTGTAAAACACAACCGCTTGATAATGAATACAAAAATCTATCCGCTCTTGATTTTGGCTTTTTTTACATGCAAGGCTTTCGCGCAAAAATTTCAAAAACCCGCACTCTTAAAAGATATTATAACCTTACCCATGCCTGATACAGGCACATTTGTTTCAGTGTTTTACACCACAAATGAAAATCCGGAGATCATTGCAACCCATCGTCTCGTCCCTCAAACCGAAGTTTTAACTACAGTTATAATGACTGGTAGCCTTGGTAAAGGGCAGATTTTTGCCATTGGCTCATCAGATTATTTTAAAAGTAAATTATTGGCCGATCAAAATATCCAGAAATTACTAAAAAATATCCTCGAAAATGCTACTGATCATCAAAAAAAACTAAAAGTAGCGGTAACCAAAACTGCCGACCCTGCCTTGGTTAGTCTGTTAAAAGCCAATAAAGCAAAAGTTTACATAGCCGAAAACACTAAAATCGAGGACAAAACTGATCTTTACTTTTTAACAGAAGATGTATCAGATACCACAGAACGGCAAGCACTTGAAAAATTTGTTCGTGGCGGTGGCAGTCTGGTTTATGGTTCGCCATATCCCTATGTTTTTAAGCACCGCGATCATACCAAATCGTACCTAAACGATCTGGTGAAAATCAATAGTGTATTAAGCAAAGCAGGCATATTTAACGCATATACTTTGTTTCTGGTAGAAAACACAAAAGATAGCTTAACATTCAAAAATGAACCTTTTTATCTTGATCTGAAAAATATTACAAGAGAACTGGTCAAACCCGTCCCCAAAGCAATCGACCCAAACGAGTATGCCTATGTTATAGAACCAACCCTCGAACTCGCTTTTTTGTATAATGCAGATACCAGCCAGATCATAAAAAAAATAAAGTCGATATTATCCATTAGTGATACACTCGCCGTACCAAGCATAAAAAATCCTCTTGATATTTCTACTCCTGCAAAAAAGGCAGGCTATAAATTTTCCAAATACCTTTTTGATAAAATCCATAATACCAGCGAAGCAGCAAATTTTGTATATCCTGATAGCAAATTTTTTCCCGGAGAAGTGCCTAAAAACGCAAAACGGACTGTTGAACAGGTCAATATAGAAGTAAAAGTGGGCTCACAGGGATTAGCTGATCCTTATCCAAATTATTTCAGGCTGCACAGTACCGGGGTTTACGTACCAGCGGGTGAGAAAGTTAATATTGTGGTCGATCCTAAATACAAAAACCAACATTTAAAGGCTCAGATCGGCATCCATAACGACGATCTAAAACACATGGATAATCTAGTAAGGGGTGGTTTTGATTTAACAAGATCGTTCGAACTGGATAAAGATACCACAACAGTTTTTTCGCCTTATGGTGGACTGTTATATGTAAAGATTTCGGATAGCTCTACCTTAAAATCAATCAATATTACGGCAAGTGGGGTAGTTAAGGCGCCTTATTATAATTTAGAAAAAAATACCCTTGCAGAATGGGAAACCATCAAAAATAACCCAGCTCCATGGGCAGAACTTGCTACCAATAACATTATTCTTACCGTTCCGTCATACAGGATCAAAAATTTAGAAAATCCAGAATCGTTAATGAAATTCTGGAATCAGGTAATGGATGCTGATGCCGATCTGGCTATCATTAACCGGAACAGGACACATCCCGAAAGAATTATTATTGATAACCAGGTAGCTTACGGCTATATGTTTACCGTATGGGATAAAATTGTGGCACCTGATGACCAAAGCTGTGCCTGGATGCTTGATGAAAAAATTGTAGGCACAACAGGAAGTTGGGGGCATTTTCATGAGCTGGGGCATCGTCATCAATTTTGGGCGCTTGATATGGACCAGGTAAGTGAAGTAACCACAAATCTTTATTCGATGTATGTGTATGATAAGGTATTGAAAAAAGGAATTTATAATCATGAAGCAATTAGCAGCAAAGAAGAAGTAAGAAAAAGAATCAAGGGTTATCTCGAAAATCAACCTAGCTTCGAAAAATGGGGGAATGATCCATTTGTTGCCCTAAGTATGTATATCCAGATTATTGAAAATTTTGGATGGGAACCCATTATCAAAGCCAATAAAATATACCGTGAAATGGACCCCAGAAAATACTACGATCATCCGCTGAGTAATCAGCAAAGGATCGATCTCTGGTATACAACCATCTGTAAAACTACCAATGCCAATTTATCTTCCTTTTTCGAAGTCTGGAAAATACCTGTGAGTGAAAAAGCAAAAAATGATACACGCGACTATAAAACCTGGCTCCCCACCGAGCTCGTTGCTTATCTTCCACATTAAGGTATATTATCCCGTAGCTAAATCTGCGGGATTTTTTATTTAAAAGTAACTAACATGATAGTTCATTTTCTTGCTTTTTGTTTCAATAATGATTATTATTGATTACACACAAAAACACAAATAAAATGAAACCTAAATTAATCATTATGGCGCTGCTTTGCGCCGTCAGTTGGCATTGCTATGCCCAAACTGAAAAAGGAACCGGCTTTGCTGGAATCAGTCTAAGCTTTGGAACCTCAAAACAAAATAACACCTCACAAAGCCTGAACACATTTACCGCTACACCTCGTGGAGGCTACTTTTTGGCTAATAATTTTGCAATAGGCCTGGAGATCCCGCTAAATCTTTCCAAACTACGCGGCGAAAGTTATATCTCCTGGGACGAAGAAGATGGAAGATACGAAGATCGTTATGGTCCAAAAGAATTTAGCTTCGGCATATCTCCTTTCGTACGGAAATATGTGGATGTTAAAAATCGGTTTAAGTTTTTTGCCCAGGCTAATTTGCTACTCCAGATTAACACGTTCAATAGAATCGACGATGAAGGTTATCTTATCCGTACCGATGCACGTGCAAAAGGCTTTGGGGCAAGTTTAAGTCCAGGTTTTGCCTATATGCTTTCTAACGATTCGAGTATCGAGTTCTCTTTTCCTATTTTGAGCTTCTTCCGTCAAAATTATTATGCTGAAGAATCGCTGTACAACTTTGATAAGAAAAATAACTTGCGGTTGGCACTCGATAACTTTACCCCTACTTTCACGATTAATATTCACTTCTAACCTTACCTCATGAAAAATATATTAAGCCGGTTAAACTTAAAGGTATTGAGCTTAACCCTGCTTTTAACTTATGCATTTAATATAAAAGCACAAACTGCAGAAAACACAGAAATAAAATATTACAGAAGCATTTTCCCAGAAGAAAACGGAAAGATCAAATCAATCGGCGATACCAATTTTGAATACTACAAAAGTATTTTCCCTGAAGAAAATGGAAAGATTAAATCCATTGGAGATAAGAAGTTTGAATATTATAAAAGTATTTTTCCAGAAGAAAATGGTAAAATTAAATCTGTAGGCGATAAAAAAATAGAATATTACAGAAGCATCTTTCCTGAAGAAAATGGAAAGGTAAAATCAATCGGAGATATGCCTATCGAATATTATCGAAGCATCTTCCCCGAAGAAAATGGAAAAATCAAATCTATAGGCAATTTGGCAATCGAATACTATAGGAGCATTTTCCCTGAAGAAAATGGGAAACTCAAATCAATAGGCGGTGCCCAGATCGAATACTACAGAAGCATTTTTCCGGAAGAAAATGGAAAACTCAAATCAATTACAGGTGAAACAGGAAGCGTTTTCAATTTCTCTCCTACTGAACTGTACTATTTTATCCTGAATGCAAATTCGAAATAGAATACAATCCATTTATTCTTATCATCGAACACCGATCTAATAAATCAGATCGGTGTTTTTTTTATCACCTTTATAAAAGAGGATGGGCTTTTTTATTTCTTTTTCGTTTCAATATTCGGTAAGAATCCGGTTAGTAAACCGATTAAAGGCAAAAACGCACAAACATTAAATACGTATTCAATACTCGTAGAATCAGCCAATTTCCCCAATAGTGCCGATCCGATGCCACCCATGCCAAAGGCAAAGCCAAAAAACAAACCTGCAACCAAACCAACTTTGCCGGGGATCAGTTCCTGTGCATAAACTAAAATTGCCGAAAATGCTGACGCCAAAATCATCCCGATGGGAACAATAAGTACACCTACCCAAAACAGGTTGGCATGTGGCAGTAATAACGCAAATGGGGCGGTACCCAATATGGATGCCCAGATTACGTATTTCCGCCCTATTTTATCGCCTATTGGCCCGCCCAATAACGTTCCCGCAGCTACCGAGAATAAGAATACAAATAAATAGATCTGCGAGGTTTGCACCGAAACATGAAATTTATCGATCAGATAAAAGGTGAAATAATTGGTCAAGCTCGCCATATAGAAATATTTCGAGAAAATCAGCAAGAGTAAAATACATACCGAGAAAATCACCTTAGTTCTCGAAAATTGGTTCACAACCGTTTGAATATTGATCTTTTTACTTCTAGAAAGCATAAATCCCCTGTACCAATTGCCTACGTAAGTTAAAATAATAATGGCTAAAAGTGCGATTACCGAAAACCAGATTACGCTGAACTGTCCGTAAGGAACAATGATCCAGGCCGCCAACAACGGACCTAAAGAGCTCCCCGCATTACCTCCTAACTGAAAAACAGATTGAGCCAATCCCCTCTTCCCGCCTGATGCAGCGTGTGCCATACGTGATGCCTCGGGGTGAAATATAGAAGAACCTATCCCGATAAAACATACTGAAAGCAGTATGGTGTAAAAATGGGTTGATTGTGAAAGCGAAATTAAACCGATCAGGGTAAAACCCATGCCAACAGCCAACGAGTATGGTTGAGGCTTTTTATCTGTATACAAACCCACAAATGGCTGTAATAATGATGCCGCCAATTGAAAGGTCAAAGTAATTAAACCAATTTGCGAAAAACTTAAATGATAACTGGTTTTAATGATGGGATAAATTGCAGGAATTAACGATTGTATGGTATCATTAAGTAAATGCGAAAAACTTAAAGCGAAAAGTATCGGGAAAACGGTTTTTTCAATAATGGAAGTGGTCGTGCTATTCTCAGTCATATCGGTAAATTATACCGCCAAAATAGTGATTATAAATTTTTAAACTAAGCGATGTGTCCTTGCAAAAACCAAACATTTTTATAAAGTTTTGGTTTTATAACTATGGAAAAGAATAGAAAAATTGTTGGCTTATGCGGAAGTTTAAGAAAGGGATCATACAATGCCATGCTGCTAAAGGTAGCAGGCGGTTTAATCCCTGAAGGTATCCAGTTCGAAACGGTGACTTTCGATGATATTCCTGTTTACAATGCAGATCGTGATTTACCAGAAGTTGAAGAAAGGCCTGCAAGTGTAGTAAAATTCAGAGATGCCCTTGCCACTGCAGATGCTTTTATTATTGTTTCTCCTGAGTATAATTATTCTATTCCCGGTGGCTTAAAAAATGCCATTGACTGGGCCAGCCGTGGAAAAGATTCGCCTTTGATGCATAAACCAGTTGCTGTGATGGGCGCCACACAGGGCATGTGGGGAACGGTTAGAATGCAAACAGCATTTTTGCCTGTTTTTACTTTCTTAAATATGAACCCTGTACTGCAACCAGAAGTATTGGTTGCACAAGCACAAAATAAATTCGATGCGGATGGAAATCTAAGCGATGAGAAAACCATCGGTATTATTAAAAAGAAAATAGAAAATTTAATTTCTGCTTGTAAGGTTTAATCCAAAACCGCAACAGGTCCTTCCCAAAAAAACCTGTCATTTTAGACGATTAAAATCTGACATTTATATAAAAAAAGTCAGATTGTCAATCTGTCATGTCTAAAAAATTAATCAGTCGATTAATTTTTAGTCACACGAAAATAATATTGACTTAACACTAATTTTATATCTGTTTAACAATTAAGCAGTTGACCAAAAACTGATTTTTTGATGACGCAGGCAAAGATTTTTGGCACAAGTGTTGACTTTTATTCAAATATAGTCAGAAATTAAAAAAGTAAAATTGACTATATTTTTATAACAAATAAATAATAAAAAAGATGAAAAAACTATTATTATCTTTAGTAGCAGTAGCAGGTTTAGTTTATGGTGCACAAGCACAAACTGAAAAAGGAAATTTTATGTTAGGTGGTAACGTAGGTGTAAACTCTACAAAAGTAGATGGCGCCCCAAAAGCAGATTTCAGCTTTAGCGTATTACCAAGTGTTGGTTATTTTATCAGCAACAATTTTGCAATCGGTACCGGTGTTGGTTACGAATACAATAAAGAAGTAAGCAACAAAACTCAGGATGGCGCTTTTAAAGTTGCTCCATTTGGACGTTACTATGTTGGTTTATCTGATCAATTTAAATTCTTCGGACAATTATCTGTGCCTTTGGCTTTCGGTCAGTTAAAAACAACTGATGCGAACGGTGATAACGCTGTTAAAACCGGTACTACTACTAAAATCGGTGTAGAACTTGCTCCAGGATTTGCATTTTTCCCAACAAAAAGAATCGGTATCGAACTTTCAGTTAAAGGTTTAAGTTATGAAAACTATACTTTAAAAGCTGAAGGAACTGGCGCTAAAGTTAAAACCAATACTTTCGGTTTAAACGCTGATACTTTCGCACCAAGATTAGGTGTACAGTTCTACTTTTAATTAATTCTCCCTTAGGGGAAACTTAATAAATGACTTTTTTTCGAAGAGCGTCCCGGTTTACCATCGGGACGCTTTTTGTTTTACTTTTTTTCTCTGATGGCTTTAAATTCAGACCCATCTTTCCATTTCGGATAGGAATCTTCATTACTGATGCGGTAACCCATATCAAAGAGCATCCGAACATCTTCTACAATACCGGATAAATCCCATGTTTTGGAATCGAAATTATCCTGTGGTGAATGGTAACGGAATTTAGTAAAATCAGCTACCTGCTTTAATCCCCACGCCCTGCCATTTTTAATGTTATCTACCCCTGAACCTGTAAACAGTGATGGTACACCAACCTTGGCCAGATTAAAATGATCGGAACGGTAGTATAATCCCGATGAGGGAACAGGATCTGGCACAATTACCCGCCCCTGTTTTTTAGCCGCCGTTGCAGCATAATCTTCCAATTCTGACTGACCAAAGCCGTACACCACAATATCTTTGGTTTTACCGGCTATACCCATCATATCCATATTGATATTGGCAACCGTTTTAGCCAAAGGGAAAGCTGGGTGTTTGGCGTAATACTCAGACCCTAAAAGCCCCTGCTCTTCGGCGGTATAAGAAATAAATAAAATGGTGCGTCCGGGTGCTTTAGGCAACTTTTTAAAGGCCGAAGCAATTTCGAATAAAGAAGCTACGCCAGTTGCATTATCAACCGCTCCATTGTAAATAGAATCGCCCTGTATTTTTTCTCCCACGCCTAAATGATCCCAATGTGCCGAATAAATAATAGCTTCATCTTTACGCTTATCGCCTGGTATTTTAGCCAGAACATTATAAGTAACCGATTTTTTGATGGTATTTTTAACCTTTAGTGAAGTGGTGATATTTAAATCAACAGCTTTAAAACCTTTTTTCCGGGCGCTTAGAGCCAATTGATCGAATGATTTACCATCCAGTGCAAATAGCTGTTTCGCCTTATCTAAAGTAATCCAGCCCTCTACTACGGTCCTGCTCATTCCATTGTCTTCGCTTTGCAGGGTAAGTTTAGATTTCGACCAGCCACTCCTCACAACTGTCCAGGGATAAGCTGCCGGCTCGGTATCATGAACAATAATAATCCCTGTAGCCCCCTGCCTTGCCGCTTCTTCAAACTTGTAAGTCCATCTGCCATAGTAAGTCATATTTTTACCTTTAAACAAGGTAGAATCGGCAAAGCCCGGATCATTGATCAACACCACTACTGTTTTTCCCTTTACATCTAGGTTTGCATAATCGTTCCAGCCATACTCGGGCGCAACAATGCCATACCCTGCAAAAACCAGCGGCGAGTTACTCATACTTACCTCATCTTGCACACGACGCGTGCCAGCCACAAAATCGGTTAAATAATTGAGTGTTAAGGATGCTGTTTTTCCTTTGAGAACCATTTTATCTTCCGGCACAGATTTAATTTCTACCATGGGTACCTCCTGAAAGAAACTATCTCCATTGCCCGGCTGCAGGCCTAGTTTTTCGAACTGAGTTTTTAGATAATTAATCGTTTTGGTTTCTCCATTGGTAAAAGGTTTTCTCCCTTCTAAACTATCAGCCGCAACTACCGATAGATATTGGGTTAAACTCGAATCGTTAATGGCTTTAATGGCTAACGAATCGGCACTATCGCCAGTACTTTTTGCACCCTGTTTACAGGAGCCAAAGAACAGAAGTGCACAACTGGAAAGTAGAAGGAGTTTTTTCATTTATAAAGAATTGAATTTCAATAAAAAATTTCATTTGCTGAAAAATACGAAGAAATTAGGAGTTTCTGTGTTTATCATCCCTAATTTGAGAATCTCCCGCAGATCTCACAGATTTACGCAGACAAAGCTCGAACATCCTTAATTCCAAAATTCGGCGCTTATCATCTTTAATCTGCAGAAACAAGTATATCTCCCGCGGATCTCGCAGATTTACGCAGACAAAGCTTAAACACGCTTAATCCTAAAGTTCGGCGCTTATCATCTTAAATCTGCGGGAACAAATATATCTCCCACAGATTTACGCAGACAAAGCTCGAACATCCTTAATTCCAAAATTCGGCGCTTATCATCTTTAATCTGCGGGAACAAATATATCTCCCACAGATTGGCGCAGACAAAGCTTAAACACCCTTAATTCCAAAATTTGGCGCTTATCATCTTTAATCTGCGGGAACCAAAATGCCTCCCGATAATCACCAAAGGTTTACGCAAAACATGTTTCAATTATTGCTTAATCAGCTTAAATTTCTTTAACTGTTGCCCGTTTTTATTGATCACACCAACATAAACACCTGTTGATAAAGCGTTGAGCAAAAAACGGTTCGAACTTGTGGCCTTTTCCTCAAATACCTTCTGTCCTAAGATGTTAAAGACAGATAGGCTATAATCTTCGAATGATCCGCTCAGAATGGTTAAATAATCGGCTACCGGATTGGGAAAGAAGGAAAATTCATTGCCTTTAAGAAACACTGCCGAAACCAGATCGCTCTGCACCTGGCCGTTGGCAGTTTCGAAAGTAACACGGTAAAACTGGATTCCAACTTTTGGTTTTTCATCAAAAATTGCATAATCGAGTTGATTTGAAACTGGCTTGGTCTGCTGTAAAACACTAAAAGTATTTGGCCCGGTCTGTTTTTCCCAAATGATATTCTTTAAATCCAAAGTACTGCCTATCTTCAGATCAACCCTTATCCGGTTCTCATCGGCCACTAAAGCAAATAAACTCTTTACATAACAGGCAATTCCCTGCTGCGTATAATCGATTGTATAACTTTTTAAACCTGTAAAACCTGTCCCGTTAGCTGCTATCGCAAAATACTTACTATTAATCTTGCTTGCATCAAGCTTAACTATAGTATCAGTAAGGGTTAGCACCGGAGAAAGAATATTATCTACAATATTGTACAGCGTATAATCTTTTGCACCGGGTTGTGGGTCCCAGTTGAGCACCGCCCCGTCTTTACATACATAGCCAACTTTCAAAGTCCTTGGACTAGAAATCGTAAATGATTGGCTCAATATTACATTTCCATCCACTTCCATTTTTATCATTGCTTTTGCAAACAAATCTGGAGCATTCCAGTTGTAAAAACCTTTACTTAAATCGATCCCCGAAGCAATTGATTTCCATGTAATCCCTTCATCATAGCTCACCGATAAATTTCCGGTTTTACTGGTGTAAGTATTTTCCCACCTGATGTAGTTATCTTCATTAGCAAAAAAGTATTCGTTTTTTCCAGGATTGATGAAAGAAAAAGTGTTTTTGAATATATAACGATAAGCCATTGCAAAACGCTGGTTATTGCCCTGTGTGATCCTGTTACCATTAACATGAACCTTATAAGCACCCGCCGGGGGATTATCGAGGCTAACCTGCTGAATGGTATTGATAACGTCGGCTTTGCGCACCGCTGGCTTTGAGAGGGAATCTAAATGCGGAAAGCTGCTTAACACCCAGGGCAGTGTTAAATTTCCGGCAGGATTTTCGAGACTTAAATCCAATCCATTAACCAAACTTTGTGCAGCATTTACAACAGCAGGAGGATCGTTCCAGGTAATGGTTAGTTTCACTTCAGCTACATTAGCCGGAATTGCCAAAGGAATAAGCAAATCCTGATTTTTGGCCACTTCGTACAAAGACGCCCTGTTTTCATCTAAAGTTTTTAACGATTGAGCTGCATTCAATTTTCCATAGCCATATAAAAAATCAACATGTGGTGTTCCCAAATCATCAGCTGAATTAATTACTGTTGCTCTAATTAATGAAGCAGAAGCTCCTTTTTTATATTTCTGCTGATAAAATTGTTCTAACAGAGCGATTGATCCACTGGTAATTGCAGCAGAGCCCGATGTTCCGTCTTCACCCAAGGCAACAAGTTCCGGTTTTACGCGTCCATCATAGGCAGGACCTTTGCTGCTCTGATTTTCAGAAATATTTTCTCTGTTAATCCCTCCTATCACCAATAAGTTTTTGGCCTGCTTAAAATTGCCTGTTAAATTGGCTCTGGCGGTTATCCCTTGATAAAAACCAACTGACGGCGTTGTTGTTCCTTTATTTCCAGCAGAAAAAACATGGATCAAAGTATCAGTTTCGTAAATCTGCTTATCGTATGCAGCTGCTTCCATCCCGTAGTCATTGTCTATATCGGTACCATACGAATGGTTTTGAACTTTAATCTGAAGCTGGTTTAAATTAGTAACCAAATCTGGCATGAGGTTAGAAAAATCAGAATATGCCAATTTGGATTTAGGCGCGGCACCTAAACCACGGATAAAGGAATTGCCGTTCCCTAATGCCAAAGTGGCCATAGTGGTAGCATGGGAGGTTGGTGTTTTGCCGATAATTGCGCCAGGTAGCGTTTTACCTAACAGATCGAGATCGCTTGCATCGTACATCCCTTCTTTAAAGGAAACATTTACCCCCGCCCCATCAATACCCGGAAAAAGACGATGGGCATTAGAAATTTGGTTTAAACCGAGATCGATGCCATTAATCACCACTTCCTCTTTAGCAACAGGCAAAACATCAGCGTATAAAATATCATCCAGCTCCAATATCAACATTAAATCAGCTGGTAAAATATTAACCATAATCAGGTTATTGATATGATCTATTGATTTTATGCTTAAGTTTTTAGCTGAACCAGGTAAAGCATTTATATTTTTAAAGGATAACCTAACCAGAATGGAATCGTTCTTTTTTGTTGACTTGGCAAGCACTTTAGTTAACCGATCGCTGGCCTTCCATAATCCGTTAGCTTTCTCTTGATAAATAACATGATTAGAGAGGTTGGAGACAGGCGATTTTTCAACAATAAAATAATCGCCGGCAAGCTTCTTTTTAGGGTTTAATAATTGAATTTCGGTAGCCGTCAACGTATGATTGAATCGAACCAAAATGAGCCCTTCGGCACTTAATTTTTGTGAATCACCAGTTTTGGAAATATATTTTTCAAAATATTTTTCTATTCCAGCAGGTTGTACTTGTGCGTTTAAACTAAGCACAGACAGACAAAAACATATAACTAAAAATACAGTACTGACTTTCAAAAATTATTTTATTATAAAATTTTGTTTACATCGTTTATCTTCTCTAAATTAGGATTAATAAGGTAATCCACAAATTTTATTAACTAACTTATTCAACCTAAACTAATTTAATTCTAACTAAGATGAAAAGAACAAAATTTTTATCGATTGCAGCAGCATGTCTTCTACTCACGAACCTATACTCTTGTAAGAGTAATAATACAGAAAATGCAGTAGAAAACAAAACTGAAATTTCAGCAGACAAATTATCACAGATCAAATCTCTAGGCTTTAGCACCGACAATATCCGCAAAACAGATGAAGGTTATTTGGTAGAGGGCGATATTCTTTTAACTGATGACAATTTAGCTGAACCTTCTACTGGTGCAAACTTAAACGTTGCCGAAACTGAACAGTACCGAACCACGAACCTGGTTAAATCATTACCACGTGTAATTACGGTTTCAGTAACCAATCTACCTCAGGTATATAGCGATGCTGTAAACACCATGATTTCGAGGTACAACTCATTGGGTTTACGTATTACTTTCCAAAGGGCTAGCGCAGGTACAACCGGAAACATTAATGTTGTGGGTTTTAACGAAGCTCCAAGTGGTGGTTTTATTACCCTAGGTTCTGCGGGTTTCCCAACAGCATCAGGAAAACCGTATAATCAGATTAAAATGAACACCAATGCGGCTGCCTATGGCACAAACCCAGATTTGTTGTATCTAGCTTCTGTGATCCAGCACGAAGTTGGCCATTGCATAGGTTTCCGTCATACGGATTACATGAACCGTGCCTTTAGTTGTGGCGCAAGTGGTGCAGGCAACGAAGGTGCATCGAATGTGGGCGCAGTTAGAATCCCCGGAACGCCTTCAACTCCTGATGCAGGCTCATTTATGCTGGCCTGTTCTAATGGCGGTAACCGTACTTTTAATGCAAATGATGTGATTGCAGTAAATTACCTTTACAAATAAAAAAACATTAACGGATTACCTTAACAGATCAGAAGCCCCGAAAATTCGGGGCTTTTTTGTTTATCGGCCACAGATGGACACAGATAAACTCGGATTGAATCTGTGTCCATCCTTTTATCTGTGGTTAAATAATTAACAAAATGTGCAAAAACAAACACTGATGGATAGATTGCCACGGCTAATGAAGGATTACCCTCGCAATGACGACTTTTATTATAAAAATGGTTTGTGAGGACACAAACCATGGCGAAAAGGGGAAAAAATTTGCAATAGAAAGGTTTAAATCTGGAACACAAGCCTAAGTTAATCAAACCTGATAGCGCCGAATAGCTCCCGATTAAAGCAAATATTTGTATTCAAGAAAATTCAAATCGGGACTATAGGCAATAGCAGGACTGAAATAACCGAAGAACTACCGAAGCTTGCTTTCCAAAAAAAACAGATAAAACTAAAATGCATTTGTGAGAAACAAGCCATGACAAATCATGTTTTAAAATTTTAATCGGCTACCGCTTTGATAAATTTCCCACTGGCATCGTACCAAACATTTACATCCGGTGTACCTTCGATATCGATTTTGTAGGTTATTTTTCCAGCGGTATTAATCCAATCTACATCATCGATTCTACCTTTAGGGTATTTTGCTTTAATATTCTTAGCAATTACTGCCGGCAATTGGGCATTAGCAATATCTTTTTCGAATGAAACTGTTTTGCCCGAAGCCGCATAAGTAGCTTTATGATCTACCTTCCCTAAATTAAAATCGACCTCATAATTTGCACCTTTCTTTTCCCAATCTACATCTGTTGCTTTTGGATAAGCTTTATTAAATGCTGATTTAATAACTGATGGAACATTTTTTTGATCTATATCTTGAGCGCTGCTACTGGCCATTCCTCCAACTAAAAGTAATGATGCCAAAATTGTGCTTTTGTAATTCATATTAAAACAACAGCCATATCCTTTAAATTGTTTCTAAATCACCAGAATGGTTTGTGAGGACACAAACCATGGAAGGAAAATTTGTTACCAAAACAATAAATGACTCGTAGAAAAATGGTTTAACCACGGATGAACACTGATAAACACGGATTGAATCTGTGTGCATCCCCTTTTTATCTGTGGTTAAATAACAACAAAATGGTTTGTGTGGACACTAATCATGGAGGAAAATTGTTTCGCAAAAACAACAGATGACTCGTAGAAAAATGGTTTAACCACGGATGAACACTGATAAACACGGATTGAATCTGTGTGCATCCTTTTTATCTGTGGTTAAACAAATAACAAAATGGCTAGCGAGGGCACGAATCATGGTCCAAAGGGGAAATTTTGCAATAGAACGGTTTAAATTTGGAATACAACCCTAAAATATTAAACCTGATAGCGCCAAATAGCTCCCGATTTAAACCAATATTGTATTTAAGAAAAATTCAAATCGGGACTATAGGCAATAGCAGGACTGAAATAACCGAAGAATTACCGGAGCCTGCTTTCCAAAAAGCTATCTAACACAAGAAACAAACACTAATTAGATAGATTGCCGCGGCTAATGAAGGATTAGCCTCGCAATGACGACTCATGTTGATAGGCAATAGCAGGACTGAAATAACCGAAGAACTACCGAAGCCTGGCTTTCCAAAAGCTATCTAACATCAAAAACAACACTTACTGAGTAGATTGCCACGGCTAATGAAAAATTAGCCACGCAACGAGGGCTTATCGTTGTAAAAATGGTTTGTGAGGACACAAGCCATGACAAATAGAACTTTGTTTCCCAAAAACAACAGATGGCTTGGAGTAAAATATTTAACCACAGATAGACACCGATAAACACGGATTGCTCTGTGCATCCTTTTTATCTGTGGTTAAATGAAATTTATTTTCCGTTCTGTTCGATATCCCTGTCCATTTCTACCAAATCAACATCGCTCGGTTCAGAAAAATCGCCGATTAAATATTTGTTAAAATGATCGGCCAGTTTCCAGAAAGCATACTCGGTCATATCTCCAAAACCATGGCGCTGACCTGGAATAATTAAGAAATCGAAACGTTTGCCAGCTTTCATAAGTGCATTGGCCACGCGGATAGAATTTGCCGGATGCACGTTATTATCTACATCACCGTGCATCAATAACAAATGCCCTTTTAAGTTTTTGGCAAGATCAGGGTTTTTATCAATGCTGTATTTAAATGAGGTATCGCCTTTTAACGAAATGGTTTCTTTTACCCCATGGTGTTTTTCGCTCCACCAACGGTTGTAGATGCTATTATCGTGGTTTCCTGCGTTCGATACCGCAGCTTTAAAGAAATCGGGATAAACCAACATAGCAGCGGTTGACATAAAGCCACCGCCGGAGTGACCTGTAATACCCACTTTCGATTCGTCGATGTAAGAATATTTGGCTGCCAATTGCTCAATAGCCGTTTTCTTATCTGCCAAACCGTAATCGCGCAGGTTACCATAACCGTAAGTATGGTACCATTTAGACCGCGAAGGGTTGCCACCGCGGTTACCTACCGTAATTACAATATAACCAAATTGAGCTAAACGCTCGGTACGGTCCATACTTTTGCTAAAAGCTTTGTTTACCGCTTCCGTTTGTGGGCCTGGGTAAACATATTCGATAATCGGATACTTTTTATTCGGATCGAAATCGAAAGGTTTATACATTACGCCGTACAGATCGGTAATTCCGTCATCAGCCTTTACTTTGAAAGGTTCAGGGAATTTGTAACCTGCTGTTATTAATAATGAAAGATCTGTAGTTTCAAGATCCATCACTTTTTTGCCAGTTCCGTCATAAAGTGTCGCTTTTGGTGCAGTGTTTACCCTCGAATAATTATCAACAAAAAAAGTATTGTTATCATTCATATTCGCCACATGGTCAAAATCACCTGCATTTAACAATTTCATGTTCGAGCCATCAAAATTGATCCTGTATAAATGTAAGTAGTAAGGGTCTTCTTTACCTTCCCTGCCATTTGCCGTAAAATAAAGGATACGTTTTTTCTCGTCGATATTTACGATACTCTCACAGTGGAAAGCACCTTTGGTAATCTGGTTTTTCAGCTTCCCATTTCCATCAAAGAGATAAAAATGTGCCCAACCATCGCGCTCACTCCAATGAATCAGTTCGTTGCCATCATTTACCAAACCTGGGCGGTTAACTTCAACATAGGTATTAAAACGTTCGTCGATTAAAGGCGTAACTTTTCCGGTAGCAATATCAACCGTACCGATGTCAATACGTTTTAAATCGCGACTGGTGCGTGAAAAATAGAATCGGCTATCATTACCCAACCAAATAGACGGACGGAATTCGTTATCACGGTCTTTATTTAATGATGGTTTGCTCCAAACTGAAACACTTTGATCTTTAAATGCGGCAACACTCAGTTTTTTATAAGATTTTGCAGCAAAATCGAACAGCAAAACTTCATCCTGAGGGGCTTCAGCCTCTCCCGGCATTTGATATTTATAGGTTTCTAAAGTCGGGCGACCAGGTGTTACACTATTAATTACCCAAAGATCTTTAACCTTACGCGAATCGGTTCTATCCAATACGAAATATTTCGAGTTCGGCGACCAAAGCACATAAGCACCACGGCGTTTTTTATTATTTTTTTCGTTCTCTACGTTGTTCTCTCCATCGCCATCACTTCCGTAAGAATAGAATTTTACCCCATCTTTAGTGAGCTGATGTTCTACAATCGTGCTATCATCTTCATTTTTAACTGCTTTTTTGTAGTTGTCTTTATCCATCCAATACAGGTTGTAATTACGGGAAAAGATAATGGCCGACGAATCGGGCGCTACTGATCCCCATGATGGTTTTGGCTTTGGCTTACTGAAGTTTGGTACCTCAGTTAATTTCGCGCCGGCCAGTTCATATTTGAAAGAAAATATTTTCTTCTGCATTGAATCTGCAGCTTTTTTGTCTTTTCTATCTTTTTTCAGCTCATCAATGCTGCTTTTAATTTCGAAAGAAATACTTTTTTCATCAGCAGCAAATTTCAGATTTTCCAACGGCAAATGTTCGGCATCGAATGGATCGCGGACAATCAGGGTAATATCTGCTGCCAGTTTAGCATTATCAAACATCAGTTTTTTGCTTTTCGATGCAGGATCTACGAGGTACCAGAATTTTCCTTTCGGGCTTTCGAAAGTGTACCAAAAACGGTTGCTCAACTTTAGCCAATGCGGGTCTACAGCTGTAGAATAAACCATTTTTTTCAACTTATTTGGCGAAAAACGCGATGCAAGCTGATAATTTGCTTTAGGCTGTGACTGAATATTTTCGGTTAGTGTAAATGTTTTGTTTTGTGCGGCTACAGTTAAGGATAAAAACTGCGCACACAGCAGGAGTTTATAAAGTTTATTCATCAAAATTTGTTTGAGCCGCTAAATTATTTAATTAAAGCATATTAAGCAGGCTTTAATGTGTAATAAAAGCGATAGTTAGCTCAATTTTATGCACCCAAAATTAATTATTAACACAATTTATTTTGATGGTTAAATAATTGACGGATTTTATAGTTTTGTAGTTATATATCCTCATAATGAAATACAGCTTTTTAACCCTAATAACAGCCGGAGTAATCTTATTTGCCAGCTGCCAATCTAAATCTCAAACAGAAAATGCCACGGCTAAAGATTCTGCCGAGCAAACTGCTAAAAATGCTACAAGTACAGGAACACCGGTTGACGTTTCTAAAATAAAAGTTGCTGATGCCAAAACCATTTTAGCCAGAAAACAGGTACCTATTTTATGTTATCATCAAGTTAGAAACTGGAAACCAACTGACGGCAAAGTAGGTAAAGATTATATTGTAGAAATCCAGAATTTTAAAGACCAGATGAAAATGCTGGCCGATAGTGGTTACCATACCATTTTACCCGATCAGCTTTATGCCTACCTGAACACTGGTGCTGCGCTACCGAGCAAACCCATTATGTTAACTTTTGATGATACTGACCTGGATCAGTTTACCATTGTGCGCCCTACTTTAGATAAACTGGGGTATAAAGCCGTTTATTTCATCATGACCGTTTCGATCGGCAAAAAAGGCAAATTTGTAGATTACATGAGCAAAGAGCAGATTAAACAACTTGCTGATGAGGGAAATGTGATCGGCAGCCACACTTATGACCATAAAAACTTTAAAAAATATGCAGGTAAGGATTGGGAAGAACAATTAGATAAACCAACAAAAAAACTGGAAGAAATTACAGGTAAAAAGATGACAGAATTTGCCTATCCTTTTGGCTTATGGAATGCAGAAGGTATCCCTGAGCTTAAAAAACGTGGTTTTAGAATGGCTTATCAATTATCAACCAAACGCGATGAAAAAGACCCGTTGTTTACCATCCGCAGGATTATTGCCAGCGGTTACTGGTCGCCAAAAACATTGAGCAATAGCATTAAAAATAGCTTTTAAGCAAAATATCTCCAGCAAAAGCCGGGGATTTTCTTTTTAACGAGTTACCTCCACAACATGAAAAAAATTGCAATAGTTGTTTTATTGTTCTTTCAGATCGTTAAGCTCAATGCACAAACACCACACCTGAGCGGAAAAGTAGAAGTTGTAATGGCCACAGGGCAGATTACCTGCGATTTTATACTCAGCAATATCCCCAACCTGGGAAAAGACTATCAGATTCTGTTAAACAAGGGCTTTAACATTAAGGCGATAAAAGATTCGGCAAACCAAACCTTAAACTATGCCGGATTTTATGGTGGCGCCATGCGCGGCGAAGGTTTAACCTATACTCCATTGTTTAAAGACAGTACAATGGTTAACCCGGTTAAATTGCACATTACTTATACAGGAGCATTCCCAATTTACACTGATACACTAAACTTTATAGATTTTAAGGGATTGATTGCTTTTAATGGCAAAACGATGAGGGCTACAGATCAATCTAAATGGTATCCGATTATTTACGATATCAAAAACGACAAGCTGATTGAACAAATGACCTTCGATATCCAGGTAACAAGTAAGGATGCTAAGATGATTTTTGTAAACGGCGGTCTGCCTAAACCGGGGCCAATTGCCAGATTTAAATCGAATATCCCCATTGCGCCGATGCTTTTTGCCGGAGATTATAATGTACAAAAAACCAATGGCGCGCTATTTTTAAACACGCAAATGAATGATAAGCAATTGAATGTTTTTGAACAGAATATTGCTGAAATGAAAGCCTATTATTATAAGGTTTTAAAAATCCCATACAATACAAAAAATGTATTTATTGAACATGCCCCGGTAGAAAAATTTAACAAAGGCAGAAGCTGGGGTTTTGTGGCTTTTCCAACCATTGCTTTTGCGGGTATTAAACTGGGTGATATGATTGATGAGGAACAATATAAACTTAAAAACCAGAATGATTACCCATTTATCGCACATGAAATTGGGCATTATTATTTCGGCAACGTCTTACAACCCAACTCTACTTTGTTCTGGTTCTTCTTAGAATCTACCGCAGAATATTTATCGGTCAAAGCAAGTGAAGAAAAATTTGGCAAAGCATTCGGCACCAAATATTTTGAAGATAAAGGGAAACAGCTAAAAAATTTTAAGGCGAAACCTTTAAATGCGATTAAAGAAGCGAATGAAATATCAGGTACTTACCGTTATTCATACGGCCCATTTTTATTGCGCGGACTGGAACAATCAATCGGAGAGCAGCGCACTTTCAAGTTCCTTAACACCTGTTTAATCGCTAAAGGTGAATTAACAGATTACGCTTTCTTTAAAAGAAATGCTTTAAAATCGGGTATTACTCAAAAAGAGTGGGATATTTATGAAAAAGAGTTTATCCTTTCTGAAAACGCTGTATCTTTGATCAAATAAATTAAAACCTTGGATAAACATCTAAAACCTGCTACTCATATCCTTTTATCAATTTTATTTTTAGGATCATTTTCACTGGCTTGTTCGAGCAATAAGCAAAAAGAAAAAATTGTTGCAACAAGCACGATCAAAGAGGTTAAAATAGATTCGGCCAATACCAAACCTGCCGATAACAAAACCATTCTGGCCCGTAGAGAGGTACCTGTTTTGTGTTATCATCAAATCAGAAACAATATTGCCAGTGATAGTAAAAGAGCACACGACGACATTATTGCCCCTGATAAATTTAAAGACCACATGAAAATGCTGGCCGATAGCGGTTATCATTCTATTTTACCCGATCAGCTCTACAATTATCTGGTTTATGGTGCTAAGTTGCCAGAAAAACCGATCATGATTACTTTCGATGACACGGATGAAGATCAATTTACCATTGGGAATACAACATTAAAAAAACATGGTTTTAAAGGGGTTTATTTTATTATGACAGTATCGATCGGCAGAAAAGGGCGGATCAATTACATGACTAAAGAGCAGATTAAACAATTATCTGACGAGGGAAATACGATTGCCAGCCATACCTATGATCATAAAAATTTTGCACAGTTTACCGATGCCGACTGGGCCACTCAAATTGATGAGCCAACTAAAAAACTGGAAGAAATTACAGGGAAAAAAGTAGCGTATTTCGCCTATCCCTACGGTGTTTTTAAAGCTTCAACTTTACACAAGCTGAAAGAGCATGGCTTTAAAGCTGCATTTATACTTTCGACGGCAAGAGACGAGAACTACCCGCTTTATACGCTCAGAAGAATAATTGATCCGGGAAGATACACGGCAAAAAACTTGTATTACAGCATCAACAAGAGTTTTAATAAAACAAAATCATAACAAAGAGGTTTAAAACTTAGCGTGTTTGAATGAAGGTTAAGCACATCAACGTTCAAACTTTATAACATTAAAACTTTATACCCTCCCTATGAAATATTATTTGCTTTGTTTTCTTTTCGGACTACTGATCATATCTGCCTGTAACAACCCTAAAAATGGAGCCAATACCACTGAAACTACAAATGATAGTACAGCGAATGTAAAGGCCGAACTTACACAAAGTTTTTACAAGAGATTGGAAGGTAGTATTGCAGGCAAAAAAGTAGTGATGCATTTGCAAAAGGTTGATGATGATGTAAGTGGTACTTATTATTATGACGGCTCATGGCTTAACCTATCAACCGATACTTTAATTGGGAAAGATAGCCTTGTGCTCACTGAATACAGTTTTTATGAATCGTACTTTACACAGGATTTTAAATCGCCACATTTAGCTTTAAAATGGAATGGAGATGGTTTTAATGGCAATTGGGAAAGTGGCGATAAGACCAAAAAATACCCCATTGCTTTAACAGAAAAATATCCTGAGGGCAGTTATCAATTCAATGCAGGCATTTATAAAGATTCGGTTAAGGCATTTGCCAATCAGCCAAAATCGCCTGTAGCTGAAATCAGTTTTGAATACCTGGAAAGTAAAAACAACGATGAATACGGCAACTGGCTAAACTCGGAACTTAAAAAAATTTCAGGGCTAAAGCCAAATATAGACCGCTCCATTGGCTTTAAAAACATAGCCACCGCTTATTTTAAAGATTATAAGATGCAGGTTGCAGAGCAATCGAAAAATAGCCGTGGCGACGATTTTCAGGCATGGATGAACTACACCAATAATAGCCAGCAATCTATCAATTACAATGATAATGGTTATGTAGTGGTCGATTTCCTTGCTGATGCTTATACTGGTGGCGCACATGGCAATTACAGCAGCGTAATGTTTTGTTTAGATGTGAAAAACAAAAAACAAATGGTGCTTAGCGATATCATCAAAATAGATTCGAATACCTTACAAAGTATTTTAGAACGCAATCTTCGTAAAGAATATAACATTAAAGCCAAAGATGCACTTAGCACCGTACTATTTGATGACTTTATTAAACCGAACAAAAATTTTTATTTCAATGCGAATGGAATTGCTTTTATGTACAACCCATATGAAGTAGCGAGTTATGCACAAGGGCAGATTGTAGTATTTATTCCTTATTCGGATTTAAAGGCCTATTTGGTACCTGCGTTTGCCCAAAGAATGGCTATTAAGTAGCCCTCCGGTTTACAATTGACAGTGCTCAGATTTCAGTTGATTATTGGTTAACTGAAAACTGCCAACTGAAAACTTATCATCTGCGCTTATCATCTTAAATCAGCGGGAATGAATAGGATAAATTGTTCCCGCAGATTACACAGATTACGCAGATTTTTAACGCTTAACTTCGGGCATAAACCTGGTAACTGCAAATATAAACTTATCTACTGCTACGATAAAGTTACCTACCTCTCCGATAAAGTTGTTAACTGCATTGATAGAACTCGAGATGGGAGGTATAATTCTGTTGACTGCAAACATAAAGCTAAGAACTGCAGGCATAAAGCTGTTAACTGCAAGTATAATGTCGTTAACTACAAGTTTAGAACTGTTAATTGCAAATATAAACCTACGAACTGCAAGTATAATGTTGTTAACTGCCGATTCAAAACTATCTACTGCAAATTGAAAACTGCCAACTGAAAACTTTACAGTATCTCTTTTACGATATATTCTTTACCATTAAAATTAAAGCTTTCATTTATTGCTTTTCCGATCAAAAACCTCCCTATCGGCGAAGCTTGCGATACCGCAAAGAATTTTTGTCCATCGGTATTTAGTTCTCCTGCACTGATGCTGATGTAAAAATTGCCTTCTGAGGTTAAAACCAAACTTCCGTTTTTAACCAGGTGATCTGATTCTACATTTTCGATCTGCTGTAATGCAATTTTCTGTTGCCCGGCTTCGTACAGTAATTTACTGTTGCGGTCCATCTCCTGCTGCATCATTTCGCGCGTGGTTTCGTATTTATCGCCTGCACTGCTTTTTGTATCATCATTTGAAGCTTGCCTGGCCTGTTGCAGCGAATATTCAATATTTTCTATCCTATTTTGAATAAAAGTTAAGCAAAGCTGATAAAGTTTAGATTTTAATGCAGACATATAATAATGGAAAATGTAACGGATGATATTAAATGGAAGATAATCTATTTCCTTAAGGCAAAGGCCTGTTTTAAAATAGATTCGATTTTCTTTTTGGGGGTATCTTCGAGGTGGTTGATCAATAAAATTTTCATTCTGGCTCTTTTCTCCTGCAACAAATCTTCGTGCTCAATTTTATTTCCGTCAACCAAACCAATGTAAGGCTGATGGAGTTTTTTATGTGTCCAAAGATAGCAGAACATTTTTCCTTTATGGTAATAAAAAGGCATTCCGTATTTCCAATGCTCTGTAATATCGGCATAGCCCATTAAAAGCGACCTTAAATATTGCAGGCAGCTTTTAATAGGTTCATCTTTTTGCTCGAAATAGTTATCAAGAGGATTTAACATAATATTAGATGATGTATAGTCCATAGTCTTCAGTCCGTAATCTGAGGTAAATTAACCGATTACAGTATCTACTAATGAACCATTGACTAATGAACCAATGAACTACTCCTCTATCCACCTCACCTTTTCTTCCATCGAAGTTCGGTTTGGCGCCCAGGGTTTTTCGTTGTGATAGCCCATGTAAAATAAGCCGATGCACTTTTCATTTTCACCCAGACTTAAGAAATCACCTAAATCATCAATTAAAGGTGGAGAGCTCCAATAGGCGCCTACCTGCAGGCTTTCGGCAGTTAAAGCCATATTTTGAACAGCACAGGAAACGGCCGCCAGCTCTTCCCACTCCGGTATTTTACCACTCACCTGCATATTGATGGCAATGATGCAATCAGCCTGACTCGTTTTTTCGGCAAAGCTGTCGTACTTTTTCTGTAAAAACTGTTGCGGACTAACCAATTCCTTATATAATTTACCCAGTTCTTCACCAAGTTTTTTTAATCCTGCTTTTCTGATCACAACAAAACGCCAGGGTTGGGTTAATTTGTGTGTTGGTGCATAATTGGCTGTTTCTAAAATCTGGTTGATTACTTCAACCGGAATTTCTTTTTTTATATAGCTTGCAGGGAAAATACTGCGCCGTTCTTTTATAACTTTTGAAATGATATCGTATGTTGTACTCATTTGGTAAATATAAGGTAAAAGGCGGAAGGCAGAAGGTTTAAGGCTAGATTTGACGTTTAATTAACTGAAAACCGCAAACTATTAATTGCAAATTATAAACCGTTAACTCGGAACTGCCAACTGTTTCCTGATCTGTTTAACCTTTGCAAAAAAACCTATGCTTTCTTTATCAACCAGAAAATCCATGGTTTGCAAAAGTTCTTCTCTTATCCAATTGTGTTTGGTGTTCAAATTGGCCAAAATGTTTAAACAATGTGATTTTACGGCTACAGGAATCTTCTCATCAATTAACCAGGCAAAAACAACCTCCACCAAATGATCGGTTTCATAACCGGCAAGAATCTTCTTAATTTCTACAGAGGCATTTTTCTTGGTCATAAAAGCCAGGATTTTAACATAATGCCTCAATGCCGATAAATTGTTTTGTTGTGGAAATTTCTCCAAAAAATAAAGTATGTACGGTAAAAATCTCTGCTGATGGGCAGCATATACATTTTCTAAAATCCATGCGGCCCTAAAACCTATCTGTTCATCGTGATAGAAACTTAAATCGATCAGCTCTTTTACTGAAAAGGTGTCTTCTGAAGCAATTGCGGCTAATTTTTCTACTTTGCTTTTCTGAAGTGTTGTTTTTATTGTTTCGAGCAGGGAGTGGCTTTGCATGCGACTAAAATAAACTTTTTGCTGGAGATAAACAGATAACAGTCCTATGAGAATTCTATTTTTTTACGACAAATTACCTCGAGATAGGTCGTCATCCCCAACCCGATAGCTATTGGGTAGATTGGGAATCTAAATGCTATATGCAGCTTGCATTAAGATTAGCTTCGCTGAGCACTTCGTGGTTCCCGCATGCGCGAGAATGACGCCCCCCACTTTGAAACAGTTTATTAAATAATCAATACCCTTTAATGTTCCGGAACGAAAGATTTATTTCCAAAAATATCTGTTTTGAAAATCCCCATCTTCTTACCGTTAACATCTTCTACAACAGTATTGCCAAATACATCTTTTTTATACTTAGCCAATACATTTCCATGGTCATCTTCAACTACGGTATCGCCAAAAACATTATTTTTCTGTTTGCCTATTACTTTACCATTGCCATCTTCTATGCTGATATTGCCCGAAATATCTGTTTTATAAACATTTAAGATCTGGCCGCGATCATTTTCAATAACGATATTACCGAAGATATCTGTTTTTTGTTTGATGGCCACTTCTGTTTTCCCATCACCGGGAACCAAACCTCCTAATAACTTTGGCACCAAATTTTGATCACGTTCACTTTCTAACACCGTATTGCCAAAAAAGTCTTTCTTTTGTGTACCTACAGCTTTCCCGGCTTCATTTTCTAAAATCGTATTGCCGAAAAAATCCTGCTTTTGCCTGGCTATGGTTTTACCATCTTTATCTACAATGATGGTTTTGCCAAAAAAGTCTTTCTTCTGTTTGCCGATGGTGTTATCTTTCGAATCGACCAGAATGGTATCGCCAAAAAAATCTACTTTATATTTATACCGGGATTCTTGGCCAAAAGCCACGACGGAAATAGCAGACATGATAATGCCTAGTGTTAATTTTTTCATATTGATTTCATTTTGTGTGTATCACTAAAATACTAAAATTACTTTGAGAAAAAGCCTGAACAATCATGTATTAATCTTGTTAATTTGAAGCTTAGGATTTTAAACCATTGGCCAAAAGCTTCCCCCCTTTGTTAACTAAACCCGGTAGTAGCGAACACGGAGTGTAACGTAGTAAAGCGGATAACGGGACTGCTGCTCCCTACAAAGAACAGAACCCTTCATTTCCCAACAGTCAACTTTACAACATTACAACCTTAATTTTTCAACTTTACAGCGAGTAAATGCCTTTCTACCCTCAACCTTTTTGCGTATCTTTGCGGCTTATTTTGATTATAGCATGATTTCAGTTTCTAATTTATCGTTACGATACGGCAAACGCACATTATTTGAAGATGTTAACCTAAAGTTTACCCAGGGCAACTGCTATGGCGTAATTGGGGCTAACGGCGCAGGTAAATCTACTTTTCTTAAAATTTTATCGGGAGAGGTAAACCAAACTTCTGGTAGTGTGGCTTTTACTCCAGGCGAAAGAATGGCAGTTTTAAAGCAAAACCACTACGAATTTGATGAGTTTTCGGTATTAGAAACCGTAATGATTGGCCATAAAGAACTTTATGCCATCATGAAGGAGAAAGATGCCATTTATATGAAGGAAGATTTCTCGGAGAAAGATGGCGAACGTGCCGGAGAGCTTGAAAATCTTTTTGCAGAAATGGATGGCTGGAACATGGAAAGCAATGCTGCAACCATGTTGAGCAATTTGGGCATTACCGAAGATAACCACTATAAATTACTAAAGGAGCTAGACAATACGCAGAAAGTACGTGTGTTACTGGCACAGGCCTTATTTGGTAATCCGGATATTTTATTACTGGATGAGCCTACCAACGATTTGGATATCGAAACCATTGCCTGGTTAGAAAACTTTTTGGCCGATTACCAGAATATTGTATTGGTTGTATCGCACGACAGGCACTTTTTAGATGCAGTATGTACGCATATTGTGGATATCGATTTTGCTAAAATGAGCATTTACACCGGTAACTATACTTTCTGGTACGAATCTAGTCAGCTGGCATTAAAACAGCGTAGCGACCAGAACAAAAAAATGGAAGATAAAGTGAAGGAGCTACAGGAATTTATCCGCAGGTTTAGTGCAAATGCGTCTAAATCGAAACAGGCAACTTCACGTAAAAAAGCTTTAGATAAGATTGATATTACCGAAATTAAAGCATCGAGCAGAAAATATCCAGCCATTATCTTCAATAATACTGGTCGTGAGGCTGGTGATCAGATTTTACAGGTGGAAAACCTGGGTAAAAACGGAAACGATGGTGTTTTGTTCGACAAAGTTACCTTCATGGTAAACAAAGGTGATAAAATTGCGGTATTATCTCAGAATAGTTTAGCTACCGCAGCATTTTACGATGTTTTAACGGGCAGAGATACAGACCATAGAGGAGAATTTAAATGGGGTGTTACCATTAGCACTGCAGATATCCCGAACGATAACTCCGAATATTTTGCCGGTAAAGATGAAAACCTGGTAGATTGGTTACGTGAGTACTCTGGTACCGATGCGGATGAGCAATTTGTACGTAGCTTTTTAGGCCGTATGTTATTCTCGGGCGAAGAGGTACTTAAAAACGTAAAAGTGCTTTCGGGGGGCGAAAAAATGCGCTGTATGTTCTCGAGGATGATGTTACAACAAGCCAACCTGTTAATGTTTGATGAGCCAACCAATCACCTGGATCTCGAATCTATCGAGGCACTGAACAATGGCATGAAAGATTTTAAAGGGGCGATATTGTTTACCTCACGAGATCACCAGTTAACAGAAACCGTTGCCAACCGTATTATCGAAATTACACCAAAAGGTACTATAGATAAGTTGATGACTTACGATGAATATATCAACAGCAGCGATGTTGCAAAACTAAGAGAAGAAATGTATTCTTAATTTTCTTCAATTAAAATATCGATTTAAAAGCCACATGCACCCCATGTGGCTTTTTCTTTATAAAAAAACACTTCTGCTGTAGCGTTTCCATCTCATTAATCGTTTTACAAGAAAAAAGCGTTAATGGCCATTAACCAATTTTGTTCAAAAAATTGATTTAAAACATTAAAATGAAAACGAATTTGAAAAATTTTAGCACTACAAAAATTATTCTCTCTCTCTTAGCGATAGCTTTAACCATTACGGCTTGTAAAAAAGACTTTAACAACGACCCTATCGAAGCGGCCGGTATTGGCTTTGTTCATGCATCACCTGGAACTGGCACCTTGGATTTTATCATGGATAACCAAAAAATAAATAGCTTTACCTACACTAAAGATTTAGGATACTATGCCGCTTATCCAGGAACAAGATTAGTAGGTGTTGCTAAAAAAGACTCTCTAAAATATTTAACCACAGCTCAAGCTACATTAAAAGAAGGATCATTTTATTCGGTTTTCGTAGTAGATACTTTAAAATCTACAAAACTTTTAATCCTTGAAGATGATTTAAAAGCACCTGAAACTGATAAGGCTAAAGTTCGTTTTGTAAACTTAAGTCCGGGTTCTGCCCCTTTTGATTTAGCAATTGCAGGTACAGATGCACCTTTATTTACTGCAAAAGCTTTTAAAGAGTTCACCACTTTTAGCAATATTGCACCGAATGACAGCTATACTTTCGAGTTAAAGCAAAGCGGAACAGTTAAAGTTAGCTTACCTGCTGTTAAAATTGAAAAAGGTAAAATTTATACCATCTGGGCTAAAGGCTTATCGAGCAAAACCGATAGTACTGGAGTTGGCTTATCAGTGATGACAAATAAATAAAATATTTCACGCTACCTGTGAAAATGAAAATTGACACCACTCAAAAAATTGGGTGGTGTTATTTTTCTTAAATTTGCAACAATTAATCATGATAAACCTTTAATAAATAGTCCTTTACAGGGGTGACAAAAAAAATACTCAGTTTTGAGGAAATTTTAAAAGGCTGTGTAAAAAACGACAATAGCTGTAAAGAAATGATGTATAAATCATTTTATGGCTATTTAATGGGCATTATTTTAAGGTATACAAAGAACCCTTCTGATAGTGAAGAGCTTGTAAATGATAGTTTTATCAAGATTTTTAAACATGTTGGTGGCTTCAAAGCACCAAAAAATCCGGAAGAATTACAGCGATCGTTTAAAGGCTGGATTGCCCAGATTGCCTCGCGGACGGCAATAGACAAAATAAGGAGTTCGAAAGTTCAGTTTTATGTTGATGATTTAGCAGAAAGTGAACATCCGGTTACCCAGGTTTCGGTCGCTTCGGAACTACACGTTAATGATATTTTGAATTTACTAAATCACTTACCAGATACGCAGAGACTGGTATTTAACTTATATGAAATTGAGGGCTTTGCTCACGATGAAATTTCGAAGATGTTAAACATTCCCGAAAGTTCCAGTCGTGTTTACCTTACACGTTCTAAAAATAAGTTACGTACCCTTTACCTAAATACCATGGTTAATTCATACGAAAAAAATGGATAAGGAATTAATTGAGCATATCACCGCGCAACTCCAAAACCATGAGGAAACATACCCTAATGGTGCCTGGGAGCGCTTTTCGGAGAAAAAAAATAAGAGACGAGGCATTGCTTTTTGGCCTTTGTGGGCTGCTGCTGCCTTAATTTTGGTATTCGGAGGTGTGTTTTTTGCGCAAAACAATAATATAGATCAGAAAAAAGATATTGCAATAACTAAACCTAAAGCTCGGCAAAATGCTACTGCCGATGGGAATACAAATGCAAATACTGAGACTAAAACCAATCCTACTTCATTAAATAATGGTATAAGCCCTGTAAATAACCTGGCGGCAAATCGTCCAGCCAAAATTACGGAAAGCACAAAACCATTATTAACAGCGCAGACCGGTTATCCGTTTATTAATACATCGGACCAATTGACTTCTGCAAACAATAACCTTTTAGATAATAAGCTTGCGGGTGCTAATCTTTCAGACCTAAAAACAAAACAATTTGATATTTTAACGGAAAAGAAGAAACCTCAACCCGCTGCGCAAACAAGTTTTGAAAAACTGCTTGTCCAGGATAGTTATGCGAATCAACAAAAACCGCCATCAAAAACAAATGTGAATTCTAAATGGCAGCCTGATGTGTATATTGCGCCAGCAATGGGTAATGATAATAAAGTAACCATGAACTATGGCTTTTCTTTATCGTATGCTATTGCCAATAAATTATCGATAAGTTCTGGCGTTTCTTATGCTTCTATTAGCACCACTGAATCGTTAAACGCTTCTGCGCCACAAACCTTATCGGGCAAAAACCTCGAGTCGGTTGATGCCAAAGTGCGTGGAATTAATGTTCCTTTAGAATTAAAATACAACATAAGTGATAAACTCTACACTAACATAGGGGTTTCTGCACTAGCCGTTTTAAACAACTCGCAGCAGAACAATTACATTGTAAACCAAGTTCAAAGTTTTTCTTCTCCAACAGTAAATGGCTATGCCGATTCGAAGACATTGATTGTAAAAGAAAAGACCACTGAGCCACAGCCCGAAGCCAATATAGATCCTGATAAATACATCGGATTTTATAATTTTTCTTTGGGTTATAAACAAAAAATATCCAAAAAGAACAATATTGCCATCGAGCCTTTTTTAAGGTTGCCAATGAAAACTTTCTCTAAAGAGAACCTTAATCTCACCAACGGTGGGCTGCGTTTGAAGATCGATTTTTAGAAAAAAACTAAGATATTTAGTATATTTGGTTAAATACCCAATATGAAGAATATCAAACCATATCCTACTGAAGAGGAGCAACCTCCAATTAAAACCCTTAACGAGGTCGATTTTTCTGCATCTTACAGTTATGCAGATTATATGCGCTTCGAATTTGAAGAGCGCTTAGAACTTATCAAAGGTTACATTTTCAAGATGAGCTCTGCTCCTTCCAGGATTCATCAAAAAATATCGGGAAGAATTTACGTACCAATTTATAATGCACTGAATGGCCATAAATGTGAAGTTTATTCAGCACCTTTTGATGTACGTTTAGCAAAGAAAAGTGCAGATGATAAAGAGGTTTTCACGGTGGTGCAACCCGATATTGTGGTAGTTTGCGATCCGACTAAGCTCGATAAACGTGGGTGCATAGGTTCACCCGATATTGTTGTCGAGGTTTTATCTCCAGGCAACAACAAAAAAGAGTTGATCAACAAATATGAAGTTTATGAAGAAGCAGGCGTTAAAGAATACTGGATTGTAAGTCCTTCGGAAAAAACATTTTTCAGATATATCCTTGATGACAAAGGCAAGTTTCAACCAACAAAACTGCTCACCGAAGGTGAAGAGGTAACCACAACGATTATACCAGGCTTTAAGCTTGTTCTTGAAGAGGTGTTTAAAGACTAGGATAATGTTATGAAAAATATTAAACCATATCCTACTGAAGAAGAGCAACCTCCAATTAAAACCCTTAATGAGGTCGATTTTTCTGCGACTTACAGTTATGCAGATTATATGCGCTTCGAATTTGAAGAGCGTCTAGAAATTATCAAAGGCTGCATTTTTAAGATGAGCCCTGCTCCTTCGCGAATTCACCAAGGTATTTTAGCCAACATTTTTGTCCCCATATACAATATACTCAAAGGGAAACCGTGTCATGTCTACTGCGCCCCTTTTGATGTACGTTTAGCAAAGAAAAGTGTAGATGACAAAGAAGTTTTCACCGTAGTGCAACCCGATATTGCTGTAATCTGCGACCAATCTAAACTGGATAAACGTGGATGCATTGGCGCACCCGATATTGTTGTCGAAATTTTATCACCAGGTAATAATAAAAAGGAATTGGTCAATAAATACGAGGTTTACGAGGAATCGGGTGTTAAAGAATACTGGATTGTAAGTCCATCAGAAAAAACATTTTTCAGATATATCCTTGATGACAAAGGCAAGTTTCAACCAACAAAACTGCTCACCGAAGGCGAAGAGGTAACTACAACGATCATACCAGGCTTTAAGCTTGTTCTTGAAGAGGTATTTAAAGACTAGGATAAACTCTATGAAAAATATTAAACCATATCCTACTGAAGAGGAGCAACCTCCAATTAAAACCCTTAATGAGGTCGATTTTTCTGCAACTTACAGTTATGCAGATTATATGCGCTTCGAATTTGAAGAGCGCTTAGAAATTATCAAAGGTTACCTTTTCAAGATGAGCCCTGCTCCTTCAAGGATTCATCAAAAAATATCGGGAAGAATTTCCAACCCCCTCTATAATGCATTAAATGGTAAAAAATGTGAAGTATATACCGCTCCTTTTGATGTTCGTTTAGCTAAGAAAACTCAAGATGATAAAGAGGTTTTCACCGTAGTGCAACCGGATATCGTGGTAGTTTGCGATCAGACTAAGCTGGATAGACGTGGATGTATTGGCGCACCGGATATTGTTGTCGAGATTTTATCGCCTGGCAATAATAAAAAAGAGCTGATCAATAAATACGAGGTTTACGAAGAAGCAGGTGTTAAAGAATACTGGATTGTAAGCCCTTCGGAAAAAACATTTTTCAGATATATCCTTGATGACAAAGGCAAGTTTCAGCCAACAAAACTACTCACTGAGGGTGAAGTAGTAACCACAACGATTATACCTGGTTTTAAACTCATGTTAGATGAGGTTTTTCAAGATTAAAAAATGGATATTAACGAAAGAAGTCAAGTTTTAAATGGCAATTTGCTATTTAAAACTTGACTTCTTAGATATCGCTTATCTATAATTAGTGTCCTGAATGACCATCAGCTCCGTGAGCATGACCATGAGCCAATTCATCTTGAGTAGCTTCACGTACATTTAAAATCACACCGCTAAACACTAAATTTTTACCAGCCATTGGGTGGTTTAAATCTACTGAAATGGTTTCGTCGTGAACAGCAGTAACACCTGCTCTAAACTGGTTACCATTGTTATCTTGTAAAGGAATCACATCACCTACATTCGGCAATTCGCCACCAGCTTCAGTAAACATGGTTTTTGGAAGGTCGGCAAAAGCACCTGGATCAATATCACCGTAACCATCTGCTGCAGATAGCTCGAAGCCATATTCATCACCAGTTTTCAAACCGGTTAAATGTTCTTCAAATTTAGGCAACATCATGCCAACGCCATATAAAAATACTAAAGGATTTTCTTCGTCAGCTTTTTCTACAAAAACTTGTTGTCCTTCTTCGTTAGTAGTATGCAATTCGTAAGTTAACGCTACTACAGAGTTTGGTGAAATATTCATTTAAATTAATTTATTGTAAATACTCTAATGCGTCCTCAACAGTGTTAACCGGTAACTGGCATACTTTATTTCGGCAAATATAAACTTTTGTTTCATTGCTTTGCTTACCTTTTAACAGCGGCAGGTTACTTTTTGTTCCGCCCAATGTAATTTTGTTTGGAATATAATGTCCGCTTAATGCTAACTTAATACTATCGGTTTCTAAACCGGTAATGGCAATTTCGTTTATGCCGTAAATTTCGTTTAACAATTGAATAGCCCAATTTGAGTAAGCAGAGTCATAACTTTTAATCTTCGGCTGAACCGCAGCAAGCATTGCTGAAGCTTTTTCGGCATAGTGTTCAAGATCGAAAAGCAAACCCAGTTTCCTTAAATTCTGTGCCATGGTAGAATTTGAAGCCGGAATTACATTATCCATTACTTCGTGTTTCCGGGCAATTAAATCTTCACTTTCAGCTGAGGTATAAAAAAACATCGGTGACTCTGTATCCGTAAAATTAGCGATCACATAATCGGTCAATGATTTTGCCTCTTCTAACCATTTTTCATCAAAATCAGCCTCGTATAAGGCAATCAGACCTTCAATAAAAAAGGCATAATCATCTAAGAAACCCGTGATGGAAGCCTTTCCGTTTTTATAATTACGGTATAAGCCACCATTTTCTGATTTTAAGTGGTTTAAGATAAAACTGGCCGCAGCTGATGCTTTTTCGTAATATGGTTTATGATTTAATACCTCTGCAGCATCAGCCAAAGCTTTAATCATCATGCCATTCCAGGCAGTTAAACACTTATCATCCAAGCCTGGCCTGATTCTTTTGCTACGCACAGCCATTAACTTTTCTTTAGCTGCGTTCACCTTATCGTAAAGCACCTCTGGCGAAATATTAAATTCTGCAAGTAAATCATCATCACTAATGGTTTTACGCAGGATATTCGTTTGTTCTTCTTCCCAATTACCTTCTTCGGTAATGTTGTAATAAGCGCCGATTAATTGGGCATCTTCCCCCAAAACCTGATCTAATTCTACCTTATCCCAAATGTAAAACTTACCCTCTACTCCTTCGCTATCTGCATCTAATGCCGAATAAAACAATCCATCAGCTGAAGTCATCTCTTCAAAAACCCAATTTATGGTTTCGACTAATGTTTGTTTAAACGAATAGAATTTGGTGCACTGATACGCCTCTGCGTATAAACTGATGAGCTGAGCATTATCGTAAAGCATTTTTTCGAAGTGCGGCACATGCCATTTATCATCAACCGAATAACGGGCAAAACCGCCTCCAATCTGATCGTAAATACCGCCCCGACTCATTTCTTCGAGTGTATGACAAACCGCTGTAAAAACAGATTCATCATCTTTTAAAAAGCCATAACGCAATAAAAAGACCCAATTATTGGGCAAAGGAAATTTTGGAGCGCGATTATAACCTCCATAACCAATATCGAAATGACGTTTCCATGGATCGATAATTTCAGTTAAATGTTCATGGGTATACTCTTCTGCTGTTATTGCTGGGATTATTTTTTCGCTGTCTTTGATGCCCGAGGTTAACCGCTCGGCGTATTGAATAGCTTTATCGGGTTCATTCGCCCAAAGCGCGGCAACATTTTCCAGAATATTGATCCAATCGTTTTTTCGGAAATAAGTGCCACCATAAATTGGACGCTGATCGGGCAAGCAGATACAGTTTAAAGGCCAGCCCCCGCTCCCTGTCATGAGCTGGATGGCATACATATAAATCTGATCAATATCAGGGCGCTCCTCACGATCAACCTTAATGCAGATAAAATGACGGTTCATCACCTCAGCCACTTCATGATTCTCAAAACTTTCGCGCTCCATAACATGGCACCAATGGCAGGCCGAATAGCCAATGCTCACCAATATGAGTTTATTTTCCGTTTTTGCCTTTTCTAATGCTTCTGCGCCCCACTCGTACCAATTCACGGGATTATGGGCATGCTGCAACAAATATGGAGATGAGGCGTGGATTAAATTATTGGTATCAGACATGGCAGTTAATGTAAAATGTAAGCGGAAAATTGAATTTTAATTGGAGGCGTAAATCTATTAATATTCTACAAACCTGTTTCGATTTAGTTTTTGTTTTTATACTTTAGTTGGAAATCTATCTGAAGGAATGGAATTAGCCATAAATGAGTTGTTTATTTGGAAATTTGACGCAGAGCGTCAAGAATTGAGCTGGACTCATTATCGCCTATTATCCAGATTTTCAAACCCTATACCTTCAACCTTACACCTTAATCATCAACCTCAAAAAAATGAAAATCAACCATACCGAAATATACCGTTTTAGCATACCTATGGAACCTTTTGTTATTGCAACGGGAACCATGCATTTTGCTCAGAATGTATTGATCAGAATTTTTACCGATACAGGTATTCACGGGATTGGCGAATGCTCTGCTTTCCCGATGATTGTAGGCGAAACACAGGAAACCTGCATTGCGATGGCTAAAGACTTTGCCGCCATTCTAAAAGGGAAAGATCCTTTAGAAATTCCGGAACGGATGAACGATTTATTGGGTTATGCCGATCATAACAATACCATTAAAAGCGCTTTCGATATGGCATTATTTGATATTACGGCCAAAAATGCAAAATTACCACTTTATAAATTTCTTGGTGGAACCAAACGCACTATAGAAACTGATATGACCATTGGTATTGATACACCAGAGGGAATGGCCACAACAGCATTGAAATATAAAAGCCAGGGTTGCCGCATTATTAAAATTAAACTAGGCAAAAAAGTACACGATGATATAGAGAGGGTAAAACATATCCGTGAAGCAGTAGGCGAAGATTTGACTTTACGCCTGGATGCTAATCAAGGCTGGAGTTTTGATGACGCTTTATTTGCCTTAGGCGAATTGGACAAATACAATATTGAGTTTTGCGAACAACCCATGCGTACCTGGTATGATGATAAATTACCTGAGCTAAATGTAAATTCGCCGATTAAGCTCATGGCCGACGAAAGCTGTTACAATCACCACGATGCCCGAAAATTGATCAATAGCCAGTCTACAACTTATTTAAACATTAAATTTTCGAAATCCGGAGGCATTTTAGAAGCGCAAAAAATCCATGAAGAAGCCTTACAACGCGGCGTAAAATGTATGATTGGGAGTATGCTCGAAACCCGGATTGCTTTAAGCGCCAACCTACATTTTGCATTGGCCAGTCCGAATGTTGAGTTTTTTGACTTAGATACCGCCTTGCTTGGCCATTTGGTCGATCCTGTGGTTGGTGGCCTCACTTATAATGGATACTTCCTTGATGTGCCCGAAGAAATTGGTATTGGTGCTGAAGCTGATGAATTTTTCTTAGCGGAATGTGAAAGTTGGACTATTTAGTTCAGTTGTTCATTAGTCAATAGTTCATTGGTCAATAGTTCATTGGTTTTCCTGCCTGGCGCCTTTAGAAGATTAAATTATCCATCAGCTAGTTTGAAGAATTAATCAATTACCGATTCCATTTGATTAACGAACTATTGAACTTACTAACAGATTGCTTCCCCGAAGAGCGGGGCAGGCTGTCGGCTGAAAAAGCCTTCTCGCAATGACGAAAACGGTTATGCATCATGCCTAAGAACCAATGACCAGTGAACTAATGACTAATGACCAGTCAACCAATGACTAATGAACTAATAACCTATCTAATGCTAAACTATCTCCATTAAAAGCATTAAAATCGACCACATGACCAATGCCGTTAATTTTGGCTTTATCAGAGTGCTGCCAAAACTTCCAGCGGCTTTTATCCATTCTTAATTTTGGTTGATAATAATGGGCAATCCACAAGGGATAATCATTAAAATGGTCGACTAAATAATCTTCATAAAATTTAAGCCCGGTATAAACAATCGGCCTGACTTTGGTTTTCATTTCTACATAATTGAGAAAATCAGACAATTCTGCCCTCATTTTCAAAGGAGAAACGCCATCCAGCGATTCAATATCCACAACAGGCGGCAAATCCCCTTTCTCGATATTTACCACTTGCAGGAAAAACTTAGCCTGTGTTTTGCCATCCTTTTTTGGTCTGAAAAAATGATATGCACCGCAGATAATCCCTGCTTTTGGGGCTTCACGCCAATTGCGTTGAAAATAAGGATCGACCAACATTAATCCCTCTGTGGCCTTGATAAATGCAAAACGGATACTAACCTCATCCTCTTTCATTTCCTTTACTTTTTGCCAGTTTATTTTGCCCTGATAGTAGGAAACATCGATACCGTGAACGGTATATTTTTTAGGGATTTTGATGTTAAAACTTTCGTAAGTTCTGTAATTTGGGTCTTGCCCCCAATCTTTAACCCATCGCCAGGTAGCCACAAAACTTCTTAAAACATAACCGTAGTAAAACGGAGAGAGCAAAACCAACAGTAAACCTGCAATAACCAATTTAAGTTGAACCGAAACACCCTGCTTCTTTTTTCTGCTTGTTGTGGGTTTTCTGGCTACAGGTTTCCTAACGGCAGGTTTTCTGGCAACAGGGGGCTTGTTTATTGGGGTTCTTTTCTCTGGCGGCATTTGATCGGTTTCCGGATGCAAATTTGTAAAAAATTACGGGATATTTTTCCGCTCATATTTTTTTATCCGACAAGCGGATATTGAATTCAGATGATTAATTAATATCTGGCTTTTGCTATTTTTACCATATCTAAATACAGCATGTTCAAACTTATTTTCAACACCTATAAAACATCATTCAGCGGATTAAGCAGAGAAACCTGGCTATTGAGCATTGTAATGATGTTTAACAGATGTGGGAGCATGGCTGTTCCATTTATGGGCTTATACGTTACTCAAAGTTTGCATCGCTCGGAAATGGACGCTGGTTTAATCATTACCTTATTTGGTGTAGGTTCTATTCTGGGTTCGGCAACAGGAGGAAAATTGACCGATATGATTGGTTTCCGCCCGGTGCAAATCCTTTCTTCGATAATAGGCGGTTTACTTTTCATCCTCTTTTCTACCATTACTCACTTTTACAGTTTATGCATTTTAACTGTTGTCATCAGCTTTTTTTCTGAGGCATTCCGTCCTGCAAATTTCACGGCTGTTGCACACTACGCTGCAGCAGGCACTATAACAAGATCGTACTCTTTAAACAGACTCGCGGTAAACATCGGTTGGTCGGTAGGCATTAGTTTGGCAGGAATTATAGCTTCAATTAATTATAAGCTTTTGTTTATTGTTGAAGGTGGCGTAAGCATTATTGTTGGTTTATTAATCCTGTCGTTTTTGCCACAGGTGAAAGATTTTATTAAAAAAGCTAAAGAAAACGCCAGTAACATGGTTATTCTGAAACCTTGGGAAGATGTTTTCTATGTAAAGTTCATTCTGCTTACTACTGTTTTTATTACCTGTGCTTTTTTAATGTTTAGGGTTGTTCCCGTATTTTTTAAGGAACAATGGCATATTGATGAGTTTCAGATTGGAATTATAATAGGCCTTAATGGGGCTGTAATCGCTTTGTTTGAAATGATTATGATCAACAAGATTGAAGCAAAAAGATCACCCATGTTTTTTATTACAGTTGGTGCGGTTCTATTTTCAATTTCATACATCATTTTAAGTGCCCCGGTTAGTTTCCATATTGTTGCAGCAGTACTTACCATTGTCGTTTTTACCTGCGGAGAGATGCTCACATTGCCGTTTATAAACACCATCGTAATTAGCAGAAGTAACGAACATAACAGAGGCTTATATGCAGCAGGTTATACCTTGAGCTGGTCGTGTGCGCAGGTTATCGGTCCATTGTTTGGCTTCTTCATTGCCAAAAATTTCGGTTATAACTGGCTTTGGTTCGGACTGGCCTGTATGCTTTTATTATGCACCTGGGGGTTTAATACACTAAATAAAAAGCAGGCAAAAACTATTTTGCAAAAAAGTGAAGCTCAGCTGGAAATTGAATAAAATCTCCAGCTGACAGCAACTATTTAACTTTCTGGGCTTTTACCCCTTCGTTTGTAATTTTTACGGGAAGAATATTACCATCTGCATCAAACTTCATTTCATCAATACAGGTAACACGATGATTGCCATCAGTTTCGGTTAAGGGGCGGCGGTGGTAAACAATGTAATATTGTCCTTTTTTCTCGTTGATAATTACAGAGTGGTGGCCTGCACCGGTAGCGATGGAGGCATCTTGTTTTAATATTTTGCCAATCCTTTTGAATGGTCCAAATGGCGAATTGCCAACGGCATAAGCTACTGAATAATCGGGACCAGTCCAGCCGCCTTCGCTCCACATGAAATAATATTTACCATTTCTGATAAACATATATGGCCCTTCTACATAATTATCAGGTGTAATTTCTTTAAAAGTTGTACCATCTTCAAATGGCAAAAAGCCGGTAAAATCTTTATTCAACTTTGCAATATTACAGTGTTTCCAGCCACCATAAATTAAATAATACTGGCCGTCTTTATCTTTAAACACAAACTGATCAATAGGTTGCGCTCCATTATGGAATTTATCTACCAAAGGTTTCCCTAAATGGTCTTTATATGGTCCCTCAGGTTTATTGGCAACGGCTACGCCAATTCCACCGATTTCTTTATCGCTTTGAATATCGTTAGCCCCAAAAAACAGGTAATATTTTTTGTCTTTTTGCACAATTGCGGGCGCCCACATGGCTTTGTTGGCCCATTTTACAGCAGCAGTATCTAAAATATGTGGGTGTTTTTTCCATTTCACCAAGTCGTCTGATGAAAAGGCGTCCAGAAAAACCTGCTCTTTGTATTTGGCAGAATAGGTTGGATAAACCCAATACTTATTGTTAAAAATAGCTGCATCAGGGTCTGCATACCAGCCTTGAAATATTGGATTTCCAGACTGATTAATCGTTTTAGTATCTTGAGCTAAAGAAGTTAGTCCAGATAAAAGTAAAAGAGATGAGAATAGATATTTCATGGCAGCAATTTAGAAAAAAATCCGTGGTAAAAAAATTAGCTTATTTCATTTGTAGCTGGAAAGGATGGAAAGTAAAGTGCAAAGATGTATAAGGATAGTATGGTCTTCGACTCCGCTCAGACTGACAATATCTATTAATAATAGGCTCTGGTAAATGCAGAATGCATATCTAGCTTCAGGTTAAGCGCTAATATTGTCTAAAGGGGGGAATTTATTGTATGAGAATTGATATTAATAACAGCAGAGAACATATTAACCACCAAGTCACAAAGAACACAAAGTTCAGCGCATTGTGATATACGCTAAAACCAAACCACGTAAGTTACATATAAGCTCAATGCCTCATATGTTCTTACATGCCTTATATGTTGAAAAATTATAATAAAAGTAAGCCCCTGAAACAAGTTCAGGTTAACGGATCAAGTGCATGATCATCATCCAACAGCTATCGGATGCGAAAGGGCTTTTTCGGCCTATGAAGCAATCTTTATGGCAAGGATCACTAGCGTGAAAGATTGCTTTGTCGTTCCTCCTCGCAGTGACGCCGATTTTTACAACCCATCATGGTAGCCTGTCGAAGGACATATGTTTTTTTATTTCGACTAATGGTCTTCGACTCCGCTCAGACTGACAATAAAAGTTAAATTTACTTAGTCGTTTTGGAAAGCAAAACCTCAAGCCAGTTGGTTTAACCGGTCCTGTCCTCCGTTTCAAATCCTCGGCCTCATGCTTCGGCCTGTGGGTTTTACACTACGGTCAGGTTTAAGTTGCAGGGCTACCATTACTATTCTGGGCTGCAGGATGTATAATAGCACATTGCATGAACAGGTTTGCTTCGAAGAACCGCCATTTGTTAAATAAACCCGACAGTAGCGGACATCCCAATTTTTTCATCGGGATAAAGCGAATGGCGGGACTGCAGCACCTATGAAATACAGAACGCTCATTTTCAAAAAAAATCCCTGCTTATATTAAATAGGCAGGGATGGTCTTCGACTCCGCTCAGACTGACAAATATAATTTTGTTCAGCCTGAAATGCGTAGCTAAGCTTATTTGCTCAGCTCTGCGAAATATTTATGGAATAAAGGCAAAGTCTCTATTCCTTTATAATAATTATAGATATCATATTTCTCATTTGGCGAGTGTAAAGCATCGCTATCTAAACCGAAGCCAAAAAGTACCGATTTAATGCCCAATGCATCTTCAAACAAGGCCACAATAGGAATACTACCACCACCACGAGTTGGAATAGCTTTTTTACCAAAACTATCTTCTATTGCTTTTTCTGCTGCCTGGTAAGCAATACTATCGGTTGGGGTTACTACTGGTTCGCCACCGTGGTGAGGTGTAACTTTTACCTTTACATTTTTAGGCGCTATGCTTTCGAAATGTTTGGTAAAAATCTCGGCAATTTCTTCTGAGCTTTGATGTGGAACCAAACGCATAGAAATTTTTGCATTGGCTTTACTCGGCAATACGGTTTTTGCACCTTCGCCAATGTAACCGCTCCAAATTCCGTTTACTTCTAAAGTTGGACGGGTACCTGTACGCTCTAAGGTTGAATAACCTTTCTCGCCCCAAACTTCTTCGATATCTAAATCCTTTTTGTATTCTGCTTCATCGTAAGGTGCAGAATTTAATGCTTTTTTCTCCTCATCTGTTAACTCAAGCACTTTATCATAAAAGGCAGGGATAGTGATGTGGTTATTTTCATCGTGTAATGAAGCGATCATTTTACAAAGGATAGTTGCCGGATTGGCCACAGCACCACCATAAACTCCTGAGTGTAAATCGCGGTTCGGACCAACTACTTCAACTTCCATGTAAGCTAAACCACGCAAACCGGTTTCGATTGACGGATGTTCCATGCTGATCATCGAAGTATCAGAAATTAAAACTACATCGGCTTTTAAACGCTCGGCATTGGCGTTTACAAAAATACCCAGATTTGCAGAACCCACCTCCTCTTCACCTTCGATCATAAATTTAACATTGCAGGCCAAAGTATTGGTTTGCATCATCAGTTCGAATGCTTTTACATGCATATAAAACTGTCCTTTATCATCGCAGGCACCGCGGGCATAAATTTTACCATCGCGTACTGTTGGCTCAAAAGGTGGTGTATGCCAAAGTTCTAATGGATCGGCCGGTTGAACATCGTAATGACCATATATTAAAACAGTGGGTAAAGAAGCATCTATAATTTTTTCGCCATAAACAATAGGATATCCTGCGGTTGGGCAAATTTCTACCTGATCTGCACCTGCATCTTTTAATTTCTGCGCAACATAATCAGCTGTTTTTAAAACATCGCCTTTGTATTTCGGATCAGCACTTACCGATGGAAAACGCAATAACTCAAACAACTCATCTAAAAAACGTTGTTTGTGCGTTTCTACATAATTTTTAATCTCTTGCATAACAAAATGAATTTGGACAAATATAGGCTTTACCAAATAAAAAGGCACTTAAGCGCCTAATAAATTATCCCCATACCATGGTAAAATTTTGCTTATAGCCAGACGGTTAATGGGTTGTTTATTTTTTTTAAGCCCCAAAATCACGGCTCTATTTTTTAAACTTAAAACGCGTCTTTTAATAAATACAAAAAAATGATTTAATGTTTGTAAAAAAATATAGCACAGCATTAATTATATTTACTTTTTTGTAAATTGCGCCAATAACAGATATCCTTAATCCTGTACGAAAGAATTTTAACAATGAAGTTTAGCGCAAAAGTATTTCTATCTCTGCTGCTGCTTCTTGTTGTCCGCATTTCTTCCTTAGCTCAGGGGCAGCCCCCTACTCGCGTAAGTTGCCCGGAAGCAGCCCAATATTATTCGAAAGACAGCATAAATATTGTAACCTTTGGAGCCAGTACCGTAGAAGGCGTTAATGGTGTTGGTTTTCAAACCATGCTGCAGAACAATTTTATAAATTGTTATACGAATAAAATCGTGGATATTACCAATCATGGTATTGGTGGCCAGACTACTTTTCAGGGATTACTCAGAATTGATAATGCAATAGCCAATAGAACCGGTTTTATTGTAATTGATATGGGCATTAATGATGCCGTTGCAATGACTACTGGCAAAGGAAATGTAGCCGAAACCGTTGCTAATATGCGGGCATTGATTACAGCAAGCCTTAAACAGAAATTAGTTCCAATTTTATGTACACTCCAGTTTGTTGATGACAGGACCGTTAAAAGTAATGTGGCTGTAAATACCAACATCAGAAATCTTAATACAGCCTACAGAAAATTAGCTGCAGAATATAAAATATATTTAGCCGATGTAAATGCGGCCATGAGACGTGATTTTTCGCTTTATCAGGATGCCTTTCATCCAAATGCACGTGGTTACAGATTGGTGAGCTATGTAATTTTCGACGCCATTAATAAAGCAATTTTTGATAAATTCTTAAAATTTACCGTTTCTCAGAATTACCCTAATCCAGCAGCCATGCAAACATTTATTGATGTTGTTTTGCCCGAAACGGATAAACTTAATATTCAGATTTACGATTTAATGGGCCGCTTGGTTAAAACAGTTGTAAATGAATACCTCAATACCGGAAAACATACCCTAGAAATTAATACCTCTACCTTTGTTCCCGGCATTTATTTCTTTAAAATCTCTTCCGATTCAGGTCAATATAATTCTGCAAAAAAGTTTATTGTAGCGAGGTAACAAAAGATTTAAATATTAGTCTATTTATAGATTAATATGTTTTATACCTTTAACCATGACTATTGAGACATTTTTCACCAATGAAGTTATTGATCTCGATCTTCTTCCAAAATACGAAGAAATTCAGTTAAGCCGGCCACACCCCGATTATTGGAAAATTATCTGTATTAATCTACTGATCTTTTTTGGCCTGTTGGGAATAGCTATTGGGATACTCCTGTTTTTTGTTGATGAAGCAAGACCAAATGCCAAATGGATTATCCCCCTTTATTTAGCTTTATTTGCCATCTTTTCGTTACTCTTTCGCGCCAGTTTTAAGAAACGGGGTTATGCTATCCGCACACATGATGTAATATACAAAAGTGGAATTATTGCCGAATCGACAATAATTGTGCCTTTAAACAGGATTCAACATATCGAATTAAATGAAGGGATTTTTTCCAGAATATATAAACTGGGATCATTACAGCTATTTACCGCAGGTGGACAAACAGGGCATATCCATATTTCGGGGATTGCAATTGATGATGCCAGGCGTATCAGGGATCTGCTTTTGAAAAAACTAGACCTACTTGAAAATCCAGCAACAGAATTGAATGCCAATGAATAACGATTTTAGTAAACCGCAGCGCGAATCGGCCTTTGGCATCATTGTAATGGGTGCACATACCATGCTAAAAATTGGAAAGGCGAGTTTTTTCTTATTCATTATTGCCTTTGTAAAGATGTCGGGCACTTCTTTCACCTACCTGATCTTAGGCATTTCTGCGGTAATTGTATTCAGTTTTATATTTGCTTATTTATGGTATTTAAAATTTACGTTCTTTTTAGATAAAGAAAAGCAGGAATTTGTAGTGAATAAGGGGATATTCAATCGCGATCAGGTAATTATTCAGCTCGATAAAATACAGCAGGTTAACATTAACCAGAATATTCTGCAGAAAATTATTGGCGTTTATGGCTTAAAAATCGATACAGCCGGTGCCCACGGCGAAGAAGTAAGTATAAAAGCAATTGACGAAACTTCTGCCTATAACCTTAAAGAACATTTATTAAATAGCAGAACTGTAACTGAAGCACAATCGGAAATTGAACACGAAAACCACAAGACAGCAGAAACACCATTTTTAAGAATAAGTGCCTGGACTTTGTTTAAAGTAGGACTTACCTCTAATTATGGCCAAAGTTTAGCTTTACTTGCTGCTTTTTTTTACACCGTTATTTATGAGGGCAGACAACTGCTTGATGCTTTTAAAATTAATAAAGATGAAATTCAGAGCACGGTAACGGGTATGTTAACCATTGTGACGGTTTTTATCTTAATTGCAAGCCTTTTAGTTTTACTGTTGATTATTAATCTGGTTAGAACCTTTTATAAGTATTTCGAACTCGAAATTAGCGAACATAAAAACACACTTTTACTCTCTTCAGGGCTCATTGCCAAGAAAAACACCTTGATTAGTCCGAGTAAAGTCCAGATTACCAAATACAGCCAGAATTACTTTCAAAAAAAGATGACTATGCTAAATATGAGTTTAAAGCAGGCTCATTTTGGTCAAAGTAAAAAAGGGCATGAAATGCAGGGAAATACCTTAGAAATTCCGGGATGTAACCCTGGCGAAAGGGATGAATTGTTAAAAATGATATTGGGTCAAATACCTTTAAAAACAAAAGCATTTATCCCCGACTGGCGTTTTTTGAATTTACCTATTTTCTTTAAACTGATTTTGCCTGTGATGGCATTTTTAATCATTGCATTTAACGTTCCTGAGGTTAAACCCTATATCGATGTATCAATTGCTTACTTAATCATTGGTATTTTGATGGTTTATATCAGTTATCGCCGACATCAGATTTCCGTAAGTCAAAACTTCATCATCAAAACCAGCGGGATTTGGGATATTTCGAATGAAATTGTAGTGCCAAATAAAATTCAGGCCATTACCACTTTTCAATACCCCTGGCATAAAGGAGTTGATGTTGGCCACCTCACTTTACACACCGCTGCAGGTCTGATTCATTTTAAATATGGAAATTATACCGAAATTAAACAGCTGGTAAATTACTGGTTATATCAGGTAGAGGTTAAAAATGAGAATTGGATGTAATTTTTTTGAAGAAAAAAACAATTAATATGAATACCAGGGAACAGATTATTTTAAATGAAGATAGATTATTAACGGCTATAAAGCATGGCAATATTGAGGATCTGGATCTGCTTTTGCATGAAGATTTACTTTTTAACCTGCACAATGGAGTAACCATAACAAAGGCGATGGATATGGAAACTTATACATCCGGAAATTTAGTTGTGAATTCTATTTTACCGGCTGAACAGCAAATTAATCTGATTAACGATACGGCAGTTGTTAGCGTGAAAATTGAACTAAAAGCAGTATATAATTCGCAATCCATCGAAGGTATTTTCAGATATTTAAGAGTTTGGAAGGTCTTTGATCAGGAATGGAAAGTAATTGCCGGAAGTTGTGTGGCCATATAAAAAATAACAGCTGCCAGGTTTAAATCCAAACAGCTGCTATAATTCGATTAATTCTGGTATGCCGCAGCAAACTCAGCAGCAAAATCTTTAAGCTTAATGTTACCTAAAACGGGCCTGTTTTTATAATAATCTACAAAAAGTTTATTACTCTTAATCGCATCGCCCATTTCTACATAGTTTTTGGCTATTTCTTCAGGTAAACCTGCTCCTACCATCCCGTTAAATGCATCTTCATCGCTAAATTCTATCCATGGTAAGTCTGGTTTACCTACTGCAGCACCCAATGCTTTTGCAACATGAGCCGGCGTACTTTCATCATCACTGGCTACATACTGTATGGTTTTGCCTGTAAAATTGCTTTCCAATACTTCGGCAGCTACTTCGGCAATGTTACGGGGATGCACCAAAACAAGTTTTGAATCAGCGCCATAATTAGCCCCTAATATGTTTGCATGTTTAACCATATCGATGTTGGCTAAAAAGTTAATGTAAAAATAACCAGCACGTAAATGTTTCACATCTACCCCATTTAATTCGGCAAAAATATTTTCTACATCATGTAATCCTGCAATTGGGCCTGTTCCATCTGGCAGATCTGCACCTACACTACTTAAATTTACTACTTTTTTAACCCCAGACTCTTTTATGGCAACAGCATAATTTTCGCCGATACTTTTAATATATGCCCTAAATTTTGGTGCTGCAAAATTTGGCGGAACCATGGTGTAAATGGCGTCAGCCTCACTAAAAGCATTCTTTAAAAATCCGGTATCGCTAACACTACCAATTAAGGGTATTGCACCGAGCGATTTAATTTTTTCGGTTCTATCAGTCTTACTGCTAATAATTTTTACTTCATGGCCTTTGGCTACCAATATTTCTGCAAGGGGTCTGGTAATATTACCTATTGATCCTGTTAATGTTATTTTCATGATTTTTTGTTTTTAAATATTGAATACAAAGCTATATTTGTACTTACTTTTATACAAGTACTTACCCCAAAGTATGTAACCATGACAGCTGTTAAAGAAAGTTCGACCCGTAATTTTAATAAAGGTGTAGCGCTAACCAGCTGCCCGGTTACCTTTGTAATGGAAAAAATCGGTGGTTATTGGAAACCCATTATTATTTTTCATTTAATGAGCGGACCAAAACGTTACAGCGAGTTAAAACGTGCAATACCACAGATAACTGAAAAAATGCTTATACAGCATTTAAAGCAATTGCAAAATGATGATCTTGTTCATCGGCATGCACAAGCCGTTGTCCCTCCGGTAGTTACCTATAGTCTCACAAAATCGGGTCAGGATCTTTTTCAGGTATTGGATTCGATGGTAGATTGGGCCGTTAAAAATGGCTCTGTTTAACTATTATTATTACGTACTGATCTGCGCAATCTGATAAATTCTGACAACGAAGTAGCGATTAGACCTAAAAAATCCATAAGAACAGCTAATAAACAAATTCGATAGCTACTTGCACGGGCATTGCGCTCTGAAAAAGAAAATTAGTTGACAAATAGGCAATATTTTTTTTATTGATTGGAAATGAAAGGATGGTTTTTCATCGGATATTGCAGTCCTGCTGTTCGCTGTAGCCCTCATGCTTCGGGGCTGCCGCTGCCATCAGGTTTATGAACAGCGTGGGTGCAAGCTGCAGCCTCAGAAATGAATACGGTTTTGGCCATTTAGCGCTGGGTGGAGCGGCACGCCAATGTCTTTAAGTTAATGGTAAATCGCAAAAAGATTTCACCCTGAGGCATAATTTATTGTATAAAAATCAGTATTAATGAGAAGTGAATTTAAAAGATTAAATCTCCTCAGATTATCGTCATTGCGAGAAGGCTTTTTCAGCCGGCGAAGCAATCTTTATGGCAAGGTCACTAGCGTAAAAGATTGCTTCGTCGTTCCTACTCGCAATGACGACCTTTCTTTTGAATCTGTTATTGATAGCGTAGTCGAAGGGCTTTCGTTTGCGATTTATGAATCTTAAAAAATCTTCGATCGAATCATGTATTTGATATACCGAAGCCTACAATGTCATAATCCCTTTGATGTTTCCTACTTGCTTATAAATAGCAATCACCTCATCAGCATTTTGCATTGTCTTTTTCACGGTAATTGAAACATATTTTCCTGTTTTTGAAGCTTGCTCAATAAACTCATCATCAGGCAAAATGGCACGTAAGTCTTGTATTTTATCTAATCCGCCAGTGATAATAAATTTAAAATTATAAACACCCGGAAACTGTTCAACACTTTCAAGTTTCTCTTTTAAATTAGCATAAATATCTCCGCTAGCCCCATCAGGGATATCAGTAAACTCAATATCCTTATTATTTTTATTCTCATCCATAACGCAAGCATATCAAATTCTATACCTAAATAACCAGGGTGCAATTCTGACAGCATGAACGTTTACTTTAATTAAAATACCGCCATTAAGCGAATCGAAGTTGCTTTATCCCTAAATCCCCTAAAGCGGACTTCATACCCAAATTTAATGGCATGATGGATTCTGAACCAAGTTCAGAATGACGAACGATAAATAGGCTGTGGGTTTTAAACTCTCAATAGTAGCACAAACCCAATTTATATAAACCTTGGCGAAGCGGATACCGGCCTTGCGGGCAATGCCTGCAGGCGTATGAGCAAAGCAAAGGGCTACAGAACCATAAGAATTACAGCTTTGGCTTTACCCCTAAATCCCCTAAAGGGGACTTCATACCCAAATTTAATTTTATGGTCTTTACATTTTATTCATCCATACTCAATTGCAGGAAAGATTCTGACCACGAGGTAGCTATTAGACCTAAAAAAACAACAAGAACAGCTAATAAAATGAGTTCAGAATAATGAACGATAAAATATGACTTTAGGTTTTAAACTAATTACTAACAACTTTGGCAAAAAGCGATAGGAATTGTTATTTTTGAACCTCAAAAAAACAGGAGCCGATTTGGATTATTTAGCAGGATTAAACCCACAACAAAGAGCAGCAGTAGAGAACACAAAAGGACCAGTAATGATTGTTGCGGGTGCAGGTTCTGGCAAAACCAGGGTAATTACCTTTCGTGTAGCCCACCTTATTCAAACCGGTACCGATCCATTTAACATCCTTGTTTTAACCTTTACCAACAAGGCTAGTAAGGATATGCGCGAGCGTATCAGTAAAGTTGTTGGCGCAGAGGCAAAGAACATTTGGATGGGTACTTTTCACTCTGTTTTTGCCAAGATTTTACGTGTAGAGGCCGAGAAAATCGGTTATCCAAGCAATTTTACCATTTACGATACGGATGATAGTAAAAGTGTAATCCGCGCTATTTTGAAAGAAATGCAGCTGGATGATAAATTATATGCAGCGAATTTTGTTTTTAATAGAATTTCATCAGCTAAAAATAATTTAATTTCCTGGGGTGAATACCAGGCTAATGACCAGATACAAGCCGAAGATATTCAGAATAAACGCCCATTAATTGGCCAGATTTACGAAACTTATGCCAAACGCTGTTTTAGGGCTGGTGCAATGGATTTCGACGATTTGTTGTTCAAAACCAATATTTTATTGAAAGAGCATCCTGATGTTTTAAATAAATATCAACAGAAATTCAGGTACCTGATGGTGGATGAGTATCAGGATACGAACTTTTCGCAGTATACCATTGTGAAAAAATTGGCAGCAGCTTATCAGAACATTTGCGTGGTGGGTGATGATGCACAGAGTATCTATGCCTTCCGTGGCGCAAATATCCAGAATATTTTAAATTTTGAACGCGATTATCCTGATTTAAAGGTTTATAAATTAGAACAGAATTACCGTTCTACCCAAAATATTGTTGATGCAGCGAGTAGCATCATTGCCAATAACAAAAACCAGCTCGAAAAAAATGTTTTCTCAGAAAATGCAGAAGGGGAAAGAATTAAAGTTTCGCGGGCTTTTACCGATAATGAAGAGGGTAAATTAGTTGCCGAAGCCATTATTCAGGAACGCAGTACCAAAGGCTACCAACACAACGATTTTGCCATTTTGTATCGCACCAATGCGCAAAGCAGGGCGATGGAGGAAGGTTTGCGCAAACTCAATATTCCTTACCGGATATATGGCGGTCAATCTTTTTATCAGCGCAAAGAGATTAAAGATTTAATTGCGTATTTCCGTTTAACTTTTAATCCGAAGGATGAAGAGGCGATAAAACGTGTAATCAATTATCCTAAACGTGGTATTGGCGATACGTCGATCGATAAAATTATTGTTGCGGCAGATCAGCATGGAAAAACCATGTGGGATGTAATTTCGAATGCGCACGAATATGTAGACGGGCGTTTAGCCAATCAATTGAACGATTTTGCCATGATGGTGCAAAGTTTTCAGGCAGAGGCAAAAAAGCTCGATGCTTATGATACAGCTTTGTTTATTGCCCAACATGCAGGTATTTTAAAAGAATTATACACTGATGATAGTGTTGAAGGGCGTGCGCGGTATGAAAATATCCAGGAGTTATTAAACGGTATTAAGGAATTTGCAGAACGCGAGGATATTGAAGAAAAAGGTCTCGATATCTTTATGCAGGATGTTGCCCTTTTAACCAACGATGATAAGGATGGTGATAAAAATAAGGATACCGTTTCTTTAATGACGATCCACTCGGCAAAAGGTTTGGAGTTTAAAAACGTGTTTATTGTTGGATTGGAAGAAAATCTGTTTCCATCGCAAATGTCGTTAACCAACCGCACTGATTTAGAGGAAGAACGCCGTTTGTTTTATGTGGCCATTACCCGTGCCGAAGTAAAACTGACACTTACTTATGCCACTTCCCGTTACCGCTGGGGAACGTTAACCAACTGCGAACCAAGCCGTTTTATTAACGAAATTAGTCCGAAATTTTTAGAATTGGATGTAAAACCAGCCAAGTCGAACAGTTTTGAAGGTAATTTCGACGATGACCGCAAAACATGGACCTCGCAGCCGCGTGATTTCTTTAGCAAACCGAAACCGGCGGCAGGCGCAACTACTTCTGCCCCACCTATCCGCCCGAAAACAACATCGCTATTGGCAAAAGCACACGTACCAACCCCTGGCTTTACCCCATCGCAACCACATGAATTTCAAGGTGGTATGGAAGTTGAGCACGAAAAATTCGGTTTTGGAAAAATTATCAGCTTAGAAGGAACCCTTCCTGATGTTAAGGCTACGGTATTCTTCCAGGGCTTAGGCAACAAACAGCTACTGCTTAAGTTTGCGAAACTGATGATTGTGAAATAAACGCAGATTTCCTTTTTGCCACGGAAACGCAGAGGCACGGAAAAATAACGAAGATTCATCATCCTGATTCCGATTTTCCATCGGGATCAGGACCTTAATAGATAAAACAAATAGATGCTGAACCAAGTTCATCATGACGAGAGCGATGAAATTATGCCTAACCTTGCGTTCTCAATTTTTAATAAATAGATCGGTCTTCGAGAAATTCTCCAATCTTGAGTGTAATTAATTGCTCACTGTCCAATGATTTAGCTTGTACATTCCATTCATTTGTTATTTCAATAATTTCTACCATACTACCAAATGGAAAAGATTCGCCTTTATTATCAACTGTAATTTTCACCTTTTCCCCTACTTTTGGCGCTTTAAAGAATAATTGATTTCCGACTATACTCAGCCCTTCAATTTTTTCCAAATCTGATAAAAAATATTTTCGATAAGGTGATTGCGGATTTTGTGAAACCAATACAAAAGACTGGCTCTCCATTTCATATTGAACCTGCATTTTATAGAAAAATTTACCCCTTATTTTATCTCCCAGATAAATTTTCTCGCCTTGCGCCGTAAGGCAGCCAGTATAAAAAGATTCTATATCCATAAATTGATTGATAAGATCTGATTTTCCATTTTAAACACCAAATATGGCTTAACTTTTAGGATTCTTATTGAAAAAGCACAAAATTATCCTTATTATTGAACTCGGTTCTCCCGATTACAAACCATGCAACTTACTAGGTTAGAAATTAAAGGTTTTAAGAGCTTTGGCGATAAAGTGACCATCAATTTTAATGAGGGTGTTACCGCTATTGTTGGCCCTAATGGTTGTGGAAAATCTAATGTAATCGATGCCATGCGCTGGGTTTTGGGCGAACAAAGTACAAAAGCTTTGCGCTCAGAAAAGATGGAGAACATCATTTTCAACGGCACAAAAAACCGTAAGCAGGCGCAGCTCGCAGAGGTTTCATTAAGTTTTGATAACACCAAGAACATCCTGCCAACAGCCTATTCGCAGATAACTGTAACCCGTAAACTCTATAGAAATGGCGATAGTGAGTACCGTTTAAACGATGTTCAATGTAGATTAAAGGATATTACCGATCTTTTTTTGGATACTGGAATTGGCTCTGATAGTTATTCGATTATTGAGCTGAAAATGGTTGATGAAATTATTACCAACAAAGAACATAGCCGCCGTTCTTTATTTGAAGAAGCATCAGGAATATCGAAATACAAATTACGTAAAAAGCAGACTTTCAGCAAGTTAAAAGATACAGAAGCCGATTTAGAGCGGGTTGAAGATTTACTTTTCGAGATTGAAAAAAACCTTAAAACCTTAGAAAATCAGGCACGCAAAGCAGAGCGCTATTATAAGTTGAAAGAGCAATACCGCGAGTTGAGTGTTCAGTTGGCAACACACCGCATTGCCTTCTTCCGTACCGACTTAAATGCCTTAGAAACTCAGGAACAAAATCAGCTGGTAAACCGCACCGAACTCAGTACCAAGATAGATACGGGTGAAGCCGAACTGCAAAAGCTTAAACTAGGCAGTATCAGTCAGGAAAAGAACCTTTCTATACAACAAAAGGCCACAAACGAGTTTGTTTCCAAAATCCGTGCTTACGAGAGTGAGAAAAAAGTAAAGAACGAACAGATGCGTTTTTTACAGGAAAAAGAAACGCGTTTATCTGGTGAGCTCGAAAAAGATAAAAACCAGGTTAACCACATTAAATACAACATTAAACGTTTAAATGAAGAAGTTTTAACAGAAACAGAAGTTTTTAACCGACTTGAATCTGACTTAAAAAGCTTAAAATCTACGCTTGATACTTTACGCGAGCAACAGCAGACCGAGAAAAACAGGATTGATAACCTGATCAAATCGGTTAACGAGTTGCAAAACCAGGTATACCAGTCGCAGAAGGAAATTGATATCTTAAATATTCAAAAAGATGCGCTGGTGCAGGAGACCAACCGAAATGTTGATGATACCGAAACCAAAACATTAGAATTAAAGGCTTTCGATCATGCTTTGGCCGAACTTGATATTCAGGTTAGGGAGAAACAAGCCAATATTAAAAACCTAACGGAAGCTGAAGAACTTTTAAAAGAAAAACTGGCTGCTTCGGAAATCAATTTAAGTTCGAACAAGGAAAAACTCACGGCCGAAAACCGTAAAAAAGATGCCAAACAGAACGAATATAACCTGACCAAATCGCTGGTTGATAGTTTAGAGGGTTTTCCTGAATCGATCCGTTTTTTGAAGAAAAATAATGCTTTTGCTAAAAGTGCCCTGCTCCTTTCTGATATTTTATTCTGCAATGAAGATTACCGCATAGCCATTGAGAATTACCTCGAACCGGTAATGAACCATTATGTGGTTGACCAGTATGCAGATGCAGTACAGGCCATTAACCTTTTAACCGATGCCAGCCGCGGACGGGCAAACTTTTTCATTTTAGAAAACGTACCCGACAAAAACCCAGTTATTGGTACGCATGAAGGCCTGGTTTCAGCACTATCAGTCATTGAAGTTGATAAAAAATACCAACACCTCTGCAATCTGCTTTTGCAAAATGTGTACATCGCAGTAGCTGAGCAAGAAAATTTGTTTAAAGCCACACCAACAGATAGTTTAACCATCCTGGCTAAAAACGGGAAATATGCCCAAACGAAATTCACTTTGGCGGGTGGCTCTGTGGGTTTATTCGAAGGAAAAAGAATTGGTCGTGCTAAGAATTTAGAAAACCTGGCCAAAGAAATTAAAGCTTCAGAATCATTGATTAATCAGTATGATGCTGCAATTAAAGCTGAAACTGATAACATATTTAACCTGAAAGAAGCTTCAAAAATCAATCAGATCAATGCTTTGCAGCAAGAAATGAACCGCTTAAACAACGAACATATTTCTGTGCAAACCCGTCGCGATCAGTACCAGGAGTTTATTACCACCAGCGAAAACCGTAAAACAGATATTGCCCAAAAGATCGTATCAATAGAAAAAGCCTTATCTGAAAAATTGCCGGCATTGGTTCAATTACAAAAAGACCAGCAAGAAGCACATCGTAATTTACAGGAGCAACAACTTAATTACCAGGAAATTGCCGATCAGGTAAATGAAAGTGCGGGCAAATATAACCAGGATAATATCCGTTTCCACCAACAACAAAATAAGTTATCAGGCTTAGAAAAAGACTTAGATTACCGTTTTGTTCAGGAAGAGGCTTTAAATAAGCGCATAGCACAAAACGATAAAGAATTACAGGAAGCACTGACCCAAATTACGGCAACGTTACAGCACACTGATCTGAACGACGATACGCTTTTAGAGATGTATCAACAACGTGAAGAAATGGAAAAAGGGCTAGCAGAAGCTGAACAAGCCTATTTCACGAGCAAAGGAAGCATTAACGAGGTTGAAAACGACCTGACCAATATCCGCAAAACCCGCGAAGAAACCGATTTCTTATTAACGGAGATTAAGGATAAAAAGAATGCATTAAAAATAGATCTGAATGCATTAAAAGAACGTTTAGCCGTCGAATTCAATATCGACATCAACGATCTTTTAGAAACAGATACTGAAATTGAAGCTTTAGAAAGTGAGTTCGATCTGCGCCAAAAGGTAGAGCGGATGAAACGTCAGCTTGACGAATTTGGCGCCATTAACTCCATGGCAATGGAGGCCTTTAAAGAAATGGAAGAGCGTTATACTTTTATTCAAAACCAGAAAAAAGACCTTAATGCTGCAAAAACCGATCTTTTACAAACGATTAAAGAGATAGACGATACCGCTAAAGATAAATTTATGCAGGCCTTTACCCAGGCCCGTGAGCATTTTATCGTAGTTTTCCGTTCTTTATTTAACGAAGAAGATAGCTGCGACCTGATTTTATCAGATATCAATAATCCTTTGGAGGCCGATATTGATATTATTGCCCGTCCGAAAGGGAAAAGACCTTTATCCATCAATCAGTTATCCGGTGGAGAAAAAACATTAACGGCTACAGCGCTGTTGTTTTCACTTTATTTATTAAAACCTGCTCCTTTCTGTATCTTCGATGAGGTTGATGCGCCTTTGGATGATACCAACATCGATAAATTCAATAATATTATCCGTAAATTCTCCGATCAATCGCAGTTTATCATCGTATCGCACAATAAACGGACGATCGCCAGCACTGATATTATTTATGGGGTAACCATGGTAGAGCAAGGTGTTTCGAGGGTTGTAGCAGTAGATTTAAGGGAAGTAGCGGCTTAGCTCTGTGTTTTCGTCATTGCGAGGAGGTACGACGAAGCAATCTTTTATTTGCATTTTTTCAATTAGAAAATGAAAGTTACAGCTCTTGGCAGCCTTCGGTCCTGCTGTACACTATAGCCTCACGAAAAGCTCGGGCTGCCGTTTCCATCAGGTTTATAAACGTAATACAGTACTAAAAACAACGTTTTCCCTTCTATAATCTAATAATTAATATCTTTAAGAAAATTTAACGCGATGGTCGTCCTTTCGAGCGGAGTGCAACGAAGTCGAGAAATCTATATTGACAGATCTCTCTCCCGACTTAACATCGGGACAATGCTCCAGTCGAGATGACGACCCTAACTTATTACAAAGAAATATGAAAATCCTATATATCCTTCCCTTAGCAATGATGCTAAGCTGCTGTTCATCAGTAAAAAATCAAAATAATCCAACTTCTGGCAAGTTAGATACCCAATTGTTAAAAGACGTTGAAGTATTATCATCAGATGCCTACCAAGGTAGAAAAACCGGAACAAAAGGTGCTGAGATGGCCAGGGCGTATATTATAGAAAGATTTCAAAAATTAGGACTAAAATCCTATCCTCAGCATGTAAACTACGCGCAGGAATTTACTTTTAATGGACGAGGAAATACAAAAATAAATGGCACCAACATCATCGGATACATTCCGGGCAAAGGAAGCAATGTTATTGTGGTATCTGCCCATTACGACCATTTAGGTGTAGTAAAAGACGAAGTTTTTAATGGTGCTGATGATAATGCATCAGGAACTGCAGGCTTATTAAAAATTGCCACCTATTTTGCGAAAAACAAGCCTAACAACACGATCATTTTCGCTTCTTTCGATGCGGAAGAAATGGGTTTACAGGGTGCAAAGGCATTTGTAGGCAATCCACCAGTGCCTATTAATACTATCGCTATTGATTTAAACATGGATATGATCAGCCATAGTGATAAAGGTGAACTCTATGTATGTGGAACTTTTAAATATCCTGATTTAAAGAAACATATAGATACCACTAAAACCAATATCAAATTACTTTTTGGCCACGACGATCCAAAACAAGGTCACGATGATTGGACAAACCAAAGCGACCAGGGTGCATTTAATGCTAAAAATATCCCATTTTTATATTTTGGTGTCGAAGATCACAAAGATTACCACAAAGCCAGCGACGAATATTCTACCATCACCAAGCCATTTTTTAGCAATGCAGCAAGTGCTGTATTAGATGTTGTAAAAAGTATCGACAAACAAACTGGCTTACAACAATTGTTAAAGGATAAAATGATCATGATGGACAATCCAAGAAAATCAGAAAAATTTTAACAAACTAATTGACATAAATCTAAACCTGCCCTATCCGGCAGGTTTTTTTATGTTTTACAAATCTTAAAACAAAAATTATTTATCTGTATATCAAACAATTACAATAAAAACTATAAAAATAGTTTGTAAACTATTTTTATAGTAGTAACTTCATTTAACCAAACTATAAAAATAGTTGCCATGATAAAAGAACTCACAAAAGCAGAAGAACAGATTATGCTCATCCTCTGGGAAATGGGCGAAGCCTTAGTAAAAGACGTTATCGAAAAAATGAACGAACCCAAACCCGCTTACAACACGGTTTCTACAGTAATAAGGGTTTTAGAAACTAAAGGTTTTGTTGATCATAAAGCTATCGGCAATACACACATCTACTTTCCCATTATAAAAGAAACTGATTATAAACGCTTTGCATTAGATAAGGTAATGAGCAACTATTTCGAAAACTCTTACGAGAGTCTGGTTTCTTTCCTGGTAAAAGAAAAAAGTATGGGTACTGAAGAGCTCAATGAAATCATCCAATTGGCAGAGAAACTTAAAAAAGATAAATGATGGGCTGGTTATATTATTTACTCGAAGCAAATCTATATCTTATCCTATTTTATGGGTTTTATAGACTATTCCTCCACAGGGAAACCTTCTACAAACTAAACAGATATTACCTGATTTTCAGCTCAATACTGGCTTTCATAGTTCCATTTTTTCAGCTGGGATATTTAAAGAAGGAGGTAATAATGGAATATACCGGATTTATTCAAGTTCAAGAACAGGCACCATTGTTCAATTTAGAAAATATCTGTTTACTACTGTATTCCGTAGTTTCATTATTTTTTATCTTAAAAATAGTTTGGGGATTGCGTTACATCAAAAGATTGACAAAAAATGCAACGAAAAGTAAAGAAAACGGTATTACATTAATTGAGGTTGAGGACTCAAAAATGGCTTTTTCATTCTTTAATTTATTGTTTATTGACCCTGCTATGAGTCAAAGAAACACCATCGTAAAGCATGAAATGGTCCACATTAACCAGATGCACAGCCTTGATATTCTTTTATTTGAGTTGATAAAAACTTCAAGCTGGTTCAATCCAATCACTTACTTCATCAAAGATGATATCAAACTCATCCATGAATATTTAGCCGATGAGGAAACGACACAAAAGGATATCGCTAAATATGAGTATGCACTATTTTTAATCCAAAATTCATATGGAAATCAAGAAGTTATCCTTACCAATCAATTTTTTAATTCATCAATACTGAAAAATAGAATAAGTATGTTAAATCAAAAAAAATCGGCAAAATGGGCCAGGCTCAAATTGTTATTTATCATTCCACTAGTTGGATCTATGCTGTTCTTGTCTACAACAGCATTTACAAAAGACTATAATACTATCCAATTAGGGCATAAAAAGGAAAGTTTAACCATTGTTCTTCAGGACACTATTAAGAAAAAGTCTGATAAAAAGAGATTACCCCCACCGCCACCAAAGGAACCATATACAGCCAAAGCCAAAAAAGTTACGGAAATAACGATAAATGAACCCGTTATTAAAAAAGACGACAAAAGAATACCACCTCCTCCACCGGTAGAACCCGGCTCCTTAAAAGCGAAAAAGCTTAGCGTACCAAAAGTAGACCAAGTTCGTTTTGCTCCTCCGAGAGTTAAAAAGGATGGTAAAAAGTTACCTCAACCTGTTGTGAGACAAGATAAAAAGACATTGCCACCGCCACCGCCGCCGATTGAGCCAAAACCAGAAAAAAAAGGGAATGACAATGAGTCAAATACGATTAATCTTGCTCAAGCTACAGGCAATAAGGCAATTAAACGGGATCACACATTATCCTCAGATCAAAAAGATATTAAAGAGGTAGTTGTAAAGGGTTATCCTACTCCATCTAAAAAAGAAAGCACCGGAATAAAAACAGTTATTGTATCGCCTGTTAAAGAAGTCACAGTTACAGGCTACCCTTCTAAAAAACAATAATTATTGTGGTACATAAACCACGTATTTAGTCTCAAAAAAATCTTCCTCAAAATAAGCTGAAAGCGGGTATAATTCTGCTTTCAGTTTTGATTCTTTGATCTCTTCGGCCAAATCGCCTCCTTTTAAATACAAAATCCCGTTCGGAATGGCATTTAACGAGTCTTTTTTAAATTTGCCCTGTATCCATGGATAAAATTCGCCTAAACGCGTAACCGCTCTCGATACTACAAAGTTAAATTTCTCTTTAATCTGCTCGGCTCTCAAATGGTCGGCCCTTAAATTCTCTAAACCTAATGCCGAAGCCACTTCTTTTACCACTTTAATCTTTTTTCCGATAGAGTCGACCAGATAAAATTCTGTTTCAGGAAACAAGATGGCCAATGGAATGCCCGGAAAACCACCACCTGTACCCACATCTAAAACCGATTCGCCGGCTTTAAAATTGCATACTTTAGCGATCCCCAACGAGTGCAATACATGGCGCTCATATAACTCTTCGATATCCTTTCTCGAAATTACATTAATCTGTGCATTCCAAAAGCTATATAAATCAAACAATTGCGAAAATTGAGCAATCTGTTTTTCACTTAGGTTAGGAAAATATTTTAAAACGATATCGGGCTTTACATCAAGCATATTGTAATTGCTAAAGGATTATTGAATTATTTCCAGTTTACTTTTTTCTTGCCAAACAAGGCTAAAAATCCGTTCAGGGTTAAAAATAGAAACAAAAGTATGTCTAAAATCGGGAACCACCAACGCAAATCGCTATAGTTTAAGCGTTTCAACAATTTTGGATAGATAAAACACCTGATGATGATGCTTAATCCGAGAATTCCCAGCGCTACATATTGCGCCTCACGGCTAAAAAACATACATGCGGCAAAGAACACATAAAACAGAAACTGAAAAACAATCTGAAGGCTTAAAATAAACTTGTGCTTCGATTTATAGAACTTTCCAGCTCCAAAATGACGTTTTTTCTGCTTCAGATAACCGACCCAGGTATTATTAGGTTCGCTCCAAACATGGCTATCACGGTGTAAACGGATCTCTGTGTTGTATTTATTGGCGTGTGCGTTTACGAATAAATCATCATCGCCTGATGGGATATGCATGTGCGCTGCAAAGCCTTTATTTTTGAAAAAAAGCGATTTTTTATAGGCCATATTACGTCCAACTCCCATATACGGCATACCTTTTAAGGCGAAAGCAAGGTAATTTACTGCAGTAAAAAAGGTTTCGAAGCGGATTAACGCATTTAGCAGACTTCTTTTCTTCATATAGGGCGAGTAGCCCAAAACAATTTCGGTATTTTCATCATCAGGCTGCTGCATATCCATTAACCAATGCGCAGAAGCTGGTGTACAATCTGCATCGGTAAAAACCAACCAATCGTACTTAGCGGCTTTTATACCCATGGTTACCGCGAATTTCTTACCTGCTATAAATTTATCGTTATCTAAAATCTTAACTACTTTCAGGTTACGGTGTTTCTTCTCTAATTGTTCTAAAAACTCCTCTGTACCATCCCAAGAGCGATCGTTAACCACCACAACTTCGAACTCCGGATAATCCTGGCTTAACAATGCAGGCAGATACTGCTCTAAATTTACAATTTCGTTTCGGGCACAAACAATTACACTTACTGGTTTTTGGGCAGATAAAGGAATCTCCTCTATGCTTACATTGGCCAATTTCAAATGAACAAAAAGTACATAGTAAAGCTGAACCAAAAGGCAAAAAGCCAATATCGAGAGCAGAATAATTTCAAGCAGGGTTAATATCACGATGGTAAAATAAATAGGCGCAAATTTCTCATTTTTAATCTGTAAATCACTTTTATGTGGATAAAAAATTAAACAAAAATATGCCCTCAATTTTTGCTATTTTTGGCAGATTTTCGACGAGAAAAAACACATATGAACCGCCTACCGTCAAAATAACAATTAGTTTAATAAAACGTAATTTGATGGTGGTAAGCTCCACCTAACAATTGGAGAAAAATAAATAGAAACAGATGAAATTTAGTTTACAGGCTAACGATCCACTATCTAAAGCCAGAGCCGGAACGGTAACAACTGCTCATGGCGAAATACAAACCCCTATTTTTATGCCTGTGGGCACTGCAGGAACGGTAAAAGCCGTACATCAGCGCGAACTGAAAGAAGATATTGACGCAAAAATCATTTTAGGCAATACTTACCACTTATATTTAAGACCTGGGTTAGACATCCTCGAAAAAGCTGGTGGATTACATCAATTTATTGGCTGGGACCGTCCAATTTTAACAGATAGTGGTGGCTACCAGGTGTATTCTTTAAGTAAAGTTCGTAAAATTAAAGAAGAAGGCGTTACTTTCCACTCCCATATCGATGGATCGAAACACCTTTTTACGCCAGAATATGCAATGGATATTCAGCGTACCATAGGTGCCGATATTATTATGGCCTTTGATGAGTGCACGCCATACCCATGCGATTATACTTATGCAGCGCAATCAATTAAAATGACGCACCGCTGGTTAAAACGCTGTTGCACCCGTTTTGATAGTACAGAACCTAAATATGGTTTTGACCAGACCCTTTTCCCTATTGTTCAGGGTTCGGTATATAAAGATTTGCGTATAAAATCGGCAGAATTTATTGCCAGCATGAATCGTGAGGGCAATGCTATTGGTGGTTTATCTGTTGGTGAGCCAGCTGAAGAAATGTATGCCATGACAGAAGTGGTATGTAATATATTACCAGAAGAAAAACCACGTTATTTAATGGGCGTGGGTACACCGATCAATATTTTGGAGAATATTGCACTAGGGATCGACATGTTCGATTGTGTAATGCCAACCAGAAATGCCAGAAATGGCATGCTTTTTACCAGAAATGGGATTATAAACATCAGGAACAAAAAATGGGAGAACGATTTCTCTCCATTGGATGCGGAGAGCGATCTACATGCTGATTTAGTAACCAGTAAAGCATATTTAAGACATTTGGTACATAGTAAGGAAATGCTTGGCGCTCAAATTGCTACTTTGCATAATCTGCATTTTTATCTTTGGCTGGTAAAACAGGCCAGAGAAAAGATAATTGCTGGTGAATTTTACGAGTGGAAAAACAAAATGGTTAAAGTATTAGGCAACAAGCTATAAAATGAATCTGTTAAAAGGAAGGATAAAAATCATCGATCAGTATATTATCGGGAAATACCTGGGTACATTTATTTATACCCTGGCCATTTTTGTGATCATTATTGTAGTGTTCGACCTATCGGAAAAGATGGATGATTTTATGAAAAGTGGTCTGAGTTTTTGGGGAATCCTCTCTAAATATTACGCAGGCTCTATTCCTTTTTATGTGAATATGCTTTCACCGCTGATCAATTTTATTGCGGTAATTTTCTTTACCGCAAAAATGGCCGATCAGACTGAAATTGTACCTATTTTAAGTGGTGGGGTGAGTTTTAACCGCTTTTTATTTCCTTATCTGGTGTCAGCTACGATTATTTTCTCAGCCAATTTACTTTCAAACCTATACATCCTTCCTTATACCAATACCTTAAAAAATAGTTTCGAGAATACGTATGTAAAACGTAATGATCCTTCCACAAAATCAAACATCCATATGAAACTGGATGACAAAACCTATATCTACATTGATAATTTCGACAACAAAACGAATTCAGGATACCGGTTTTCTTTGGATAATTTTAGTGGAGATGTACTCACCAAAAAGATCGTTGCTGAAAATATAAAATGGGATTCGCTTAAACGCAAATGGCAGTTGAACAACTATTCCATACGCAAGATTGAGGGATTGAAAGAAACCATGATTTACGGTAACGGAAAACAAAAAGATACCATTCTGGATATGCGTCCGGATGATTTTTCGGCCTATGACAATGTGGTGCAAAATTTAACCACAAAGGAACTTTCTGATAAAATTAGGAAAGAAAAAATCCGCGGAACGGGCGTAATGAACGATCTTCAGTTTGAAAAATACAAACGTTACCTCCACCCGCTTTCGGCTTTCGTATTAACGCTGATCGGCGTTGCGCTCTCATCACGTAAAGTACGTGGAGGTGTCGGTGTATCCTTAGGTATCGGAATCTTCATTAGCTTCGCTTATATCGTATTTAATCAGTTCACGCAGATGTTTTCTACCAAAGGTGGATTACCTCCTTTTGCGGCTGTTATTATGCCTACATTATTCTTTGGCTTATTAGGTTTTTACCTACTAAGAAAAGCACCAAAATAGCGATGGACGTTACCAAAAAGAATTTACTCATCCTTCATCTTACTGTATTTGTTTGGGGCTTCACAGGCGTGCTCGGCAAATTAATTTCTATTGATGCAGTACCCATGGTTTGGTATCGGGTAATGATTGCCGCAGCTACCCTTTTTGCGTGGTTTTTAATCACCAAAAAGAGCATTAAGATCACTAAAAAACAGTTTATCCAATTCTTTTTAACGGGAGGAATTGTAGCCATTCACTGGATATTTTTCTTTCATGCCATTAAGGTTTCTACTGTTTCGGTAACCTTGGTTTGCCTCTCTTCCTTCACCTTATTTACTGCAATTTTAGAACCACTGATAAAAAAACAGCCGATACAACTGGGCGATATTCTGATCGGTTTACTGATTATTCTAGGAATATATATGATCTTTAAATTTGAAGGCCAGTATACTTTAGGAATTATTTTTGGTTTGCTGGCAGCAGTCGCATCCAGTCTTTTTTCAACTATAAATTCTACATTGGTACAAAAAAGCGAACCTTCCATTATCAGTTTTTATGAGCTTGTTGGTGCACTTTTCTGGATCACGCTATACCGTTTATATGATGGAACACTATTACACACAGCATTCAACTTAAGTACCAAAAACTGGTTCTATCTTATCCTTCTCGGTACACTTTGTACATCCGTTGCTTACGTTGCGGGGGTTGCAGTAATGAGAACTTTATCGGCTTTTAGAGTTGCATTAATTACTAATCTGGAACCTGTATACGGAATAGTTTTAGCCTTCGTTTTCTTTCAAAGCAAAGAGCAGATGACAGGTGGATTTTATATTGGTGCAACCATTATCCTGGCTTCTATTTTTCTCTATCCGATCTATAAAAAGAGAAAGAATCAACTGTAAACACAAACGATAGAAATTTAAATTTTCTTTAAAAATTATACCACCCAAACATACGGTTTCAGTCGTACCTATTCACGGAGCTTAATTTTTTTCCAGACAGCTTAATACTTAAATTCTCTCTATTAAATTTCTTGGTAAAGTTTAAATAAAAGCGCAATAAGGAAGCATATCAAAGCTAGTCAACACTACGCTTACATAGTATAATAAAGCCTCCAGATCGGCTTAAATAGAGATACAAAATCGTAAGATTCAAAAGCAGCTAACAACCATTCAAAATATCAGGAATCTAATCTCTGAGGTTATACCATATGATTACACTTAATCACACCGCAAGAACAAAAACGACAGCTTTAAATGAGGAGAATTACAGCCTGGAAAATGCGAACCATCGGGAAGTGACAGATCAAAAATAAGCATTGGTCACAAGCACCTACATCTCCCCTGAAGGAAGAAAGTACTCCGACAAAGGTATACTAAAAGCGAGGCGAATCACCATTTAAAATCGTTGAGCTGAATTAATATACCAGGGTCAAAATCCACAAATCACCAGGATAGAATTCCATTACCATCCATTGCGTATTTCAGCCAAACAAAGAAGATACACAGTCCTGGCATTAAGATCAGACAGAAGCGAACAAAACCTAAATAGACAGCTTTACATTCGATATTGCAACACAAGACTAAGACTCAATCCTTAAGCTTGACAAACAATAAATCCAGGACTAAAAAGCTCTCAAATGAGACCAAATAAAAACTTGATTTAAAGGCCGTATTTAGCGTTAATTAAACAATATAATTGATCAAAACATCAACAATTTTAAACCAGAAATAGCAGTCTAACTGTAAGCTTTTACTTGGATCAATATTACCTTGTTTCAGTAAAAAATACGCACACAAAAGAAGGCCAAAATTAAAGACAAAAATCAGCAAAAATCCACTACAAAACTGAATAGTCAAAGCAGCCAAAACCCCCAACAAAAATTTGATTTAAAGCACCAGGAAATAGAACTAAAACAACTAGAAAAAAAAGCAAAATCTATGTTGAAAATTGACATCAGATGCAAGGTGTTTTCTATTCAAATTTCATACAACGCTGAGTTGCCCAATCATAAGTAAAGCAGGATGGCTTGTTTAAAATATTCCAACCTTCAGTTCAGAATAATTTTCAACCACAACAAAAACCTGGCAAAGGAGTACAAAAAGATAAAGCATTTCACAGTTGATTAGCATTAAAATATCTGTAAAAATTACAATCAAAAACCTAATTTTCAATGCGCTTTTCCCCATGCAGAGCAGGAAAAGTGATCAATTTCGGGTTTCCAGAGGACAAAGATTAAAAGCGTAAAAAACCTTATTTAAACACCATTAAACACGCTTTTTAGCGCAAAAACAAAAATTACCATAATGTGTACTGAAAACACCATTATTCACGAATATCGTCAGGAAATTGCATTATAAGCTCAAATCATTACAAATTTCGGGGTTTAAAACGACAAAAAAACATACATTTTTAATCTCTGAGATCAAATTTACAGCAAGAAATCGAGGTTAAAAACAAGACTTAAAGCTAGATTAAACCCAAAATTCACAGGGACATTACCTGCATTTTAACTGTATCACATTCATCAGAACTAAGTAACAAATACGAAGAGCGAGAAAAAAAATCACCAAAATACTCCACAAGCAATCGCTAAAAAACAAAGACATTTTGTCACATTAATCTAATCCAAAATATTTAGATGGATTTTGGATAAGCAATTTATACCATACATTTTGCTTCAAAACATTACAGACAGAACGCGATTTATAAGCAGATTTCTGCATACTGAAAGTCAATTTTAAAGCAGGTAGTCCTGACTAAATGTTAGCCATTCTTCCAGCATCTAAAGTAAAAAAAATATTAGTGAGCATTATAAAACCTAGCAGCATTTTAAGCTATTTCCTGAGCGCAATCGGATTCTGAAAAACTATACAAAAATTCAAAAAGCCAATAAATTTTTCGAAGAAAATCGATTAATAAGTGTAAATTAAATCAATAAAATTAATGCGATTAAAAATGTTGAATGAAGCTTAAATTAGCTATAAAATTCAATAAAAAACAAAGGTAAAATCAACAAATTTAGGATTTATATAAAATTCATTTATATTTAAAAATCAATAACTTAAATAATTTTATATAAATTAAATATTTACAAATATCGGCCCTTACAAATTTTAAAAAACTAAATATTTTAGCAAAGAATTTAGATGAATTTAACAACACCAAACAAAAAACTAATTATCAAGTACTTAAGTATAGCTACTTTAAGTTTCACATCACTATCGGTTTTTGGGCAGATTTTCAGCACTGCTCAAAACCCACTTAGTGTAAAATGGAACTATATTTATTCAGGCGGCTTTAAAATCATCTATCCAGAAGAACTGGAGAAAGAGGCACAAAGAATGGCCAATACCCTACCCTTCATCTACCCCAAAATAGGATTGGGTTTAAGACAGCAAAAAACCGCTATCCCACTCCTACTTCAGAACCGTGGAACCGTGGCAAACGGCTTTGTTCAACTCGCTCCCAAGAAGTCTGAATTCTATACAACCCCACCTCAGTTTTTCGACAGTCAGGATTGGCTAAACAACCTGGCAGTGCATGAACTCAGGCACATTGCGCAGTTTGACAAATTGACAGGAACGCAAGCACATCCCTTTCCTGAACTGGTTTACTTCGCTTACTTTGGCGCGGGCATCCCCACCTGGTTTTTCGAAGGTGATGCGGTGGTTAACGAAACTGCCTTGACTAATTCGGGCAGAGGCAGACAGCCCAATTGGATCATGCCATACCGGACTTCAATTTTGGAGGGCAAAAAAATCTCATATAGTAAAGCTTATTTCGGTTCGAACAAAGACGTAACTCCTGGCTACTACCAAACCGGATATTTGATGGTATCGGATATGAAAGAAAAATATGGGCAGTTCATTTCCGACAGCATACTTAGCGACATTAGAAAAAGACCTGTAAGGCTGTACCCCTTTTCGCAGAGCTTAAAAAAATTCACGAAGCAGAATTCCAGAACCTCCTTTCTTTCTACCCAAAACAAGCTTGCTGAAAAATGGAAAATACAGCAAGAAAAATCTCTTACAGAAAGCTATGAAAGTTTAAATAAAAAAACTGATCTGGCAACCGATTATTTTCTTCCTGTTCGGCTAAATAAAAAACAGGTTTTGGCACTAAAAGAAAGCAAAACAGATGCACGACATTTTGTAATTATTAACGAGGATAAATCAGAGCAAAAGTTATTCGGAATTGGTTATCAGGAACAGCCTTGGTTTAGCTTAAAAAATGATCTTTTGGTTTGGGATGAAATACGCTACGATCCACGCTACAAACAACGGAGTTACAGCGTAATCTGTTCGTATAATTTTAAGACTAAAAAATTCAATAAATTAAGCAGCAAAAGCAGACTATTCTCTCCTAGCCTTTCTAACGATGGAAAGAAAATCATCGCTTCAAAAGTGGAGCTGAACAATCAGTTCAATCTGGTTGAGTTGGATGCAAGCTCGGGAAAAATTTTAAAGACCTACCCTAACCTTGAAAACGAAATCCTGCAAATACCTTCATTTGATCAATCAGGAAATAAGGTTACTTATATCAGCGTAAATGAAAAAGGAAAAAGTTTATGGTTGATTGACGGAGAAAAAAAAATGCAATTGATTTCTAACAGCAGACAGCAGCTAAGCCGGCCAATCTTTATCAACGACAAAATTGTTTTCAATGCACACTTTAATGGGATCGATAATATCTACAGTATAGATCCTGGTTCGAAAAAAATAAATGCGCTCAGCGCCTCCAAGTATGGAGCCTTTAACCCTAGCGAAACCGTCGATGGAAAAATCATTTTTAACAATTATAAAATCAATGGTTATGAAATTGCAGAAACCGTATTAACCGAAAAACCAGTTGGCGAAAATAACTTTGTGGATTTCTCGGCCGCTGCAGAAAAGCAGGAAAACGTTGGGAATGTTTTCGACAAAATTCCCGACAGTACCTATCAAACTAAGCGCTATCATCAGACATTAAATATTTTCAGTTTCCACAGCATTATTCCGGTTATCGACAACGAATATGTTTTCGGTCTGGAGTTGCAATCAAATAATCTACTCAACACAATGGACTTTTACACCGGCGCAAAATACCACCGCGATTTAAAACGTTTTGAGTACACAGCAGACATTAGCTATAAAGCACTTTATCCCGTATTTAGTGTATTGTATCGCAACCGCCCGAAAAGAACCTTCTACAGAGCTAAAAACGCAATACAACAAGGCGATTGGAGAGAGAACTATATCAAGCTTAATGCATCGGTTCCGCTATCGTTCAACATGCGCAATGAGAACTATGCTTTTACCTTAAATGCGGCAACTAGTTTTACGCAAAGATACATGCCGGAAAACATGCCTACCGGTTTTATACGCGAGCTTAAATTTCCGATGGAATACAACTTTACTTTCAACCACAGTGTGCGCACTACCGAAAGAGATATTGCGCCCAAATGGGCACAAGTATTTAGGGCTACTTACAATCACCAACCCTTCGATAAAAACTTAAACGGAGAAATCTTAGCACTCGAAAGTTTCCTTTACTTTCCTGGATTTGCAAAAAACCATTCTTTTTTAGCGAGCTTCAATTACCAGAAAGCAAGTGGTGTAAACCAATACGCTACTGAGATTGCAACCGTTTACGGCTACAACAATATTTTAGCGAAAAGTAAACTACAAAACAGTATGCTTTTTAACTACCGTTTCCCTTTTGCTTTTCCCGATTGGGAATTGGGTCCTTTCGCTTACGTCAGAAATTTTAGGGCGGGTTTGTTTTGCCATTACGAGAACATCGGTAAGGGCACAACCTTTAACGATCCGAAAACTTATGGCATCGAATTAAACACAAGTGTAAACCTTTTGCGCTATCAACCTGTTGTAGATTTAGGAGCAAGATTGGTTTTTGTTAATCAGATTTACAATCAAAATCCGATATTAGAGTTTTCATTTAATTATAGCTTTTAAAACCATGAGCGCAAAAACAATCTCCATCATTATCCTGACTGCATTATTAACGGCCTTTTTATTTTTAAACAGTGATGAGGTACCATTTAACTTTATAGTCGCAAACGACGTACAGGTTTCAAAATTGATAGTTATTGGTGCCTGCATCATCATCGGTTTTATCATTGGATTTGTTGTGGGCCGACCAAGGAAAACGATTAGCAGTTATGATGATGAGATCGAAAGGAACCAACCGGTTTCGAATAAAAAGGAGTTGAGTGATGAGGATAGAGATTATATTAGTTAAAGCCAGGATTGAATAGGATTATTGGATTCCAGGATCATGGCGCTTCAGGATTTCAGGATCATGGTGTTTCGGGCCAGGATTGAATAGGATTATTAGATTTCAGGATCATGGAACCTCAGTGTTTCAGGATCATGGTGTTTCGGGCCAGGATTGAATAGGATTATTAGATTCCAGGATCATGGCGCTTCAGTATTTCAGGATTGGTGTTTCGGCCAGGATTGAATAGGATTATTAGATTTCAGGATCATAGCGCTTCAGGATTTCAGGATCATGGTGTTTCGGCCAGGATTGAATAGGATTATTAGATTTCAGGATCATAGCGCTTCAGGATTTCAGGATCATGGTGTTTCGGGCCAGGATTGAATAGGATTATTAGATTTCAGGATCATAGCGCTTCAGGATTTCAGGATCATGGTGTTCCAGTATTATTTTATTTTAGAATTATATAGTTTATCTTAGTTCACAAAAGAATCCCTATTTCTTACAGTAAATTTTAATTTATTAATATGAAATATGGCGATTTAACAGGCCAAATTATTGGCTGTGCAATGAAAGTTCACTCTTTTTTAGGCTCAGGTTTTCAAGAAAAGATTTATCAAAAAGCCTTAGGTATAGAAATGAGGATAGAGAAATTATCCTACAAGGAAGAAATGACGATGAATATTTTTTATCGTGATATAAAAATTGGGTATAGAAGGGTAGATTTTTTTGTTGAAAATACAATTATGTTAGAATTAAAAGCTGTATCAGAATTAAACGATGCACATCTTGCGCAGGCGATTAACTATCTTGAAGCATACAAACTGCCCGTAGGATTATTGATCAATTTTGGAAGCAGAAGCTTAACTTTTAAAAGAGTTTATAACACGAAGCATCCGGATAACAAGAGCCATGATTAGTATGATTTAAGTCTCGACACAAAGAAGATATAGGCCAGGATTGATATGATTTGAGAATGGTAAGATTAGGTTGTCGATAAGAAGTGAATTTTATGAGGCCTGATCTTGAAATTCCATCATCTTAAAAACCCTAGCTTATCGCGGTCATGATTTCACCATATAACAACCCACTACCCCCACCATAATGCTGGATAATTTTCAGGCCCGGCCTTAAGGCGAGAAGTTTATTTTTCAGTTCAGCTTCTGATTCCTGATCGATTCCATTTCCAAGTAAAACCAAGTCAATTTGTTGTTCTTTACAAATGGAAATGGCTTCTTCATTTTTACAAACACACAAACCTTTCCATTCAGGCCTGGCATTTAACAGTCGGTTCATTACTGCAGTAATTTCTGTATCCCGGCCAATATAAAGTATAGTAGTTTGCATAATCTTGAGTTTAAAAATATATCAAAAGACAAATCGCCATTCCGACTGATACACCGATTTTTCATCGCTGGCAAAGTGGAGAAATACTTGGTCTCTACTCCAAAATTTCTCCTCCAAAGGAGTTCCTTTGGAACATTTCTGTCGAAATGACGATTCTTTTATATTAATTCAGTTCCATCGGAACATCCATCAATAAAACCTCTGCATCTGCAGTATTGGCTTTAAAACTAATGCTGTCGGTATCCCAAATGCCTAATCCATCTCTTTTGCTCAACACTTGTCCGTTTATGGTTACTTCGCCATTGATTACGAAAGCATAAACACCGTTTCCTGCTTTTTTGATTTTATATTCCGTTTCAAACCCTTCATCAAACTTACCTAACGAGAACCAGGCATCCTGATGAATCCAAACACCAGCATCTTCAGCGTTTGGTGATAAGATCTGCTGGAAGTTATTGTGCCTTGCTGCAACATCTAACGTTTGCTGATCGTAACGCGGCGTAACATTTTTCTTGTTAGGGAACAACCAGATCTGCAATAAGTTTAACTGCTCATCTGCATTTGCGTTAAACTCGCTATGGCTAACACCTGTTCCGGCACTCATTACCTGGATTTCTCCATTTTTAATTACGGCCGAATTACCCATACTATCTTTGTGGGCAATTGCACCAGCCAATGGAATGGTAATAATTTCCATGTTATCGTGTGGGTGCGAGCCAAAGCCCATTCCACCATCAATACTGTCGTCATTTAAAACCCTTAAAACTCCGAAGTGCATCCTTTCTGGATTGTAGTAATTAGCAAAACTGAATGAATGGTGTGCATCTAACCAACCATGATTAGCATGACCGCGGGTGTTTTCTTTGTGCAAAATAAACTGTGACATAAATTTCCTTTCTTGTTTATGATACAAATTTACAGCAGCTATGTTTACCAAACATTGATGTAGGGTAAGAAAGTAGTTGGGAGTCCAGAGTCCTAAGTCTGGAGTCAATCACCGATTGTGCCTTGCCATTACGGCATCGCTGTTAAGCTCCCTTAACGCATCTAATGCTACCCAATTTGCTTTTTTATTGTTTTGGGCGAGGATATTGTTTGCGGTTTGGATGGCATGCTCATGCAGAAAAACATTTCGCTTGCCAATTTGCCTCAATGCCCAGTTGATTGCCTTTTTAACAAAATTCCGGTTATCGTAGGCTTCCCTTTCGATGATCGGAAGAAAACCCAGAAAAGTTTCGTCGGGTTCTTTCTTGAGATGTACGGCTGCCTCAGCAATTAGTACAAAACCAGTACGTTTCACAAATTCTGCTTCGGCCTGGGCAAACTCGAAGGCCTTCGACTTAAAATAAGGCGTTTTAACGAAAAGATTTCCGCAAGCCTGATCACATATATCCCAGGAACTAAAATCACTCGCCCACGCATTTATTTGCGTTTCTGTCACCTGTTTATGATCGCCGATGATGGTTGCTAAAAGCTGGGCCTCATGAAACCCGGTCTCCCAAAGCAATAAAGACAGTTCCTGATTCTTGCCAATTTGCCTGGCCAGTTTTCTGATACTGGGCAAACGGGTACCAAATGCTTTAGAAGTATCGATCCCAAAATGAGCCATCTTTTTTAGATAATCAGGCTCGCTGATGGATTTTAATTCGGAAAGGACAAAATCTAGATCATTCATTATACGAATTTAGTTTTTTTGAAAGACTTCCGAAGTTTAGGCAACGCGCAGGCCTTTGAAACTTCGGAAGTCAAAAAAAGGCTGCCGTAAACGATGCCTCATACTGCACTATAACATAACCAATCCTTAATACTGTTTCAGCTTTAAGTTTACATCGATCTTTTAAACTTGTTTAAATTTAACCATAACGACCAACTTTTAAAACCCATGCAAAAAAACATCATATGGATGCTATTAGCGTCTTGCCTATTCACATTTTCCTGCAAAAAGAACAAATTAGCTGAAGAGGGGGCCAGCACAACAAACCAAAAGAAAAATATGCTAATGGCCAACACTACCTTAGCCAGCGCTGCCGCAAGCGTAAATGCCTATTCAAACACATCGGCCTACATCAACACTGGTTTTTCATTTTTAAATCCAACACAAATTGATAAAAACCGCCAGGCTATTGGCGGCAGTGCTTACACCGAGGTATATGGCTTTAATGTCCCAGAAGAAAACCGGGTAAGGGGTATAAGATGGAATGAAGACGATGAAACTACATCAATATGGCGTCCACAGGGAATTGCCGGTTTCTCCAGAAATGGTGTGCGCTATTTATTGGTAAGCTGGTACGCCAAAGATGCTGCAGAGAGCAAAGGATCGAGAATAACCCTTATCGACATCAGCCCAAGTTCGAGTACTTATTTAACGTACAGGCACATTTTACTGGTACAGCCCACAATTCCAACCGGCACACTTGATTATACACAATATGGTACTTATGCGCCCTTAAATGTACATGCCGGTGGTGTAGCTTACTTTAATGGTAAAGTTTATTTAAGCAGTACAAGTTTAGGATTAAGGGTATTTGATTTAGACAAAATTATTGAAGTAACTACAGGCACAAGCACTGATGATAAGTGTGGCAAAGATGCCAATGGAAATCTTTACGCTTTTAATTACAGATACATCCTTCCACAAATAGGTTATTATAAAATTAACGATGCAAGTCCTTTTTCAACCGTACAGGTAAATTACGAAAACAATCAATTATGGACAGGACAATATTATGCAGGAAGCGCAGATGCATCGATTGTTCCCAAAATATTCGGGTTCCCGATAAACTCATCAGGAGAATTGCAGAATTCAGGGATACAAACAGTGATTCCAAAAAACAGTCTGTTTACTTCAGATCATGCACATGGCATACAAGGTGTTTTTAGAAAAGGGAACAGAACCTGGCTTTCTTGCACTGGGTCTCCTAGCGAATCTTACGGATCAACCGCCCGTTTAGCAAGATATACAGATGGCGATACCAATATGGTCCGTTACAGGTGGCCATACGGCGCTGAATCGCTATACCTTGAAGCACAATATGGATATTTATGGAGTTTAACTGAATTTGAACCCAATGCCGGAGCTCAAAACGGCAGTCAGGTTAACCGTTGTATATTTGCTGTAGATTTTTCAAAATACGAATAGAAACCTTATTCAAAATTAAAAGAGGCTGTATCATATCTATAAATCCTATCCATTGAGAAAATTCGTCATTTCGACTGAAGCGCAGTCCCGAACATTTGGGAGAGAAATCTTTATCATAGTACAAAGATTTCTCCTCCGAAGGAGTTCCTTTGGAACACTACGGTCGAAATGACGATATCATGCATTAAGCTAATGCTTGTTCAATATCAGCTAAAATATCATTGATATGCTCCAAACCAATTGACAAACGGATTGAACCTTGCTCAATACCAACTTCATTACGTTGTTCTTCGGTAAGTTTGCTGTGTGTACTGGTAGCAGGGTGTGTTGCAATGGAACGGGTATCGGCCAGATTTGCTGAGATCGAGAACATTTGCAAACCGTCCATAAACTTACGTGCAGCATCTATACCGCCTTCAACCACAATGGTTACAATGCCACCACCCTGTTTCATTTGCTTTTTGGCAATGTCATACTGCGGGTGCGATGGTAAAAACGGATACTTTACCAGTTTAATTTTCGGGTGTTTTTCTAAATATTCTGCAACTTTTAAGGCATTTTCGCAATGACGATCCATGCGGATGGCCAAAGTTTCTAAACTTTTAGATAAAATCCATGCGTTAAAAGGCGATAACGCCGGCCCACTGTGACGGGCAAAAGCAATCACATCTGCAATTAAATCTTTGGTCCCTAAAATAACGCCACCCAATACTCTTCCTTGTCCATCAATATATTTGGTAGCCGAATGAATGGAAATGTGTGCACCATATTTAATCGGCTGTTGCAGATATGGTGTAGCAAAGCAATTATCGACAACTAATAATACATTATGTTTTTTAGCCAAATCGCCCAGAAATTCCAGATCGATAATGTCGATGCCAGGATTAGATGGCGTTTCAACAAAAATCATTTTGGTATTTGGTTTAATCAAAGCTTCCCAGTCCTGTGGTTTATCCAGATCGGCATAATCGAAAGTTACGCCCCAGTTAGAAAAAACATTGGTTAATAATTGATGTGTAGAACCAAAAACCGATCTGCTCGAAACCAAGTGGTCGCCATTTTTTAAAAACGCACCAAATGTGGTAAAAATAGCGGCCATACCTGTAGCTGTGGCGAAACCATCTTCGGCACCTTCTAAGAGGCACATTTTCTCTATAAACTCTGATGTATTTGGATTTGAATAACGGCTATATACATTCCCTTCCTTTTCGTTAGCAAACAAAGCACGCATTTCTTCCGCATCTTCAAACTTATAACTCGAAGTAAGGTAAATTGGTGAGGAATGCTCTTTGTGTAAACTGCGTTCGGTTTGAGTGCGTATAGCTATGGTTTCAAAATTTTCGGATTTCATTGTATTGTAAGATATGAGTATTGAGATGTGAATGCGAGATTTGAGACGTGAGACATAAGATTTGAGACAAGAGATTTTCCCCTCAACCTTAAACCCTACACCTTAAACCTTCACCCTACGCCTTGTTTATTTTATAAGTAAAATTAATCGTTGCAGAGCGGCCTAAAATATTCGATACAGAGCAATATTTATCGAAAGTCATGGCTAATGCACGCTCAACTTTCTGAACGCTTAAATCGCCAAATAAATCGAAGTGAATATCGATTACATCAAAAATAGGCGGCATTTCTTCCTCTTTTCTGGTGGCATTTATAGCGATTTTAATGTCATCAAGTGGCTCCTTCTGCTTGGTTAATACATTTACCATATCAATGCCGCTGCAGCCACCCAATCCAATCAGTAACATCTCCATCGGCCTGAAACCTTTTCCTTCGCCACCAATGGCAGCTTTTGCATCCAACTCTACAGTAAAACCGCTCTCGTTTTCTGCTTCAAAATTAAATTTACCGCTTTTGCGGATCAGATTTATGTTCATATTAATCGTATCGAGATGTAAGATCTGAGATATTAGATATGAGACATTTCAAACGCCTTAACCTTCTACCTTCCAACCTTCTACCTTAATTTAAATTTATTACTTAACCCCTTAACATTTTGCTATTCGAACGCCATGCACCCTGCTTAAATACCATAAAATACTAAGTTATTTTCTTCCAGTTCGGGCAATTTAACCGGATGGTCGAAAATTGCAAAAACCGACGAACCGCTACCACTCATTAAAGAGAATGTTGCGCCTGCATCGTATAAACTGGTTTTTATTTGACGAATTTGGGGATACTTTGCGAATACCGATGGTTCGAAATCGTTGATAACCTTATTTTTCCATGTTGTTGGATGCAAATGTATAATTTCTTTTAACGATTGCAAAGGTTTTTGCGGTTTTACATGTGCATAAGCATCAGCTGTACTCACGTGCACAGGCGGTTTTACCAAAACTTTAAACCAGGCTGACAAATCTATTTCACACTTTTCAAATTCATCACCTTTATTAAATGCATAAACGGGTTTGTTCTCGATAAAAAAAGCACAGTCTGCCCCTAGCTGGCGGGCATAACCTTCCATTTTATCAACAGACATCCCCAAAGTGAATTTCTCATTTAATAATTTGATCAGAAAAGCACAATCTGCCGATCCACCACCCAAACCTGCACCAACTGGAATGTTTTTCAATAAATTGATCTGCTGCGCCGGAATATCATAATCCATCTTTACCAATTGATAAGCTTTAAAACACAGGTTATCGTTCGGGTCGCCAGGGATATCAATCCCATGAATTTTGCACGAAGTTATCTCAGCATCGGTAATTTCGACCGAATCTTTAATATTGATCGGATAAAAAACGGTTTCGAGGTTGTGATAACCATCAGCACGTTTTTCGGTGATATTTAAGCCTAGATTTATTTTTGCGTTGGGAAAAGATAGCATGTTAGTCCTGAGTCGTGAGTCTTAAGTCGTGAGTCCATGGTGCCGAAACCAGCAGCCGTCTCATTTGCAAACATACAAAAGTGTTTTTACTGGCTTAGGTTTCTTTGCATTTTATGTCTTTAGTCTTTTTGGAGCGCAATAACAGTAATCATGGGATACTTTGTTCCCGTGTTACGCTTTTACGCTTCGCTTCGTCATACCTCCTCGCATCAGGGTAACGCTGCACCCGGGGCTAAGGGGCCAGTTGCTACTGCTATCGGGGTTGATGAAGAAACCGTAAATTACAAACCTGATTGTAGTGGAAAGCCCACAGCGCTGGACTTGAAACGAAAAGCAGGGCAGGTGGCTGCCATTGGCACAGTACATTCATTTCCAAAAAAACAATTATCAGTACAATGTTAGTAAATGTCCAGTGTGTATAAAAATGATTCTCAACACCTGATAAATTTTAGATATTTGTAGTTAATTAATTATTTACAATTTAAAAGCCCCTTAAGGGGTTTGGGGTGTATGAAACAATATTTAGATTTAATGCAGCATGTGCTTGATCATGGCGCTCAAAAGCACGACCGTACCGGCACCGGAACAATAAGCGTTTTTGGTTACCAGATGCGCTTTAACCTTCAGGAAGGTTTCCCGATGGTGACGACAAAGAAACTGCATTTAAAATCTATTATACATGAGTTAATCTGGTTTTTAACCGGCGATACCAATATTAAATACTTAAAAGATAATGGCGTTCGTATCTGGGACGAATGGGCTGACGAAAACGGCAACCTCGGCCCGGTTTATGGTTCACAGTGGAGAAGCTGGCCAACACCAGATGGGCAACATATTGATCAGATCACCAATATCATCAATACGATAAAGAACAATCCCGATTCGCGCAGGATTATTGTTTCTGCCTGGAACGTTGCTGAAATCGAAAATATGGCTTTGCCCCCTTGTCATGCCTTTTTTCAATTCTATGTGGCTGATGGGAAGTTAAGCTGCCAGTTATATCAGCGCAGTGCCGATATTTTCCTGGGCGTACCTTTTAATATTGCATCTTACGCTTTATTAACCATGATGGTAGCACAGGTGTGCGGCTTAGCAGCCGGAGATTTTATCCATACCCTCGGCGATGCACATTTATACAATAACCATATCGAACAGGCCAACCTACAATTAAGCCGCGAGCCTAAAGCATTGCCAACCATGAAAATCAATCCTGACGTAAAAAGCATTTTTGATTTTAAATTTGAGGACTTTACGCTGGAAAATTATGAAGCGCATCCGCATATTAAAGGAATAGTGGCAGTATAATTGGTTCATTGGTTAATTAGTCATTCGTTCATTAGCCATTAGTTCATTTGTTTGGGTGCAGAATTGAATGCCCTGTTTTAAAAAAATCATCCCTTTAATTTACTTAATCAAGAGAAATCATGAATTATAAATTAGAGGATTTAGAAGTCTATAATTTGTCAGAGATAATTTCAGATAAAATCTGGGATATTGTCATGGGATGGGAATATTTCGCTAAAGATACTATTGGGAAGCAATTATGCAGAGCAGCAGATTCTATTAGCGCAAATATTGCTGAAGGATATGGGAGGTATCATTTCAAAGAAAACAAAAACTTTTGTTATTATAGCCGAGGTTCAATTTTAGAAGTAAAATCATTTCTTAGGAAATCAAAAAATAGAAATTTGATATCTGAAGATTGTTATTCAGAACTTTATACCGAATTACAAACAATCCATTTAAAACTAAATGCTTATATAAAATATATTGGAAAAAATTTAAACAAGTCTTAACTTGTCGACGCATGCTGGGATCATACTTAGAAATTATGCTTAATGCATTTGCAGACACTAATAAACAAATGACTAATGACTAATGAACTAGAAAGCCCTTCGCTTTCAATTGCCGTAGCTGTAGGCGAGAACTTCGCAATAGGGAAAAACAACCAGCTTTTATGGCACATGCCAGCCGATTTAAAGTTCTTTAAACTAACCACTTCGGGGCACACAGTTGTGATGGGCCGCAAAACCTTCGATTCTGTAGGTAGACCGCTACCTAACCGCAGAAATATTGTAATTACCAGAGATCCCAGTTTAAAAATAGACGGTGTTGAAGTGGTAAATAGTTTAGATGAAGCTTTAGCAATTACCAAGGCAGAAGAAAAACCGGTATTTATTGTGGGTGGTGCTGAAATTTACAGACAGGCTTTGCCAAAAACCACCACACTTTATTTAACCACCATCCACCACAATTTTGATGCAGATACTTTTTTCCCTGAAATTAACCGGAACGAATGGAAATTAATCAGCAGCGAAGCCCACAAAGCCGACGAAAAAAACAAGTACGATTATACTTTTGAGGTTTTAGAAAGGATTTAACTCAAATTAACCGCAAAGAACGCGAAGAATTTCGCAAAGAGCGCAAAGCATCTTATTTACAATTGATTCATGTGAACAGATACTTCTACGTCAGCAATCTAAACCCGATATACGTGGATGCCGATTTTTCATCGGCAGAAACATTAGCGGAACTGAACCAAAGCCAAAAGCTGCTGCACCTGCTTTTCTAATCATTTGGCAACATAACAACATGAGTATTCAGTAAAACGGTTAGCAGGCAAAAAATAAGATTATTGCCTGATAAAAATTAATGTTAATAAATTATCAATTAAGGGGTTCTATAATTTAAAAATTTAATTAGATTTGCCGACTTGTTAAAAAACAGCGAAAGACAAATTATTTTAAACAAACAATGCAAGGAAAAGGTTTTATTAAGTTTATAGCGATAGTATTAGCTATCGTTTGTGCGTACGCACTTTCTTTTACTTTGGTAGCATCCAAGGTAGAAAAAGACGCAAAAAACGCTGCGAAGGGTGATTTGGCCAAAGAAAAGGCTTACTTAGATTCGATGAGTACCGTTAAAGTTTATCCAGTAGTTGGATTTACTTATCAAGAGGTAAAAGCGAAAGAGATTAATTTGGGTTTAGACTTAAAAGGCGGAATGAACGTAACGATGGAGATATCGTTAGCAGAGTTGGTAAAATCATTAGCGGGCAACCCTACTGATGCTAACTTTAACAAAGCAGTTCAGAACGCACAGATCCAGTTAAATGCCGGTGGTAAAGATTACATCAAAATTTTTGTTGATGAATTCGAAAAATTAAGCCCTGGAGTAAAACTTGCAGATTATTTTTCTAACCAGGATAACGCATCTCAGTTAAAACCTAGCGCAAGCAATAGCGACGTAGAATCTTTCTTGGAAAAAGAAGCAACCAGTGCGATCGATCGTTCATTTACAGTTTTACGTTCACGTATTGATGGTTTCGGTGTAGTTAGCCCGAACATGCAAAAACAAGAAGGTAGCAACCGTATCTTAATCGAAATGCCAGGTGTACAAGATAAAGAGCGTATTGCTAAACTTTTACAAGGTTCTGCAGAATTACAGTTCTGGCAAGTATACCAGGTGCAAGAAGTTGCACCATTGTTAGAAAACATTAATAAAATTTTAGCTGCAACATTAAAAGCTGATGCGCCTGCAACTAAAGATACAACTGCTGCTCCCGCTGCTGGTGGTAAACTTGCCGGTTTAGAAAAAGCTGCTGCTAAAGATACTACGGCTAAAGGTGGTAAGCTTGCTGGCTTAGGTAAAAAGGATTCAACTGCGGTTAAAGCTGAATTACTTAAATCTAACCCATTGTATGCTGTTCTTAACCTTCCTATTTACCAAGGCGAAAACGGACAACAACAATTAATGCCAGGTGCAGTTGTTGGTATGTCGTTACAAAAAGATACTGCAAAGGTTAACTCATACCTAAAACTTCCAGAAGTTGCTGCATCTATTCCATCTACGATGAAATTTATGTGGAGCGTTAAACCTAGAGAAGGTTCGAAAATTTTCGAACTATATGCTATTAAAGTAGTAAGTGCTGATGGCAAACCAGATTTAGGTGGTGAGGCAATTAGCGATTCGCGTGCAGATTTTGATCAAAAAGGCAAACCAGAAGTAACCATGTACATGACCAGCGAAGGTTCTGCTAAATGGAAAAAAATTACCGCTGAAGCCGCTGCTGATCCAAACAACAAAAAATCTATTGCAATTGTATTAGATAACCAGGTTTATTCTGCTCCTACCGTACAGAACGAAATTGCTGGTGGCGTTTCATCAATCACAGGTAACTTTACACAAGCCGATACTAAAGATTTATCTAACATCTTAAAAGCTGGTAAATTACCTGCTCCTGCACGTATTGCAGGTAGTTATGTGGTTGGTCCAACTTTAGGTGCACAAGCTATTCACGATGGTTTAATTTCATTCGTAATTGCCTTTATCGTAATCTTAATCTTCATGGCGTTGTATTATCACCGTGCAGGTTGGGTTGCTAACTTTGCATTGTTGATCAACTTATTCTTCATCATTGGTATCCTGGTATCACTTGGTGCAGTATTAACCTTACCAGGTATTGCTGGTATCGTATTAACCATTGGTTTATCGGTAGATGCAAACATCCTTATTTTTGAACGTGTACGTGAAGAGCTTGCACATGGCAAAAACACGGCTACTGCAATTAAAGAAGGTTTTAAACATGCAATGCCTTCAATTATCGACTCAAACGTTACCTTATTTATTTTAGGTGCTATCCTTTACGTTTTCGGTAGCGGTCCGGTTCAAGGTTTCGCAACTACATTATGTATCGGTATCCTTTCTTCATTATTTGCAGCTGTAGCCATTTCGAGAGTAGTTTTCGAATCGTTATTAAACCGCAAAATCGATGTAAGTTTCGATAACAGCATTACCCGTAACGCATTTAAAAACATCAGTTTCAACTTCGTTGGCCGTCGTAAAATTTACTATGTAATCTCTACCATCATTATTATTGCCGGTATTGGTATGTACTTCAAAAATGGTGGTTTAAATTTAGGTGTAGATTTTAAAGGGGGCAGAACTTATTTGGTTCACTTCGATAAAGCAGTTAATACTGAAGATTTAAAAGCAAAATTAAACCCGGTTTTCGGTAACGAAACACCTGAGGTTAAAACCGCAGGTGAAGATAGCCAGGTAAAAATCACTACTACTTTCCACATCGAAGATCAGGATATTAAAACTGATAAAGTTGTAGAAGATGCTTTAAATAAAGGTTTAGCCGGTTCTAAATATGAAATTGTAAGCTCACAAAAAGTTACGCCTATTATTGCAAGTGATATTGTAAACGGTGCTTTCTATGCAGTATTGATCTCATGTTTATTCATGTTTATCTATATCGTAGTGCGATTCAAAAAATGGCAGTATGGTTTAGGTGCGGTAATCGCATTGTTCCATGATGTGTTAATGGTATTATCTTTCTACACTATTTTAGACGGTATTATGCCATTCTCATTAGAAATCGGTCAGGATTTCATAGCAGCAATTTTAACGGTAATGGGTTACACCATGACGGAGACAGTTGTTGTATTCGACCGTATCCGTGAGAAATTAAAAGAATCTGGTAAAGAAGATTTACACGGTGAAGAGCGAAACAACTTAATCAACTTCGCATTGAACAGTACGTTAAGTCGTACCATCTTAACCTCATTAACTGTATTCTTCGTGTTATTGGTAATCTTTATTTTCGGTGGCGACAGCATCCGCGGATTCATCTTCGCATTGTTAATCGGCCGTATCATTGGTACATATTCATCATTATGTATCTCTACTCCTATCGTAATCGATTTGGGTAGCTCAGCCGAGAAAAAATAAGAGATTAATTTCTTAAAATATAAGCGCTCCGATTTATCGGGGCGTTTTTTTTATGCATGCTTTTTTACTACCAAGGCACAAAGTTTTTTTTTGAAAAGCAAGGGCTGTGGTTCTTCGGTTCCGATAGTCCTGCTGTTCGTTTTATTTCGCTGCGCTCCATGTTCACTCCCATCAGGTTTAATTAACTTAAAACAGTGCTAAGAAAACTACAACACCCGGCTTCGTCATGCCAGCGTTATATCTTTATTATTAAGCAAGAATAACTGCCAAAACCTCATTTCCTAAACCTTTTGGCTATCTTTTTGTTACATTAACTATAGATAAACCGATACGAAAATGGATTTACAACTTCCTAAAAGCGAATACCCTAGAGTAGTTATAGTTGGCGGTGGATTTGGAGGAATTGAGTTAGCTAAACGTTTAAAAAACCAACCCTTTCAGGTGGTTATGCTCGATAAACATAACTACCATACTTTTCAACCCTTACTTTATCAGGTAGCTACGGGAGGTTTAGAAGCCGATTCGATCGCTTTCCCCCTAAGAAAGATTTTTAAGGGACAGAAAAATCTCGTTTTCCGGGTAACCAAGGTTACAGAAGTTAATGCAGCAGAAAACTGTTTACAAACCGATATAGGCAGAATTAATTACGATTATCTTGTTATTGCTACAGGTTCTACCAGTAACTTTTTTGGCAATAAAGAAATCGAGGCCAACTCCATGCCAATGAAATCCATACCGGAGGCACTGGATTTAAGAAGTTTGATTTTACAAAATTTCGAAAAATCACTGATCGAAAAAGATATAGATAAAAAGAGCGCCTTATTAAACTTCGTAGTAGTTGGTGGAGGCCCAACAGGTGTTGAAACCTCTGGCGCTATTGCAGAGCTTAAAAAACACGTTATTCCGAACGATTACCCAGAAATGGATCTAAGCAGGGTAAACATTTACCTGATCGAAAATTCACCGGAATTATTAGGTGTGATGTCGCCACAGGCACAGAAAAAAGCCAAAGATTTCCTTACCGATATGGGCGTTCAGATCATGAACGAAACCAGGGTATTGAGTTACGACGGACATACCCTTACCTTGCAGGATAAAGCACCAATTTTAAGTTCTACCGTAATTTGGAGCGCTGGTGTTAAAGGCGAAGTTTTAGGTGGTTTAGATAAAGCAGAAATTGTTCGTGGTGGCAGATTGAAAACCGATACGCAGAATTTAGTGGTGGGTTATCAAAATGTTTATGCCATTGGAGATGTAGCCGCTATTATTGATGAAGAAACACCTAACGGTCACCCAGGGGTTGCACCAGCTGCCATACAGCAAGGACACCAACTGGCCAAAAACCTGATCAATATCAAAGAAAATAAACCTTTAGAGAAATTTAAATATTTCGATAAAGGCTCAATGGCTACAGTAGGCAGAAATAAAGCCGTAGTAGATATTGGAAAAATTCGTTTTCAAGGCGTTTTTGCATGGTTTACCTGGATGTTTGTACACTTAATGACTTTGGTAGGCTTCAGAAACAAGATTATTGTTTTCGTAAATTGGGTTTGGAGTTATTTCAGTTACGATAGAGGAACCCGTTTAATTATCAGAACCTTTGCAAAAGACCGAAGCGTGGATTATAGAGACGAGGTACCATCAGTAAAGGAACAAGTTAAAGTATCTTAGTCTTTAAGGTAACTTTCGATAATAAAAAATTGTTTCCTTTTTCTTCTTTTCTTTGCGAAAAACTTTGCACATTTTGCGGTTAAACCAAAAATATGAGCCAAAACAACTTCAGATTAGTAGAATGTCCACGCGACGCCATGCAAGGACTACACGATTTTGTTCCAACCGAACTTAAGGCTGAATATTTGAATCTTTTGCTTCAGGTAGGTTTCGATACGCTCGATTTTGGAAGTTTTGTTTCCCCTAAAGCCATTCCACAAATGGCCGATACAGCCGAAGTTTTAGCACAATTGGATTTGAGCAACACGGCAACTAAACTCTTGGCTATTGTAGCCAATTTAAAAGGCGTAGAGAACGCTGTAAAGCATGAAACTGTCGATTACCTTGGTTTCCCCTTTTCGATCTCAGAAACGTTCCAACAGCGTAATACCAATTCAAGCATAGCACAATCATTAAATACTGTGGAAGAAATGCTTTCACTTTGCGCTAAAAACAATAAAAAAGCGGTTGTTTACTTGTCGATGGGTTTTGGGAATCCTTATGGCGACGAATGGAATTATGAAATTGTAGAAAAATGGGCTGATGTACTGGTGGGTAAAGGTGTAGCGATTTTATCGTTAGCTGATACTGTAGGCATTTCTACGCCAGAGAAGATAGAAAGCATATTGCCAAAACTGATTTCGAAGTTTAAAAATACCGAAATCGGCATCCATCTGCATTCAACCCCTGCCGAACGGTTTGAAAAAATAGAAGCTGCTTATCGTTCTGGAGTAAAACGTATAGATTCTGCCTTAAAAGGTTTTGGAGGCTGCCCAATGGCTGCTGATGACCTCACAGGCAACATTGCTACCGAAGATGTAATTGCATTTTTGAATGCCAAGGGAGAAAATATCAACCTTAATATGAATAAATGGAATGAGGCAATGGCTTTATCAGGAAAGATATTTGGGTAGAGTGTCATGAGTGATCGTCATTGCGAGGCACGAAGCAATCCTACAACTATGGGTGGGAGTAAACAAATTTAGCTCATGCCTAGCGATCGCTTTAAGATTGCTTCGTACCTCGCAATGACGAATCCACTGTCGAGTACTTCGACACAAAGTATTGATTAATCCAACTCGTCATATAAGTCTTTCCAATTTGGATTCATAGATTCAATCAAATCTATTTTCTGTTGGCGGCTTCCACCTTTAATTCTCTTTTCTTCATCAATCGCTTCTTCAATATCAGAGAAAAACGAGTAATAAACTAACTTGTAGCATTTATATCTTGAAGTGAAACTTTTTGGAAATTCGTCGTTTTTATGTTGCCAAACCCTACTCTGTAAGTCTGAAGTTACTCCAGTATAAAAAACAGTATTAAAAGAATTTGCCATGATATAAACGCATCCTCCTCTTTCCATTATATTTTAGCTGGTATTGGTAATTATTATGTCGTCATTGCGAGGCACGAAGCAATCTTACTACTTTGGGTGGGATAAACCAAATTAGCCCATGCCTGGCGATTGCTTTAAGATTGCTTTGTATGAAATAACGATTTTTCGTTGAATGCGCTGTGCTTTCTGTATCTCCTGGCAAATTATCCCTAAACCTTCTTCACCATTTTAAAATGCTGTATCCCAGCCTCCTCAAATTGCTCTCCCTCTGCTACAAAACCAAATTTAGCATACAAACTCATGGCATCTAACTGCGAGTTCAGGTAAATATAATGTGCATCTTCCGGCAGATCAGATAAAGCCTCGGCAATTAGCGCACGCCCTACACCCTGCCCTCTAAAATCTTTTAAAACTGCGAAACGTTCCAGCTTATAACCATTATCCGTTTTACGCCACCTGCAGGCACCGCAAGGCTGGCCATTATTTGTTGCCAGAAAATGTACAGATTCATCTTCATGCTCCCACTCCAATTCCGGCGGGCAATTCTGTTCGTCTACAAATACAATCTTACGGATCGCAAATACTTTATCTAAATCTTCGGGATGATTAACTTTTTGAACGTGCAGACTCATTATCGTGGTGTTTAAAGTGTTTATTCGATTTTAATTTCGATTCATTTAATGCCTCAGCAACATCAATTGAATGCGAACAATGAATATCGGCCTCTTTTTTGGCAAGTGTGGCAATCGTAACGTAAAATTTATGTAACTGATCCAGTTCTTTTTCGCTCAAATCTTCTATATCAACCATCCGGTTGCTTGCACCCTGCTGCGCAGCAATTAATTCATTTAATTTTAACTGAATGGCCTTGCCATCTTTATTCTGTGCTTTCTGAATCAAGAAAACCATCAAAAAGGTAATAATCGTTGTACCTGTGTTAATCACCAACTGCCAGGTTTCAGAATAATCGAAAAGTGGGCCTGTAACCGCCCAAATCACTACGATTGCCGTTGCCGATATAAATGCAGCAGAGCTACCCGTAAATTTGGTTGCCGCGTTGGCAAATTTCTCGAAAAAATTATTTCTCTTGGTATCATTTTTAGATTTTGCCATCACAATTTGTTTGCTTAAATATAACCATAAAACAAACAAAAGCGCCATAAGTTTTTAAACCCATGGCGCTTTTGTAATTATTGAATGATTGATTTTTTGAATGATTGAATAGACTTTCAATCTTAAAAAATAACCAAAAATTATAGCTTATCGTTAACGTTGATGCAGTTTAGATCTTCGAAAGCAGTAGTTAAACGTTTCACAAAAGTTTCTTCACCTTTACGTAACCAAACGCGTGGATCGTAATATTTTTTGTTTGGTTTATCATCACCATCAGGATTACCAATCTGACCTTGAAGATAAGCTTCATTCTTTTTGTAATATTCTAAAATACCTTCCCAAAATGCCCATTGCATATCAGTATCGATATTCATTTTAATTGCACCATAAGAAATTGCTTCTCTGATTTCTTCCTGAGTAGAACCAGAACCACCATGGAATACAAAGTTGATTGGTTTCTCTGCTGTTAAGCTGAATTTTTCTTTGATAAAATCCTGAGAATTTTTCAAAATTACCGGTTGCAATTTTACGTTACCTGGTTTATAAACACCATGTACGTTACCAAAAGCAGCAGCAACTGTAAAACGAGGAGAAACTTTACTTAATTCTTCGTAAGCATAAGCCACTTCGCTAGGTTGAGTATATAATTTAGAGCTATCTACATCACTATTATCAACGCCATCTTCTTCACCACCTGTAACACCAAGTTCGATTTCGATAGTCATGTTCATTTTAGCCATGCGTGCTAAGTATTTAGCAGAAATTTCCATGTTTTCTTCAATAGACTCTTCCGATAAATCCAACATGTGTGATGAAAACAAAGGTTTTCCAGTTTCAGCGAAGAATTTTTCACCGTGGTCTAAAAGTCCATCAATCCAAGGCAATAATTTTTTAGCGGCGTGGTCGGTATGTAAAACCACAGCAACACCATAATGCTCTGCCAATAAATGTACATGTTTAGCTGCCGATACAGCACCTAAAATACATGCTTGCAATTTCTCATTATCTAAAGATTTGCCTGCATAAAACTGTGCACCTCCATTAGATAGTTGAATCATAACAGGCGAATTTACTGCCTTAGCAGTTTCCAATACCGCATTAACCGTATTTGTACCGGTTACGTTAACTGCTGGTAAAGCAAACTGATGTTTTTTAGCCTGCTCAAACAATTCTTGAACGGCATCTCCGTAAATTACGCCTTTGTAGCCTTTTAAACTCATTTCTTGTTAATTTTATTAAGTCCGAAGTTATAAAAAAAAATAACATTCCAAGCTTTTCTAACAACAGAATTATTTGCCTAACAGCAAAATAAGGCCTATTTAGTGTAAAAAACACATTATCCTTAGTGTAAAAAAGACACACCTTTAGAAATAATAAATTCACAATGATCAATTTTACCGAATCACCAAAAACCAATGTACAATGATCAAATGCCAGCATATAATATCAAATGTCAATAATTAATGTTCCTATGCGAGTTTTATAATTGTGATTTCATTATTGGTCATTGCGATTTGATCATTGGTAATTCTTTATCTTAATTTTATTTTTCGTTTCTTTGCAATCCAATTCTTCAAAAAATTATATGGCTTGGTTTAAGAGAGAAAAAAAAGGTATCATCACCACAACAGAAGAGAAAAAAGAAGCACCAGATGGTTTGTGGAATAAATGTCCAAATTGTAAAAAACCGCTACATCAGGCAGAACTTCAGGAAAACAAATACGTTTGTCATTACTGCGATTACCACCTGAGAGTAGGCTCAAAAGAATATTTCGAGGTTTTATTTGATAATAACGAGTTTAAAGAGCTGTTCCCTAACTTAACATCAGGCGATCCTTTAAATTTTAACGATAACAAACCTTACACCGATAGAATTAAAGAAAGTCAGGCTAAAACAGGCTTAAAAGACGCTATCCGTGCCGCTGTTGGTAAAATCGAAGGGCAAGACCTTGTAATTGCCTGTATGGATTTTGCTTTTATCGGCGGTTCAATGGGTTCAGTTGTGGGCGAAAAAATTGCAAGATCGATCGATTATAGCATTAAACATAAAGTTCCGTTCCTGATGATCTCAAAATCAGGTGGTGCACGTATGATGGAAGCCGCATTTTCATTAATGCAAATGGCCAAAACATCAGCCAAACTCGCCTTATTAGGTCAGGCTAAAGTTCCATATATCTCTTTATTAACCGATCCAACTACCGGTGGTGTAACTGCATCATACGCCATGTTAGGCGATATTAATATTGCAGAACCAGGCGCACTGATCGGCTTTGCTGGTCCGCGGGTAATTAAAGAAACCATTAAAAAAGATTTACCAAAAGGTTTCCAAACTTCAGAATTCGTTCTTGAACACGGTTTCCTCGATTTCATTGTAGATAGAAGAGCCATGAAAGCTAAATTGGGCGCTTTTATTAAAATGATGAACAACTAGTTGGTTCAATAGTTCATTAGCCATTAGTTCATTGGTCTGCGTGCCAAAAAATGAATTCATAATTAGAAAAGCAGGGCTTGAATAAATCGGTTAGTTCAGCCCTGCTTTTCGTTTCAAGTCCTCGCAACATGGACTGCCCCCAAAAAGTTGGACAAACCTTATTAATTATTTAATACTTGTGTCCGGTATTCAACCGGGCTCATTCCATTTAAGTTCAATCTTATCCTTTTATTGTTATAATAACTAATATACTCAT
>Ga0307405_10000034_pt1 | contig 95787 bp, 96 predicted proteins | sample 322Cmetagenome_2_FD_203311 | JGI IMG/M metagenome (GOLD analysis project Ga0307405, IMG submission 203311) | Maize rhizosphere microbial communities from greenhouse at UC Davis, California, United States - 322HYB-C-1 | ecosystem: Host-associated > Plants > Roots > Rhizosphere > Soil | place... | reverse complement strand
TGCGTCGTGTCGACCTTACCCTCTTGATCGTAGTCGAAACCTTGATGCATGAGCGCAGTGTGACCCGCGCCGCCGAGAAATTGTTCCTCGGCCAACCAGCCATCAGCGCCGCGTTGTCGCGCCTGCGTGGGCTGTTCGACGACCCCCTGTTCGTGCGCACCGGCCGCAGCATGGAACCCTCGGCCCGGGCCGTGGAAATCTTCGCCCTGCTCTCCCCGGCCCTGGACTCGATTTCCACCGCCGTCAGCCGCGCCGCCGAGTTCGACCCGGCCACCAGCACCGCGGTGTTCCGCATCGGCCTGTCCGACGACGTCGAATTCGCCCTGCTGCCCCAACTGCTAAAACGCCTGCGCGCGGAAGCGCCCGGCATCGTATTGGTAGTGCGCCGCGTCAACTACATCCTGATGCCCGGCCTGCTCGCCTCCGGCGAAATTTCCATCGGCGTCAGCTACACCGCCGACCTGCCGGCCAACGCCAAGCGCAAAGTACTGCGCCGCAGCCTGCCGAAGCTGCTGCGCGCCGACAGCGTCCCGGGCTCCCTGAGCCTGGACGACTTCTGCGCTCGTCCCCACGCCCTGGTGTCGTTCGCCGGCGACTTGAGCGGGTTCATCGATGAAGAACTGGAGAAACTCGACCGCAAGCGCCATGTGGTGCTGGCGGTGCCGCAGTTCAACGGGCTGGGGACATTGCTGGCAGGCACGGACATTGTCGCCATTGTGCCGGACTATGCCGCCGAGGCACTGACCGCCGCAGGGGGGTTGCGCGCGGAAGAACCGCCGTTGCCGGTGCGTTCGTTCGAGCTGCATATGGCTTGGCGTGGGTCGCAGGACAATGATCCGGGGGAGCGGTGGTTGCGGTCGCGGATACAGATGTTTTTTGGGGACCCCGATAGCTTGTAATGGAGTTCCACTGTATTCCATAAAATCCTTAAATAACAACTACTTGAAGGAAAAATCAATCCACCGCCGCCTGTCTAAATCCAGTGGATTCCAGAGCTCATGGGGGCATAATTGGGGGCAAATTTCGGTTCCTTAAAAAGGATGCCCCCACCGATGCCGCCAGATATTGCTACTGCTTTCAAACGAAAACTCAGCGATGCCTTCATCCGCTCGCTGACTGAGCCCGGCAAGCACGCCGACGGCGAAGTCCCTGGCCTCTACTTGGAGGTAAGGGCGTCGAGCAGGGCCGGTAAATCCCCGTCCAAATTCTGGCGCTTGAAGTATCGGCTGCATGGTAAGGAAAACCGCTTCTCCATTGGCGCTTACCCTGACATCAGTCTGAAGGAGGCACGCGACATTGCCCGCGGCGCACGCCGCGACGTAGCCAACCACATTGCTCCCCTCAAAGCCAAGACCGCGAAGATCGAGGCACAGCTGCTCAACGAAGAGCGCACCTTCGCGTATGTGGCCAAACAATGGTTAGCATTTAAGTCTGCGGAACTGGTGCCCAAATCCATCTCGGGGTTTAGTGGCGCGCTGAATAACCACATCTTGCCCGCTATCGGCAATAAACCGGTCAGCGAGATCAAGCTGGAGCACATCACCACAATCATCACAGAGCTGCGCCGTCAGCGCATCATGGCCATGGCCCGGCGCGTACGCACCATCATCCGTTCCATTCTGGGCTTTGCCGAAGGTCGAGGCTGGGTGGAGCGCAACGTGGCGCTCAGTAACATCGAGGAGCTAAAGATTCGCCATGTCGTGACCAGCAACCCGGCGATCGAAAGGCCCGCCGACCTGGGCAGGTTTCTTCTACGTCTGGATGACTGCAACGATGGCAGCGTTGCGACCGCGATGCGCCTGCTGGTCATGTTGCCGGTCCGTCCTGGCGAGCTAGTAAAGATGCGCTGGGAAGACGTTGACCTGGTCGGCGCCGATTGGCGTTACGTGGTCAGTAAGACCAAGCACTTGGACAAGAGCAAGCACGTCGTGCCGTTACCAGAGCAAGCTCTAGTCCTGTTACGCGAGCTAAGTAAAACCCGCGTGGTGGACGAAGAAGGCAAAGGATGGGTGTTCGCCTCGCCGATTTATCCAGGTCGTCCCATTAATCCAACCTCCATGCTCAAGTCTTTTCAGCGTATCTGGCCAGATTACGACATCACTGCCCACGGCTTTCGCGCTACCTACCGGACTATTGCTCACGAGCACTTGGGTATTGACCCCATCGTGCTCGAACTGTCGTTATCCCACCGTATGCCAGGTGCGCTTGGAGCTGTGTATGCGCGCGCGCAACTGCTGGTACAGCGCCGGGAGGCGGCTCAACAATGGGCTGACTATTTAGACCATCTGCGGCACAGCGCAGCTCAAGAGAGGAAAGACTGACGAAACCGCGAAAACTATCAGAGATTTGAGCTGGAAACGACTCTCGCATCTTACGTCAGCCCCATTGAAATCTAAGGGGTTTTCCTTCTTGCCGAAGCAGGAAACGACTCAACTCTGGATTTGTTTTTGGCGTGTACCAAAGACCAAGAAGGAGAGATTCCATCGCTACGCCATTGAGTGCTGCCGACAGACGTTGGCAAAGTACGCGGCGGCCCTTTTTAATATGTCTCGCTCTTCAGTGACGCGCTTGAGTTCCGTGCGTGCAGATCATCATCCTGCTGCCGTTCTTCTTGAGGTTTGCTGTAGCGCTTTATCCAGGCATAGAGGCTATGCGTCGACACGCCAAGACGGGCCGTTACCTCAGCGACAGGCAGCTTCTTTTCGGTCACTTGATTGACTGCTTGGATTTTGAATTCTTCGGGGTGACGCGCGTTGCTCATGGCACCTCCTAATTGGCCTCAGTTTAAGGCTTGGAGGTGTCTACGAAACTAGGGGCGATTCACTGCATTGATGGTTTTAGGCTTATGACCAACGATACGCTCATCCACGCAGTGAAATTCACTGTAGCTACCAGGACGCACAGTAGAGCCTGCGTAGAAGACCTCGTCGCCGACTTTGAACAGCGTTACATCAGCGCCGATCTCACGGACTACTCCCACTGCGTCCCAACCCAGCACCTTGGGTTCAGTGGTCGCGGAGCCTGCCCTGATCTTGGTGTCGACAGGATTGACTGAGATGGCCTGCACCTCCACCAATAGATCACGCGAGCCTGGGGTTGGCCTTGGCAGATCCATGTCCATCAGCGAATTGGGGTCTTCGATTGGCAGACCATGTTGAGTGAATGCAATGCTTTCATGTTATTCCTTCAAGTCGGTAAGGAGCCGCTTCAACAAAGAAAACGACCTGGATAAGTTCGGATGGAGAAAACCCCTGAACGCTGCGTGGCGCATCAGGGGTAAATTGGATCAAACTTGTTTTACTTGTGGGCAGATCAGCTTTCGGTCATTGGTGCTGATGGCACCGGCGGTTGGCTGCGCTGCCATACCGAGCCATAACGGGTGTATTGCGGAGGAACCGGGATAGCCGTTCGCAATTCGTCTGCGGCGGTGCGGGCCCAGAAGGGGTCTCGCAGCATGTCACGGCCAACCAGAACAATGTCTGCCCGACCGTTCTGTACGATTTCTTCAGCCTGGCGGCCGCTTTCGATCAGACCGACGGCGCCTGTCATGATCCCAAGCTCACGACGCAGCAATTCAGCCGCTGGAACTTGGTAGGCAGGGAAAGCCTTTACCTTCACCATAGCGATACCGCCTGACGAACAGTCGATGAGATCTACGCCCTGCTCCTTCATCCATTTGCCGTAGATGAGGAAGTCTTCAGGTGTGTTACCGCCTTCGGTGTAGTCGGTGGACGAGATCCGGACGAACAATGGGCCTTTCCACTCGGAGCGAACGGCATCGATCACTTCACGGACGATGCGATAGCGGTTCTCATGGCTGCCACCGTATTCGTCGGTGCGATGGTTCGCGAGTGGCGAGAGAAACTCATTGAGCAGATATCCGTGGGCAGTGTGCACTTCCACTACGTCGAAGCCCGCCTCATGAGCACGGCGTGCGCCTTGTCGGAAAGCCTCTACCACCTGTTTGATTCCTGCCAGATCGAGTGCCTGCGGCACAGGTGAATCGGCAGTGAACGGGATGGCCGAAGGTGCGATGGATGGGCCTGGGACACCCAACTGACGGCCTGCATGCCCCAACTGGCAGCCTGCTTTCGCCCCAAACCGCTGAATAGTTTTGACCAGCTCGGCTAACCCTGGAACTTGGGCGTCGTCCCAGATCCCAATATCGCCAGGGCCAATCATTCCATTACTCATAATGGCAGTGGTTTCCAGAAATACGAGACCTGCGCCACCAAGGGCTCGAGCACCGTAGTGCACGGTATGGAAATCCGTGACGCATCCATCATCATCGGCTGAGTGCATGCACATTGGTGACATCGCAATCCGGTTGCGAAGTGTCAGGCCACCAATGGTTACTGGTTCAAAAAGTTTTGCGGACAAAATCAATCCTCCGAGGGTTGTTCAGGGCTAGGCTGGAGTTCTCGACCCAGTCAAATGCCCCGTTTGCAAACAAGCCTATCGGAGTGGGCAGAAACGTAAATACTGCGAAAATTTGCACATAGTACGCTTAAGTGTACTGCCCTACCCTTGCTCTTCAGCTAAGAACGGTGCATCTGATTTCAGCCCTGCAGCTTCCTCGTCCGCTCTCATCTGCGCAGCTGTGGTCATACCCCGACGTTTCAACCAGGCATCTCCCCAACCGCATAATCCCAAGATGAAAGGCTCAAGGCTCCGACCTTCGTCGCTGAGCGAGTATTCAACTTTAGGTGGTACCACTGGGTAGACCTTGCGCACCACAAGTCCATCCTCCTCCATATCCCGAAGCTGCTTGATCAACAACCTCGGCGGTACGCCGGTAAGGCGCCGTTGTAGCTCATTGAATCGATGCGTGCCATCGAGCAGCAGGTGGTAAAGGATGACCCCCTTCCACTTGCCGCCCATTATGTGAAGCGCGGCTTCGATGGAACACCCCGGTGCGCCGTCGTAGTTCCTAAGCTTGGTCATACATCATCCTCAGTTGGGTAGTACGCTTATTGGCACTACGTGCAAATAAATGCCATATACGCGGCGATGATCATGACTTTAACATGCGCATGTCGAGTGAGCGCAATGGCCCGCCTCGCTTCGCAAACGACCAAAAATGATGGGCGAATACACGCTGCAGGTCGGCGGCAGTGAGCGGCCGACCAAGGTTTTTTCTCGTTGGTATTCATGTTGGTATTCATGATTGGGGGTGCAAATGTTTGCAGTTATGGGTGTAACTGGCCAAGTTGGCAGAGCTGTTGCCAACGCATTGCTGGATGCCGGGGAGCAGGTCAGAGTGATCGTCCGGGATTCTGCCAAAGGTGCGGTATGGGCTGATCGCGGGTGTGAAGTCGCCGTCACGGATAATCGCAATATACCGGCCATGACACGGGCGCTGACTGGTGTGGACGGAGCATTCATCCTGATGCCACCCAACTATGACCCCTCACCTGGTTTCACGGATACCGTCGAGGCAAACCGCTCGGTGCGTGAAGCCCTGGATAAGGCAAAACCGGCGAAAGTCGTCGTGTTGTCTACGGTAGGCGCCCACGTCGAGCGCGAGAACCTGCTCAACAATTTGAAGATGTCCGAAGAGAGCTTTCGGACCTTGAACCTGCCAATCACCTTTGTGCGTGCGGCATGGTTTATGGAGAACTCATCCTGGGACTTGAGCGACGCCCGCGTCGGCAACATCAACAGTTTTCTCCAGCCTGCCGACCACCCCATTCCCATGATTGCTATCCGCGACATTGGCACCACGGTTTCGCAACTGCTGCATGAGGAGTGGGACGGGGCAAGGTTTGTGGAACTGGAGGGCCCATCACGTTATTCCGCTAAGGACATCGAAAACGCCCTCTCACTCGCATTCGGTCATCGAGTAACAACCAACGTTATACCTCGCTCCGAATGGGAGCCACTTTTCCGATCCCAAGGGGCTACCAATCCCCTTCCCCGCATTCAAATGATCAATGGTTTCAATGAAGGGTGGATTGATTTCGAAGGCGGCGGTATCGAGATGCGCAAAGGTTCGACAACGTTGAACGAAGCCATCTCGCAATTGGTTGCAGAGCGGGCGTAATAGCCGGCGCAACCCTTCAGGCCGGCGCATACGTCCAGAGCGAGTATGTGTCCGCCCTTTATCTTGAGGAATTCATTATGTCCAAAGTCGTCCGCTTCCACCGTATCGGCGGCCCAGAAGTGCTTCAGATTGATGACGTTGATGTGCGTAGCCCAAACGCCGGAGAGGTTCGTATCAAGGTTAAGGCTCTTGGCCTCAATCGAGCAGAAGCGATGTATCGGCTCGGCCAGTACACCTTTACCCCTGAGATGCCCGCCACTCTCGGTTACGAAGCAGCCGGTACAATCGAGAGCGTTGGGCCTGGTGTCACCGAGTATGCTGTGGGCGATGAGGTGAATGTAATCCCCGCTTTCTCGTTCGCAGACTACGGCATGTACGGCGAACTCGCTGTTGCCCCGGTGCACGCTTTAGTTCGTCAGCCAGCAGGAATGACATCCGTAGAAGCCGCCGGTACTTGGATGCAGTTCGTTACCGCATACGGTGCTCTGGTTGATATCGGGAATCTGCAGAAGGGTGACACCGTTCTGATTCGCGCAGCGTCGAGCAGCGTAGGGTTGGCGGCCATCCAGATTGCAAACATTCTGGGGGCAGTTCCGGTCGCGCTAACCCGCACCAGTGAAAAGCGCCAAGCCTTGTTGGACGCGGGAGCCGCCCACGTTATTGCGACACAGGAACAGGATCTCGTCTCCGAAGTGAACCGGATCACCGCGGGCGCAGGTGCCCGCATGGCGTTTGACCCAGTGGGCGGACCAGAGGTAGCCAATGTCCTGCGAGCACTCTCCTACCTCGGAATTTTCTTCCAGTACGGAGCGCTCGATACAGCAGACATGAGCATCCCTGTGATGGAAGTGCTTGGCAAAGATCTGACCATTCGTGGATACCAGTTGTTTGAAATCACTCAAGACCCCGAACGTCTGGACGGCGCTAAAGCATTCATCACCAAGGGCCTGCAATCCGGCTCGCTGCGTCCATTGATAGCAAAGGTCTTCCCGCTTGCTCAAATCGTCGACGCCCACCGGTTCATGGAGTCGAACGCACAAATTGGCAAGATAGCTATCGAGATCTAAGATCTATTCTTCCGCGTCTGGTGGCTTCGTCGCCAGCGCAGTTTGAATGGTGAATAGCACCATATCGGTGTCACTAAAGCCGGACGGGGACTTTAAGCCGGCATTAATTGCTCATGAATGCCTTAGCCCTCACATGTGTTTAACCTGACTTTCTAAGCAAGATCCCATCCTATCCCAAAGCCGTCAAACTATCCTGAGACCCCAATAGGCGCTGGGAGCCGCATGTGCGCTATGCCGCGACGCGTTTTGTTTTGCTAAACACCCTCTTACCAAATTGCAAATTCCGTAAACGGCCTCCCCGGCGCATCCTCGGCACACAGCTTCATAAAAACAACAAAAGCCGATCGAGATACCTCCTATGTCCCCATCCAGACTCAAGTTGATGTGCGTGCGGATCATGACCAGTGCGGTTGTGGGTCTTTCTACGCTACCTGCGTACGCCGAAGGCGATAAGCCTGACTCCGTCAAAATCGGCATCACGACATTTATGTCCGGCTCCGCCTCAGTCTTTGGCATGCCGGCTAAGGCTGCAGCCGAGCTATATATAGAAGAACTCAACGCAGCCGGCGGTATTGATGGCGTCAAGGTAGATCCTGTCTACGTTGACGAGGGCGTAGGGGGTGATCGGCTTTTATCTGAATACCGCCGGGTCGTGCAGGAACAGGGTGCGAAGGTGATGATCGCCTCGATCTCCAGCGGTAACTGCAACACACTCGCCCCCGTTGCTGAAGACCTTAAAATCGTGAACATTCTTTGGGACTGTGGGACAGAGAAAGCACTCGAAGGCCACTCTTACAAATATGTCTTCCGCACCCAAGCAAACGCAGTCACCGAAATGGTTGCCAGCGTCCTTTACTTGCTCAAGGTCAATCCTGATTTCAAAACCATCGCAGTCGTAAACCAGGATTACGCATGGGGCCGAGACTCATGGGAAATCTTCAGTGCTGTACTGAAGCAACTCAAACCAGACGTAAAGGTCGTTGCTGAGCTGTTCCCCAAATTCGGAGCTTCTGACTTTTCTGCCGAGGTCAGCCGGCTGCAGGTCTTGCGCCCAGACGTCGTGCTCACCACCTCGTGGGGGGGCGACCTGGATACCTTCGTGCGCCAGGCTAGCCAGCGAGGGCTGCTGAAGACCTCTAAGTTTTTCCTGGCCTTGGGCGAAACGTCACTTGAGCGCCTCGGCAATACGCTGCCTGATGGCGTGCTGATTGGTGCGCGCGGCGACCATTACTTCTTGAATCCCCAATACGCCAAGGATGCCCGGCATCAGGCATTCGTCGCCAAATACCACGAGCGTACGGGCACCTACCCGATCTACTCGGTGTACCACATGGTGCAGGCGCTCGATGGCATGAAGGCGGCCTACCTGAAAGCGATCCAGGCCAACGGCGGCAAATGGCCCAATGAGGAGCAGTTGGCCGACGCATTCAAGGGGCTCGAATTTCGAGGCCTGACCAGTCAGATCCGCATACGCCCAGAAGACGGTCAAGGCCTGGAATCCCAGCTCTTTGGCATCACCACCTCAAGCCCCGACTACAAATTCAAAGTGTTGAAGGACATCGTGATCGTCCCTGCCGACAAGATCACGACGCCGCCGGGTGAAAAGTCCCCTGAGTGGGTCAAGACCGTGACGCCAGCGTTGCTTGATCAGGTTCAACCTGTGAGCGCCTTGCAATGAGCCGGGACATTTTCATCCTGGCCATGCTGGACGGCATGTCTTACGCCGGATTGCTGTTTCTGGTTGCACTGGGGTTGACCTTCATCTTTGGCGTAGTGCGCATCCTTAATGTGGCACACGGAAGCCTCTACGCGTTCGGTGGCTACGGTGCAGCGTCTTTGGGGCTATGGCTTGGGCAGGGGTCGGAATCTGCGGTGGCATCCGTACTGCTGCTGGTCACAGGCGCTATCGCGGTGGGGATCGTACTGGGTACGGTGCTGATGCTTTTGCTCAGGCAGTTCCAGGATCGCGACCCGATTCTCCAGCTCCTGGTGACCTTTGGCGCCTTCATGATCTTTGAAGATCTGCAGAGGATGATCTGGGGGACGCAGCCTTACTTCGTAGCTGACGTGGTCAACCAGATGGGCACATCTGAACTGCTGGGCGTGGTGTACATGAACTACCAGTTGCTCTTCGTCCCAGGCGCGGCGCTGGCGGTCTACTTCCTTCTCAAGTGGTTCCTGAACAGCACCCTGATGGGACGGCAGATCATTGCCGTCACCCATGACCGAGAAGTGGCGACAGCCCTTGGCATCAATGCTCGGCGCATCGCCTATCTGACCTTTGTCGTCGGCGCAGTGCTGGGGGCCTTGGGCGGAGCACTGGCTTCACCCACCACGTCACTGGTGCCAGGCATCGGCGCGGACATGATCGTACTGTCGTTCGCAGTCGTCGCAAGTGCCGGTCTGGGTCAAATAACGGGGGCACTGATCACCGCCCTGCTGATTGGGTTATCACGTTCTTTCTGCGTGTACCTTGCCCCCGAATTTGAAGTCGTCATGCCCTACCTGATCATGGTTCTGGTGTTGCTCGCGAGGCCTCAAGGCCTGTTCACGGTCGTTCAGGCGAGGAAAATTTGATGCGCTCTCTCCTACTCAATACTGCAGCGGTCGTTGTAATCATTGGCCTGGCAATGGCATTCCCTTGGCTCAAGCTTCCCCTGATTTTGTCGCTGTGCTACGGCTTGGCCGCGTTGGGCATTGTCGTTCTGCTCAAAGCCGGTCAGATATCGTTCGGTCACGCCATGTACGCCTGCATCTCTGGATACGTGGTGGCCTTTGTCGGGCATCGCTTCCCAGGCATGGACGGGGTCTTGCTAATCGCGCTTGGCACCTTGGCGAGTGTGGTCGCGGGGATGCTCATTGGTGCGTTTGTTGTTCGCTACCGGGAGATCTTCTTCGGCATGCTTAACCTTGCCATCTCAATGGTGCTGTTCACCGTCCTTGGCAAGTTCTACGCGGTCACAGGCGGCACTGATGGATTGCGGATCAACCGCCCGACACTGCTGGGGTTTGAACTGACCCGTGACCCATTCGAGATTGCCTTGTTGGTACTGGTCGTTGCGATCTCACTTGCGGCTATCTGGGGGGTACAGCGCTACTTTTTGTCCAGCAGTGGACAAGCCCTAGCCGCCATCAAGACCAATGAAACCCGCCTGGAATACCTCGGGGTTTCGGCCAAGAAGGTGCTTTGGAAAGGGTACGTTCTGTCGGCCTCGCTGTGTGGCCTGTCCGGGTCGTTGTTTGGCCTCTCTCAAGGTCTGGTCACACCCGAGATGGGCTACTGGCTTCGGTCTGGTGAGTTCGTCTTCATCGCCATCCTGGGAGGTGCCGGTCACGCAGTCGGCGCATTCGTCGGGGCGATCCTTTACGAGTTTTTGAAGATGTATGCAGCCGCGTTGGTCAGTGGTTCCTGGCAGCTCGTGTTGGGCGCCATCCTGATCGTGATTATCTACTTCCTGCCCAAAGGCATTACCGGTCTGATGAATCGTCGTAAACGCCTCATTGGAGGTGCAGCATGACAGCGCTTTTGCAGACTCACGACTTGACGCTGGCCTTTGGCGGACTGGTGGTGGCAAACGGCATCAACTTCAGCCTGGAACAGGGCGAGCGCCTGGCAGTGATCGGCCAGAACGGTGCGGGCAAAACGACATTCATCAACATCTGCAGTGGGCTGCTCAAGCCTCGCAAAGGTCGGGTCATCTTCGCCGGCCGTGACATTACCGCCCAGTCACCGCGAAAAATCGTCAGACAGGGCATGGCAAGGTCTTTCCAGCTTCCCCAGTTGTTCCTTGAACATACCGTGCGCGAATGCCTGCAACTGTCCGCAGTCGCGCGTGCTGAGAGTTTGTCTTCTTGGAGTTCGCTGGCAGGCGGCAGCAATGCAGTAGAAATCGATCGGATGCTTGATCTGATCAGCCTGCGCGATCGGCAGCATGAGCTGTGCATCAACCTTCCTGAAGGCCAGCGCAAGCTGCTGGATGTGGGCATGTCGCTCTTGCTTCAGCCCAAATTGCTGATCCTCGATGAGCCCACCAGTGGCGTGTCGACAGAAGAGAAGCATGGCGTGATGGAGATTCTCATGCGTGCACTGGACGACCAGAAGGTCACCGCAATCTTCGTCGAACACGACGTCGATATCGTTAAGCGTTACGCGACCCGCGTGGCCGCCTGGATCAGTGGAGCGATCGCTGCTGACGGTAGTCCTGCCAGTGTCCTGAGCAATCCGCTCATCCAGCGTGAGGTGCTTGGCGAATGAAAAACGACATCTTGATCCACCTTGCCAACGTCAGCGCCGACATCGTCCGAGTACCTATTCTCAGAGGCGTAAACGCTGATCTGAATAAAGGAAACATCATCGCGGTGGTAGGCCGAAATGGCGCGGGCAAAACGACCCTGCTGCGTACGATCATGGGCCTCATCAGGCCCAAGGAAGGGCAAATCCTGTTCGAAGGCGCTGACCTTGCGCGTGTGCCAGCTCATGGCCGCGCACGCCTGGGTATTGGTTACGCGCCCCAGGAGCGCGTGATGTTCCCGACCCTTTCAATTGAAGAAAACCTTCGCCTGCCTTGCCAGGTCGCGGGCATGAACAAACGTGAGGTTGATGAACGACTGGCGATGACGCTTGAGGTCGTGGCTCAGCTCAAACCCATGCTGAACCGCTCTGGCGCAGCCTTATCGGGTGGCCAAGGCAAAATGGCCGCCCTTGGACGAGCGCTTATGATCGGTAGCAAGCTGATCTTGCTGGATGAGCCATTTCAAGGTCTGGCACCTGCCTTGGCGACTGAGTACAGCAACGCCCTCAAACAGCTCCAGCAGCGCGTTCCAGACCTCTGCATCGTCGTGACCGAATCCAATGGCAGCCTGCTAAAGGATGTTCCTGACCACGTGTTGCACATCGAGCGGGGGGAACTGTCATCTGTCCTCAATACCAGCCGCGAAACTGGTTCCGACTCAATTAACCATTTGCCAATGGAGGCACAATCATGAGCACGCTTTACATCGACGGCCGCAAAGTCCCTGCTACTGGCGGGCAGAGCATTCCTGTCTACTCACCTGTCACTGGCGAGGTGTATGCCGAAATCGCCCGGGGCATGCCTGAAGACATCGACTTGGCAGTAAAGGCCGCGCGCAGTGCAGTCAATGGCGACTGGGGTCGGATGAGCGCTACCGAGCGAGGCCGCATATTGGTTCGTATCGGCAACGGCGTGCTGGCGAACATTGAGGAACTGGCAGAGATCGAAGCCAAGGACACGGGCAAACCTATTGCCCTGGCCCGCAAGGATATCGAGGCGCTTGCACGCTACTTTGAGTTCTACGGTGGTGCAGCCGATAAAGTCCATGGCGAGGTAATTCCGTACCTGTCTGGCTACACGGTCAGCGTGGTCAGAGAAGCCTGTGGTGTGGTGGGTCACATCATCCCCTGGAACTACCCGGCTCAGATGCTCGGGCGTACGATTGCGCCTGCGTTGGCCATGGGCAACGCATCGATCGTCAAGCCAGCAGAAGATGCATGCATGACGTCGCTTCGCTTCGCCGAGATTGCCGCAGAGGCCGGTCTGCCTGCTGGTGCGCTGAATATCGTGACCGGCTATGGTCGCGAAGCGGGCGCCGCGCTGGCGGGTCACCCAGGCATCAACCTGATCACCTTCACCGGCTCTCCTGATGTCGGAGTCGCCATTCAAACCGCTGCTGCCGTCAACCACGTCAAATGCGTGCTGGAGCTGGGTGGTAAATGCCCTCAGGTGGTGTTTGCAGATGCCGACCTCGACAAGGCAGTGCCTGTGATCGTGGGAGCGATCATCCAGAACGCAGGCCAGACCTGCTCTGCTGGTAGCCGTGTCCTCATTCAAAAAGAGGTCTACGAGGACGTCATCACACGCGTAGCTGCCAAGTTCCGTGAAGTACGTGTCGGACTGCCTGAGACCTCGCCAGACTGCGGCCCAATCATCACCAAAGCTCAATTTGGCCGGGTCAACCAATTCATCCAGGAGTGCAAGGACTCCGATCTGCCAGTGATCGCAGAAGGTGCCATGGACAACGATCTGCCCAAAGGCGGCTACTACGTGCGTCCGACTCTGTTCGGCCCTGTTCCACGCGACCACAAACTGGCGCGTGAAGAAGTGTTCGGCCCTGTGCTCGCGGCGTTGTCATTTGATGACGAAGACGATGCTGTGGCCCTGGCCAACGGCACTGACTATGGCCTGGTTGCATCGATCTGGAGCGAAAACGGTGCACGTCAGCAGCGCATGGCCAAACGCCTGGAAGGCGGGCAAGTGTTTATCAATTGCTATGGAGCAGGCGGCGGTGTCGAGCTGCCATTCGGCGGTATCCGCAAAAGCGGGCACGGGCGTGAAAAAGGCCTCCTCGCCCTGGATGAATTCAGCATCACCAAGACCGTGGTCAGTCACCACGGCTAAGCCTGTATCGAACAATCAGATTCTTAATGGTAACGGAGAGAAAAATGGCACAGCTCAATAATAAAGTCGCCATCGTAACCGGCGCGGCAAGCGGCTTCGGCGCTTGCATCGCACGTCGCTACATCGAGGAAGGCGCCAAGGTCGTCCTCGCGGATATCAACTTCGAAGCTGCCAGCAAACTGGCCGATGAACTCGGCGCCAACGCGATCGCCGCTGCCTGCGACGTCACTCAAGCAGACCAGGTTCAAGCAGCAGTGGATCTTTGCGTCAAGACCTTCGGCGTTCCCGATGTTGTGGTTAATAACGCAGGGACAACGCATCGCAATCAGCCACTGATGGACGTTGACGAAAAAACCTTTGATCGAGTCTTCGCTGTCAACGTGAAATCGATTTTCCACATGACCAAGGCCGTCGTGCCACTGATGCGCGAGCGCAAGAACGGCTCGATCATCAACGTCGGTTCGGTTGCCGGTATTCGCCCGCGCCCTGGTCTGACCTGGTACAACGGCTCGAAAGGCGCTGTGAATCTGCTGTCCAAGTCCCTGGCTGTAGAGCTGGGCCCAGACGGCATTCGGGTCAACAACATCTGCCCGGTCATGGGCGAGACAGCCCTGCTTGAAGACTTCATGGGTATGCCGGACACGCCTGCGAACCGCCAGAAGTTTCTTTCCACCATCCCGTTAGGCCGCTTGGCCAAGCCTGATGATATCGCGGCTGTCGCAGTGTTCCTGGCAACAGACGGCGCCGCCTTCCTGAACGGCGTTGAACTTCCGGTCGACGGTGGCCGAGTGGTGTAAATGCATTGAATCCCGGGGCGCCCGCCCACGACTGCGTGCCTCGGGATTATTCAATGACTCATCTGGACTCTTCATGCACTCAAAGCGCAATGCTTGGAATTTAGCTCGCTCAACGCGGCCAGTTAGCGTTCGCCCTAGTTTAACACCCCCTTTTCAGAATGCAGATTCAACTTACGCCAATTCTGATGCATGGTGGCGACAGCCGCGCCCTTGTCATTTTTCAAAACCACCAACAAGTTGGCCTGGGGCGCACGGAGAATAATAAATATGCAAATCAGAGCGGCAGTCGTTCGTCAAAAATCAGCTCCTTTCGTGGTCGAAACCCTCACGCTTGAGGCTCCACGTAAGGACGAAGTGCTCGTAAAAATCGTCGGTGTTGGTGTGTGCCACACCGATATGGTGGTCAGAGATCAGGGCTACCCGGTCCCACTTCCTCTCGTGTTAGGGCATGAAGGATCCGGGGTTGTGGAAGCGGTAGGTTCTGAGGTGAAAACCCTCAAACCCGGCGACCATGTGGTTCTGAGCTACGCCAGCTGCGGCCACTGTGGGAACTGCTTGAAGGGCTTGCCCGGGTATTGCTCTCAGTTCTACGAACAGAATTTCGGCGGCTATCGGCCCGATGGAACCAGCCCTTATAAAGGCGGGGATGGCGGTACTGTCTGTGGATGTTTCTTCAATCAGTCCTCATTCGGCACGCATGCGCTGGTATCAGAGCGCAATGCGATCAAGATCGCCCAGGATGTCCCTCTGGAGCTGATGGGCCCGCTGGGTTGTGGCATCCAGACGGGTGCTGGAGCTGTGATGAATGCGCTCAAACCGGGCGTTGGTAGCAGCATTGCCGTGTTCGGAGCGGGTTCGGTAGGACTTGCAGCCGTTATGGCGGCCAAAGCCGTCGGCTGCACTACCATCATCGCCATTGACATGAATGATAGCCGCCTGGAGCTGGCACTTGAACTGGGTGCTACCCACATCATCAATGCAGGCACTACCAACGCGCTTGATCGCATCCGCGAGATCACTGATGGCGGCGTTCAATACAGCCTCGAATGCACCTCAAGCCCCAAAGTGCTTCGCCAAGCGGTCGACTGCCTGTCGATTCCGGGCGTGTGCGGGCTTGTGGGAGCTGCTCCACTGGGCGCCGAGGTATCGCTGGACATGAACACTCTGCTTTTCGGTCGAAGCGTGCGGGGCATCATTGAGGGCGATAGCGTTCCTCACGTGTTCATCCCGCAGCTGATTGAGCTATGGCGCGCCGGCCGTTTCCCATTTGATCAATTAGTGAAGTACTACGATCTTGAAGACATCAATCAGGCCGTAGCCGACTCCGAAAGCGGTGTCGTGCTCAAGCCCATCCTGAAGCCTTGAGGATGTGTCTACTCATTCGAAGATAATAAGAAGGATTGCACCATGAATACTGCTCATTCGTTGGATTTGCTACAGGCGGCTGGGCTGCCGTCGGTTTTCCACCTATCTATTAATGGGAAGCTGGTCGACGCCGACCGCTCATTCGACGTCTTGAACCCTGCCACCAATGAGGTCATCGCTAAGGCGCCCCAGGCTTCAGCTCAGCAGCTTGAAGACGCTATCCAAGCTGCGGCTCAGGCGTTCAAAAGCTGGTCTGCCCTGTCTTGGCAGACCCGATCGGATTACATCCTGCAATATGCCGACGCGCTCGAAGCTCGCCAGGATGAGCTGATTACCTTGCTGACACTGGAGCAGGGTAAGCCCAAGCACAGCCAGGCGAAATCGGAGGTGGAAGCTGCGATCTATTGGGTTCGGGAAGTAGCCAAGCGCGAAATACCAGTCCAGGTGATTGAGGATACAGCGGAGCACGTCGTCGAAGTTCACCACACGCCTTTGGGCGTGGTGGGTGCGATCACTCCTTGGAACTTTCCGGTGCTTCTTGGCTTGTGGAAAGTGGCGCCCTGCCTGATCACCGGCAACACCATGGTGATGAAGCCGTCGCCCTACACGCCTCTCACTTCGCTGTTCTTTGGTGAGATCGCCCAGTCTGTGTTGCCGCCAGGCGTGCTCAGTGTGCTGTCCGGGGGCAATGAACTCGGCCAGATCATCACAGAACACCCCGCTATCGCCAAGATCAGCTTTACCGGCAGTACCGCGACAGGCAAGAAAGTAATGGCCAGCGGCGCCTCCAATCTTAAGCGCATCACATTGGAGCTGGGCGGCAACGATGCAGCTGTGGTACTGGCTGATGCTGACTGGCCATCGATCGTCAAACCCTTGTTCTGGGCAGCGTTCGGCAACTCTGGGCAGTGGTGCATTGCCGTGAAGCGTCTTTACGTGCACTCCAGCATTCATGCGGCTTTTACAGCAGCCTTTGTGGAGTACGCGAAGACCGTCAAGGTCGGTGACGGGATGGATCAAGCAACTGAACTGGGGCCGATTCAGAACCGTATGCAGTACGAAAAGCTGATTGACCTGTTCGAGGATACCCGCAAGCAGGGCTACAAGGTTCCGCTAGGCGGTGTGATTGACCGGAGCCTGGCCGGCAATTTTGTTCCGGTTACCGTTGTGGACAATCCGCCCGAGAATAGCCGCATTGTGCAGGAGGAACCGTTTGGCCCCATCCTGCCCGTCATTGCGTTTGACGATGTGGAAGATGTGATTGCTCGGGTCAACGCTAGCCCTTACGGCCTTGCAGGTTCTGTATGGGGCGGCGATCGCGCCGCTGCGATCGCGGTCGCCAAGCGAATGGAAACCGGGACAGTGTGGGTCAACGAGATCCACATCCACGGCATTGATATTCCGTTTGGTGGACACAAGCTATCCGGGATGGGCGTTGAGAACGGCCAGGAAGGTCTGGCTGGGTTTACCAACACTAAGAGCTACATGTTCAAGAAATAGGCCCCTGACGCGGCCTCAGCGTGTCTGCGCTGGGGCCTGATTGGCTTGTGATTGTTCCCTTAGCTCCATCATCAGCTCGCTCACCAGTGATGTGAACCATCGAGTGAACGGGTCCTGATTCAACACATGCTGCCACGCTATCCCGATATTGAATCGAGAGGAGTTGAACGGCAGAGCGCTTATGGCCAGTCCGAAATGGTCTGCCAGGAAGTGTGCGGTGGTGGAAGGAACGTTGCACAGGATCGGCGTCTCTTTGAGCACCAGCGGCAGCGTTGAAAACCTCGCCAGTGTGGCAATGACATTTCGGGTGCGTCCTAGCGCCTGAAGTTGGGGCTCAAGCATTCCGCTGATCTCACCACGCGGCGACATCAGCAGTTGCGGGGTCGCCAAGTACTCATCCAGCCCTATGGGAGCAGCCAATACTATTTGTCTGGGATCAAAGAGCGCCACAAAGCCTTCTTCATAGAGAATTTGACAAGGCTCTCGCAACTGCAGCTCTGGCAGCAATGCCGCTAGCACCACTTCCGCATCGCCCGACTGCAGCATTTTGTCGATGCAGTGGTAGTCGGCATCTCTGACGACCAGTCGAACCCCTGGTGCCTGCTCCTGAAGCGCACGAATGAGGCGCGGAAGCAGTGCCGCTTCCAGGTCATCGGCTATCGCAAATCGCACGACACGTGAGACGGTGGCTGGGTCGAAATGGCCTTGTTCCAGGAGTGCCAATCGAAGGTCTTGGAGAAATGGATCGATCAGCGTCACCAGCTCCAACGCCTTGGGGGTAGGCGCCATCCCCCTCCCCGTTCGCACCAGGAGCTGATCATTCATCAACTCTCGAAGTCGGTTCAGCGACATGCTGATCGCGGGAGATCCCACATGCAAAAGTGCCGCTGTTTGCCGGACGCTGCGTTCACGTACCAGGACGCTCAACACTACCAACAGGTTGAGATCCATTCTCCTAAGTTCATTCAAAGTGAATTCTCTCTTCATAATGTTCACTCTAGTCGAATCCATGTGAGCTCGCTATGCTTTTTTCACCAGCATTACAGATGGAGAAAATCATGAGCACCATGCGTACTGTTCGAGTAGAAGCCCTACGAGAACCGCTTAAGATCTGCCGAGTGAACATCCCAGAAATCGGTGATGACGAGGCCCTCGTACGGGTTACCGCATCGGGGATTTGCCGTACCGATTGGCACCTGTGGAATGGCGACTGGGCCTGGCTTGGTCTGAAGCTGCCAATGCCAACAACCCTGGGTCACGAAATTGGCGGTGTGGTCGAGAAAGTCGGCTCCCGCGTCAAAGGACTTACCGCAGGTACCCGTGTCAGCGTCCCGTTCAACTTCGCGTGCGGATGCTGCCCACAGTGCCGCAAGGGCTCTCAAAATATCTGCGACGACGCCTCATGGCCTTTCATGTTGGAAGGGTCAGGCGGTTGGTCTGAGTACGTTCGAGTGCCTAACGCCTCGCTCAACTGCGTTCCACTTCCTGAGAGTGTTACGGAGCTCGACGCTGCAGCGCTGGGCTGCCGATACATGACGGCCTACCGAGCGGTGGCCAGTCGCGCCACTGTCAAAGGTGGCGAAAAGGTAGCGATTGTTGGCTTGGGTGGTGTTGGTCTCGCAGCAGTTGAGATCGCGGTTGCGCTCGGAGCCCAGGTGATCGGTATCGATACCCGTGAAGCTCAGCTCAAGGCCGCTGCCAAGCTTGGCGCCGTCGCGACCCTCAACAGTTCGGGCCTGACCCCAGAACAGGCCGGTGAGAAAGTGCGTGCACTGAACAACGGCACTGGCGTTAGCGCATCGATCGACGCGGTCGGGGTCAGCAACGCCACACTGACAGCCCTTGAAAGCCTGATGAAGGGTGGCCGTATGGCGACCGTGGGCTTGTCCAGCGAAGAAGACAAAGGCCTGTTGACCATCCCGATCGACAAGCTTGTGTTCAGCGAATGGTCGATCGCCGGCAGCTTGGGCAATCCGCAGCCTGAATACGCCAAGCTGCTTTCAATGATCGACGCAGGCCGACTCAATCCGAGCCAGCACGTGACCGAGCAAGTCAGTCTGGAAGACGTCCAGTCCGTGATGGACAGGATGCCCAAATTCGATACCAACGGTTACGTCATCATCACCAAGTTCGACTGAATCAGGAATTTTCTCAATGCCTCTTATCTACGTAAACAGCCCCGAAGGCACCTTCAGTGATTCGACACGCGACGCCTTGGCCGAAGAGCTGACTGTCGCGGCCCTTGAGTCGGAAGGCCTGCCCACCACACCGTTTGTCAAAAGCACCACCTGGATCTACTTCCGGGATCACCCAGCTTCACATGTCTACCACGGTGGTAAGCCAGGCGGCACTAAGATCATTTCTCTCGAAGTCAACGCCTTTCAGGGCGGCCTGGATGCTGTGGCCAAAGAGAGCCTCATCACCCGGTTCACGGCAGCCATTAGAAAGCACGCGGGCATCGCGGAAAAAGATCTGGCACCGGTCTACATCGTGCTCCGTGACGTATCCACGATCGACTGGGGTGTCTTTGGAGACACCATCACCCTGAACGACCTGCGCAACCCACCGGCTGATGCCAAACCAGTCTGAGGTTGTTATGGCCAAAGTATTTGTAGTGGGTGCGACCGGTGAAACGGGGCTGCGGCTGTGTCGGCAATTGGTCGAAGCAGGCCATAGCGCTATAGGCCTGCACCGCCGTCCCGAGCAAGCCGAGGTGCTGCGAGGTATCGGGGCAATTCCTGTCCTAGGTGATCTCGTCACCTCGTCCACGAAAGAACTGAGCGAGCTGATGTTGGAGGCCGACGCCGTAGTTTTCACGGCGGGGGCCAATGGCGGTGGCAACGAGATGACCGATGCCGTGGATGGCGCCGGCGTGACCAAGGCAAGCGATGCTGCTGCATATGCAGGCGTGTGGCGCTTTCTTCTCGTCTCGGCGTTTCCTGATGCATGGCGCGAAAAACGAATGCCTGAAGATTTCGAGCATTACATGTTCGTGAAGCGCCAGGCGGACGTCTATCTGTCCCACACCGAACTCGACTGGGTCATTCTCAGGCCAGGAACTCTGCTCAATGAGCCTGGAACCGGCCTGATCAGAACGGGGCTTGCCATCCCGTACGGCGAAGTATCGCGCGATGACGTCGCGGCCACGCTTGTGCAGTTGATTGAAACGCCCTCGGTGAATCGCCTGATTATCGAGTTGACTGCCGGAGACACCCCCGTGTCCGAGGCGGTCGCAAAAATGGCGCAATAGGTCTGTCTTGATACGTTGATTATTGTCAGTAACGCCCATTGAAGGCGAGGAGATCCCATGGTTGAGGTGAAAGCCGCAGTAGTTAGAGAAAAAGGCGGCCGCTTTCTGATCGAACAGTTGCAGTTGGATGAACCGCGCCATAACGAGCTTTTGATAAAGATCGTGGCGACCGGGGTTTGCCATACGGATATGGTGGTACGAGACCAGAACTATCCGGTACCTCTTCCCATGGTTCTTGGCCATGAAGGCGCTGGCATCGTAGAGCGGGTCGGCGAGGATGTGACGGCCTTTGAAGTCGGCGATCATGTCGTGCTGAGCTACGGTTCCTGTGGCCTGTGTCGTAATTGCGAGCAGGGCCGCCCAAGCTACTGTGTCGAGTTCTACGATCGAAACTTCAAGGGTGCTCGACTTGATGGAAGCCACTGCCATCACACCCACGCGGGTGAGAGAGTAGGCGGCAGCTTCTTTTCACAAAGCTCGTTCGGCAGTTACGCATTGGTTACCGAGCGTAATGCTGTAAAGATCCGCAAAGATGTTCCGTTGGACATCATGGGCCCGCTGGGATGTGGCATCCAGACCGGGGCAGGGGCGGTGATCAACGTACTCAGACCTGAGCCCGCATCATCATTGGTAATCTTCGGGGCTGGCGCTGTGGGCCTCGCGGCGGCACTGGCTGCAATGGCCGTTGGCGTGACCAATATCATCATGGTCGATGTGAACGAAGTCGGCTGACGTTTGCGAAAAAGCTCGGTGTGACACATGTCATCAACAGCCGGGAAACAGACCCTGTAGAAGCAGTAAAGAAGCTGACTGGTGGAGGATCGGACTATAGCCTTGAATGCACCGGCCGTCCTCAGGTTCTGCGACAAGCCGTCGACGTGCTGCGGGTGCCGGGGCTGTGCGGATTGCTCGGGGCTGCCCCAATGGGAGCAGAGACGACACTGGATGTGAACACTCTGCTTTTTGGTCGTACCGTGCGCGGCATCATTGAGGGCGATAGCGTACCGACCGTCTTCATCCCCCAATTGATCGAACTGTGGCGAGCCGGCCGGTTCCCATTCGTCAAGTTGATCGAGTTCTTCACGCTGGACGACATCAACGAAGCGCTCGAAGCGTCAGAAAACGCCAGAGTTTTCAAACCTGTTGTTCGACTCTAATCGGGGTAGATCCCCCCGGACATCCGCTGGCAAATGCCAGCGGATTTTTTGCGTTATGACGGCCTATAAATACTCATGAACACTTTGCATTTTTCCAGGTTTGTTGGCCTTGATCGAAGCCGCGTTCGTTTTGCGCTGTTCGCTGCTGTGGCTGCGTGGCTGGCTATCGCAGTGGCGACAGTGCTTGATTTGCCAAACGCTCATTGGGCGGGCATCACAGTGTTCACCGTTTCGCAGCCAAGCCGTGGCCTGCTCATCGAACGATGCACATGGCGCTTGGTGGGCACAGCGTTAGGAGCGGTAGTAGGCGGGCTATTGCTGATCCTGTTTGGCAATGAACCGGCTTTGCTAGTGCTATTTCTCTCCTGCTGGTTAGCGATCTGCGCCGCCGCGTCAGCCCTGGTTCGGCACTTCAGAAGCTACGGTGCAGTGTTAGCCGGCTATACCGGAGCAATCGTCGCGCTTATCGATGTAAGTCATCCCGGCAATGTGGAGGCCCTTGCCTACGGGCGTATCGCCTGTACGGTGATCGGCGTTTGCGTTGCAACATTGATCTCGGGTTTTTTCATGCCCGCATCCGGTACTCAGCGGTTACTGGATAACGCGCGCAGGCTGTCCACTCAGACGCTTCAATGGGTCGCTGATGGGGTGAATGGACTGGCGTCAGCCCAAGAGCATCTGAGGCTTGAGCGATTGATCCTGGACATATCCAACATTGAAGCCGAGGCTGATGAAGTGCTCGATGGCAGCACCGGCGCCAGATGGCGCAAACGGCGCCTGCGTAACATGCTGGCCTCCCTATTAGCTGTCATTGATGCAGCCAACAGCCTGCGTAATCAAATGAATCGTCACGACGCACATCAGCAAGAAATAGAGCAGACAAGGGTCGTTCTGCGCCAGTGGCTGAGCAAGGCATCTGCGCAAACCACAGCGGGTGAACACGACCCCACCAGCTGGGGTGAGATTGCACCCCACAGCCGCATTCTCCCAATAGAGGTAGCCGCACTACGCCAAGCGCTGGCGAGCCTCACAGATGACATCCAAGCCTTGGAGCGCAAAGCCAGTACCGGGCCGGTGCCCCTTCGGCTGGTGTCAGAGTCAGACTGGCTCGCAGCCTTGCGAGCAGCGTTGCGAACAGGCCTCTGCGTGCTGATTGTTGGCTTTGTCTGGGACGCGACTCAATGGAGCGCCGGCTCATTCATGCTGTTGGGTGCCTGCGTCTACATCACTGTGTTTGCCACCAATGAACATGGGAAGCGCAATGCTCGCAGGGTCATTCCCGGCGTAGCCCTGGGCATTTGTGCTGGCTATGTATTCAGAGTCTGGTTGCACCCCTCACCTGCAAACATTGAAGAGCTGGTATTGGGTCTGCTGCCATTTTTGCTGGTGAGTATGCTGGGACTTACGATGAGGATCACGGCAATCAGTGCGGTTGAGTACAGCAACTTCTTCTTGATGCTCGTACAACCCTCCCACCTCACTCCCATCGGCTTGCCGATTGAAAGCCAAGGGTTGGCCCTGATGATAGGTACCTGCCTCTCGGTGATCGCATTGCATTTTCTGTTGCCGCTTGACCCGTTTCATCGTCAACGACTGCAGTCAAAAGCGATCGTCCGCCACCTGGAAAGCCTGGCGCGCCAAGAAGCTGTACCCAGTGTGGATTACTGGAAGGCTCGGATGTATCTGCGTTTGCTGCGCTGGATCGCAAGACCAGGAATGGGTGAATCAGCCCACCGTGTCCCGGGCGTATTGCTGGCCCTCGACCTGGGTGCACTGATATTGACTTTGCGATCTTACGCCGCAGAGAGCCTGGAGCTGCGTGCTGAGGTGAGTAACGTCCTGCACATTCTGGGCAATTTACATATTCCTCCCACAGATCTCAGTGAAGCCCTTCGAGCCAGTTCGAAGCATTTTGACGCTGATGAAAAAGCGAGAAGTATCCGATCGGCGCTGCAATCCTGCGCTGATGATATTGCCAAAGAGTCGCTGCTCTTCGGCAACGCCTGAACGCACAGGCCTGCGGGGCCTTCTGAACCCCTCGCAGGCCTGTGACCGCTTCTGACTAGATTGCTGAGTTGTATCGGTTTGCAGGCGGTTGCAGCCCCAGGTTCTCGCGCAGGGACGACCCTGAATACTCTTGTCTGAAGACACCTGCGGCCTGCAGACACGGCACCACGCCTTCCAGGAAGAGATCTTTCTCAGCTTCAAGATAGGGCGGAAGGATAACGAAACCATCACAGGCGCCTTCGCGGTACCAAGTCTCCAACTGCTCGGCAACGTCTTGGGGTGATCCCACGGGAGAGAAGAACGAAAGGCTTTCGGCGTACCATTTGCCCACCTCTGCAACCGTCATCGCATTCTCAACAGCATGTTTGATCACAAACTGAAATCTGCCCTTGCTGCCAGTGATCTGTTCGCTGATGTCTGGAAACAGCGAATCCTGGGGGAACTGCGATAAATCGAAGTTCATGCTCGCCGACATAAAGCTCAGGCCCGCTTCAGGAAGGATAAGCGACTTGAGCAGCTTGTCTTTGGCCAATGCCGCCTCTTGGGTCTCGGCGACAATCGGTACGATCCCTGGCAGGATCTTGATGGACGCCGGATCACGGCCATACGATTGAGCTTTGTCTTTGAGAACCTTGTAGAACTGCTTGGCGCGCTCAAGCGTAGGCTGCACGACAAAGATGACCTCTGCATTCTTGGCAGCCAGATCGATGAATGATTCCGAAACGCCCGCCTGAATCAGCACCGGATGCCCCTGCGGCGGGCGTGGAATGTTTATAGGGCCTTTCACGTCAAAGTGAGTACCTTTGTGATCGATGTAAGTGAACGCCGCTGGATCGGCGTAAACACCCTCATCACTATTGAGCACCAAGGCATCATCGCCCCAGCTGTCCCAAAGTTTCTGCACGACATCGATAAATTCGGCCGCTCGGTCGTAGCGCTCCGCATGGGAAAAATGGCTGGGACGTCCGAAGTTTCTGGCCTCGCCATCGCTTACTGACGTCACAAGATTCCAGGCCGCGCGACCGGCGCTGATGTGATCGATGTTGGCAAGCATCCGAGCGGCGGTATACGGAACTGCGTAAGACGATGAAATCGTCCCGCCTATGCCGATATTGTCGGTAATCGCCGCCAGCGCGGATAGCAAGGTGATGGGTTCAGGCCGCACTACGGCTCGGTATTTCACCGTCTCAGAAAAGTGTCCGCCGAAATTGTCATCAATAGAAAGCTTATCGGCCACGAACAGCATATCCAGCTTGGCGGCCTCGGCCCGACGGGCGATCTTCTTGTACAGCGGCCAATCTACGGTTCCGCTTGAGGATGAGTCAGGATGGCGCCACCCACCTTGATGCGTTCCTGCTTCCAGATACAGCGCAAGATGCATCATTGCGAAACACCCCCTGCGCTAGCCGTGACCTGCTTCGACCCAAAGCTGCTATCCAACACGGAATTGGCGCTGAATACTTTTGGGATAAGGCCTGCCTCGCTGTAGAGCTTGATCGTCTGCTCCTGCATGGTTTGGATACGCGCTGAATCTTCGACGCGTGCATTGCCCTCACGCTGTACTTTTCCCAAAGCAACCTCCTCAGGCACTCGCAACAGTTTGCTGATGGCCGCTGCATAGGGCTTGGGATTGTCGACGCCCCACTGACGTGCCTTGGCCAGACGGGCCCGGAAGTCAGTCAGCTCGGCACGTTTATGCTCGATGGCATCGTTGGACGCCACCAGGTAGTTCAGGGAAGGATGATCCTTGCCGTCGGCCACGACGGTCGCGGTGTGCTGAGTCGTGGCGAAGGAAACGAAGGGCTCCCAGGTGGAGACGGCATCTGTGCTGCCATTGTCGAGCAGAAGAATTGCCTCTGCCGGGGTGGTGAAGATGAGCTTAACCGCGTCAGGTGAAACGCCAGCCTGCTGCAATGATTGGAGCAGAAATGCGTGGCCCGCAGCCCCCTTGACTGTCGCGACCTATTTGCCCTTCAGGTCCTGGACTGACTGAATGGCGGAGCCTGGCTTTACGATGATGGCATTGCCATTGTACTCCGAAGCAAAGATCGCTTTGACGCCGACACCGGCAGCCGCTGCGAAGGTCAGCGGGGCATCACCCACCAATCCTGCGTCAAGATGGCCCGAATTAAGGGATTCAAGTACTGGAGCCGCATTCGCAAACTCATGCCACTCAACAGTGTATGGAAGACCGCTCAGCACCCCTGCTGCCTCCATGACTGCCCTGGCATTCCCACGCTGATCACCCACTTCAAGGGTTGAAGCGGCAAAAGCTACTTCATGAAAAATGGTCAGTGCAACGATCAGAAGATGGTTTCTAAATTTCACGTCCGTCCCCAAGAAAGGTGGCATCCGACAGCCCTCCTAGATTGGGCGAGAGGTGTTTCGGATAACCTGAAAAAGCCTGGGGGATCCTAAGGGCTGAAAGAGTTATTACTTAATATTATTTTGGCCTATCGTTATCATTCTAAGCATTAATAAACCTAGGACTAACCCTGCATTTGGTTGTGGTTAATGCTGCACACCCTATCCCTGTTTTACCCACCACTGCTGGGCATGGAATGGATGTCGATGGCTTCCGGGCGCAAGATGGAAATCAGCGCCCTTATGCAGCCTGGCAGTGCCTCCAATTGCCTGACGAGGATGCTTCGCTCCCTGACGGCCCAGAGTTCATCCAATTGAACAATCGACAGCGCCATTGTGCGGCTGTGCCGGGTCGCCGCTGATTCGGGGATCACGCCGATACCAACACCCGCCTCAACCATACGGCAGATGGATTCGAAGCTGGTGACCTGTATCCGCCAGGTGAGGTGCTCACCCAGTTTTTCAGCTTGTTCGCGCATGAACTCTTGCAGCGTGCTGCCCTCCTGCAGGCCCACATGGTGGAAAGCCAAGGCGTCCCTGAGCTTCAGAGGCTCACCGGTATCCAGCACATGGCCCTTCGGCACGACCAGTACGAGCCGGTCAGTGCTGAAGTGCAAGACCTGCAGATCCTTGGCAGCCACAGGGCCAGCAATGATCCCTATGTCGGTAGCCCCTTCCTGAACACCCCGTACGATGTCGCGCGACAGACGCTCCTGAAGGTCTACCGTAACGCCCGGATTCTTGGCCAGAAATCCAGCCAGGACTTCAGGCAAAAACTCTGTGACGGCTGTCGTGTTTGCAAATATCCGTATGTGACCTGAGGAGTCTGTCCCGTACTCCGCAAACTCGGTTTTCAGATAACCAATCTGTCGCATGATCAGCCGAGCATGCTTGAGCAATCGCTGGCCTGCGTCGGTCAGTTCAACCCCTTTGCTTCCCCTATAAAGTAGGTGGCAGTTGAGCTGGGCCTCGAGCGCCTTGATTCGAACACTAGCGGCTGCAGGAGAAATGAATGCGCGTTTAGCGCCTTGCGTGAGGCTGGGGGCCTCCGCAATGTGGATAAAAAGGCGCAGGTCAGTTAGGTCGAGATGCATAGAGGATGTGGCCTTAGCTATGTGTTAACCATTTCAAAACGCAGGGTTTAAGAAACGCTACTTCTCAGAACGCTATGAGGCTCTCATGATCTGCTCATAACAACAACTGTTGAGTGCCAATTTAATGGCTCATTTCACCGATTGGTTGGGACGTACAGAACGGTCATCAGACCCTCTAAGCGACAATCTCCTCAAGCGTATAGCTGCCACGTTCAATCTGGACACCCTGAGCGTCAATGCCCCCCTTCAGCCCTTGTGGCACTGGTGCTTTTTTCAGGAGCCAGTGGGCGAGCCGGCACTCGGCATCGATGGGCACCCGCAGCGCGGCGGCTTTCTCCCTGAGGCCGACGACAATGATCTAGCCAAGCTGACGGAGCTTAAAGATGACTGAAACTACTCCCCCCCCTCGCCCACTGGATGGCATTACTGTTGTCAGCCTCGAACATGCGATTGCTGCGCCTTTCTGCACGCGCCAGCTCGCTGACCTGGGTGCACGTGTGATCAAGATCGAGCGGCCGGCCGTCGGCGATTTCGCTCGGGCCTATGACACCCGTACAAAGGGACTCGCCTCACACTTCGTCTGGACGAACCGATCAAAAGAAAGCCTGACCCTGGATGTGAAAAAGCCGGGGGCAGACTCTATCTTGGAAGGGCTGCTGGCCAAGGCAGACGTACTTGTGCAGAACTTGGCACCCGGTGCCGCTGCACGCATGGGATTGTCCTTTGACGCTCTTCATGAGCGTTTTCCCAAACTGATCGTCTGCGATATTTCGGGTTACGGTGAGGGTGGCCCCTATGAGCAGAAGAAAGCCTACGACCTTCTGATCCAGAGCGAGGGCGGATTTCTCTCCGTAACAGGCGGTGCCGGAGCTGATGAGCTGGCAAAGGCAGGTTGCTCCATTGCTGACATAGCAGCGGGCATGTACGCCTACACGGGAATTCTCTCGGCACTCTTGCTACGAGGTCGCACGGGAGTGGGTAGCCGTGTCGATGTCAGCATGCTCGAAAGCCTGGTCGAGTGGATGGGCTATCCGATGTACTACGCATTCGATGGTGCCGAGCCGCCGCCAAGGGCTGGGGCTTCCCACTCCACCATCTACCCCTACGGCCCATTCCCGGTAGGCGAAAACGACACAGTCATGCTCGGCCTGCAGAATGAACGTGAATGGGCGCTCTTTTGCGAGCGTGTCCTTCGCCAGCCTGAATTACAAGCCGATGAGCGTTTCAACTCCAATGCCAACCGGTCAACTCACCGCAGCGAGCTGCGCGCTATCATTGTGGACACCTTTGCAACCCTCGGCATTGAGGAGGTGGTGAAGCGATTGGATGAAGCTCCTATCGCCAATGCCAAGGTCAACGATATGCACGCCGTATGGTCGCACCCCCAGCTGAAGTCGCGTAATCGCTGGGTCGATGTGGGGAGCCCTCAAGGCACTCTGCCTGCGCTGCTGCCACCAGGTGCCAATAGTGCATTCACACCGCGTATGGATGCGATACCGGCCTTGGGCGAGCACAGCGAATCAATCCTCGCTGAGCTGGGCTACTCCGTACGTGATATCGAGCAACTGAAGGTGGCAGGTGCGATATGAGCATGCATCTGGAACCCTCAATCAGAACTGCGCTGTTCGTCCCTGGTAGCCGACCGGAAAGATTCGATAAGGCGATCGCCACCGGTGCCGACACGATAATTGTTGATTTCGAAGACGCTGTCGAAGAATCGATGAAGCGTCAGGCGCGAGAACATCTGGGCATCTACCTTACCGCCAACCCAGGGCTTCGCATGGTGGTTCGCGTTAACGCCAGCGAACATCATGAGCATGAATCCGACCTGGATTTCTGCGGCCGCTTTCCCGAAGTCTCTGTCATCTTGCTGCCCAAGGCAGAGTCTGCTGACCAGGTGGCTCGTGCTGCGGCCACAGGCAAACGGATCTGGCCGTTGATCGAAAGCGCCAAGGGATTGGAATTTCTCCCCGCCATTGCCTCAGTATCAGGCGTCGAGCGCTTGACGTTTGGCGCGTTGGATCTGGGGCTGGATCTTGGGATGCGTGCTCAGAGCGCCGCTGCAGGTCGGATATTTGATCAAGTCCGATATGAAATACTCATCGCAACTGCGAGGTCTAAGCTCGCTAGGCCTCTCGATACGGTGTTCCCAGATTTTTCTAATCTTGAAGGCCTTGCCAGGTTCGCCCAGGACGCTTCGGATAGGGGGTTCGGCGGCATGCTCTGCATCCACCCGAGCCAGGTGATGGTTGTGAACACCGTTTTCGAACCCACAGTGCAAGAAATAGACTGGGCTCGCAGGGTTGTGGATGGCGCTGAGGGAGGTGTTGGAGCATTTCGTTTAGACGGCAAGATGATCGACGCGCCAGTCATCGCAGCAGCTCGCCGACTGTTACGAAGTCTTTAGCATCGACGAGCGTCCGCGTCGGGCAGTTGCGATCTCTGCCTGAAGGTGGCCCGAATGTCCATAGAGCAAGGCAAGGTCAACTCAAGACTGAAATGCAGGTGTTATGACTCACTCGACTTTGCAGGTTTGACAGGACGCTAGATTCTCTTATTCACCCAGCCTTAGCTCCAACTACTCCTCGACCTCTAGCTCGGCGAAGTAGATGAGGCTACTGCCCCCCTCCCCTTATAGAATCCAGATGGTACCCAGAAACTCCAATCGCTCTGGGGCCATCTTGGACACACTGTAACGAATCCCCGAGCATCACAATGTGGTCGCTTGAAGTGTCCATACCCTAGGCCTTTCTGACGTCCAACCGAAGGCAGATCTCGCGCTAGATATCTAGGTGGGACTTCATTACTCCGATGTTGAAGCCTACCGCAAATGCGTCGACATCTTGGAACAGATACCGATAAACATCCCTTAAAATCTGAGCAGAGGTTGGGCGTTAAAGGCGTCCGGGTAGATCGTGATCGATGCAAACCTCTCATCGAAGTAATGCTGCAACGATTCCATTCCTTTGGGCTTACATTGATACCAAAACGCTCGGCAGCTACCTCCAGTGATAGGCTGGACGTCATAGGGATATGAAGATCGGCAACGGCTGGCCAACGTCCGTTCAAGCCCTTGTACGCCAACGTAGCGGCATCACATCTGTCGAGGCAGCGGGTATTTGGGATGCCGTTTTTAACGGCCTAGGGAGCACTGATGGTGAACGTGTCCGAATGGCATTTGATCCAGTCGGCGGTGTAGCAGTCAGGTACGTTGCGCCCGCTGATGGCTAAAGTTTTGCCGTTCGACCAGATCGCTGACCTCGCATAGATACATAGAGTCTAACGCCCAGATCGGGAAGTTCGTGGCCGAGATCTGAGTCACCGTGCAGCGCCCACCTGTACCGATAACGTGGCTGTCACGGGCAGACCCAGCAAAGGCCCAATGCCGAAATGACAGCCAAGCCCCACTGTCGACATTCAGATAATGGGCTGATAAGAAAATGCTGATCGTTTCGAGCGTTCTAAACATCTAGCGTACGCGATGAGCGTAGTCAATAACCGCTGCCGCCGCTGCAGCAATGGGACGATCACGCTTTCGCGCGATCTGCCCATGCGTCCAATTACATGCCAGATTACAATCACACATAATGGTTTCGAGCTCTTCGTTTTTAAGCGGACGGTGTCGGAGGCGTTACTTTGCTCCATATCGACTCCAAGAGTATGAATGGCTCGGCGTGTTCAGTATCAGAACTATTCTGACTGAGATAACGCCAAAATAGCGAAATTTTTTCTTTTCCGCGTCGGCCTTCGCCTCGGTTTCAGCCACGAGTATGCTGAGGATGTTGGTGTTATGTGCGAACACCTCCTGTGGGCCTTGGAGGGTTTTCTTCACATAATAGCGCGCCCGAATAACGCCCAGCGAATTTCTTCTTTGCTAAGTGCTTGACACACCATTCGATTCTCTTGAACAAATTACTCCAGTTCAGTGGAATCACTACTGTAACGCTAGAAACTGAACAGTAACCCTCGATGGTTTACACCTCGTAGAATAGCTTTATACCCGACAGACTCACCCATGGGACAACTTATTGCTTTTCTGCGTTTGAGTAATATAGCTCATGAACCCTCTCCCCTGTACGTTGGTCGAAGACTTTGCAGGGATCGTAGGGAGTGATATTCACCCCTCTCACCAGGCATTTAACTACCTGCTGGCCGATAAGATCCAAGTCAATAATGTTCAGGCAGGCATAGTCCTGCTCAAGCCCCTTTACGCAGTGGCGATCTCCGCCCATTGCCCAGGCCAGCAATATTCGATTTACTGCGTCGTGGCTGACAATAAGAAGCGAACGCCATGACGACTCGCTGACAATAAGATGAAATTGTTCAAGAACACGAGCCTCAAAACTATCCCAGTCTTCCCCGCCCAAAAACGTTCCACCCACCTCGTCAATAGTTTCGTAGGCAACACCGATTAGATCGTGCCGCTCGTGCCGCGGAATGTTGCCCTGGCAGCCAGCCTTTATTTCCCTGAACGCCTCGGCTCGCTCCAACATACCTTCCTGTTCATCTAGCAGAATTCTGGCGGTTTGATAGGCATGGGGATAATCCGAGCAAACCGCCCGGTCGAAGGTAACATCCTGCAGCATGACGGCAAGCTCGCGAACCTGACGAATACCCTTATCGGATAGTTTGAAATTGCAAGATTCCAAGGCGTTAGTGTCTTTCTGGAAAGACTCTATATCTCCGTGACGAACCAGATAGCAACGCCTCCGAAAACGGCTTATGGAGTCACTTGGAACTACGGCGCAGGCGAACGCATCAACTTTCATCTCATCACCCTGGAATAAGATTTACGCGAACCTGAGAAAGCATTGTGCGTAGCACCTCAGCCAAATTTTAAAGATTGGAATAATCGAAGCCAAAAAAAACACATCACAAATAGTTGAAACTTAAAATTAGCTGACAACTCAAAAGCAGGTTTTTTTTGGTGATTAATTTTGAATGCTAAAACCAAGAAGCATAGCGACACCACGAATAAAGAAATCAAACACAATACAACTATAAAACCACTCACCATCTCCACAGTTTTTTTTCACAGTTTTCCACCAAACAACATCAACGGGATGTATGTGAACACCCTCAAAAGTCTAACATCGTCAGCCAGTACGCGCCGTACAAAAAATTACCACAGCTGCTCATTTAAGGAATCGCGCCGAGAAACAGTTAATCTCAACGCGACCCCTTGTCCACCGCTGTTTTACTTACAGCTCATCTTTAATTTCCATTACCAACGCTGTCATGCCACCAGTTGCAAAATTTGCAGCGTCCATTGATGCCTTCATACCCTCTGAAGACATCTGAGATTCCTCAAGCGACTCCAGATCAGCATAACCAAGCAAGGCGATACGATAGTATGGGCCTCCGCCACCAACGATGGTTATAGGACCCTTACTCACAGAAAAGCTTTTCAGATGAGGGATCGCCTTAACAAGTGGCGTGTGGACCTCTTCATAGTATTGATCGAAGGCTGCAGGGTCCGTTGGAACTCCGTAAAGAACTATCACTTGATACATTGGTTTTCCTCGCTATGTTTGATGGTACATCTGAATGCAGAATATTGCTTTTCGCATACTATCGAATGTATACGTATGGCCATTTGAATACGCATCAGCTTTCAGGGCAACGGCCAAATTCCCAGCCCTCACTATCAGACTATTTTTTGGCCATCCCTGAACATTGCAGCATGGAGCCGTTCCTGATTTATGGATTTTTGATTGCTGCCAGAGAATTACACACTCATCCAAAAAACACCAAAGTAGAATATGTAAGGTCTGAGATATCAAAAAACTCAAACTCTGCGTTAACTATAAACATGATCATTTATGAAAGTGCGGAAGAACATGCTCTCCCAAAAGATCAAGAGTACGCATATGTTGTTCGTGACTCATCGCATCAACGGTCAAAATCACCTCATCCACACCGCGGGATTCAAGCGCTCTGAGTGCGACTATAATATCATCAGGTGTACCAACCATGATCGATGGGCTGAGCTCTATGAGTTTGTCAAGGTTTCGCTTATATTCTACAATACGTTGAATACCGGCAAAGTACTCATACGTAGGTTCCTTAGCCAATGGCAAATAAATATCCAAAATGAACTGAACATAAGCAAAGGCTCGCATTCTTACCTCAGCCAATGCAGTTGCTCGATCAGCTGCACAATGAAAAATTGGAACATAATAACCATATGAATTATTCACACGATCATTAACTGGAGTTGCGCTTCCTATTGTATCGCGGTAAGCGCTAATACACTCATCTATGTAGTCCCATCCAAAAAAATTATCGAAGGTAAGTATTCCAACGCCGTACTCAGCTGCCAGTTTGTGAGAGTCAGGCCCTGAGCTCACAGAAAACAAATGGGGCGATGGTTTCTGCAATGGCCTAGGATTGACCTTAACTTCTTCAAAAGGCCAGTACTTTCCGTTGGGATTAGAGACCACACCTTTGGTCAGCGTCTCCCCAATTACCGTTATCGCCTCCTTCCACCGATCTTTGGTCTCGGCTGGCTTTACACCGAAGGCCTGCATGACTAATTTATTGTTGCCACGAGCCGTACAGAGTTCTGCCCGCCCATTAGATAAAATATCGAGGGTAGCTAAACGCTCTGCAACCGTAATTGGATTATGGAACGGGATCGTAACGGCCATGTAGCGAATAATTATATTTTTAGTAAGCGCCGCGACAGCACCATAGAGCGCGTCAGGGGCTGAAATAGTCGGACCATCAATAAAGTGGGCCTCAGATGTACCCCAGCAATAGAAACCGAGCTCGTCTGCACGCACAGCCTCGCGGATCATGTCGTGCATTTTCCTTTGTGGCGGTGTGCCAGCCAACGCACCGTCGGAGATTATGCCGATTTTCATTTACGTTCCTCGTGTTTTAGGTGTAGGCCGACATGACCCAACTTTACTAAATACGGTTGCTCATGCATTCGGACAACCGCCAATCAACTGGCGCGCCAAATTGCACTGAACTACTGCCCGACTGACCCGCTTGGGATCGTCACCGCGATCATCGAGCCACGTTGCAAAACAACTGTTATGTATCCTTGCACAGCGGTTTTTTTTACGCAACACCTGTTTTGTAAAAAACCACAAGCCTATAATCACGACATGCAGGACCAACTCGATGCCTGATAAAAGGTGGCGCTGAGTAGCTGTGGAGTGGTCCAGCGCGATAGCGTCTAGTCCGGGGGATGCAGTATGCTGGCACGGCGACGATCAGCCTCACAGCAAGACCATATTTGGTAACCCGTTGATTGGGCTTATGCTTCAACGCATACCCATTTTGCTTTACAAACCGGTCGAATCATTTTTTTTGCGCGCAGCGTTTCTTTTTGTAATACGCGTTCTAAGAACGCTAAATTGGAGTAGTTATGCCACGGGTAATAGATCACGAGGAGCGTCGCAACGAGGTGCTAGCAGCGACCTGGAAAGTCGTAGCGACTGAGGGACTAGAAGCAGCGACAATCCGAAGAATTGCAATTGAAGTAGGATGTACAGCGGGGCTTGTGACGCATCATTTCGCCAATAAAGATGAAATTCTTGTAGCGGCTTTGCGTCAGGTACACGTTGCCGCGGCCAGGAGGATGGCATCGCACCTGTCTAGCGGATCGCCGCTCAAAACGCTATACGCGGTTCTCCTTGAGGTTCTGCCGCTCGACGATGACCGTAAGCTTGAGTGGCGTGTATGGATAGCGTTCTGGGGACAATCGCTTGGTAAGCCTTACCTGGCGCAAGAACTCCATAACCGCTATTCTGAATGGCGAAATGCCATAAGCGGGCTCATGCGGGCCGCTCAGCGTAGCCAAGAGGTCTCTCCACAACTTGATGTGCGCCTCTGGACAGATATCACGATCAGTCTTATTGACGGATTAGGGCTACAGGCTGTACTGGAGCCACAATACTTTAGTACCCAACGGCTCAAAAAAGTTGTGGCCTCACACATGGAAAAACTCCTGCAAGACGTAAATCTAATTGAAACTTCTTGAGGTCACTAGATAAATAGCCAGGATTTCGTTGCAATTTAATTCAGCAACACAAGCCCCTTCGATAGACTTTTTTACCGATATTATTAGCAGCATCTTACGCCCCTCACTGATTAATTATAATTAGTGAGATGCTGCCCGACACTTTAATGGCAAGCCATAAACCCTATCGCAAAGCAACACCCCCATAATTAATTAACCATGTCATACGTGGTTAAGTTTTAAGGAGGTGTAACACAGCTAAATACTGCAAAATGAATAAGATCTACTGATGCGTCAATCGAGCAAACCAGAACTACATCTCTAAATATTGTTGCATTTTATGTACGCTGGTTCTCGTAAAGCGATTTAACAGCGGCGGACATAATTACATATTTCAAAAAGACCAAACGGCATTATTTACGCTGATTTCGAGCTCGCATCAAAAATTTCATTTGTATTATCGTGCTTAGGGAAGAATGAAAAGAATTTTAACTTTTTCTGTAGCTGAAGCTCTATCGATATAGCCGATAGCATCAGGCTCAGTGCTTATCTTAGCAACCACAGCAGCATCGTCAGCAACACTTGGAAGCGGTTGACCTTTGCCGGTAAAAACCAGTCCCGACCAATACGATTTTAATTGTGACTCGTTTTTATTTACAATTGCGCCATAGAACTTTTCCTTAGCGGGAGGCCAGTCCTTCTGGTCAATTCCTTTAAGGGACTTATCTTTACCCAGGAAAATGTTCGCTACGTCGGATTGCGAAGGTGTGACGCTGGCCCCAAGATTTACTATTACTGCAACTTCGGCTCGTGCTGCATTGACAGAGAAAATCAGAATGCAAACGCCAAGAGCACTATTAAACGTTTTCATGGGAGTTCTCCTTAGAATACAAAGTCCACGCCGACACTGATAATGTCGCCGTCATAGTTGCGCGAAGGAACTCCCGAAACCCCATTAGTTGCGGCGTTAACTGCATGATCGTAGTTTTCCTGAGCACTCTCGACGAACACACCATTGTATTTCCCGCTCGTATCGACTCGCTTGTACTCACCTTTGACAATTATGGTAGGTGTAATATTGTAGTTCAAGCCATAAGTCCAAGAACCTTGACGACCATTATCCTCATCTAACTGAGCATAAGTGACGTGCGCCAGAAAATTGCCATAACGGCGGCCACCCATAAGGTAAAAAGCTTTGCTGGCTACATTACCGTCAGCTTCGATGACGCGACGAGTAAGCTCATTAGAGGTAAGCCAAGTACCATTGTCGTACTGGTAGCCGACCGATGTAAACTTACCTTTTTGCTTGCTCAGTTTACCAAAATTAACATCGGAACGATCACCCGACGAAGTGGTTACGACGGAGTTGTAGACGGAGTCAATATCAGCTTCAGTGTAGCCTACACGCAGTGTACCGAAACTATTTGTAGCAAGACTGATGTTGGTAGCAAAGATCTTCTTATAATCAATGTCGTACAGCTTGCCTAATCCGAAAATATCACGATTCACGGCCTGGCCAGCCGCGACTTGGAAAGTCACGGAACCAACCGATATTGGCATTGTATACAAGGCGTCAGCACCTTCGTAATTGCTAAGCTGGACCTGACTATAAACTTCGTCAGGTAGCCGTAACCACGGGTAGGTAAAACCCACATCCAGCGTTTCGGAATACATGTAAACGGGGTTGCGAAGGCGACCGGCGCGCAACATCAAACGGTCAGTGGTTTGCCAGGACAGATAAGCCCACTCTAGATTGGCCTTCCAGTTATCTTGTTGGGGCTTGACGGTGACTTGCAACGTAACACCGACGGTGTCAGTAATACCGTACTGGATTTGGCCGCCCAATTTAGACAATTGATCGCCACGCCACGAGTCATTTGTCTGGCCCGTTACACCGTAGGCACGTCTGCTGTCTTCTCCTCCTAAATGCGTAATACCTGCAGTACCGAAGCCATTCAGGCGATATTCACCTTGTTCCAACGCAAAGGAAGATGTACTCAATAGACATGCGGAGAGACCGAGGAATCGAATATTTCTCATTTATTGATGCTCTTCGGGTTGCAAGGGTTAGACACGAAATTGCACTGTAGCCGCGCGTAAATGATCTCCGGTACTTACTAACTGCTCGCCAAGACGCGCGGTGGCATCGGCCCCATGCGTGGTGGTTTGGGTATCCCTCTGCAGTACTTCTGTATCTTTCTGAATTGAGTCAGACAGACTAATCTGCTCTTGGGTAAACTGAGCAATACCAGCATTAAGTTCATTGATCTGAAGAACTGACTTGGTAATGACTTCCAGGGTACGGGTAGCCTCCACTGAACGTTTAATGCTAGCCTCGGCTTTTTCCCCATTTAGGGTCATCTCGCTCAGAACACCATTTGCGCTTTGTTGTAAGCGTTGAATAATATTTTGAATTTCTGCTGTTGAGATAGCCGTCTTTTGGGCCAAATTGCGCACTTCGTCAGCCACTACGGCAAAGCCACGACCTTGCTCTCCAGCACGAGCGGCTTCGATAGCGGCATTGAGAGCCAGCAAGTTTGTTTGTTCGGCAATGTTGCGTATAACCGTCAGTACCGAACCGACTTGTTGAGTTTCCTCTTTCAACTGCTGCATCGCCTGTACCGAGCCCAACACACTACCGCCCAAATCACTGACGCTGGAGGACAAGCTACCGATATTCTGCCGCGCAGCTTCGGCTTGTTTCGAGGCTGCCGCGGCCTCCTCCGAAGCTTGCTGCGAGCGACGTGCCACCTCCTGGATGCTCTGCGTCATAGCGGAGATGTCGCGGCTGATAGAATCAGTGCGGTCTTGCTGAGAACGCGTGTTTTCTTCTGTGTCTTGGGTTAGGCGATACAACTCTTTGGACATTTGACCCAAAGGGCTAGCCGCGTTTATGATTTGCCGCATAGTGCCCTGCAACTTGTCGAGGAAGTCGTTAAAAAGCTTGATCATCACTCCTATTTCGTCGTGTGTTTCTACGTTGACACGCCGGGTAAGATCGCCGTCTCCACTTGCAATAGATTGAAGGGACGTGATAACTCCATGAACGTTATTCATGACGCGACGGATCACAATCAACGAACCGGTACTTACCAATAGCGCCAACATGATACTTAGACCAAAACCCACTCGAGTGGTCGTAGCATTTTCGGTACGTGTTTTTGCTAAATTCGTTTGAAAATCCTCATAAGCGTGCTTGCGGAATAAATCTCCGGCTTTCTGCGCTTGATCTAAATCGCTCGCCATCCGGCCTAGGCTTGGACGCAGGTCTTCAAAGGCAGCGCCTTTTAACAATTGCTCAGTCGCCGAAAATGCGTTTTCTGTGTAATTCTTTACGGCTGCAATCCAAATGATAAGCTCTTGATTTCGTTGGTATTGCTCTTGGGTCAAGCTTTGTAATGTTCGCTGCTTAATACTAATCTCGTCCAACACTTTTCGCGTTTCATGAAAGGTTTCCACTTCTCCAGCGGCAACTGCGCTATTCAGTAGACCAGGAATGCGCGAGAACTGGAAAATCACCGCATCGGCGCTTTCGAGAGTCGGATAACTTTGCTTTTCTAAAGCCACAAGCCGGATGTCATTATTGTCAAGCTGTATGGCGGTAAATGCCACGAATAGCAATAGACCGACAAGTGCCACAATAGGCGGCAAAGAGAGCTTGAATGTAAGCGATATACTTTTCAGCATGAATAAAGCTCCCCCCTCAGGACTCATGGCAGGGCAAAATGACAATAAGATCTACGTTTTTTCATTACCGCAAAATCAAAATCCCTGTAATTCTCCTATTACTACAATGCAAAACATGACCAGCCATGAGTGCTCAGTGAGTGCTGGTTAATACTTAAGCACCAAGCACAACAAGAAGGACTCAGTTGACAAAAAATCGCTGAATATTGTAGGAGCTTCAATTCCAGACATTGAACTACAATTCGACTGTTGTCACTATTGCAGATGAGCAACCCTCAACTTGGCATTGCTCGCAGGCAACGGTGATATTCGTGACATTCTAGTAATCATGGTACCGGGAAAATATATCCGGCACGGACTAAGCAGAGTACAAGGTAACCTTGCGCGTAGTGAAAACATTAAGAGCGCCCCCAATACCCTCCATATGTGGAATCTATAACAGCTAAGTCCTTGCCAATTAAACTACGCGACAATCAATTGAACATCGATACCAGAAGTACAATAGACTTTACGGCCATATACGCTGAGATGAACGTAGGCGCCCAGTCGACTGTGTGTTCCTGCTTCAACTTGAAACAGGAAGTGACAGCCAGAAATAAACATGCCAAAACCGCCACATAAAAACAGGCGAAGCAACACTTTACTAGACTATTTTCAGCCGGAGCGCAGGGATATTAACTATGATTTTTATCAGTACAGCTGAAGCTCATCACTTGCTGCGCTACCAGTGCCAGCGAGGAAGCAGCGGAACTATCGGAGCAAGTCCCGTCTTCAGCGAATCGGCTCTCCAAGGTGTTGAAACCAGCGCCAAACGGAGTCGGCCAGCCACGCAAAGCGTGAACGATAGTCCGCAGGGATGCCAACGTAGCGCCTGTCGCTTGCCAACCATAGGCCGTGACAATAAGCCCCACAGGTCGGCTGTGCAGATAGGGACGTTTATCCTTAGAGGTCTCTTCAAGCAGGTCAAGCGCGTTTTTCACCAAGCCTGATAGGCCACCATGGTAAGCAGGACTGGCAATAATTAAACCATCAGCGCTCCGTACAGCTTCGATGAATTCCCTTTCTGCGTCGTTGCGCTCTGAAGCAGGGTCATACATCGAAAGGGATGCGAGGAAAGGACCATCGAATAATATCGTCCGGGCTCCCTGCTCTTCGGCTGCTTTCAGCGCCATGCGTAATGCACGCTCTGTCGACGAGCCTGGTCGAGTTGTTCCGCCAATACCGACGATTAATTGGTGCGCGGGTTCACTAACGTAATTATCAACCTTCTCGGTCACGTTAGTAGCACCCACGTGCAGCTTTGCTGTTGCCTCTCTCAGTATTTTTTGCATTGTCATCATCCGCTTCAATACCACGTAGATATTTATTTACAGACAGAAACACTAAAATTCGCTTGATGCGCGAGTGGCAACTTAAAAGATGCCGTATGCCGCACATGGAAAATCCAATATTTATTATTAATTATCTTCGACGCCTAAACAAACCGCTCAAGCGCGCCATCGAAAATTTAATAAATAACACAGGCTGCCAATATTCTTTTTTAATGGCAAAAGCCCTCGTCCACTAGCAAGCTAGCATTTATCATATTTAACCATGAGTTGCATATGAATCTAAGGTAGCAACACGCTCCGCCACCAGAAAAACTTAACAGGCTTTCAGAACAGCCGTTAGCCGACTCGGAAGCACTCGCGAGTGTGGCATTACAATTATGTCTTTTGTTTATAGTAAGTGTCTTTTTTGACGATCAATCCGTCTTCAAACTCCCATAGATCGCAGCCAATTGTATCAATGATCTCGCCACCAGGAGTCGTGCCCCGGACACGCCATTCACTCAATGCCTTATTGCCAAAAATCCAATTCTTTCCTTCGGTCCACTGAATATCAGGGGAATCTGCGAATCGTTTGGCGAGTGCGGCTCGTATCGTGTCCCGGCCACGCAAGGTTGTTCCGACAGCCTCTTTACCAGCGGGAGACAACATAACGCCTTCAGGCGCGAAGAAGCTAATGACAGCATCGGCATCATGATTGTTGAATGCGGCGATGATTTCATCAAGACGTGCAGCAGTAATCGATTCCGGCATCACAAATACTCCTAAATGGCGGTTAATTGGCTAGTAACCCAACGCACTCAAAACTTTAAACTGGACGATGTCTCAGACACTAGCCTTTGTTGTGATTCGGAGCCCTTCTGACTCCTCAATCTGAAGCCTCAGCACAGCGAGATAGTCCGCAATATCACCGTTACTGGAAGGGATGGCCTTGCGCAGATTGACGAAACCATGAATGTTGCCGATCGCTTCCCGGAAAGTAACCGATACGCCTTCTCGAATCAGCGCCGCTGCATAAGCACGGCCCTGATCGCGCAGCGGATCGAGACCTGCCGTCAATATCACAGCAGGCGGCAATCCTTTGAGATCTCCCTTCATCGGCACCGCTCGGTAACTTGATGCGTCAGCGCAATAATGAAATTGCATCCACTGCATACCTACCCGCGTAAGCAAGAATCCTTCAGCGAACTCTTGATAAGAAGGATACTGCTCCCCCTCATCCGTGGACGGATAGATCGGCGCCTGCACGATCACCGGTACTTGCGCAGGTCGATCCCGTAAGTCCATTGCTGCAACAATCGTCAACGTGCCACCTGCACTGTCACCGCAAAGCACAAGGCTTGTTACAGAGCGGCCCAGCAGTGCTGGGCTTTGCGCAACCCAACGCGCAGCAGCTTCACAATCGTCGGGTGCGGCTGGCCACTTCCCCTCAGGCGCACATCGATACTGAACGGAAACCACCGGCAGATCCAACACGCGGCTCATCTCGGCGCAGAAACCCGCATGACTATCGAGATCGCCAAAAACAAATCCCCCTCCGTGATAAAAAACCACGACTGGACCGGCGCTACGATTTGCACGCACATCAAACAACCGCCCGGGAATCTCGCCAGCAGGAGTCGGGATTAAAAAATCCTTTGTTTCCGCGAGCTTGCCAACCGGCAAATCACAGATGCCAGCCCGTTTGCTGTACCACGCCCGCATGGCCTGCGGTGACATATCGCCACCGGTCTGTGACTCAGGACGAGCATTGTTCCAGGCCAGAAACTCGGCGGCGTCTGGACGGACGTACGGGACGGATTTGGTATGACCTTTAAGCACTGCGTCGTTCATTTAGGTTGCTCCCTCTGCCTGAAGTCGGTGAAATCTTCGACCGTGATTGCTTGTGGGAAACATAACAGACGTTATCTGACATAACAACTGTAATGTAAAATCACTTCTACCCCTCCCCCGTTACCTGCGCCCAATTTCAGCAGCGTCTCCTGCAGCGGATCTCCACTCACCTTAACGCGGTTGATATCTGCCCTCCTCTACGATCGCCCCAAGCCTATAGGCTCTGGATTTCTGCAAGACGGTTTCAGCCGAGTGCCCCCTAATCCGCGAACCAAGGTTATGGGCCATAGCGCGAACCTAAAATCACTGGTGGTAAAGACGTACGGATGGCACTCGATCCCATGGGCGGAACCGAGGTTGCCAACATTCTGCGCTCACTGTTGTTTGTAGGAGTCTTCTTACAATACGGGGATCTGGATACGGGCGATCTCAGCGTTCCAGTTTCGGATATGCACAGGAAGGATTTAACCATCTGCGGCGACCAGCAGTTCGAGATCATCGAAGACCTAGCACGTTTGCCAAGCGCAGCGAGCAGAAGAGACTGGGTCGAGCCGGTTTGCTCGATGACTTGCTCGCCACTCTTTTCGCGGCTATCGAAGCCGAGCTGCAGGCGGTCAATCCGCAGACCGCACTGGCCGAGCCACTTCAACAGTACAAGCGCACTCAACCGCTCAAGCAGTTCCCGTGCCCGCAGTACATCACGACAGGAAAACACTCGGTGCGCTTGCGACTGCCAGCTTGAGCACATAGGCGAAGACGTCAGCGAGGACCTCGATTTCACGGCTGCCCCGCTTACCGTTGAGTAGCACGTGTGCGTAAGCGCATAGACTTGGCCACCTGGTTGTGTTGCCACTGACCAGTCAATTGCTCCCGGTCTGATCAACCGTTTGCATTCGACTTGACCAGCAAACACCGTAGTGACTACTGACGGAGAACGACCTGTTGCTGCCGATCGCAAACGACCGCGCTGGGGGAGTGTTCTGGCCTCCTCGTTTAGCTCTCGAAGCCCCCCGATACACAGCTGCGATGACGCCGAGCAAGACGCTATTCAAACGGTATGGCAAATGGCGCTGGTAATTCATGTCAGCAAACAACCAGGCTAACGATCATCCCTACTTTGATCCACATGCCGAGAATGTCGTGGAGTTCAGGTCGTGGCTTTAGCGCCTGGCCGGATCCTCACCAAAGAAGCTCAGCGTGCCTGTCTCAGCTCGTGATTTCTATCAGTGCCAGTTGACCGGGGCTCGGAAAAGACCGTTCTGGTTGCGAGGTTTCCGACCTCGTTTTTCGCTTGCCGTCTGCTTCATTCGTTAATCTCAGGAAACATACATCCGCCATTACGGACCAACGCCTTGACCTCTTCGGTTACCTGCGTGGGGCTTTGACTCAATCGAGTAATGAACGCCTTGAGGCCCCGTACGTACGACTTCGAATCGTGCTTCGCGCTCCAAAGGACGATGCTGAGCACGATGGGAATGAGGTCTAGGCCCTTCTCAGTCAGCGTGTAGAAGTCCTTGCGCCTGTCGTCGGGGCTGGGCGCCTTCGAGAGAACGCCTTGCTCCTCAAGAAAGGCAAGTCGGGAAGCGAGAACATTGGTCGCGATTCCCTCTTCCGATTTCAGGAAGTCGCCATACGTCTTCTTTCCCACAAAAACGATGTCGCGAATGATCAAGAGCGACCATCGGTCGCCAAAGATCTCCACGCCGTAGTTCACCGCGCAATGGGATCGAAAGTCTTCTTTAAGAATTGTCTTCATGGCTGAATCTTAGCATCGCTTGCATGGCGCAAGTAATTTTCTATATGTTGCTTGCTTTTTGAAAGTGAAACGACCAGCATGGCTAGCACGTTGATCGCGGTCGCCGGAATGCGCCGGCAGTCTTGAATGATCAACCCCATAGCTGTAAGGAAACTGCGCATGAGCACTATCAGCATCATCGGCTCAGGTGGCATGGCCGCAGCAATCGGCGGCCTTGCCGCCAAGGCCGGACACACCGTCCAGGTGTTGAGTCGTGACGCCGCCAAGGCGCGGGCTCTGGCCGAGCAGATCGGAGCCGGTGCTACGTCAGGAACGTTCGGCGCAGGCCCCACCGGGGATATTGTCATCCTGGCGGTTCCCTACTCCGCCGCTCTCGACGTGGTGAAGCAATACGGCGAAGCACTGGCAGGCAAGCTTCTTGTTGACATCACCAACCCCGTCGCCCCCGATCTCACAAGCTTTGTGACCCCTCAGGACAGTTTCGGCGCACAGGAGATCGCCAACGCCGCCCCTGCTCGCGCCGAAGTCGTCAAGGCGTTCAACGCCCACTTTTCCCACGTCCTGGCCGCCGGTACGTTCGTGGGGCACCCGCTGGACGTGTTCATCGCCGGGGACGGCGCACAGGCGAAGGCGCGCGTTTCGGCGCTCATCAAAAGCCTCGGACTGCGCCCGCTGGACACTGGGCCGCTGCTTATGGCTCGAACGCTGGAGCACGTCTGTCTGCTGTCGCTGGGCCTCATGACCCACTCGGTCAAAAACACCCATTTCGCGATCGGCGTCAGCCTTCCTGGCTGAGCGCAGGCGCACGTCTCGTATCACACGGCTCAGAAGGACCAATAACATGCTCGTTTTCGTCACCGGCGGCACCGGCCACGTCGGTTCGTACGTCATCCCCGACCTCATCACCGCCGGCCACGAGGTCGTCGCTCTGGCAAGGTCAGACGCGTCCGCAGCAGCGGCGTATGCACTCGGCGCCAAGGTGCATCGTGGAGATCTTGCCGACCTCGAGGGGCTCAAGGCGGCGGCGGTCGAGTCCGACGGCGTCATCCACCTCGGATACAGGGCTGAACTGCTTGGGTCCGGCGGGATCGCCGCCTTAGTCGAATCAGAACTCGCGACCGTCCTCGCGTTCGGCGAGGCGCTGGCGGGCACGGATAAGCCACTGGTCGTCGCAGGCAGTATCGGCACGCCGATGAACGTGGGCAGAGCGGCGCCTATCGGCGCACCGGTCAGTCTGGGCCGACCTGCGACCGAGGATGATCCTGCGCTACCGAGCGGCCCGATCGATTCAGGCACTCTGGTGGCACGCAATATCGTGGAAACCACCGTCGTGGCTCTCGCCGAGCGAGGTGTCAGATCGTCGGTCGTGCGGATTCCCACTCTCTTACACAGTGCGACCGGTCGCCTGCAGCTGATCATGCTCGCGAGAACAAAGGGTTTCGCCGGCTATCCGGGAGACGGCAAGAACCGCTGGCCCGCTGTGCACGCCCGCGACCTTGCCTCTCTGTTCCGCCTGGCGCTCGAGAAGGGGGCCGCAGGCAAAACCTGGCACGCGATCGGAGACGAGGGAATCCCGTTCCGCGAGATCGCCGAGGCTATAGCCGCTCGCCTGGGAATACCCGCCGTGAGCATCCCCGCCGACGAACTGATGCTGCCGGGCTACTTTGGCTTCCTGGCGGCAGTGGCCGCGCTAGACCTCCCCGCGTCGAACGCCATCACCCGCCAGGCTCTTGGCTGGGACCCCGTTCAGCCCGGTCTGATCGAGGACCTGGACAACGGCCATTACTTTGCTCCGGCTGATTTGAGCTGACGACGGGGCGCTGACGCCAATGGCCATCACCCACAAGGAGCGCGCATATGCACGTTTTTGTTACCGGCGGCACCGGCCATTCCGGTCCGTACATCATCTCCGATCTTATCGCCGCCGGCCATGAGGTCACCGCCCTGGCTCGATCCGACAAGGCCGCGGCGCAGGCTGCTGCGCTCGGCGCCAAGGTACGTCGCGGCAATCTCGAGGATCTCGACGGGCTAAAGGAAGCGGCCGCCGCCTCGGACGGCGTCATTCACCTCGCACACCGGCAGGACCTGATTCCAACCGGCGGGATCAACGCCGTTGCGGCCGCGGAGCTTGAGATCATGCTCGCCTATGGCGAAGCGCTGGCCGCAAGCGCAAAGCCGTTGGTCGTGTCTGGAAGCGTCGGCTCGCCCGTATGGGAGGGCCTGGGTCGGCCGGCCACCGAGGAGGATCCGCCCCTTCCCGGCGGCGATCCGTACAACAATACCCTGCGGGTTCGCAACATCGTGGAAACCACGGTGATCGGTCTCGCCGAAAAGGGCATACGGTCGTCTATCGTGAGGATCCCTGAGATCATGCACAGCTCCACCGATAACGCCGGCTTCCTTCCGTTATTGATCGGGCTGGCCAAGGAAAAGGGGGTCGTCGGCTACCCCGCAGACGGTGCCAACCGTTGGGGGGCCGTGCATGCCCGTGACCTCGCCAGCGTGTTTCGTCTGGCGCTGGAAAAAGGTGCCGCGGGCAGAAGCTGGCATGCAATCGCCGAAGTGGCTATACCGTACCGCCAGATCGCCGAAGCCATTGCCACCCGGTTGAATCTGCCGGCCGTGTCTATTCCCGCGGACGTGCTGATGCTGCCTGGCTACTTCGGGTTCCTTGCGAATCTGGTCACGCTGGACACCCCGACATCTAACGCCATCACGCGCCGGGTTCTTGGCTGGGAGCCGACCCAGCCCGGACTCTTCGCCGATCTTGATAGCGTTCATTACTTCCCGGCCGCCTGATGATGTGACGGCACACCGGCGGGTGCCCAAGCCGCGACGGCGTAACCCGCCCGCAAAAGCTGAAAAATACCAGATTTGAGAACGGAGACTGCACATGAGCACTATCAGCATCATCGGTTCGGGAGGCATGGCCACGGCGATCGCCGGCCGTATCGCCAAGGCCGGACACACTGTCGAGGTGGTCAGCCGCGATCACGCCAAGGCGCAGGCGCTTGCCGACAAGCTCGCATCCGCAGCGATCACCGGGACTTACGGCGCGACTCCGGCGGGCGACATTGTCATTCTCGCCGTGCCATACACCAATGCGGTGGCGGTACTGGCCGACTTTGGCAAAGCGCTCGAGGGTAAGGTGATCATCGATATCACCAACCCGGTCGCTCCCGATCTCTCGGGCCTCGTCACCCCCCACGGCAGTTCCGGCGCGCAGGAAATCGCCAAGGTCGCCCCGACCAGCGCGCATGTCGTCAAGGCGTTCAATACCCTCTTCGGCCACGTACTGGCCAAGGATAAACGCCTCGACGCGTTCATCGCGGCGGACGATGCGCACGCCAAGGCGCGCGTCTCGACCTTCCTCGAGAGTCTCGGGCTGCGTCCGTTGGATGTCGGCAACCTGCAGATGGCCCAGTCGCTCGAGTGGCTCGGTCTGATGATGATCGGCCTGGCTAAAAACGGCGCCGGCACCTGGGACATCGCCATGAATGTCGATATCGGCTGAATCACCGACACCACGTCCTCACCAGCAGGCCAACAATGTGTCGGGTTAGATCGGACACGATCCTGGATAAGGAAATGGAAAATTTCGATGAGCACACAAGAGAACGTCCAGATTGTTAAGCATTTTTTTGCGGCCATGGCCCGCAGCGATAAGCCAGGTCTGCAGGCGTTGTCTGCCGAAGATATCGAGTGGATCATTCCTGGCGAGGGCTGGCCGCTGGCCGGCACGCACCGCGGGCACCAGGGATTGGAGGATTTGCTTCAGAAGGCCTGCGAAATGGAAACTTCATTCCCAGACCCCACCGAATTTGTAGCGCAGGGAGATCGGGTTCTGATGGTCGGGTTCGTCACTGAAAAAGTTAAGGCCACGAACAGGACATTCGAGGACCATTTCGTCTTCGCCGTGATTGTTCGGAACGGCAAAGTGACAAACATTCGCGAATATATCGACACGCAAGCACTGGCACGGTCCTCAGTGATAGCGCGAGCTGTTGGCGCTAATTGAAACTGACCCACCTTGCCGAGTGAACATTGATACAGGGCGGATTGCTGATTTTGACTAACCCGAATGCGCGACTGGCGTACAGATTCATGTAGGAGATCTGGATGTGTCGAAAGGGGCCAACGATCGGCGGCCCTTCTTCGCTACAGTCAAATTGACAGGTTTCACCGAGTGAAGCGGCAGCGGTACAAAAGCGCGCAAACGCGTACAAGATTCGCAATGAATCGTCCCTGACTTTCGGTCATTTGATTGGCGACTTTGTTCGATTATGTTGAAAAAGTAGATCACCTGCCTGGCCGGCGGGAGGATTCGAGGCATGACGGGACAATTGTCGAGCGGAAAAGAGCGACTGTTTTATTCGTTCAGCATCAAAGATCACATCCCAGCCAATCACCTCCTGCGCGACATTCATCGATGCGTCACTATGAGCGGTCTCCTCGATTACCTCGCCGATTTCTTCAGCACGATTGGGCGTCCTTCGATTGGTCCGGAGCTGATGAATCGCCTGCTGATCGTGGGCTACTGCCAAGGTATTTGCTCCGAACGCAGATTGTACAAAGGCTCATTTGAGCCCGGCGTATCGCGGATTTTTCCGCTTGAGCCTCGAAGACTAAGTCCACGATCACTCTTCGTTTTCCAAAAAACGGCATTGCCGTTTCCGCTATGGTTCGCTGTTTCGATGGCTATTTGACGAGGTGCTACGTCGCTGCGTGGACGCAGGTTTGGTCAAGGACGAAGGCTTTGCTGTGGACGCCAACGTAATCAAAGCGGATGACCGGCGGCAACGTGACGTACCTGGGAACGAAGAGTTCAAGTCGAGCGATCCGTCTTTTAGTACTCGCGCCGTCCGTCAGTACTTTGAAGCGCTGGATGAAGAGGCTTTGACCGAAGTACTGCACAAGCATGTGTCGCTAACAGATCACCTCGCTCGTTGGACAGCAGTTTCATAAAGCCAAGCGTTCTGCGCTTACTCGACCAACTATATGATTGGTGTCGAACACGGCGTGCCCCTGAACGTAAAGCCGAAACCGGATCACCGAGCAGCCGAGCAGCCGAGGTCGAGGGCAACAAAACGATGATCGAGCGGGTCGAAGAATACTTAGATATCAAGCCAGATCGGCTCATCGGCAATATTGCTTACCGATGCAATCAGGTGGTCATATGGAATGCAATTTTGCATAATTTCGCGAGAAATGGGATCGCCGCAAGTACGAAGCACCGTTCCAGGCATCAGTACAAGCTCGGGGGATCAACAAGGGTATCCAGGCCGCAGCCTGGCTGGCCAACGTAATAGTCGCGAATGTTCCGAACACTCGACCATGAGCCAGCAAGGGACAATCTTTGTTCCTTAGGCTGACATTGGTCGCTCGACAATGGAGTAGTGGGTTGGGTAAACCAGCGTGTAGGTCCAGCTTTTGGTTAATGAGCTGCGAGATACGCTGGTGGACCAGGGCGTGATCTACCCCGATAAGACCCTGATTCAAAAAGCTCGCACTAGGCGAGTAGAAACGCCATCGGAATTGTGTTGGGACTACAGAATCACGGCATTATCGGTATTGAAGGCCTTGGTTTACGACTTAAACCAGAACCGACCTATGGATCGTCAACATCAAAAGCTCTGAATTACCGACTTAAGCGCGGGGTCGCAGAAACCGGGCGATAGCGATCATGAGACTGATTCCATCGGCACGCACGACCAAACATAATCGGTATGCCTATCTCAAGAACGTCCTCACTCGCCGACCGACCCAGCGGGCGAGAGGGATCTGAGTTACGCCGTATAAATGGACGCTCGTTTAGCCACGCAGGCTGTGTTCGGCGAACGCTTAACGATACAGAATCAAATGGGTAAATTGCTCGCCGTAGGTTAGAAAACGCGGCGTAGGAAAGTGCCCGCACCACCGTAATTGACCACTGAGGTTAAAGATCTGCCACATCCAGAGAAGGGAAAGTCGGTCTACCTTTCGCTCTCGACCTTCCCAAACCATTGCTCTCCTGGGCTCTAAATTTCTGCGCTATGCTAAAGAGCGCAAGTCATAATTTAGTGCTAAGCATAACCAAGAATGGACTTCGTTTCTAAAAACTCATGAAACCCAAATTCGCCCCATTCACGACCGTTTCCACTCATTTTATAGCCACCAAACGGAGCAGCGAAATCAGGATTGGCTCCATTAATAGTGATCTGACCAGCGCGCAACCTCAAAGCTATACTTCGCGCCTTTTCAACATCGGCGGACTGGACAAAACCGGATAGACCGTAAGGCGTATCGTTAGCGATATCGATCGCTTCATCAACCGTACTGTATCCTATGATAGACAGCACGGGACCAAAGATTTCCTCACGAGCGATAATCATATCGTTCGTGACATTTGCAAACACTGTAGGTTTTACAAAATAGCCTTTTTCAAGACCGTCCGGGCGTCCTGTCCCGCCGGCCACGAGAGTAGCACCTTCATCTAAACCCGCCAGGATCAGCTTTTGGATTTGATCGAATTGCGTCTTGTTCACTACTGGGCCAAGTTGATTATTGCCAATCGGGTCACCCACGGTAATAGCAGATACAACCTTGCGAGTAATTAATATAGCCTCCTCCATTCGTGCCTGTGGTACCAGCATACGACTAGGTGCATTACAAGACTGACCCGAGTTCATCATCATGGCAGTTACGCCACGCGTAACTGCCGCGCCAAATGCCTCGTCATCTAGAATGACGTTAGCGCTCTTACCGCCGAGCTCTTGCGCTACACGCTTCACGGTAGGCGCAGCGGCTTTGGCGACCTCGATGCCCGCTCGAGTCGATCCGGTGAACGAAACCATACTCACCTCCGGATGGCTGGAAATTGCCGCACCCACTGTTGGTCCATCACCATGGATAAGGTTAAAAACACCGGCGGGGACCCCCGCTGCATGCATGATCTCGGCAAAGATGTGCGCACTAAAAGGTGACACTTCAGACGGTTTCAGCACCATTGTGCAGCCAGTAGCAATCGCCGGAGCCACCTTGCAAACCAGTTGATTCATCGGCCAGTTCCATGGCGTGATAAGACCACAGACACCGATAGGCTCTTTTACAATAAGCGTTTTGCCGCGCTCCTCGCGAAACTTAAAGTTTCTTAGAACTTCCACGGCACTCATCAGGTGAGCCATGCCCACAGGCACTTGAGCACTCTGAGAGAGACTCATTGGGGCCCCCATCTCCTCTGTGATGGCCTTAGCTAAATCGCCAAAACGTTTCTGGTACTCCATCAAGATACGCTGCAAAACCTTAATCCGCTCCTCGGGTTTCGTGTTCGACCACGGGCCAAACGCTTTCTTAGCGGCTTTACAAGCTTTATCCACATCGGCGGCCGAACCTAGTGCGATTCGTCCAACGATCTCCTCATTCGCCGGGTTCTCGATATCAAGAGTCTTCAGCGCCTCAGAAGGTTCCACCCACTGCCCATCAATGTAAAACTTAAGGTATTCACGCATTTAACTTCTCCCGATTAATCAACCACTAGAACGCCGATACCCTCCAAAACGTCTGGAGAGGACAGCAAAAGTGCTTACGTTTCGGCATCGCATCCTTTAACCGACACTTCAAGATCGTAACTTCTGCCAAATGCCGCCCATTGCGACTCCTTAGCCTGAAGCTTCAGTGCAGTAAGATAGTCTGCTATGTCGCAATTGACTTAAGAGTTTATTGTGCACGAGTTAACAAACCTATGAATGCTAACCACTGCATACCCGAACTGGTGAGCAGCCCCCTCTTGCGCACACTCGTAAAACTAAGTGTATAAGGCAGCATTTTCTGTGGACGGGAAAATCAGCGCCTACTGACCAATTTCGTAAACCCATCGCTATTATCAACGTACCATTGGCACTGTCACCGCAAAGCACAAGGCTTGTTACCGAACGACACAGCGCGCCTGGACCTTGCGCAATCCACCATGCGACGACTCCAAAACTGTCCCCCGCGGACGACCTCTTCCCCTTGGACACGCACCAATAACGGACAGAAGCTAACGATAGAAGCAAAACTTGGCTCATTTCGGCGCAGAAGCCGGCAGGGCTTTCGATGCTTCCAAAAACTAAACCTTCCCTCCGATAAAAGCTCACTGGATCTGCACTGCGGTTGGTCCGGGCATAAAATAAATCCGCGAGCGCTTCGTCATCAGTCGAACTCGGAGTGCACAAATCAGCTACCTGTAAAAGCTCACCAACGGACCGGTCACGCAGGCCCGACCGCTTGCCAGGGCGAGTTCTGACGGTCTGTGATGCAAAATTAATATCGAATTTTGGTTCCGAACGACTGACGTTCCACGCGACAAACTCCCCGGTTTCCGGAAGGGCGCAGCGAGAGCCGGGGGCATTGGTCTGAGTCACGCTCATTTCGGCCACTTTTTCAAAAGCCCACAGTCGGCGCAGGCGTCCGTAACACATCTCTCGTCGAAACATAACAGACGTTATGCCACATAACAAGCGTTATGCAATGGCCCGCTTCATGCATGTGCTGAATTTGTAGGCAAGCAGGCCTTATCGGCTGCCTATCAATTGATAGATACGCACTTTTTTTGACCGGTTCAGAATTAAGGGCTTTTGAAATGACACTGTTGACAGAAGGCAAATGTAGTGATTTGATCAAATTAAGTTATGCATCCCCAGGGACTGAGGCGGGCGCGGGAGTTATTAAACCCGAGCACCGCCAAAACACTCCATGCATCTATCAAAATAAAAAATGGGAGCGACAGATGAACGTGGTACTACATACACTAAAGAAGAAAAAACTTGGGATTGTCACTCGAACTTGTTTCGCGGTCGGAGGAATACCTTCAGGTTTTCTCATTGCACTGACCAGTACCTTCGTATTGGTTTTCTATAGTAATGCGCTTCATCTTCCTGCCAGTCTAATTGCCTTAATCCTCGGCGTTACTCTGGTTGTGGATGCGATCATGGATCCGTTTATAGGTTACCTTTCGGACAACTTTAACTCACGCTTCGGCCGTCGTCACGGTTTCATGTACTTGGCCATCTTACCGACGGCTCTATTCAATTATGCTATTTGGGCTCCCCCACTCAACCTTGAGGGACTGAGCTTAGCTTTGTACCTTCTGATAATGCTCATCGGCATGCGTATTTCGTTGTCACTCTTCGAAGTTCCGAGTAGCGCATTACTTCCAGAAATGACGGAAGATTATGATGATCGCAGCCACCTTGCTTCGTCGAGGATTGCATTAGCTTGGATTGTTGTGCCCGCCTTTTCAGTTGCGGTCTATGGCTACTGGCTGAGCAGTACACCAGCTTTTCCGGATGGGCTTAGCAACCCTGAGGGCTATCGTCAAATTGGCTTCTGGTCATCTTTAATCGTCGCTGTCTCTATGATCATTTGCTCGGTCGGCCTCCATCCTATGATCCCACGCTTAGCAAAGCCATCGCCAGGTGGACGCACAGGTGTAGCAGCAATTTTCGAACGGTGGCGTTCCTCCTTTGCCGAGCCGACAATAGCCCCGCTCCTGTTTGCCTCCGCGGCAACTGCAACCGGATTTACAGTCTATGCCGCACTTTTCTCCTACCAATTCGGGTATTTCTGGAAGCTGAATTCCGACCAAATGGCAGGTACCCAACTTTTGTGGTTGCTAGATGGGGCCTTGGTGCTGCTGTCACCGCTTATTATCACTCGAGTTGGCGACAAGAAGTCCATCGCATTATGGTCGTTGATAGCTATCTGCTTAAGCGTAACGTTGCCTGTCGCGCTTTACTTCTCAGGTCTAATGACTGCGAACTCTTCTGTACCAGAGTTTGCGGTGCTTAGCATATTCCTGTTTGTAGACACCGGCGCATTTATTATTATCATGGGCATGATAGGCGCAATGCTCGCAGACGCGACGGAACAGCTTGAAGTTAAGACAGAAAGACGGCAGGAGGGCACGATTTATGGCGCCCAATCACTAGTGACAAAGACTAGCAGCGCAATCGGAATCGCTGTTGCTGGTCTTCTGCTAGACGCCATAAATTTTCCACAAGAGCACTTGGAAGGCATTCAACCTCAAGTGATTGAACACTTGGGTATAGCATGGGTGGGAGGGGGCGTTATCTTTTACATCTTGGCGCTTTCAGCCCTCTGCTACTACCGGGTAACCAGGCATAGCCATGCGGCCACGATTGAGTTACTACGCCAGCGAAGAATTATGGAGAAGACTTTAAACCTTGAAAAAAGCAAGCTGCCATGACCATTGATATCTGATTTAAAAATTTCTACAAAGACTGAGCGCACAAATAAAAGTAGGCCAGCCCAGCGCTAGCTTTATTTCATGAAATGAAATAGGTGAGAACGAGTAAGCTGACCATGCAGATCAATCGGTACCGTACCTACAGATCTGGGCTATGGCAACTTTAACTGCGGCCGCGCACCTGACAAGATTGACGGCAGAGATAGCCTATTAAGGCTATCAGGAATAATAGACCAACCCCGCAATTGATGTGGTCGGTTCTCCATGCCCAGGTTTTGACAATACGCCTCTCAGAAAAAGGTATGTTTCACATCTATCAATACTGATGAACCAGGCTTAGATGGGTTTTCTTTGCTGCAAAAAATATGACTTAACTGGCATGACTTCTATCGTGCCTAAGATTTCTCAGTTGCTAAGTTTTCGAGGTGATTAACGTGATAACAGTGCCCTTCCTAAATCGTGTCCAAAACGTAGTTATCCATAAAGCTGCGAGAACGTCTGTGTTTACTACTATCTTCGCTCTGGTGACGTCGTCGGTCTTGGCGCAAGGTGCTGGACTGACCCCCGCTGGTGCAGAGCAGGCTGGAACTGTTAGCGGGATTCCGGAATGGTCCGCGCCGCAGCCTATGACGCCAGGTTGGAGTTATGGCGAGCCTCGGAAGAATTTCTTCCAATATAAGTCTGATGCTCCGCTGTACACCATTGATGCCAGTAATATCGATAAGTATGCAAGTCAGTTAAATCCCGGCCAAATCGCGCTTATCAAGAGCATCAAGGGCTACAGCATGCCCGTGTACCCGTCTCGACGCACTTGTGGTGTTCCAGAGTTTGTTGCGGAGAATACAAAGAAAAATATCGGTTTTGCGAAGATGAGCGCAGATGGTACAGCCCTAGCTGATGCCTATACGCCGGGTATTCCATTTATCGAGCCCAAAACCGGGGCCGAAGCCATGTGGAATTCAAAGATGCGCTATCGCGGCGTTGGCGTAGAGCTAAGTCGCCTAATTACATCCGTTTCCCCGCGTAAGGGCGGTTCAGACTGGATCAAGCTCACTTCCGATTTATACACTTACTACCCATGGGGACTTAAGAGCGGAACTAAATTCGCTGAAACCGGCGGTATAGAAAGTATGACTTACTTCGGTTACGTATCACCCGTGGCACTGGCTGGTCAAGCTGCAACCTATTTAAATTCGGCAGATAAACCGCCGGAAGTATTTTATTATTTCCCGGGCCAGCGTCGTACTCGCCGCATGCCAACATACTCGTACGATGCGCCGCAGATTGGGTATGAAAATCAATATAACGTTGATGAATCCTACACATTCTCAGGTTTATTAGACCGATTCGATTGGAAATTAGTCGGTAAAAAAGAATTAATTGTCCCATACAACGCGCTCGGCATGTATGATTTTAACAGCAAACATGAAGACGTAATGAAATCAGACTTTGTCGCTACCTCACAACGTCGTTACGAGCTGCATCGTGTATGGGTCGTTGAAGCGACGGTAAAACAAGGCATGCGTCATTCCGCGCCTAAACGCAACTTCTACATTGACGAAGACAGCTGGGCACTCTTAGGCGCAATTGACTACGACACCCAAGGCAATATTTCAAAAGTCCGAGAGGGGTATGTCATTCCTGTATATGAAACTGGAACTTGCGACTCTCTGGCTTTCGTCCAATACAATTTATCTGAAGGTCGCTATATAGTTGACGGCTCCCCGATTGGAAGTGGCAAGGACGTAAAATGGATTGTTGATGCAGGCGGAAACCCTCATATGAAACCGGGTTTTTATACCACGGAAAATCTTCGTGCAATGAGCGAACGATAGTCAGACGAGAAAATAATCATGAAAAGATTTTTGGTCCTTCGCCGTGAAACTTACAACCGCTCAGTAAAAATTACGTTTGCAGTACTATCTATTGCTGGTAGCAGTGGTGTAAGTGCATTTACCTTTTCTAACGATGCCGACACTATTCGCGGAAGCTTCGACTCTACAATATCGACAGGTACCGGTATTCGCACTCAGTCACAGAGCAACAACCTTGTGTCACCGACATATAATTCCGCCACTGGCGCACAGACTGGCGGCGGGCGAATGGGTCAACTTAGTGGTATGAGTGACCAAGGTGACATTAACTATGACAAAGGAGATGCGTTCACTACTTACTTGAAAGGCAGTCACGAACTACTGCTCAAGATTCCAACCGAAGGCCTGTCTTTCATGGCACGTGGTACCTGGTTACGTGACGTGTCAGCAACCGATACAACAGGAAATACGAGTGGACAAGACGCTTTTGCAACGACGCCACCAGATATCAGAGATGGTTTGGCCTCACACGCACGAGAAAAGTTGGGTTTTCAGTCTCGTCTGCTTGACCTGTGGGTAAGCAAAACCGTTGATATTGGCGATCAGCAAGCTAGGATTCGAGTGGGCAATCAGGTGATCAGTTGGGGGGAAAGCATTTTTGAGGTAGGCGGTATCAACGCGACCAATGCCATTGATGTAAACCGTGCTTCGCAACCTGGTGCACAGATCAAAGAGTTTGTACTGCCCGCTCCAATTCTGAGCGTAGCATCCGGACTCGGGAATGGATTTAATGCCGAAGTTTACATTCAAGGTCGTTGGGACGAAAGCTACCTTCCTCCAGTTGGTAGCTATTGGTCAACTTCTACTGTAGGGGCTGGAAGTGGAGCATATGGCGTACGCACTGAGGCAGCGCGCAACAGTGGGCAGTACGGACTTTCCTTACGTTACCAACCGGAAGGGGCCGCACTCAGCCTCGGCGTTTACGCCATTACTTACCACGATAAACTTCCGCAAATCTCACTTGATGCAAATGGCTCGACAGTCTACATGTATCCAGAAGACCGTCACATGTTCGGTGTCAGCGCTAACTTTCCTATCGGCGACTGGGCGATAGGTACAGAGTTGTCCTATCGTCCGAAGGACGCGGTTTCTTTAAATGGGGCTAGTGGCTGCGTGGCGCAGGGTGGTAAGTGTTGGGTCGATGAGAAGAAATTTCAATGGCACTTGACTTCACTTTTTACACTTCAGCCCTCAAATGCCGGAGGGCTACTTAAACTGCTAGGCGCAGACACCGCTTCCCTGACTACTGAAACAGTGGTCATTGCGTATCCTGGTTTACACGATAGTTACGGCGGATCACCAGTTGCTGCCGGTGGCTGGTTATGGGGCAATCAGTCTAATGATTTGGCAGTAACCGGAGCACTAAATAGCCCAGGCGATTCCAAGGGAACGAAATATTCTGGCGGTGTCGATGTTGATTTCAACTGGATTTACGATGGTTCATTAATTGGCGGGTGGCAGGTAAATCCGGGCATATATGTACGTAGAGGAATGTTCGGCTACACACCTAATATAAGTGAGCAATTCATGGAAGGTGTTACCTCGCTAAATATGTATGTAAACTTCATACAAAACCCCGCAGACTGGCAGGTAAGCATTAATTATACCGAATTTCTAGGACCTTCCGATCCTTTGAGCAACCCGCTACGCGACCGTGATTTCGTCGGCATCAACGTATCACGAAACTTCTGAGGCACCATATGAAGTCAATAACTGATGACGAATCTGCGCCCCCCAGCGCAATGGTTCGGATATTAAAAAAAATGGAAGACATTCTCTTCAGTCACAAACGAACTGTGCTCGGAGTGCTAATTTTCTTCACTGCTGTGATGGGTATTTTTGCGATCCAGCTACGGATGGATGCTGGATTTGAGAAGCAGCTTCCAATTGGTCATGAGTACGTCGATACATTCCAACAGTATCGTTCAGACCTACTCGGGGCCAACCGCTTGAGCGTGGTGGTTAAGGCTAAGAAAGGCACCATTTGGACGCCAAGCGGATTGAAGCGACTTTACGACGTAACCCAAGCACTCAAATTTTTACCGAACGTTTCGGGCAGTAGCGTTCAGTCCTTATGGACACCCAATTCTTTCGTCTCTGAGATCACCGAGGACGGCTTTAGAGCGGATCCGATTATTCCGGGCACGGTAACCCCGGAAAATCTGGATGCTAAAACTATTGCCTTAATTTCGGGATCCGCAGCGCAAGGCGGCTTCATCGGAAACCTCGTCTCTCGTGATCAGACGAGCGCGATGGTTACCGCGGACGTCAACGAGTTAGATGTTAAAAACAATCACATCGACTACGTCGAATTTGACCGAGAGCTGGAAGCCTCTATCCGATCAAAGTTTGAAGATGCTGGGTTTGAAATTCAGATCATAGGCTTTGCTAAGCAGATTGGTGACATCGCTGAGGGCGCCTCGTCCGTTCTTGAATTCTGCATCATTGCTTTGTTGCTCACAGCACTCGCGGTCTATTGGTACTGTCGCTCGATTCGTTTGACGCTGTTACCACTAGCGTGCTCTCTTGTGTCACTGATCTGGCAATTTGGCACTTTACGGTTGCTGGGTTTTGGGCTCGATCCGCTAGGTGTACTTGTACCGTTTCTAGTGTTTGCGATTGGAGTGTCGCACGGCGTTCAACAGATCAACTTTATCGTCCGCGAGCTTGCAAACGGAAAATCCATGGACGCCGCGTCTAGATCAAGTTTTAGCGGGCTATTGATACCCGGAACGCTGGCATTAGTGACTGCACTTGTATCGTTTATCACGTTGATACTAATGCCTATTCCAATGGTCCGCGAATTAGCCATCACTGCGTCGCTTGGCGTTGCGTATAAGATTATTACCAACTTGATAATGCTACCCGTCGCCGCATCGATGTTAAAAGTCGGCCATGAGTATGCTTTGGGCGCAGAGTTGAAAGCGGCACAGCGAGCACGTTGGCTCCGCGTTTTAGCGCGCGTCGCTACGCCTAGAAACGCTGCGGTGATTCTTTTACTGTCCTTAACTTTGCTCGGCACTGCTATTTGGCAGAGTCGCGATCGTGTGATTGGAACCCTGCAGGCGGGCGCCCCTGAACTTCGGCCAGAGGCTCGATTCAATAAGGACGCAGTGTCGATTGCGTCGAGCTATGACGTAGGGCTGGACTGGTTGACCGTCGTGTTCGAAGCACCTCCTATGTCATGCGAGAATGTCCAGGTTGGTATTTACCAAGATCGTTTTGTCTGGGCTATGCAGCCAGTTGAAGGCGTCATGTCGATCCTGTCTTTTTCTTCGCTGATGCGTCAGTACAACGAAGGTTATAACGAAGGTAATCCAAAGATGTCGGTTGTGCCGATCGATTCGGCTAACTACTCTTCAATGGGTGTTGAGATTGGTCGAGTTCCAGGGATCATGCGCAAAGATTGCAGCATGACGGCTGTGCATATATATCTGACTGATCACAAGGCAACGACCATCAATCGTGTAATAGATGCGGTGAAGAAATTCCGAAGCGATGACAAACTATCGGGTGTCACTATTCGCTTAGCGTCAGGCAACGCCGGTCTGCTGGCAGCAGTCAACGAAGAGATTGAGCATAGTGAGCTGCCTATGATGCTTTACGTATATGCGACTATCATCTTACTTGTGTTTTTCACCTACAGAGATTTTCGCGCTGTTCTTGCGTGCTGCCTCCCACTCACTATCGGAACCTTCATCGGCTATTGGTTTATGAAGGAACTGCAAATAGGCCTCACGGTGGCAACACTTCCTGTGATGGTGCTCGCGGTCGGCATCGGAGTTGACTACGCGTTCTATATTTATAATCGACTGCAGCTTCACATGGCCGAGGGTGTCGGTGTCGTTAAGGCTCTGGAACAGTCGATACTTGAAGTCGGCACAGCCACAATCTTCACTGCGATAACCCTCGCAGTCGGTGTTTCAACTTGGTCTTTCTCAGAGCTAAAGTTTCAAGCTGACATGGGTAAATTGTTGGCGTTTATGTTCATCGTAAACATGGTAATGGCAGTGACAGTTTTGCCTGCTTTCGCCGTTTGGCTTGAACGGCTGTTCCCTCGTAGCCGCCCAGTGCGTGCACCTGGCTTGTTAGCGCATTGATGTCCGGAGCAGATGACATGAAAACATTGTCAAATCGGTCGGGGATCGCTTTTGCGATCGCTGCTGCAGCACTCACGACCTCAGCAGCTTCCTATGCTGATCTCGTCTCACCACTCCAGCCAACGCCGGCGTCACTATCTCCTATAGCGACTCAAGCACCAATGCTCGCTGCAACCTGGGCAGGTCAGAGAGCGGTAAGTGTAGGCGGTAATGGCATCATTTTGCTGTCCGACAACCGCGGAAAGTCCTTCAGGCAAGCTCAATGGGTGCCGATCAGCTCCACATTGACCGGAGTGAGCTTCGCTGATGCGAAGAGTGGCTGGGCTGTTGGCCATTGGGGGGCTATTTTGGCGACAACTGATGGCGGCCAGAAATGGCAAACCCAACGGCTCGTGGTCACTGAGGATCGGCCCCTGTTTGCTGTCCATTTCTTCAATGATAAACGGGGCGTAGCTGTTGGGTTATGGTCGCTCGTATTAACTACTCAGGACAGTGGCGAGACTTGGGTTGAGCAGAAACTCAATCCAAAGGATAAGGCATTGTCCGACTTGAACCTACTCAACTTGTTTCCTGGCACTAAAAGCGATATCTACGCTACCAGCGAACGAGGTCGGTTGCTTCACTCGAGGGACGCCGGGTCTACCTGGGAATACTTGAATACAGGATACGAAGGGTCTCTATGGTGCGGGACGCAGTTAAGCGACGGCACACTTCTGGTCGGTGGGCAGCGTGGAACGTTACTCCGCAGTGAAGATGCAGGGAAGAGTTGGGTGCGTGTACAGCTGGACAGGACAGGTTCGATTACCTCTATCGATACAAATGGTATAGAAGTAATTGCCATTGGGCTCGATGGCCTACGGATGCAAAGCCTTGACGGTGGGCGCACGTTTAAAGACGCTAAGGATCCGAGTGAGGAATCACTGACTGCAGCGCTTGCGACGCAAGAGGGAAAATGGCTGCTGTTCTCACGCCACGGAGTTGTTCATAACGTCGAATAGATGTTATCTAATGAAGTACGACTGGAGTTGTATTTTTAGGGAACTTGTTACGAAGTGCACGGGTATCGTGCCCAAGTAGAGTGAAGCTACGACGAGGTGCTGCCAAAGCACCACGTCGACGGCGCCTCTACCAATGCTTGTAGCTGCACAGCAATAATATCCGCCATTGAGACAATGTTTAACTCGGAATCGCCAAGTTCGCCCGGCCGAAAATCGACCTCTAGCGTGAAGCAGAAGATAGTAGGCCAAGTTGGCGATCATTGGGTAGACCAGCAACCTAGCAGTTGTGATACCCACTATCAATGATCTGCGCTGAAGCCGGCGATTGGAGTTTGGCTTTCTCGGCCGACTTTGGCGCCGCTCGCAACATCTGAATCTCTACTCCAAGTGCCCTGATATCGGTAATGATAAGGTCATCGAGCAGGCTGACCTGCTCGAAATATATGTGCTCGCTGCGAATTGGCAAACTTCACGTGCTTGATTTTGGAGAACTTTTGATTCAATTTCTCAAGCAGTGTTTGGTCGCGGGTCATAGTGCCGAGCTGGGATAACAACTAGGCTGTAAACGCACACAAAAGACTCGTCATGTTTCGCAAAAGCTAGTGGTTGTAAGCACGCTCATTGTGCTCAGCCAGATCCAGCCCCATCTCCTCCACATGTTCGTCAGCGCGCAGACCGATTACGGCCTTGATCACCTTGAGGATGATCCAGCTCACTGCAAAGCAGTACACAGTGGTGAACAGCACGCCTTTGATTTGCGCGACGACCTGACCACCCAAAGTCACGCCTTCCACGAGACCTCCCAGCGACGGCACGCAGAACACGCCCGTCAGCACTGCGCCGATCATGCCGCCGATACCATGCAGGCCGAATACGTCGAGGCTGTCATCGTAGCCGAAACGTTTTTTCAGCACGGTCACACTTAGGTAGCAGAATATGCCGCACAGCAAGCCAATCGCCAACGCGCCGCCCACACCGACGTACGCACATGCAGGGGTGATACCGACCAGACCCGCCAAAGCACCACTGGCCAGACCCAACGCACTGGGTTTGCCGACCTTGAACCACTCGGTGAACATCCAGCCGAGAATTCCTGCACAGGCGCCCAGTTGCGTGTTGAGCATGACGATCCCGGACAGACCATTCAAGCCACCGCCCGAGCCGATGTTGAAACCAAACCAACCTACCCATAGCATCGCTGCACCCGCCATGGTCAGGCTTAGGTTATGCGCAGGCATCGGCGCGTTTGCATAGCCCTTGCGTTTGCCCAGTATCAGGCACGCCGCCAGCGCCGCCACGCCTGCGTTGATGTGCACAGCGGTGCCGCCAGCGAAATCCAGCACCCCCCAGTTATGCATCAGCGCGCCCGCCCCGCCCCAAACCATGTGCGCCACGGGCGCGTACACCAGGGTGAACCATACGGCCATGAACAGTAGCGCCGCCGAGAACTTCATGCGCTCGGCGAAGGCACCAGCAATGAGCGCCGGGGTGATGATGGCGAAAGTCATCTGGAAGGTCACGAACACGCCTTCGGGGATATCGCCCACCAGGCTTTCAGGTGTCATGCCCGCCAAAAATGCGCGACTCAAGCCGCCGACGAAGCTGTTGAAGCTGACCTGGCCTTCGACCATGTTAGTAGTGTCGACCACCATGCTGTAGCCGTATATCACCCACAACACACCAACCAGCCCGGCAATGCCGAAGCATTGAGTAAATAGCGACAGCATGTTCTTGGCCCGCACCAGACCGCCGTAAAACAGCGCAAGGCCCGGCAGACACATGAACAGCACCAGCACCGCCGCCGTGATCATCCACGCGGTACTGCCAGTGTTGAGGGTCGGAGCGTCAGCGGCTTGGGCCAGAGGAATGCAGGCGCCGAGCGCCCCGAACGTAAAGAGAGACAAGAGAAGGGATTTGCCGGGAAGACGGTTAACCATTGTCGAAGCTCCTGCAATGAATGGAAAGTGTCTGGCAGAAAAGCGATGTGATGAAGCCTCGGGCCTGTTTGGCCTCTTTGAATGGATTAAGCGAGGCAACAGAAATCTGCAATCGTGACGCGCATCCGCGCCGTACAAAGATCCTGTAGGAGCCCGCTTGCTGGCGTTTGCGCAGTGTCATTCACCTTATGCGGCGCAGGCCAACCGCATCGCCAGCAAGCCGACTCCTATAAGTTGTTTAGCGCCAGGCACAAATCCCGTAGCCGTCTGGCTTGCCGGCGGTGGCAATTTTGAAATCGCCTCCGCCGGCAAGCCAGACGGCTACGGGAGCGGTGCGGTGTCAGCCAATATCGGCAGAAGTCCGCAGCCGGTGCGTTGGTTTCAGTACCCCTGCCCCGGAATCCACGAAGTCCCTGCCAGTGGCACACGGGCCATGGCCGCTGATTCAACGGTCAGGGCCACCAGATCCTCGGGATCGAGGTTGTGCAGGTGCGACTTGCCGCAGGCGCGGGCCATGGTTTGTGCTTCGAGGACAAGCACACGCAAATAGTTGGCCAGTCGGCGACCGCCCTCCACCGGGTCCAGACGTTTCGACAACTCCGGATCCTGAGTGGTGATACCCGCCGGATCGCGACCGTTTTGCCAGTCGTCATAGAAACCCGCCGCAGATCCGATCTTCTTCAGCTCTTCGTCCAGACGCGGATGGTTGTCGCCCAGGGCGATTAACGCCGCCGTGCCAATCGCCACGGCATCAGCGCCCAATGCCATGGCTTTGGCCACGTCGGCACCGTTGCGAATGCCGCCCGAGACAATCAACTGCACCTTGCGATGCATGCCCATCTCTTGCAGCGCCTGAACGGCTTGCGGAATGGCCGGCAGAATTGGAATGCCCACGTGTTCGATGAACACTTCCTGCGTCGCCGCCGTACCGCCTTGCATGCCATCGAGCACGATCACATCAGCACCCGCCTTGACGGCCAGCTTGACGTCGTAGTAAGGGCGACTCGCGCCGATCTTCACGTAGATCGGTTTTTCCCAATCGGTAATCTCGCGGATCTCGGCGATCTTGATCGCCAGGTCGTCCGGGCCGGTCCAGTCCGGGTGACGGCAGGCTGAACGCTGATCGACGCCGATGGGCAGCGTACGCATCCCCGCTACGCGCTCAGTCACCTTCATGCCCAGCAGCATGCCGCCGCCACCCGGTTTGGCCCCCTGCCCCAGCACGATCTCGATGGCATCCGCCTTGCGCAGGTCGTCCGGGTTCATGCCGTAACGGGACGGCAGGTACTGATACACTAGATGCTGAGACTGACCGCGCTCTTCCGGGGTCATGCCGCCGTCGCCGGTGGTGGTGCTGGTCCCGGCAATCGTCGCACCACGGCCCAAGGCCTCCTTGGCATTGGCCGACAGTGCACCGAAACTCATACCCGCGATGGTCACCGGAATCTTCAGGTGAATCGGCTTTTTGGCGAAGCGGTTGCCAAGAATCACGTCAGTGCCGCACTTCTCGCGGTAGCCTTCCAGAGGGTAGCGGGAAACGCTAGCGCCGAGCAGCAGCAGATCGTCGAAATGCGGCAGCTTGCGCTTGGTGCCGCCGCCGCGAATGTCATAGATGCCGGTTTCCGCGGCACGCTGGATTTCCTGGATGGTCAGGCGATCGAAAGTGGCCGACTCGCGCAGGACGGGTGGGGCTTTTGGAGTATTGGACTCGCTCATGTTCTTGCTCCTGAATCAGTACGCGGAGGCGTTATCGACTTTGAAGTTGTACAACAGGCGGGCCGAGCCATAGCGCTTGAAGTCCGAAGCCTTCTCGTTGAAACCGGCGCGATTGAGCAGCGCTTGCAGCTCTTCGATGTGCTCGGCGCGCATCTCCTTGGCGATGCAGTCCGAACCCAGCGACTCGACCTTGCCTTTGACGTAGATGCGGGTCTCGTACAGCGAGTCGCCCAGCGCATCGCCCGCATCGCCGCAGACCACCAGCCGGCCGGCCTGCCCCATGAAGCAGCTCATGTGGCCGATACTGCCGCCGACCACGATGTCGATACCCTTCATGGAAATCCCGCAACGGGCACCGGCATCGCCTTCGATCACCAGCAGACCGCCGTGGGCCGTGGCGCCTGCCGCTTGCGAAGCGCTGCCTTTGACGCGCACATAGCCTGACATCATATTTTCGGCGCAACCCACGCCGACGTTGCCATGCACGGTGACTGAGGCTTTCTGGTTCATCCCGGCGCAGTAGTAGCCGGCGTGCCCCTGAATATCGATGGACACTGCTTCGTTGACGCCGACGGCCAAGTTATGGGCGCCGTTAGGGTGGGTCACGACCCATTCGCGCTCTTCGAGATGCTTGACTTGATCGTGCAGCGCCTGGTTGAGGTCGCGCACGCTGGCACTGGAAAGATCGATGGTTTTCATGTGCATGCTCCTTAAGCCGACTCGCGTTCCCAGATGTACATGGTGGCGGGAACGGGTTCCCAGACTTTGGCTTTCTCGATGCCCGGCAGGCTCGACAGCGCTTGGTATTCGGAGGCCATGGCGACATAGTCGTCGGTCTCGGCGAGGATCGCTGGCTTACAGGCGATCGGATCGCGGATCACCGCAAAACCGTTGCGCGTGCCGATGGCGAAGGTAAAGAAGCCATCCAGTGCTTCCAGCGAGCTGTCCAGCGCAGTCTTCAGTGAGTCGCCCTGCTGCAGGCGCCAGGCCAGGTAACCGGCGGCGACTTCGGTGTCGTTCTCGGTGTCGAAATTGATCCCTTCGCGGCGCAGTTCCTGACGCAGACGGAAGTGGTTGGACAACGAGCCGTTGTGCACCAGACACAGGTCGGCACCCGTGGAAAACGGATGGCTGCCTTCCATCGTCACGGCACTTTCAGTGGCCATGCGGGTGTGGCCGATGATGTGGCTGCCTTTCATGCTGCCCAGGCCAAAGCGCTCGGAAATCTCTTTCGGCAGGCCCATGCCCTTGAGGATTTCGATGCTCTTGCCCGCGCTCATGATGCGCACGGTCGGCGCCAGTTCGCCCAGTGCGGCGCGCACGGCGGTTTCTTCAGCCTTGATCTTCAGGACGATGGCGCTGGCGTTCTGGAACCAGTCCAGCGACGCACCGAGCTTGCCTTCCAGCGCTGCGATCAGCGCCTTGAAATCGTAGTGTTCAGTGGTCGCCTGCAAGGTCAGCTTGACCCAGCCATCGCCCACTTCATCGCCGTAGATAGCAAACCCTGCGCTGTCCGGACCACGGTCGGTCATGGCTTCGAGCATCGGCTCGAACAGTTTGCCGAGCTGGGATTCCAGCGCCGGGTTCTTGAGATAAAGCCCCACGATTCCACACATATTCATAACTCCTAGGCAGAAGACGCCCTAACCATTCGCAGGGCGTCGAAAAACGAATTGGTTAAAAACGGATTAGAAGAATTCGGTGTAACGCTTCACTTCCCAATCACTCACATGGCGGCTGTATTCCACCCACTCCATGCGCTTGAGCTTGATGAATTCGCCGACAATTTCATTGCCCATGACCTCGGCAAACAACGGGTCGGCTTCCAGTGCGTCGCAGGCTTCCTTGAGCGACTGCGGCAGGGTCTTGATGCCGCGTGCGGCGATTTCTTCGAGGCTCAATTTGTAGAGGTTCTCGTTGCAGACGTGGTCGATTTCCAACTGGCGGTCGATGCCGTCCAGGCCTGCGGCGATGATCGCTGCGCTGACCAGATAGGGGTTGCAACCGGCGTCCGGCAGACGGAACTCCAGGCGGCCGTAAGGCACGCGAACCATGGCCGAACGGTTGTTGGCGCCGAAGGCGATAAAGGCTGGCGCCCAGGTCGCGCCGGACAACGAATTGCCGACCACCAGGCGTTTGTAGGAGTTGACCGTCGGCGCCGCGAAGGCACACAGCGCAGGGCCATGAGCAAGCAGACCGGCGGCAAAGTGATAGGCCATTTTCGACAGGCCCATGCCGCTCGGGTCACTGGCGTCGTGGAACAGGTTCTTGTTGCTGGCGCTGGCGATGGACAGGTGGAAGTGCATGCCGTTACCGGCGCGCTTCGGATCCGGCTTGGGCATGAACGAACAGATCATGCCTATGTCATTGGCGATCTCGCCGGCGGCCATACGGAAGAAGGTGAAACGGTCTGCCGACTCCATCGCATCGCTGTAGGTGTAATTGATCTCGAACTGGCCGTTGGCGTCTTCGTGGTCGATTTGATAGATGTCGAACCCCACCGGCTGCAACGCCTCAGTGAGGCGCTCCAGAAACGCCCGGGAGCGCGACAGACCCTTGTAGTCGTAGCAAGGCTTGTCGAGGTTATCGCTGGCATCCACCAGTTGCAGTTTGCCCCCGGCATCACGCTGGAACAGGCTGAATTCCGGCTCCAGGCCGGTGTTGAGGGTCCAGCCACGATCACTAAGTCGCTCGACCTGCTTCTGCAGCACGTAACGACTGTCGTACGGCCATGGCTTGCCTTCGACGTGACCAATGCAGACCACCCGGCCGTAGCCAGGCTGCCATGGCACCGGAGTCAGGGACGACAGGTCGCCTTTGGCCATAAAGTCCGGCCCGTGAGGTTCCATGCCCATGCCGCAGATGGCAAACCCGGCGAAACCGGCACCATCTTCAGCGACCATTTCCAGACCCGATATCGGCACCGATTTGGTCTTGGACGATCCATGGATATCGACGAACTGGGCCAGCACGTACTTGATGCCGTGCTCCTCGATCAGCCGTTGTGTATCGGGTGGCAACATGTTCATTCACTCCTGGTGAAAAACGACGCATGAGAGTTTTGTTGCCCGATGGGATTTATTCCAATCAGGAAACTTATTTTCTCTTCAGGAATGCAAGCAGCTTGCCAACTTGGCAACTCGCGCAACGAAGGCTGATAAAGGGGAATTTCCCCTCTATATATGGGAAACTCGTTTTCATTAGGGGAATAATGCTGTCGCAGAAAGAGCAGTCAGAGCCCAAGTCGCACATTCCTGGTGCGAATTTAAAATTACTGAACGGAAACCGTGCACAGTCGATGAATACGCCAGTAGAACAACAACCGAAGTTGAAGCTTGAGCAATATCTGGGTATTCAAATCAAGCGCCAGCGGCAAGCTCAGGAATTGAAACTGTCCGATGTTGCGCGCATCGCAGGAATCAGCCAGGGCATGTTGAGTAAAATCGAGAACGCTCAGGTCTCAACCAGTCTGGATAACCTGAGCCGCCTGTGCGACGTGCTCGGCATGCCCATGTCCAAGCTGTTCAGCCAGTACGACCAGCAAGGCAGCAGCGCCCTGCTGGTCAAGCATGACGAAGGACTGGAAGTGGTGCGACGCGGCACCGATAAAGGCCACACTTACCACCTGCTCAACCACACCCGCGGGCCGAAGAAGAGTTTCGAGGCCTACATGGTGACCATGGACGACGCCAGCGAAGAATTCCCGACCTTCTCCCACCCCGGCACTGAGTTTCTGCATTTGCTGGAAGGCGAGCTGGTGTATCGCCATGGCAATCAGCTGTACCACATGGAAGCGGGCGACAGCCTGACCTTCGACGGCGACATTCCTCACGGTCCGGAAGAGCTGGTGAAAGTGCCGATCCGGTTGCTGTCGATCATGAATTACGGTGCGCAGGGCGAATAAGAAGTACGCAACGCTTGAGCCGCCTGCGGGCCAGCGCGCTCCTACCGTTCTCAACCCACCAAATATTTCCCACCAGTTAAAAAAGTTTCCATAAACCTCTGGACGCGTCATTTCCTTTCGCCTATAAAACAGCCTTCGAGAATATTTAATTCCTGATAGGAATTTTTATTCATCAATGAAATCTTCGTTCACCCCTGAATTTTTCGCGCTGATCGTTAGCCGTTTGCTGAACTGCCGCCATCTTCCAGAGGACATGCCATGCAACACGAAAAGAACCATTTCATTCTCAAGATCAGCTGTCCGGCGACCTCCGGCATCGTTGCGGCGGTCACCTCTTACCTGGCGGGCAACAGCTGCTACATCGGTGAAATGGCGCAGTTCGACGACGAATTCAGCGGCAAATTTTTCATGCGCGCGGTGTTCCGTTTCAACGATGGTCACGCCGGCGACATCACTCAGCTCAAGGCCGGTTTCGAAGACGTGGCTAAGGCGTTCGATATGCAGTGGGAACTGCACGACACCCGCGAGCCCATGCGTGTACTGCTCATGGTGAGCAAGTTCGATCACTGCCTCACAGACCTACTCTACCGCTACCACAAGGGTGAGATGGACATGACCATCACCGCCATCGTTTCCAACCACCTCGACCTGCGTCCCATGGCCGAGCGCGAAGGCATTCGTTTCATCTACCTGCCGGTGACCAAAGACACCAAGGCCCAGCAGGAAGCGGCGCTGATGAGAGTGGTCGACGAAACCGGCACCGATCTGGTGGTCCTCGCCCGCTACATGCAAATCCTCTCCGATGACCTGTGCAAGCAACTGTCGGGCCGGGCCATCAACATTCACCACTCGTTTCTCCCTGGGTTCAAAGGCGCCAAGCCTTATCACCAGGCTTACGAGCGTGGCGTCAAGCTGATCGGCGCCACAGCCCATTACGTCACCAGCGACCTGGACGAAGGCCCGATCATCGAGCAGGAAGTGCAGCGCGTGGATCACGTGTACCTGCCGGATGATCTCGTCGCCACAGGTCGTGACACCGAAACCGTTGCCCTGTCGAAGGCGGTGAAATACCACCTGGAGCACCGGGTTTTCCTCAACAAGGACAGAACGGTGATCTTCCGGTGAGTACTTCCAAAATAATCGATGGCAAAGCCGCAGCCGCCCGCGTACTAGCCCACGTAAAAGCCGACGTGCAGAAACTGAAACTCAAAGGCATCGAGCCTGCGCTGGCAGTGATTCTGGTGGGTGAGGACCCGGCCAGTCAGGTCTACGTGCGCAACAAGATCCTGCGCGCTGAAGAGGCCGGGATCCGCTCGCTGGAGTACCGCTTGAGCGGCGACACCTCCCAAGCGCAGCTGCTTGAGCTGATCGCCGAATTGAACGCAGACGACGGCGTCAACGGCATCCTCCTGCAGTTGCCGCTGCCTGCACACATCGAAGAAACCCGCGCTCTGCAGGCCATTGCGCCGGGCAAGGACGTCGACGGTTTTCACAGCGAAAACGTCGGCGGCCTGAGTCAGGGCCGGGACGTGCTGACGCCCTGCACGCCCAGCGGTTGCATGCAGTTGCTCGAAGACGCCTGCGGTGATCTGAGCGGCAAGCACGCAGTGGTCATCGGCCGCTCGAACATCGTCGGCAAACCCATGGCCGCCCTGCTGCTCAAGGCCCATTGCTCGGTGACCGTGGTGCATTCGCGCAGCCTCGACGCCAAGGCCCTGTGCCGTCAGGCCGACATCGTCGTCGCCGCAGTCGGCCGCCCACGCATGATCGACGCCAGCTGGCTCAAGCCCGGCGCGGTGGTCATCGACGTCGGCATCAACCGTATTGAAGAAGAGGGCCGCAGCCGCCTGGTGGGTGACGTCGATTTCGACAGCGCCCTGCCCCAGGTTTCCGCGATCACCCCGGTGCCCGGTGGTGTCGGCCCGATGACCATCGCTTTTTTGATGAAAAACACGGTGACCGCTGCTGTTCAGCAGGCGCACGCACACACGTCCCAAATGCCAAGCAGCCCCTCGGAGGCCGTATGCCTTTCAATCTCTTGAAATACGGGCTCAGCTCGGAATACCCGGTCGAGGTCGATCTGCCGGCGCCCAGGGAGCTGAAGTCCTCCTACGACGTGGTGATCATCGGCGGCGGCGGCCATGGCCTGGCAACGGCCTACTACCTGTCGAAATACCACGGCATCACCAACATCGCGGTGCTGGAAAAAGGCTACCTGGGTGGCGGCAACACGGCGCGCAACACCGCGGTGATCCGCTCCAACTACCTGACCAGCGAAGGGGTGCGTTTCTACGCTGAATCCGTGCGCATGTTCGAAGGCCTGTCCAACGAGTTCGACTTCAACATCATGTACTCGCACCGCGGCCAGTTGACCCTCGCCCATACCGACGCCACCGTGCGCTCCTTTCGTCAGCGCGCCGAAGTCAACAAGCACTTTGGCGGGCGCACCGAGATGATCGACCGCCAGCAGATCCGCGAACTGGTGCCTTCACTCAATCTAGATCCGGGGCACATTCCGGTGCTCGCCGGGCTGTGGCACATCGACGGCGCAACGGCGCGCCACGATGCCGTGGCCTGGGGTTACGCCAAGCAGGCGGCCAAGCGCGGCGTGGAGATTCACCAGCTAACCGAAGTGCAGGAACTGGTCATCGAAAACGGCACCATCACGGCGGTCAAAACCAATCGCGGCACGATCCAGTGCGGCTGCGCGGTTCAGGCCGTCGCGGGGATGAGTTCGCAACTGATGAAGAAGGCCGGGATTCGCTCGCCGATCCAGACCTTCCCGCTGCAAGCCATGGTGACCCAGCCGTTCAAGCCATTCCTCGATCCGCTGGTGAGTTCCTCTGCCCTGCACTGCTACGTGCAGCAGACCAGCCGTGGCGAAGTGGTCTTCGGCGGCGGTTCCGATCCCTACCCGCTGTTCAACACCCGCTCCACGCTGGATCTGAAAGAAAGCCTGCTGGCCCACGCCATCGAGATGTTCCCGTTCCTGGCCAACGCCAAGCTCATGCGTCAGTGGGCCGGGATCACCGACATGACCCCGGATTACAGCCCGATCATGGGCCTGTCGCCGGTGAAGAATTACTACCTCGATGCGGGCTGGGGCACGTGGGGCTTCAAGGCCACGCCGATCTGCGGAAAGACCATGGCTGAGCTCGTGGCCAGCGGCGGCAAGGTGCCGGAGCTGATCAAACCCTTCGGTCTGGAGCGTTTTTCGACCTTCCAGCAAGTCAACGAAATGGGCGCCACAGCGGCCAGTCACTGACCGCCCTTGAGCCAGGAGAGACACATGAAAGTCATGACTTGCCCGCTCAACGGGCCGCGCAATATCAGCGAATTCACCTACGGCGGCGAGTTCAAGCAGATGCCCGATCCTCAGACCTGCAGCGACGCCGAGTGGGCCGATTACGTGTTCAACAGCGAAGACACTCTGGGCGTGGTGCGCGAATGGTGGATGCACAACCCCTCCAGCTATTGGTTTCTGGCCGAGCGCCACACCGGCAGCGACGAAATCCTGCGCACCTTCGACCCGAAAGAACTGTTCAACGCCCGCGTGGAATTCACCGCTGTTGCCCCCAGGGAGACCACCCGATGAGCCGCCTTCCCGCCCCCATGGGGCTGCTGATTGACCGTAATCAGCCACTCGATTTCAGTTTCGATGGCAATCCGTATCAGGGCTTTGCCGGCGACACCATCGCCAGCGCCCTGCTTGCCAACGGCCGCTTTCTGCTGTCTCGCTCGTTCAAATACCACCGCCCACGCGGCCCCCTGACCATGGCCGGGCAAGACGCCAACACGTTGGTGCAGCTGCCCAGCGAGCCCAACGTGCTGGCCGACAGTCACTTGCTGGAAAACGGCGTGCAGGTCACCGGGCAGAACTTCAACGGCTCGCTGGACAACGACAAGGACGCTTACCTCGGCAAGTTCTCCAAGTTCATGCCGGTGGGCTTTTATTACCGCTCGTTCTACAAGCCCAAGGGCGCGTGGAAACTCTGGGAGCCGATCATTCGCAAGAAGGCCGGCCTGGGCGTGCTCGACCTGAAATTCCAGCCCGAGTATTACGACAAAGCCTATCTGTTCGCGGACCTGGCCGTGATCGGCGCAGGCCCGGCCGGTCTTCAGGCCGCCCTGACTGCCGCCAACGCGGGCGCCAAGGTGCTGCTGATCGAGCAACAGCCGGTCCTCGGCGGCTCGCTGACGTACGCCCGCTTCGACCTCGAAGGCACCCGCGCCGAAACCCTGCGTCGTGAACTGGTCAGCGCCGTCGAAGGCCACGCCAACATTCGCGTGCTGAAAAAAGCCACCTGCAACGCCTGGTTCACTGACAACTACCTGCCGGTGATTCAGGGCAAGCGCATGTACAAAGTGCGGGCTACGCAATGCCTGATCGCCAGCGGCTCGTTCGATCAGCCGGTGATCTTCCGCAACAACGACTTGCCCGGCGTCATGTTGACCAGCGCCGCGCAACGCCTGATGAAGCTGTACGCGGTCAAGCCGGGCAAACGCGCGGTGGTGTTGACGGGCAACGACGACGGCTACCTGGCGGCGATGGACTTGCACGATCAGGGCGTTGACGTGGTAGCGCTCGTGGACATGCGCAGCAACCCCGCCGACCGCAGCCTGCTACTGGCGCTGGAAAAGCGCGGCGTGGTCTGTCACTTGGGCAGCACCGTGTTTGAGGCGCTGCACGAAAAAGGGATGCGCCACGTCAGCGGCGCTGACATTCGCAAGATCACCGGACAAGGCCAGGTGGCCAGCAGCGGTCTGGTTCTGGGTTGCGATCTGCTGTGCATGTCCGGCGGCTACATGCCGGTCTATCAGTTGTTGTGCCAGGCGGGTGGCAAGCTGGCCTACGATGACCAACTGGCGGAATTCACCCTCAGCGGTCTACCGAAAAACCTCACCGTTGCAGGCTCGGCCCACGGTTATCACGCGTTGGACAACGTGCTGGCCGATGCAATTCACGCTGCAGCCAATATCGTCATGGCGCTGAATTTGGAACTCGCTGCCAGGCCGCTGGCGATGCGCCCGGAAGCGCAGGTGAACTTCCCATGGCCGATCTTCCCACACCCCAAGGGCAAGGACTTCGTCGACTTCGATGAAGACCTGCAGGTGCGTGACATAGTGAATGCCACCAAAATCGGCTACCGCGACATCCAGCTGGTCAAGCGCTACTCCACGGTCGGCATGGGCCCGTCCCAAGGGCGTCATTCGGCGCTGCCAACCGCACGGCTGGTTGCCGCCTCGACGCAACGCAGCGTCAGCGAAACCGGCGTCACCACGGCACGTCCGCCTTTTGAAGCCGAGAAACTCGCCCATGTCGCAGGGCGGGCGTTCGATCCGTACCGCCAGACGCCGATGCACAAACGGCATGTGGAGGCCGGGGCGAAGATGATGCCTGCCGGCATCTGGCAGCGTCCCGCGTATTACGGCAAGGCCAGCGAGCGCGACGCGTGCATGCAGGCTGAAGCGCTGCACGTGCGCAACAAGGTCGGCATCATCGATGTCTCGACGTTGGGCGGTCTGGACGTGCGCGGCCCGGATGCCGCCGAACTGCTCAACCGTATGTACACCTTCGCCTTCCTCAAGCAACCGATTGGTCGCTCCCGTTATGCGCTAATGACCAACGAACAGGGCGCGGTGATCGACGACGGTGTGTGCGCACGCTTCGGCGAGCACCATTTTTACGTCACCGCCACCACCAGCGGCGTTGATCGCATTTATCAGCAGATGCTCAAGTGGAACGCACAGTGGCGGCTGGATGTGGACATCGCCAACGTCACGGCGGCGATTTCGGCGGTCAACGTGGCTGGGCCGGATTCGCGCAAAGTGCTGGAAAAGGTATGCCAGGACCTGGACCTGTCCGCTGAAGGCTTCCCTTATCTGGGCGTGCGTCAGGGCACGGTGGCGGGAATCAAGGCGCGCTTGCTACGAGTCGGTTTCGTCGGCGAACTGGGCTATGAAATTCACCTTCCCGCGCGCCATGCGCTGAAGCTGTGGGACGCTTTGATGGAAGCCGGCAAGGCTTTGGATATCCGCCCGTTCGGCGTCGAGACCCAACGCTTGCTACGCCTGGAAAAAGGCCACGTGATCATCAGTCAGGATACCGACGGCATGACCCATCCCGGAGAGATCGACATGGGTTGGGCGGTGAGCCGGACCAAGCCGTTCTTCGTCGGACGCCGCTCGGTGGACATCCTCGAAGCCCAGCCGCAGAAACGCAAACTGGTGGGTTTCACGCTGCCCAAGACCAGCCCGCAACCGCTGGAAGGCCATCTGGTGCTCCGCGGTCCGGACATCAGCGGCAACGTGACCTCCTGCGAGTACTCGCAATCCCTGGACACGATCATCGGCCTGGCCTATGCCGCGTTCGATCAGAGCCAGCCAGGGCAGCAGATTCCGATTCGGGTGGAGGGCGGCGTGATCGTCCAGGCCACGGTGGTGAAACTGCCTTTCTTCGATCCTGAAAACCAGCGCCAGGAGCTCTGACATGTCGAGCCTCAACACAGAAACATACATCGAACCCGCTCCGCTTCAGCTCGGCGCTTTACAACAATGCGTGCTGGTCGATCTGACCGAAGTACCGAGGGTCGGCTTTCGCGGTCAACAAAGCGCCGATTACTTGCAGGCGCGAGGTTTTAACCTGCCGGATGAGCCAAACCGGGCGGTCACTCAGGCCGATGGCAGCCATGTGGCACGCCTGTCGCAGACTGAGTACCTGATTCTCGGCAGTCTTCAGGACCGTGGCGAACGCATCGCCGATGAGGAAGCGCGCTGGGAGCTGGATCACAGCGCCAACTACCTATTGCCCCGGGAAGACAGTCACGCCTGGCTGCACTTGAGTGGCGTATGCATTGCCGAAGTCATGGCCAAACTCTGTGGCGTCGACCTGCGCCCCGCTGCCTTTCCGCCGGGCGCTGTCGCGCAGACCTCGGCGGCCCGCATCAACGTGATCGTGATCAACCTGGGAGCGAAAGACCAACCGGCGTTCCAGATCCTCTTCGACCGGGCGTCGCTGGCGTATTTCAAGGACGCAGTGATGGATGCCGTTACCGAGTTCGATGGGCAGGTGTTGGAGATTGAAGCACTCCAGTGAACTCAACTCCTTTATCAGCACAGCTTATCGGCGGCAGCGGTTTCAAAAGCCTCACTGCCGGCAAGCCGGACCGCTACGGGCAGTACTAGGGCTATTATCAAGGAGACGCCCGGATGAAAATGGCCGAAACGCCCGACAATGACACCGACTACAGTGTCCCCGCTCTTACCCGTGGGCTCAGTGTGCTGGGCATGTTCAACGCCGGCACACGCATCCTAAGCATTCAGGAAATCGCTGAGCGGCTGGGGGTCAGCACTTCGGCGGTATACCGCATCCTATTCACTCTGACCAAAATGGGTTATCTGAACAAACACAACACTCAATACGAACTCGGCGCTCGCGTCATCAGCGATGGTTTCAGTTACCTGGCCAGCCGCGATATAGTCGAAGTGGCGATGCCGCACTTAAACGAGCTGCGTGATCGCACATCTTTGTCCTGCCATCTAAGCATTCGTGAGCAAAGTGACAGCGTCTATCTATATCGGGCCTTCGCCGCCCAGCGGCTCTCGGTGAATATTCCTGTGGGCACGCGCATTGCGTGCCACTGTACCGCAATGGGTCGTATGCTTCTAACCTCACTTGGCGAAATAGAGCTAGGACAACTTTATCAACACATCCGTCTGGACGACTATCCGAACCCAGCACCCCGTACACTAGTGGAATTACAAAGCTTGATTGCCGAAGACAGAGCACGAGGCTGGGTACTGCATCGGTCCGATTATTCGACAGCTATTGCAGCATCAATCAAAGATTATAGCGGGAAAGTAGTGGCCGCTATTAATCTGTCTGGGCCCGATGCAGTAATGGATCCCGACGGGATTGAAACGCAATATCGAGAATTATTATTGGATTGCAGCTTTAGCATTAGCAGCGAGCTAGGTTACCAAAAGCAACAAGGGCCACCGTAAAAAAGCCACTCTCTAATGAGAGTGGCCGTTCTCTTATGCAGTGACGTTAACCATATTGCCAGAATTTTCACTCCCAGCGCCTTTTACAGCTTGCAACAATGCAGCCATTACAGTCTGTAACGCTGCTGACGTGCTTGATATCTGAGTCTGAACAGCGCCAACGGCGGCCGCTTTCAACTCGGCAGCCTGTTGGCTGGATTGAATTTTTTGTAGCTGTTGTTGTTCTTGCTGGAGCTGCTTTTGAAGCTGAGCTATCTGACGTTTCAATTGCGACATTATATCAGATGATGCAGCGCCAGAGTTACCCTCCCCCCTACTCGTTTCTTTATCAACTTCTGAACTGTTTGCACCTCTTGCAGGTGCTACATTAGAGAGCTGTAACTTAGCTGCATCTGTGTTGTTAATATCACTAGCAGCCATCCTGCTAGTAACTCGTGTGAGGCCACCAGCATTTACATCATCATTGAAAACGTTTATCACACGCCACCTTTCCCCATTAATTATTAATTCACCGCCTAATCGGCTCAGCGTCAGCGTTTACTCAACGGAGAGATGAACGCTGTAGCATCAACGGCGAAGCGTCCAGCGAGCGTACGTGCGTGGGAGGTACGGCTATAGTTCCCAAAGAACTCCTTAAGTCCTCCCGAGCCTGCCCACAACAACATTGCCTTTTGCTCCCCAGTGTTGCCATCTAACGCCTCCAATTCGACAGCCAAGGCGCCGTTCAGTAGCGGTCCTATGGCCAAGGAAGTTACAGTATTGATCACAGGAGATGCCTCTGTAATTCGTGTAATACGAATTTTTATACGAAGAACCGGCTCAGTAGTAGGGTCACCCTTCAAATCAAACTTCTTTCGCATCTGCGCATTAACATCATCACGCAGCACGTCTGAAATTTCTGTGCAGACCTCAGGAGATACTTCCTTGGCAACGGCAGGAGCAACCTGCACCGACTCTATAACGGCCACTCTATACCGACCAAAATCGACAGGCTGGGGAGGAATCGACATCTCGTTTTCACCACTTGCTGCCAAGCCCTGATAAGACGTCGCCTGGTCAGATTTTAGTGGAGTATGCGAGGCACACGCACTAATACCGAAAACCGCCGCGATCAAAAAACAGCCTCTCCCAAAATAATGGATTTTATCTGAGGCTTTATGCGAAGACCCACATACCAAACTTGCACGCCACGCACTTTTTGAAGCATTCATATATTAGCCCTTAATGATTGAAACACCTGGTCTCGCGCAAAAATAGCGCGAACACATAAAACCAACGCTCGTAAAAAAATAGGATACAGCGCGATCGCGCGACTCGCATTAAACATGCCGAAACAACAATCACTGTGCAAAAGATTATATCTAAAACTTCAGATATCAGACGTTAGAAATTTAGCCAGCAGGCTGATCAGCATAACTTCAAAGAATTTGCAGAGGCGCACTAAAAAGCGCGACTATAGAATAAAGAAAAAGACTCAATCCCATCATTCGGTTCTTTTATCCCAGCATTTGAGTAATGTATTGCTCGAACACCTACTTTTTGAGTCTCACCGATTTTCAAGCCAGCACCTAGACGATCCTCAAAGTTAAAAGCGGACCCCATAGCCCTATCACCTGCATTTCCTCCGGAGAAAACGGCTAAACCCACCCCCAACTCTATGAAAGGTTTGATGTGAGAGGTACCGAATTCGTAGACGAAAACGGGAGCAAAAGATAAGGAATGTCTAGCACCAGCTTTTCTACCAGCCTCCCAAAAGGTGTAACCAAAATCCCAATATCCTGTAAGTTTCCCTATTCGACTCTGCAACCATGAACTGCCCCAATTCACGCTCAGACCAGCGCGACCAGTCAGGCCGCCCTGACTTGTCGAACCAACAGACGAGGACAGCTCAACGGCCTGCGAGGCAGAGGAAAAAAATAAAAACAGAAGTGTTGCCATGATGACTCTTTTCATACCCACACCCCTTAATTTCAGATATTTAACTCTTCCATCACTTAAGATTTTTCTATAAAAATACCGCCAGGGGAGATTCCGAGATGCGTAGTACTAGTGAAAAATTATCCTACCATCCCCCTTGACCAGCATTAACTGCGAGCATGACACAATCAACCAGCCTGCTGAGCGCCTAGTTTAATTAGCAAAACCCCACCAACGATTAAGACAATACCCAACCCCATTAATTTAGTAAGTGGATCTTTAAAAAGATAGTTCGCAACAATTGCAGTCAGGGCCACACCACAGGCAGACCATATCCCATAAGCGACTCCGACACTCAACCCTTCAGCAAGAGTCAAACTGAGCAATGAAAACGCAATTAAATAGGAAGCCAGAACTGGCAAAATCCATACTTTACGGCGAAAACCATCTGAAGCACGCATTGAGAGCGTGCCTGCGACTTCGAACAAAATGGCACCAATCAAGTAGATCCAACTCATTGTCATTCCTCCACTTTGCGATGAGATGCGACAGATCCCGCTTCAACTAGCCAGACGCCAGCGATGATGCAAACGATGCCTAGTCCCATAATCCAAGTAAGGGGATCGCTGAACAAAATGTGTGCCACCACGGCGGTAAACGCCACTCCGCAAGCGGCCCAGATACCATAGGCGACGCCAATAGCCATGCCTTCTCGCAGCACCATGGAAAGCGCTACAAACGCCCCCACATAGCCGCAAATAACGACCACGATCCACTGAGGATTATCCACTGCAGCGCGGAGTGAGAGCGTCGCCACAACCTCAAGTACTATCGCCATAAGAAGCCATATCCACTGTTTCATTCGGTTTCCTCGTTAGCTAATTAGGCTGTAGCCGCCGCACAGCCAGAGTTTGTAGAAATCCTTGATTTAATTTGGGCAAGCGTAGTCCGAGCTTGCCATCCAAGGTATCACCGTCTGAACAATGCGGACGCTGAGCTCCCTTATCAATTGTTGATGCGCCAAAACCAACGCGCTCATTTCAGCGGTCGCCTCCTGACGAATCACTGATGTGCAGCTCAAGCTTCTGCGTGGACCAGCTCCCCTAGTATTTCTCAGGCTCCAAATTGCCTCAATCAAAGCATAGTGCCCTGGAACCATCTCGAGACGACGTATGTCGACCTGTATAGACGCATTTTGCAAACCTGAGTCGCGAGCGACACCCGCACTGTCCGCCCGCCCCATCTGCAGTCTTAGGTGATGCCGTAGCGCAGATCTCACCTCATCTGACAAAGGGGAGGCCCAGCGTTCTGTCTCCAGTATCTGAACGCCACTCTCTCCTTGACGAACAACTATCTGAGGCTGATCAACTTGAGCCGGTACGTTAACGGTCGTCAGCTCATACTGAAACGGCACCACTGTTGGGGTGATGAGTGAATCCGTAGCAGGCATCAGCGTGTAATAATGCGTGGGCGCAGAGCTGCAAGCAGTCAGGGTTAGGCACGCTACAAGGACATAAAAACCTATTTTCACTCAGAAGACTCCGAAGATAGAGCGGGTGAAGAGGAATTGCTTGAGCGAATACCGTCAGGTTGCCCATCCTTCACTCTGCCGCGAATCAACGCTTCTGGGTGTCGGCTCAGCAAATCGCTAAGCACACGCACTGATCGTGCAGAACGTTGTACTTCATCCATCACCTGACCAAACTGCTGGCGCTGTGGGGAGTCCTCAGCAAAACTCTCGTTGACTATGGTCAGCGTTTTTTGTGTCTGGCCTAACGCATCACGCATTTGCGGCAGTACCTGTCCATTAACCTGCTGCAACGTCTTACGCATTTCTACTAAGTTGTTATTGAAGTTACCTGCAATCTGCTCGAACGGAACTTTACTGATTTTTTCCACGATACGCTGAACCTGGTCCTGCAGTTTGTCTAAACTGCCAGGAACTGTTGGCATTTCCATAGGACGAGCGGCTAAATTAAAATGTACGGGCTGAGCATTTGGGACGAAATCAAGTGCAATATAAAGTTGGCCCGTCAACAAGTTTGCTGTTCGGACTTGAGCGCGCAGCCCCTCTTTGACGAATGTTGATATTAACTGTGCTGACTTTTTACCGTCTTCATCTTCACCTGTACCATACGCAGTAAGTATTTGGTCATAAGCCTGGCCTAAGCGTTGGGGGTAAATAACCGCGCCAACCATAACCGCGAAGCTATTGGTTGACGGGTTGAAGTCCAGATCGGTGGACACAACCTTCCCAATGTTCACGCCTAGGAATTCGACAGGCGCATTTACCGCTAAACCGCCCATTGACTGATCGAAATGCATTCGAATGAAGAAGGGCTCACCATCTGGCGGAGCCAAAGCAGTTGCTTGGTCTTTAAATAATGGAAAGGCGCTATGCTCTTCAGTATTTTTAGCATCGGCCCCATAGGGCGGCTCCATAAAAGCAATACCGCCCGATACGATGGACGCCACAGACTGGGTATTAACCTTCAGCCCTTCTGCGCCAAAACTCACGTCTACCCCACTGGCATTCCAGAATCGAGTTCCAGAGGTGATAAATTTATCATTTGGCGCGTTAATGAAAATTTCGATTTCGACACCTTTGCCATCAACAGACAGCTGGTAAGAGACAACCTGCCCGACTTCGATGCGCCTGTAGTAAACCGGAGAACCGACGTCAAGCGAGCCAAGATCGTCAGCGTTCAATGTAAAACGCGTCCCTTTCTGCCCATAGGTTATTGGCGGCGGACTTTCCAACCCCTTGAAAGCTACCTTGGTTTCACTTGATTCACCGGGATCTGCGCCAATAAAGGCGCCCGACATAAGCGTGTCGATGCCCGAAATACCCTGTGCACCGACGCGGGGTCGAACAACCCAAAAACGCGAATTCTGAGCTGTAAACGCTTTAGCGGAACGTTCTAATTGAACAGTCGCCACAGCGTGATCACGATCATCGCTCAAAGAAATATTAGCGACTTGGCCGATGACTACATTTTTGTATTTCACCTGAGTTTTTCCCGCCACGAGACCTTCGGCACTTGAAAAACTGACTTGGATTTCTGGTCCCTCTGACAGAAGGTTATGCGCAGCCATCGATACGCCGATCAATGCAGCAACTATAGGAAGCAACCAAACCAGTGAGAAGCCCTTGCTTCGATCTTTTACACGAGGTCTTTCAGGCTCTTGGTTAGCACCGACACTCAGTTGATCAGACATTTTCTACCTCAGAATCCCAAATAAGTCGGGGATCAAAACTCATAGAAGCCAGCATGGTGAAGACCACCACGAGGCCAAAAAAAACGATCCCTATTCTGGGTTCGATATTGCTCAACAACTGAAATTGTACAAGTGCAGCCAGCACCGCGACGACCAGCACATCGAGCATGGACCAATAGCCAATGCGTTCAACAATGCGATAGAGACTGGATCGCTCTAATGTGCGCCATCGGCTGCGGCGCTGAGTGCTTGTCAGTAGCAGGAACATAATAAGAAACTTCATGCACGGCACTACTACACTGGCTACAAATATCAATAACGCGATGTCCCAAGCACCACTTTTCCACAGTTCGATCACACCACCCATGATGGTGCTATCACGACCATGACCTAGAATATCAGTACGCATAACCGGCATTAAATTAGCCGGCAGATAAAAAATCATGCCCGTGAGGAGCAGCGCCCACGTTCGAATAAGGCTATTGGGCTTACGGTGGTGAAGTTGTGCTCCACAACGATCACAAATGTTCACGAGAATGGAGCATGTCTTTTTACAGGTATGACAAAGAACCAACTGTAACTCTGAGGCATTTGGAGGACGTCGGGTCATCATACGTAACGCGCCTCGCCCCATAACTGTTCAATGCTTTTATTGGTTACAACAATACTGACAACGCAAAGTAAAACTAACGCCAACAGCCCCAATCCTGGCCGAACATCTAACAACCCATTCAGTTTAATAAGCGCGACTAGAATACCCAGCAAACATACCTCGAGCATGCTCCAAGGTTTTAAGTCCACTAGCAGACGCATGCAGCGTTCGAAACCGGGCGCACGTCGATGTCGGTTAGCAAATCCAAGCAACCAGCACAATAAAGCAATCTGCAGACCCGGAGCCAAAATAATGCATAATCCAGCCACAAAAGCGATCGGGGTAACTTCGCCTTGCGCTAATGCCCAAACCGAAGACCACAATGTTGCCTGATTACCCACCCCCTGAAAACTCACATCTATGACAGAAAATACATTAGCAAAGACGAACAAAAGCGCACTGGCGATAGAGATCGCAAACAACTGTTCAATCGTAAATGAAGATCCCTGTTGAAGCACTCCCTTGCACCGTGTGCAAAACGCTGTCTGACCAGATTCCAGCATTACATATTCGAAAACTGAATCGCAATGCTCACAGATAATCCAGTCAGAATTTTGCTGCATGTAAGTTTTCCTAAACGTGGGTTCGACACACCATCCACTCTTACTGAGTAACTACGTAAACGTATAGAACACTCGAAGATTCTTAACCAGGAACCCACAAGCGGTCAGTAAACGGGGAGCGATGGTCTAATTTGAAAAGCACAGAGCAAGGCTACACTGCGCTTTTCAATAAACGATTCAGAAAATATCAAGATTTTATCAAGATTTAGCAATACTCACTAAGGCAGTGCGCGACGATCGCCACGATTACCGTGTGGAGGTTCTCAATTAAGCGCAGGGATTGATATTTGAATAGCCAAGCCCCCACCATCGCGGTTGGACGCACTGATATTACCGCCATGAGCCTCACAAATCGCCGAGGCAATTGACAACCCCAACCCCGTACCGCCCCAAGGCCGAGCGCGAGAACTTTCAGCTCGCCAAAAACGGTCGAACATGCGTGATAGCTGGTCCTCCTTCACTCCAGGGCCTCTATCGGCGACAACCAAGAAAAAAGCACCGTCAAACTGACTTGCTGTCACTTCGCAATGTCTACCTTGAGCGGCATAGCGCAGCAAGTTGTCAATCAGAATCGACAACGCCTGGCCAATCCTATCTCGATCAGCCATCAGCGTGAATTCACGTACAGCATTAACCTGCACCACGACACCCGCAGCGACAATCTGAGGCGCAGCCCATTCAAGGCGCTCAGAAATCAGCTCATTCACGGAAAACTGGTATTTCTCCATCGCTAACTGACCAGCCCGGGCCAGAGACAACAAATGCAAATCACCCACTAGTCGATTCAACTGGTCAAGCTGACCTTTGACCAGCATTAGCTGTTGAGGATCACTGGGGAACACCTCGTCCAGCATGCCTTGCACGCGCCCCATCGCCGCATTGAGCGGAGTTCTAAGCTCATGGGCGAGCACCGCACTGGACACACGAACCTCGCGCTCATACTGCTCAAGATTCGCAGTCATCCTGTTGAAGTCTTTCGCCAGTTTTCTAAGCTCGGCGGGAGCACCAGGGACACTTGGCGCCCGCACCGAAAAGTCCCCCTGTGCAACTTTCCGGGCAGCACGGGCAACATCTGAAAATTGTTGAGACAATGACCGAGAAGCCAATAGGCCACCTAAAATCACGACCGGTATTGAGACCATGACAAATAGTGCAAGCCACCACCAATCACGGTTTGCCATACCCGGGAGAAAGTCTCCTACGTCATAATAACGTTGAAATAGCTCCCACAATCGAGCTTGATTGTAATTTGGATCTGCGCGAAGCTCTTCGAGTTCGGGCCTTACCGACGCAGGGATCTGCTGAGTCGTGGTGTAGTCCCAAATCGCAAATCGTAGCCACATGCCAAATGTAATACTGAAAACCACACCTAGTGCAAGCAAGCTCATGCGTAGGCAAACCCAGTACCAAAGTGTTGAGCGAGTTTTACGCGAAAAAGGGAGTTTCATTGTGCCCTCCGAAACCGATAACCGACGGCTCGGACGGTGACCAACACATCAGTTATACCATTCACCTCCAATTTCTTGCGGAGATTGTGAATATGAGTGTCTATAACGCGATCTAAAGCTCCACTTTCAGGCAAACACGCCTCTAACAACTCATTGCGCGTAAATGCTTTGAATGGGGCGCGGAGCAAGGTTGCTAATAAATTAAATTCAGTCGGAGTGAGATCCAACAATTCGCCACCCATTTTCCCTCCTTCTACATGCGCGGTAAATGTTTGGAGATCAACCAGTAGAGAACCATCGCGAAGTTGATTTTTTGGCGCAAGGACACCGGCATCTGTTCTACGAAGAACTGCAACTACCCTGGCAACCACCTCCTTAGGATTATAAGGTTTAACAACATAGTCATCTGCACCGTAACGAAGTGCCCCTAATTTTTCTGGCTCGTCACCAATCGCAGTCACCATAATTACCGGTGTGTTTCCCAAACGGCGAATGATTGAAAGAACTTCCGTACCACTAAGTTTAGGCAGCATCACATCCAGCAGGACCAAATCCGGTCTCCAACGGGCATGCATTTCTACACCGCGCTCGCCATCCTCGGCGATAGCCACTTCAAATCCGTCACGACGAAGATATGCCTCGAGCGTGTTTGCACTTAAGGCGTCGTCCTCAACCACCAGCACCTTTTTGCCTACCATAATAGCCTCTTGATGAAACCTTGATAATTTCCGCAACGATTCTTGAAAGTCATATGCAACCATCTGTTTCCAAGATAACAGCGAATGGTTGAGTTGATGGCTACTTTCTTACCAACAGAGAATCAGACCAGTTTCTTCCGACGCAGTGGGACGCTGGTATTCGGGGTTCTGCTCCCCGTAGTCATCAGTCTATCTGCTTGTTCACTGGCACCAACGTACCAGCGACCTGAAGCACCGATTCCTGCAAAATTTGATACTTCGACGGTTCCCACCTCGAAGGTTTCGGAAGGAAGATCGGAACCGCTCTCTACGCAGGAACGCCTTTTTCTTAAGGCGTTTTCGACAAGCGATGATCTCGTCCCGCTCGTCGAACGTGCTTTGGCTAACAATCGTGACTTTAAAGTCGCAACGCTCCAGGTCGAACAAGCACGCGCGCTAAATCGCATTGATCGCGCACAACAGCTTCCCAGCGTGAGTGCCTCAGTCCAACGCTTCCGTCAGAAATTCGATGATCCCAGCCTCGATGCGCGCTACGGACAGAAATTGAGTGCTGCGACCATTGGTACATCGGATTTCGAGCTGGATTTCTTCGGCCGGGTTCGCAGCCTTTCCGACGCATCCAGGCATCGGTATCTGGCCAGCGCTCAAGGACAACGCGCGTTTCGCGGTGCTCTGATTTCAGAAGTTCTACGTGCTTATGTCATTGATCGCGCAGCTGCGGCTCAAGCACAACAACTGCGAAACGCATATCTCGATACGCTGACCCTACTCAATCTCGCCGAACGCCAACGAGACGTTGGGACGTTATCTGAAGATGAAGTGAACCTGCAACGCAGCGACACCGAACACTCACACGCAAGCATGCAGCAGGCTCAAACCGACGCGGCTGGCGCACGAAATGCGCTGCAGTTGCTGACTGGCTACGCCGGCGCGCCCCCCGCGGGAAAGGTCGAGGAGTTGGCCAATCCCAATGAGTCGCTCGACTGGATGAATTCGTTGCACTCTGAGGTACTGCTGGAACGTCCCGACATCCTTCAGGCGGAGGAGCAACTGCGGGCCTCCAATGCTGACATCGGCGCAGCCAGAGCCGCGTTCTTTCCATCAATTACGTTGAGTACCTCATTGGGTACTGCCAGCGATGGTCTGGGAAACCTGTTCGATTCAGGTGGCCGCGTTTGGACCTTCATTCCTCAAATCACGCTGCCCATTTTCAATCATGGCCGTAACAGCGCCAATCTCGATCTGGCACAGCTACGTAAAGAAGCGGCAGTGGCCGACTACGAAAGAACCGTGCAATCAGCGTTCCGAGAAGTATCCGATGCGCTCATTGCCCGCACCGCGCTGATTGAACGAGTACGTAGCGAGCGTGGACTGGGGATCACAGAGGATGAACGTGTTCGGCGAGCGACTGCGCGCTTCGAAGCGGGATGGGAGGACCAACCGCGGCTATTGTCGGCACGCCTTCGGCTCCACCAAACCCGCATCGACGGTATTTTCGCGCAACGGGACTTAGCCCTTAATCGTATCGCCCTTTTCCACGCCTTCTATGGCGTAACCATGAACGCTCCAGCAACGTTAGGAAAAAAATCATGAAAAAACTTTCTGCGCACGCATTAAGACGCTCTGCTGCCCACATATTCTACGGTTCGGTCATGTCCTTGCCGTTGGCGCTTCAAGTGCAGGCTGAAACGCCCTCAATTACCGACAGCATCTTTGGTGGCGAAACTCAAGCTAGCATCGGTGTAGGTGTTGCCGGTGGGCCCCGCTACATGGGCTCAAAGGATTACCGGAGTGTGCCGGTTCCGGTGCTCTCGCTAAGCCGCGGCATTTTTTTTGTTGATACCTACCGAGGGTTAGGCTTGCAGTGGCAGTCGTCTTCCGGCTTCTACATCAGTCAGTCATTTTTCTACGACGCTGGCAGGGATGATCGCAATAACGACTTCAGGCCTGGGTCTAACCGACTCTCAGGCATGGGCGAAGTCAACAGCACAGCAACCAGTATTCTGTATCTAAGTCAGCAAGTGACGCCATGGCTCTCGGTCAATGGCGAAGCCGAATTTGCGCTGGATGGTGGAGAAAGGGGAACACGCTATCGCGCCGGGCTAGAAGCGACGGTATTGAACCAGTCCAGAGACATCATTGTGCTTGGGCTTGACGTCCGAGCTGCCGATCATCGCTACAACCAGGCCTATTTCGGCGTAACTGGTCAGCAATCTCAGCAATCGAGGTTTACCGCATTTACCCCTGGGGGCGGCCTGAATCAGTACGCTCTGAACGCGAACTGGACTCATAAATTTGACGAAAACTGGTCAACGTATGTGCTGGTAACCGCATCGGAATTGGGCGGAAAAGTTGAGGACAGCCCTCTGATCGAACGCAAAGGAGCTGTGAGCGCCGTTACCTCCATCAGTTATACGTTCTGACCCTGCTAGACGGCAGCCGCTCAACTATAAATATCGGGAATACATGTCGTGATCCATGCCCCTCGTGCGCCTCTTGTACCTTTAATAATGATGTTAAGTCTAATTGCTGGGTGCGGTCGTTCAACACCGCCCCCACAACCCCCGCCTCGTTCGGTGAAGGTTGAAACCGTGCGGGATAGCGATGGCAATCGCCTCCCTATTACGGGTCGGGTCCGGATTGAACAACGCGCTGATCTGAGCTTTGAAGGTTCAGGCCGTATAGCTTCCATTGCCGTGGATGTCGGCGATACGGTTCGGCGCGGACAAACACTCGCACGGCTGGATCCAGAGCCGGCACAACTCAAACTACAACAGGCCCGTGCGGATGTGAGCGCTGCAAAAGCGCAAAAAGCTGAACGAGAGCTGAATTTTCGCCAGCAACAAGCATTGTTTGATGATCGCGTGATCTCACCCGCTACGCTCGCTGCTGCTCGTGCAGCCTACCTGAGCGCCAACGAGCAGTTGGACAGCGCAAAGGCAACAGAAGCAATGGCCAGTCGAGCCGTGCGCACCAGCGCCATTGTGTCGCCATTTAATGGACGCATCGTCGCTCGTTCAGTTCAGCCCTTCGTAGACGTGACAGCGGGACAAAGCGTGCTTCAGATTGAGGGCGCCGAGAAGGCTGAAGTCGTCGGAATGCTTCCCGCGGCATTGGTCACTAAACTTAAGCCTGGGGATGTCGCGTCAGCCTATACAAATGCAAACCCCACGCGAATCGTCTCCATCCGATTGGAAAGCCTATCCAGTCGCCTGGAAAATGGCGCGCTGGTACAAGCCATCTTTCGTCCCGTCGATGCTAACAGCGAGCTGCGCAGCGGCGAGGCAGTACTAATTACATTGCCAACAGCGCAAGCACGATCGCCCTCTGTACCGGTGACAGCACTTATCCCACAAACACAGAGCAAACAAGCGAGTGTCTTTGTGTATGACTCAGGGACCGCAAAAGTCAGCCGTCGCGAGGTCACCCCAGAAACGGTGGAAAACGGTCGAGTACTTGTACATGACGGCCTTGCCGTCGGCGAAACCGTCGTGGTCGCAGGCGCCGCATTCCTGGTTGATGGTCAGGAGGTACGTCTGTATCAACCCGCCACACACATTGGCCGAGACAAAGCCTTATGAACCTGACGCGAAGCGCACTCGGCGCCAGCCGCCTGACCTTATTTACCGCACTTCTGATTTTGATAGGCGGCGTACTAACGTTCCTGCGGTTCCCCTCCCAAGAGGAGCCAACGATCACCATTCGTGACGCGCTTGTTGCAATTTACTTTCCGGGTATGCCGGCAGAGCGCATAGAAAATTTGCTAGCCAGACCGACCGAAGAAAAGTTACGTGAACTGGCGGGCATCAAAAAGATCATCACAACCGTGCGCCCCGGAAGCGCAATGATTCAGATCACGGCCTACGATCAGGTCAAAGACCTTAGCGCGCTGTGGCAGCGTGTACGCGCTAAGGCGAACGAGGCAGCTGCAGGATACCCGCAGGGCAGCCTCGGGCCGTTTGTCGATGATGATTTCGGCCGCGTGGCCGTAGCGTCCGTCGCAGTCACCGCGCCCGGTTTTAGTATGAGCGAAATACGCGAGCAACTTAAAAATACTCGTGAGCAGCTCTACGCTTTACCAGGCGTTGAACGTGTCTCTATATACGGTTTACAAGAAGAACGCATCTACCTCGAATTTGACCGCCAGCGCCTCGCTGGCCTCGGGCTGGGTCCCAACGCTGTACTGGAGCAACTGCGTACTCAAAACGTTGTGACGCCTGGCGGACTGCCCTCTGTTTCCGGATCGGCTTTCACCGTGATGACTACCGGAGAGATGCGAACTCTGGACGACCTGCGTCGATTTCTAATCTCCGTCCCGAGGGGAAATGACACAACAATTGTGGCGTTGGGTGAATTGGCAGACATTCGCTTGATGCCAGCCGACCCGCCGGAAACGGCGGCAATTTATGAAGGACAACCGGCCGTGGTACTTGCCGTTTCGATGGCATCCGGCCAGAACATCGCCGCTTTCGGCCTTCAATTACGCCAACGATTGAACGAAATCGCCAAGCAACTGCCGGCCGGTTTTGCCCAACATATCGTGACCTTCCAGGCCGACGTGGTTGAGCGCGAAATGGGCAAGATGAACAGCGTGATGGCCGAGACAGTCATTATTGTGATGGCGGTGGTGATGTTGTTTCTGGGCTGGCGCACTGGGCTTGTGGTGGGGGCAATCGTGCCGCTGACCATTCTCGGCTCACTGATTGTCATGAGCGCGCTGAAGGTCGAACTTCAAACGGTGTCCATCGCAGCGATCATCATCGCACTGGGACTTCTGGTGGATAATGGCATAGTGATTGCCGAAGACATCGAACGACGTCTTCAGGCCGGAGAGGAGAGACGCTCCGCCTGCATAGAGGCGGGGCGCACGCTAGCCATTCCACTGTTGACTTCATCGTTGGTTATTGTGTTGGCGTTTTCACCTTTTTTCCTTGGCCAGACCAGCACAAACGAGTACTTGAGATCACTTCCGATCGTGCTCGCCGTAACGCTGCTGGGATCATGGGTATTGAGCCTGACGGTAACCCCCTTGTTATGCCTTTACTTTGCCAAGGCTCATGCCCCAGCGGGCAATAAGGAGGCCGCCTACGATTCAAAACTGTATCGGGGCTATCGCCGTGTTATCCAAGCGCTCATGCTCCATAAACTGATGTTCATTGCCATGATGCTGTTGATGCTGACTGGAGCTGTCGCCGTACTCGCGTCCCTCCCCTACAGTTTTTTGCCTGAGTCAGATCGGCTGCAATTTCAGATGCCATTGACGCTTGAACCGGGTAGCGATTCTCGTCAGACACTGCAGACCGTCAAGGAGATCAGCAACTGGCTAGCGAATGACCAGGTAAATCCGGAAGTTGTCGACAGCATCGGCTACGTCTCAGATGGTGGCCCACGCATCGTACTGGGATTGAATCCACCGCTGCCTGCCACGAACGCCGGTTACTTCACCATCAGTGTGCGCCAAGGGAGCGACATGGATGCGGTGATCGCGCGCGTGCGCAATCATATGCTTGAGACCTACCCGCAAGTGCGTGCTGAGCCAAAACGATTTTCCCTTGGCACCACCGAATCTGGAAAGGCGGTCTATCGCGTCAGCGGACCGGACGAGACCGTATTACGTGCAGCGGCCGACCATATAGCTAAGGCTTTGCATGGCCTGCCAGGCACGGTCAACGTGCAGGACGATTGGGATGCTCGAATCTCACGTTACGAAGTGGTGGTTGACCAAGTGCGCGCCCGACGCGCGGGCGTGACCAGCGCCGATGTCGCTCAAGCGCTACAGACTCGGTACTCAGGCGCACAGGTGTCTCAGATCCATGACGATGACACGACGGTGCCAATCATGCTACGTGGGTCGATGACTGAGCGTGACCAAGCTGAAGACGTGGGTAGCACATTGATCTATCCGCAAGCGAACGGCTCGCCGGTTCCGCTGGCGGCTATCGCGCAAGTGACGCTTAGTTCAGAGCCCTCTGCGATTCAGCGTCGGAATTTAAATCGGACCATTACCATCTCAGGCCGTAATCCCGGGCTGACGGCGGCGACCCTAGTCGCGCAGATTGCGCCTAAGGTGGCAGAGTTTAAACTGCCACCTGGATATCATATTGAAATCGGCGGGGAAATGGAGGAGTCCGCAGAGGCCAATGAGTCGTTAGTGCAATATATGCCAGTTGCCGTATTGTCGATGTTGTTACTGTTCGTCTGGCAATTCAACTCGTTCCGAAAACTGCTGATCATCGTTGCCAGCATCCCATTTGTACTTATTGGCGCCGCACTGGCATTGGTGGTGACCGGCTATCCGTTTGGATTTATGGCCACATTTGGATTGCTATCCTTGGCAGGGATAATTGTGAACAACGCGGTCCTGCTGCTTGAGCGAATCGAGGTGGGTGTCGCCGAAGGCCAATCCCGTCACGATGCTGTACTGACGGCAGCAGTAGAACGGCTACGGCCAATCTTGATGACCAAACTGACCTGCATTGTCGGACTGATCCCGTTGATGATGTTTGCCGGTCCTTTGTGGACAGGCATGGCGATCACGCTAATTGGCGGTTTGGCGCTCGGCACCTTAGTTACATTAGGGTTGATCCCGGTGTTGTATGACCTGCTTTTCGCGGGCGCCATCGGGGAGCGGATTACCAACAAGGAAAAGGAACAGAACGTCTAAGGCGGAAGCGCTGAATCGCAAGCGCCCCCCAATATGCGTTCTCTTGGATGCGTGATAGGCGGAGCCGGGCATCGGTCGCGTCGATTTTTTGATGAGACCGATGTATCACAGGGAGGCCCAGCAACGAAGGAGTGCATGGATGGGACCCATTGGAAGCAATGCTCCGGCGAAACGCCATCCCTAGTGCAACTGATCGGAAACTCTTCACACCACTTTAGCGCAGAGGTGAATACGGGCCTGGTGCATTTCTTTGTAGGCGTCCTGGTTATTTGTTGAGGCGCGCCCTTCGGCGACCAGAGACCGAGGCATGATGAAGCACTCTTAGCAGGGAATTCTCTTATTTGCTGGAAAGGTCCCTGATGTGGGTAATACGCAGCGGGCCAACCCACTGATAATAATTGGCGCGAGAACCATATTCGACCATGGATTCTGGGACGCAAAATTTGAAGGTCTTTCTCCCCCCGTCTACCGATGCAGCGAGCGAGTGAAATTGGCCAATTGTTGTCAAATCGGTGGGCGCCACCTAACCACGCAGGTGGTTTTAGGTGAGCGCTATTCCGCTAGCTATAGGATCCGAGACGAATCAGATCGATATGGCGCTCGAATCAACTTTGGCAGAATCGTATCCGATTACCGAAAGGGTCATAAACCTCCAGAACCTGCCCCCCTCCCTGCTGAACAATATCCGGATGACCAAATCCGTACCGTTTGCCAAGTAACTCATTGCGTAGAATTTCGATATTTTGCATCGGAATAAATATTGTCGATCCTGGACAGGCATCACCCTGCTGTTCGGACAAGTGGAGCTATAAACTGTTTCTGTTGCCCCCTGAATACAACGGTAGATTCGCTTCGAATCGGTGATCAAACTCGACGCTGAAGCCCAGAAAATCAACATATAACTCGCGGGCCTTAGTTTCGTCAAAAATTCGCAATACGGGAGTCGATTTGTCAAATGTAACAGCGGGGTCAGGATTTTCATCCGGAAGCATCGCTGATGCTACCTTCCAGCCCTTATAACCCAACTGCTGTGCGACCAGTTCGAGTGCAACGGTGGGCGACACTTCTTAATTGCGTTAATTGCGCGTCCCTAACGAAGCACACAGGCCCTTGGCCATCCGTTTGGCTTCTAGATTGAAGACATTATTTCTCTTGAAATGGAGGCATTTGGTGCTCGCCTTGCCAAACCTCTTTCATCAAGAGAAATTCGATATGGTTCGTAAAAACATGCTCTCCCCTTTCCTTTACGGAGCGAGCGGCTGGCAGCATCGGCGACCCCTTATAGTACTCAACTGCTATTGGAGGCGAAATCTTTCAGGTAGACCGAGTGAAATCACGCAAGGTGGGTTAGACGGACGCACACGACTAATCGTTATCTATCGCCATAAGGCGATCAATGACATTGATCAACTGCTCCACCTGGGCCATAAACTCGGCCGCATTGTCGGGTTGGCCAGAACATTTAAGATCATACGCTAGCTCGGCAAGCCGTTCGGCATACAACTCAAGCTTGCTTATGATAAGCGAGCGCTCGAACTTGGACGTTTGGGCCATCACAACACCTATATTTTTATGATCATGGCCTCTAAAATTAGCTCGAGTTTTTTAATAAACGGTCGAGCTTTTTTCAATATTTCGTCAAGATGTTGATTTACTAGAAACTAAAACTTCGCCAAAATCACCAGCCAATTGATTTAACAAATAAGCAATAGCCAACTGCGTACACATGTTAAACGTTGCGGTTGCTTGGCGAAGGACTGTGCTTGCGCCACGAACTCTCAGACTCAGAGTGCTGATCAACGATAGAGCCGGGCCGATAAGACGGGCACACTATGCTCAAGACCTGAGTCGCCTCAAGCAGCCAGCTAGCGAAACCATGGGCAGCCATCAGGTTCAGGCTTTCTGGGCCAAAAGCCATCATTCGAAGCTTTTACTGCACGCCGATGAGCCATTCATCGCCCAAGTCTCTGAATATCCAGGCCTCAATAAAAAATTGATAGATCCTTCATACAATCTTGATAATCAAGTGACAGCCTATAGGCAGACACGGCGCGAAATTCGTTTTAGATGCCACTTGCTTAAATTGGGTTGATCCTACTTTGAGGTCTGATGGCTCTCCGCCATAAGCATTTTCTCCTTTGGGGCTATGGCGTTTTTCTCCTGCAGCTGTCGCCTTAGGCCTCGGCTGCCAAGACCTGCCGGCAACTTTAGTACTGGATCGTTGATTTCAAGACGCTAGCTATCGATCAGAAGAAGAATCTTAACTTAACCTCATCGACCGCTAATACTGTCTACACAGCCATTCACTAACCCTGCTGGGCTGTGCCTCAAAATAGCAGCATTCGTTTGAGTCGATTGGTAGCGGAAAGCTCATGTGTTCGAAAGCCAATGTGCGACCTACTATGAATTCCCTGCTTCCTATTTGAGTAAAAGACCTTCGCGGCAGAGACAGGGCGACGCCAAAATGCATAGTGATTAGGGTGATAAACTTCAGCAGATCACGGCTTGACTCTAGACAGCGCGAATCCCCCATGTTCGTCAGTTTTCCGCTCTGGGTCAGGTATCAACGGGAAGGAGGTCGATTCATGCTTGAGCCCCTACAAGGCGTAGCCACCATCGCGGCCACCAATCAGTTCTTTGATGACTTGTGCCGGTTGGTGGACGCTAGAGAAGAGCTGCCCCTTTTGCGGCCTCAGGTCGAAGCATATCGCTGGGAAACCCTACATCATGCGGGAATGGTAAACACATATCATCAAATACAAGGTTTTTGTGCGGCCTCATGGTCTCCGAGATATTGGACATCGAACAAGGTCGGCACCTGAATCAGCGCCTCGATAATTGTCATGACGTTGGATGGCGTTGATGAGTGCTTCAGCCGGTACGACGGACTACTGACGGGTGAAAAAATAATTACGGGTATCGTATCAATCGTTCGTGTTGCTTTGTGACGTCCAAACCGCCCTGTGAGGGAACGGCCTGGCAATCTTCGAACAGTGCCCCACAAAACCACCTGAAAAACAGCATCAGGACCACAGAAATTGCAACCTATCAGGGAAATAGGACAGCAACCGCATGGAAGCCTAGGTCAAGTGTTGGATCTTTAGACAATACCTAGCGGGTCTGCCCTTTGATAACAAGGCGACCTTTATGTACGACCTCAATAGCTTCGGCTCGATCGAAAAGCTGTTCTATAGTCCCATCGAAGCAGCGATACGCTGGTGCGATTTAATTGCTTATGAGGCTCAGATTCTGGAATCAGAATGGGAGACCCCAGGCCGGATTATCCATTCCTTTCCACAATGGCCCTGCTTGCACATAAAAATAGAAAAAATTCTGGATGCCATTCGAAACCACGAACTACCTTACGGAGCTCTGGGAACTACGGTTGCACCAGGCACTCCCGTTGATATTAAACTACTGACCGTCAGGCATTCGGACTTAAAGCGGTGGATGTTTCACTACCATCCAGATCAGCGGCCCACCTTCCTTTTCAGCCCAGTTGCAGCCGATCAGGTTGCGATCCATTACAGCACCTACTTGATTTTACAAGCAGATCGGGACGCCTTGCGGGTGCAGTTAAAGGCAACCAAAAAGCATCTCCAAATGCTGATCGATGAGCTAAAAGCAGCTGGGCTGGAGCGCGAAAATCTGCGCATGTTTGCCGAAAACAAAGAGCAGATCAGTAACCAAAGTAAAGCGAGCTACCTGAATGTCATTGGAGCGCTGGTAAACACCATACTGGGATCGTCTTCAACAGGAAGAAAGCATTCCATATTCGATAGTCAGGCTTCGATCGTCGACTCCATAACCGCTTATTACGACGGTGTACCAGGGCTGAGCAAGCGATCGTTGGATGAGAAATTTGCAGCCGCAAAACGTAGTCTCGCCCAAGCCAAAACATGAGGATTGCATTGCAATCATCGACGTTGCATTGCAATGACCGATAGCATTTTCTGGTATTGAATCCAGGTCACTTCCCACCCAACGCCATCTGGCTCTAGGAGTGACCACCATGTCCCATCAATCCTCCCCCATCGTTGCTCCGCCACCAAAACAAATCGAACGTCATATCATGCGGCGCGACGAGGTGGAGCGTAAAACCGGTTTCAAGCGTGCCCACATCTACAACTTGATGAAGGAAGGTAAATTGTAAGCGTCCGAACTACACCGCCTTGCATCTCAGACCTTAATCCCCTTTAACCGCTGATTGACGCGCTCACACTCAAAAACTG